>Ga0308163_10000280_pt1 | contig 121661 bp, 100 predicted proteins | sample PhyTR1_FD_201037 | JGI IMG/M metagenome (GOLD analysis project Ga0308163, IMG submission 201037) | Phyllosphere microbial communities from UC Gill Tract Community Farm, Albany, California, United States - DLSLT.R1 | ecosystem: Host-associated > Plants > Phyllosphere > Unclassified | place...
ACCGAGAAGGACATCGACGGCCTGACGCGCCAGGCGCTCGGCTGGTCGCTGCCGGTGGCCGGCCTGGCCGACTGGCTGCAAGGCTATGCCACCGACGCCGAGGGCAAGCGCTTCGCCGCCTCGCCGGGCAGGGACAATGTCTTCACCAACGACGGCTGGCGCCTGCGCTTTTCCAAATGGCAGGATGGACCGAAGGGGTCGAGCGGCGCGATTCCGAGCGTCATTCGCGCCGAGCGCAGCGCGACCGCCAGCAGCGACGAGCTGTCGATCAGCATCGTCATCGATCCGGTGGAGTGAATCGTGCCAGCGACTTTCCTGCATGACTGCCCGGCTCCGGCCAAGCTCAACCTGTTCCTGCACGTGACCGGCCGCCGTGCGGACGGCTATCACCTGCTGCAATCGGTGTTCCAGCTGATCGACCACGGCGACACGCTGCATGTCGACCTGCGCGCCGACGAACGCATCGTGCGCACCAGCGAGGTGCCCGGCGTGCCGGAAGAACAGGACCTGATCGTGCGCGCCTTGCGTGCGCTGCAGGCCGAGTACCTGCGCCGCCACGGCCGGCTGCCGCCCGGCATCGACGTCGCCATCGAAAAACGCCTGCCGATGGGCGGCGGCCTGGGCGGCGGCTCCTCGGATGCCGCCACGGCCCTGATGGCCGCCAACCACCTGTGGCAGGCCGGGCTGGATAGTGCCGAGCTGATGGCGCTGGGATTGCCGCTGGGGGCGGACATCCCGTTTTTCCTGTTCGGCGAAACCGCGTTTGCCGAGGGCGTGGGCGAACGCTTGCAGGCGGTGCCGGGTCCGGATGTCTGGTACGTGGTGATCGAACCGGGCGTCTCGGTACCCACCGCCGCAATTTTTACGGCAAGTGATTTGACAAGGAACACGAAACCCATCACAATAGCGGACTTTCCTGAGGGACAAATCAAATCGCAGGGTTTGATCGGTTTCGGAAGGAATGATTTGCAGGACGTGGCGACTCGCCTGTTCCCGCCGGTAGCAGAGGCGGTGGCATGGTTGGGGCAATACGGAGCGGCCAGGATGACTGGCTCCGGAGCGTGTGTGTTTTGCGCGTTTTCCACAGAGCAAGAAGCAGAGCAGGTATTGCAGCAGATGCCAGCAAAGTGGAATGCGTGGAAAGCCAAGGCGCTGACAAAACATCCGATGAGATCGCTCTTGCAAATCAACGAGTTGTAGAATAAAATTTTGCCTGTCAACGCACAACACGATATAATAACGGAGTGCAGCGACAAGCTGACAAGTTTCAGTGTAGGGGAATCGCCAAGCTGGTTAAGGCACCGGATTTTGATTCCGGCATACCAAGGTTCGAATCCTTGTTCCCCTGCCAAAGTTTCATAGCCTGAGCTGTTGATGCCACATGCTCCAGCAGGCACAAGAAGTGGAGCCGCCGAGAGCGGCCCATTTTTTTTGTACTTCAAGCGTTGATGAACTTGCGTCAACGTCTTTCAAAAGTCTTTTCATTACTCTTCTGGAACTCCCATGGCTTACGAAAACCTGATGGTTTTTACCGGCAATGCCAATCCGGCGCTAGCAGAAGGGGTCGCAAAAAGCCTCGGCATTCCTCTCGGTAAAGCCGTGGTCTCGAAGTTCTCCGACGGCGAAGTGATGGTCGAAATTAACGAGAACGTTCGCGGCAAGGATGTCTTCGTCCTGCAATCGACCTGCGCTCCTACCAACGACAGCCTCATGGAAATCATGCTGATGGTCGACGCTCTCAAGCGCGCATCGGCAGGCCGCATCACCGCGGCGATTCCTTATTTCGGTTACGCCCGCCAGGACCGCCGTCCGCGTTCGGCGCGTGTGGCGATCTCGGCCAAGGTAGTGGCCAATATGCTGGAAGAAGCCGGCGTCGAACGCGTGCTGATCATGGATCTGCACGCCGACCAGATTCAGGGCTTCTTCGATATTCCTGTCGATAACATCTACGCTTCCCCGATCCTGCTGGGTGACCTGCAAAAGCGCAACTACGACGACCTGCTGGTCGTGTCGCCGGACGTCGGCGGCGTGGTGCGCGCCCGTGCGCTGGCCAAGCGCCTCGGCTGCGACCTGGCGATCATCGACAAGCGCCGCCCGAAGGCGAACGTGTCGGAAGTCATGAACATCATCGGTGAAGTCGAAGGCCGTAATTGCGTGATCATGGATGACATGGTCGACACCGCAGGCACGCTGACCAAGGCCGCCGAAGTCCTGAAAGAGCGCGGCGCCAAGAAAGTCGTGGCGTATTGCACGCACCCGGTCCTGTCCGGCCCGGCGATCGACCGCATCACCAATTCGCCGCTGGACGAGCTGGTCGTGACCGACACGATCCCGCTGAGCGCAGCCGGCCAGGCTTGCGGCAAGATCCGCCAGATCTCCTGCGCACCGCTGCTGGCAGAGACCTTCAAGCGTATCGTCAAGGGCGACTCGGTTATTTCGCTGTTCGTCGATTAAATAAAAAGATCAGTACGTCGCCCCTGCGCAGGCAGGGGCCCAAGTTCGAGGTGGATCGCAAAACTTGGGCCCCTGCCTGCGCAGGGGCGACGTTTAGGTAATTCTTGAGCGCGTAATGGGATCATTAAGTGCTCATTCCTCGAAAGCCCCTGGTCGCGGGGGCTTTCACAACCGGGTTACCGGGCCGGAATGATCCGGCATTCGGACCCTTTATCACACGGAGTTTCACATGAAAGTAGTTGCATTCAACCGCGAACTGCAGGGGACCGGAGCGAGCCGCCGCCTGCGTAAAGCCGGTCAGACCCCAGGCATCATCTACGGTGGCGCCGCTGCCCCGGCACTGATCGCCGTCGACGGCAACGCGCTGTACCACGCGCTCAAGAAAGAAGCATTCCACGGTTCCGTGCTGGACCTGGAAATCGAAGGCCAGACCCAGCAAGTCCTGCTGCGCGACTTCCAGATGCACGCATACAAGCAACTGGTCCTGCACGTTGACTTCCAGCGCGTCGACGCATCGCAAGCGATCACCACCAAGGTCGCCCTGCACTTCGTCAACGCCGAGACCTCGCCGGCCGTCAAGCTGAGCGGCGCAATCGTGTCGCACGTGCTGAACGAACTGGAAATCTCCTGCCTGCCGGGCAAACTGCCGGAATTCATCACCGTCGACCTGGGCAACCTGGAAGCCGGCGCATCGATCCACGTGTCCCAGCTGTCGCTGCCGGAAGGCGTGACCGTCGTGGCCCACGGCCAGGACCAGACCGTTGCCACCTCGTCGATCCCGCGCGGTGCTGCTACCGAAACCGCTGAGTAATCAGCGCCAGCGGCCGCTCGCAGTCCGGGCGGCACGACGAAAACCCGCCCGACCCCTGGTCCGGCGGGTTTTTTATTGCCGCTCTGCCGCCTGCCGGACCGCACCGTTTTCCGCGATAATCGAGCCTTACGATTTTAACCACGCTCAACCATGCATATCCGCCTGATCGTCGGCCTCGGCAACCCCGGCCCGGAATACGAACAAACCCGCCACAACGCCGGCTTCTGGCTGGTCGACAACCTGGCCCGTTCTCTGCCCGGCTGCCACCTGCAGCGCGAATCGCGCTTCAATGCCATGGTCGCCAAGACATCGATTGCCGGCAAGGACGTCTGGCTGCTCGAGCCGCTGACCTTCATGAACCGCTCCGGCCAGTCGGTCGGCACGCTGGCGCGCTTTTTCAAGATCGCGCCGGAAGAGATCCTGGTCGTGCACGACGAACTCGACCTGCCGCCGGGCGCCGCCAAGCTCAAGCGCGGTGGTTCCTCGGGCGGCCACAACGGCCTGAAGGACATCACCTCGAGCCTGGGCACCCAGGATTACTGGCGCCTGCGTCTCGGCATCGGCCACCCGCGCACGCTGGGCCTGCAGCAGAACGTCGCCGATTTCGTGCTGCACCGTCCGCGCCGCGAAGAGCAGAGCCTGATCGAGGAAGCGATCGACAAGTCGCTGCGCATCGTGCCGATGCTGTGCGAAGGCAAGATGAATGCGGCGACGATGCAACTGCACACCGACTGATCAGATCAAGCCGCGCGCCAATGCCTTCAGGGTCATCGCCGGCCGCGAATGCGATTCCAGCTTCTGGAAGATACTGTCGACGTGCATGCGCACGCTTGCCGGGCTGATCTTCATGGCGCGCGCCGCCTCGCGGCTGGTTTCGCCCAGGCTGACGTGGCGCAGCACTTCGATCTCGCGTTCCGACAGCAGCGCATCGTGCACCGGGCGTGCCTGCCCGTTCTTCGGCGCCATGGCGCGCGCCGCTTCGATGACCGCCTCGACCGCGTGCCTGTCGAAACGGCCGGCCGCGGTCTGGGCCGTCATCAGGGTCGCCGCCGCCGGCAGGCCGTGCGCATGGCGCCAGGGGCGTGCCGAACACAGCGCGGTCATGGCGGCGGCGGCAGCCAGCAGCCGTTCCTGCATGCCGAGCTTGTCTGCGCGCAGCTTGCGGAAGTAGCCGCTGCCGTCGAGGCGTTCGTAGACCAGCGAGCCGAGCGTCGCCTCGGGCGCGATCGCCGGCACTTGATCGCCGGCACGTGCGGTCCAGAACGGCACCTTTCGCACTCGGTCCCAGTCGGCCGCTTCCAGTTTGGTGTTGCGCATCCATACCGCATTCGGCACCGTCACGCGGCCGATGCCGTGCAGCAGCGCGGCGCGGTGCAAGGGTTGTTCTTCCAGCGCCAGCATGCCGGCCAGCCCCGCGCTGCGCCGGGCCAGTTCGGCCACGCGGCGCGAGTAGCCGGCCAGCCAGGGCAGCTTGAGTTCGATCACGTCGGCGACGATGTTCAGCGCGACCAGCCGGTCGTGGCCGGCATAGTCGGCAGCACAGGTCGGTTCTTCGAGCGCGTCGAGCCAGGCCTGGGCATGCGGGACCAGGCGCTGCACCAGCGTGGCCGGGTACTTGACGCCGGCGCGCTCCCTGAGCAGGCGCAGCGCGCCTTCGGTGCCGTGCGCCGGCGCCAGCATTTCCAGGTCGCCGGCCAGGCGCACGTAGAACACCGAGCGCGGGATGTTCTGGGCGAACAGCACGTCCTGCATGTCGCCGCGCTGGGGCGCGCCGAACAGGTGGCGCAGGCTTTCCTCGACCTCCGGCGCAAGGCCGAGCAGCACGGCGATGTCGCCCGCCACTTCGCACTGCATCTGTGCCAGCGGCAGCACGTTGGGCAGCGTCAGGTTCGGGTTGCCGGGCAGGGTGCGCGTGACCATCGCGTGGCGCCCGGCGACATCGTCGCCGAGCAGGTTGGCGAAGCCGCTGGCAGTGGCGGTGCTGCCCGACCAGCGCAGCAGCGCCACCAGGCGCGTGCTGGTGCAGGCGTCGGCACCGTCGCCGTTTTCCTCGGCCAGCTTGGATGCCAGGCGCGCGGTGCGGATCGAGTGATCCGAGGGCAAGCCCATGCTCAGGTCGCCGACCATGGCCAGCACCTGCACGGCGTCTTCCACGATGATGGTTTCGTCGGCTTGCATGGCCATAATGTAACGGCCATATCGGAAGTGGACAAGCAGCACGATTCGTTATAGGCCTGACCATGCCGCACGAAGCGGAACGCCAGACGACAAAAAACCCGCCGAAGCGGGTTTCTCGAGGGTCGATCCGGCAACCGGAAGCGCCCGCGCTATCTGCGCGGTGCGGTCCGGCGCACGGACAAGCCGGTCAGATCGCGCGAATATTGCTCGCCTTGTCGCCCTTCGGGCTCGGCGAACGATCGAACGACACACGCTGGTTTTCGGCCAGGCTCTTGAAGCCTTCCGATTGGATGTCCTTGAAATGCGCGAACAGGTCGTCGCCGCCTGCGTCAGGCGCGATGAAGCCGAAGCCCTTGGAGTCGTTGAACCATTTCACGGTGCCGGTTTGAGTAGCCATTTGTGTACCTCTAATATGTGTTGTGATGAGCAAAAACGCTCGGGACGCACATGCGACCAAGAGATGTAACAGCGGAGAATCAAACGGGAATGCCGGAAAGGCGAGACGGGCAAGAGACCAACGGTGACGACGACTTGATGTAGTGCGAGATGGAATATACAGGCGTTATCCCGATTCACCTAATCATTTCGGATTTATTTTTTTCGTTGTAAAACATGAAGATACGAATCAGGCGCTATCGCCAGGACGACCGCAAGTCCGTTTTGGCCGCCTTCCGCAGCAACGTGCCGGCCCATTTTCCGGCGTCCGAAGAAGCCTGGCTGCGCTCGGCCCTGGACGAGCCGGACGGGCCGCTGTTCGTCGCCGTGGAGGGCAGGGAGGTGATTGCCTTCGGCGGCTACGAGCTGTCCGATTTCTATAACCTCGGCACGCTGGTATTCGGCCTGGTGCGCGCCGACCGCCACGGCAGCGGCATCGGCCGCGCGCTGCTGCATTACCGCCTGCTGCACATGGCCGGCCGCAAGCAGCGCCCGCGCTACGTCACGGTCGACACCCATCCGCACACGGCCGGCTTCTTCCAGCGCTGCGGCTTCGTCGAGATCGCGCGCTGGCCCGGCGGCTACCGTTCGGGACGCGACCGGGTCGATCTGCGCTTCGAATTGAGCGATGCGGCGGTGGCCGCATTGCAGGCTACCTTGCAGGAAGAACAGGACGCGCTGAAGATCAGCGCCCGCTGACCACCACCTGGCTGCGCAAATCGCGCATCACGCGTTCCAGCGCCGGCTGCATCGCGCGGTAGTCGTCCGGCGTGCAGGTGGCGTGTCCGTGGCGGAAGGTCAGGCGGCGCTTCACCACGATTGCATTGCCGCTGCGCGCATAGGTCGACGTGTAGTAAATGCCGCCATCCATCAGGCTGGTCGCTGTCGGCAGTGCCAGCACCCGCACGCCCTTCGGCAGGCGAAAGCCGGTTTCGTCCTCGGCATCGATGGCCGGGCAGACGAAGGCCTGGTGCCGCTCCTTTTCCTGGACCAGCGTGAACACCGCTTCGCCCAGGCCGCCCCAGACATCGTAGGTGGTGGCCAGCGCGCTCGGTCCGGGCAGGTTCAGGAAATGGTCGCTGCTGCCCGCGAAGGACATCGTGTATTCGTCGCCGCCGTCGCGGCCCGGATTGTCGGCGCCGCCGGCGTCGAACACGCCTTGCCCCTTCTGCCCGAGCCCCTGCAGCATGCGCCGCACGAACTGTTCGCGGTCGGCCAGGCGCGTGGCGCGCACCGACTGGCGCCAGGGCTCGGCGCTGGCGCCGCTGGCGGTCTTGCTGGCCTTGAAACGGCTGCGGCCGTCGCGCCCGATGTCGAACCAGGTCGTGGTGCGGCTGCGTTCCGGCTGCAGGATCGGCGTCATGGCAAAGGTGCCGGAGGCCAGCAGCAACGCCGGCTTGCCGAGGACGCCGGGGGGCAGGTAGCCGGCCGTGACGGCATCGGCGGTCGGATCGAGGTAGAGGTCGAGGCCGGGCACGTAGACGATCATGTGGTTGAAGATGCCCAGCGTCGGCGTCTCCGGCAACCGGTAGGCGTTGCCGCTGTTGACCAGCGCGCCGGTGCTGTCCACGCCGATGGCGGCCAGCATCGCGCCCAGCAGGCCGGCGTGGTCCTTGCAGTCGCCGTAGCGGTTGTCGAGCACGGTGGACGGCGGATGCGCGATCACGCCGCCGGGGCCGATGTAGACGCCGACGTAGCGGATGTTGTGGCGCACCCAGTCGGACAGGGCCAGCACCCGCGCGCGCGTGTCCGGCAGCCCGGCGGTGAGCTGGCGCGCCAGCGCGGCGATGGCGGGCGGGGCGGTGCCATCGGCGCTGCCGCTGCCCGCGTTGGCGCTGCCGTTGGCCCGGAATGCGCGCGCAAAGTCGGCGTAGTCGCGGAAGGTGGACACCGCCAGCCGCTTGCCGTAGTCGAGGTAGCTGACCGAATCCGCTTCGAGGCGCTGGTTGTCGCCGCCGACGTAGCGCCACTGGTAGCGCTTGCGGCCCGGCGGCACGGCGTCCTGGGGCAGCACCGGCACCGCCTCGAAACCGACCGCATCGGCGTACAGCGGCATCGAGGCCGGCATGTCGTAGATCAGCTGGAAGTGCTTGTTGCGGTAGAACTGGGACGAGGACAGGTCCTCGAAATGGCCGGGAAACAGCGGCGCGGTGCGCCGGATCGCGTACTTCACCACCAGCTGGTCGCCCACCGCCACCTCGGGAAAAACCACGATTTTCAAACGCGTGTCCTGGAACATCGGGGCGTCGGTGGAGGCGGCTTCCTGCTGGTCCTTGATCTCGCCGGGGCGCACCAGCACCCGGCGTCCGTCGGGTTTACGCGTATGCGCCTCGATGGCGACGACGTCGTCGAGCGTCTTGTTGTAGCTGATGTAGTACTGGCCGTGGTCCTGCACGGCGCGTGGCTCGACGATGGTCTTGGCGCTGTCGACCGTGACCAGGTAGGCGCCGTTCGGCTCCACCACGTAGTGCTGGATGAAACGGTCGATCACGACCGAGGGATCGGTGCCGGTGTCGCGTGCGAACGCCCGGCCGCACAGAGATGGGCTCAGGCACAGCCAGCACAACAATAACAACGCACAATATCGGTAGGGCATGCAGGCTCCGGGCGTTCTGGACAGGAAAGCGACCGACCCATGTTACGCAGGCTCAAGTGCCGGAATTTGAGCCCGCGCAATCGCGTCCCCTTGACCGCAGCGCCTTGCCCGGCGACGATCCGGTGCCGGCGCACCCCTGCGCTTCCTGCGATAATTTCCGGATGAGCGTACTGACCTTCCACGCCGGGCCGCTGGCCCTGGCCCACATCCGCGCGCACGGTTTGCGCGCCGCCGACGTCGCCGTGGTCCCGGCCGCGGCCGGCGGCCCCAAGGGCCTGATCTTCCGCGCCCTCGACCAATGGCTGTTCGGCAACTGGTTCCCAACGGCCCCGCGCGAGCGCATCCTGATCGGCTCGTCGATCGGCGCCTGGCGCATGGCCGCCGCCTGCCAGCGCGACCCGGTGCAGGCCTTCGCCCGCCTGGGCGAGCTGTACAGCGGACAGCGCTACACCAGCACCAAGCCGACCCAGGCGCAGATCGACGAGGTGGTGCAGGGCCTGCTGGGCGAATTCGTGCGCGGCCACGAGGACGACATCGTCAGCCACCCGCACTACCGCCTGCACCTGATCACGGTGCGCGGCAAGCGCGGGCTGGCGTCTCCCGGCCACAAGTACGCGGAGATGCGCGGCTTCGCGGCGGCGGCGCTGCACAACCTCGCGTCGCGCGACCGCCTTGCGCACCTGATGGACCGGGTGGTGATCGGCGACCGGCGCGCCGATGCACCATGGCTGCGTGAGCAATTCGACAAGTTCGCCACCGAGTTTGCGCCCTTGACGCCCGCTAACCTGGCGTCCGGCCTGCTGGCTTCCGGCACGCTGCCGATGCTGATGAAGCCGGTACGCGACATCGCCGGCGCGCCACCCGGCCATTACTGGGACGGCGGCATCATCGACTACAACCTGGCGCTGCCGTACGCGCGCCTGGCGAGCCGCGAGCCGGGCGCGATCGTGCTGTATCCGCATTTTAATGAGCACATCGTGCCGGGCTGGCTCGACAAGGCGATGCCGTGGCGGCGCGCAGCGCGCGGGCCGAACCGCGGCTGGCTGGACAACGTGCTGATCGTGGCGCCGAGCCCGGCCTTCCTGACGCGCTTGCCGCGCGGGAAACTGATCGACCGTAGTGATTTCCAGTTCTACGGCTTGAACCACGATGCGCGCATTCTGGCCTGGCGCCAGGCGATGGAGGAGGGGGAGCGGCTGCGCGACGCCTTTGCGGCCTTTGTCGACAAGCCGGATATTGCCATGATCCGTCCGCTTTAAACGCTGCTTCTCGCCGTCCAGCGTGGTGGAACGCGACATATGCGGCGTATTTGCCTTCATCATGAAGGCAAATTACAGCCCTTGGGAGCGAGCGGAGGTAGAATACGGGGTTTCGTAATTCGACCCAGAAAGTTTCCACATGAGCCTCAAATGCGGCATCGTCGGCCTGCCCAACGTCGGCAAGTCCACCCTGTTCAACGCCCTGACCAAGGCCGGCATCCCGGCTGAAAATTATCCGTTCTGCACCATCGAGCCGAACGTCGGCGTGGTCGAGGTGCCGGACCCGCGCATCGATCAGCTGGCCGAGATCGTCAAGCCGGAACGCATCGTCAAGGCGATCGTCGAGTTCGTCGACATCGCGGGCCTGGTGGCCGGCGCGTCGAAAGGCGAGGGTCTGGGCAACCAGTTCCTGTCGCACATCCGCGAAACCGACGCCATCGTCAACGTCGTGCGCTGCTTCGAAGACGACAACGTGATCCACGTCGCCGGCAAGGTCAGCCCGATCGACGACATCGTCGTGATCCAGACCGAACTGGCGCTGGCCGACTTGGGCACCGTCGAAAAGGCGATCCACCGCGAGAACAAGAAGGCGCGCTCGGGCGACAAGGATGCCGCCAAGCTGGTCGCGCTGCTGGAAAAAGTGCTGCCGCACCTGAACGAAGGCCTGCCGGTCCGCACCCTGGGCCTGGACGCCGAGCAGATGGCCCTGATCTACCCGCTGCACCTGATCACCGCTAAGCCGGCCATGTTCGTGGCCAACGTGTCGGAAAGCGGTTTCACCAATAACCCGCTGCTGGACCAGCTGACCGAATTCGCCAACAAGCAGAACGCCCCGATCGTCGCCATCTCGGCCGCCATCGAAGCCGAAATCGCCAACCTGGACGACGCCGACAAGCAGGAATTCCTGGCCGACATGGGCATGAAAGAGCCGGGCCTGGACCGCCTGATCCGCGCCGCCTTCAGTCTGCTGGGCCTGCAGACCTACTTCACCGCCGGCGTGAAGGAAGTGCGCGCCTGGACCGTCGCCATCGGCGCCACCGCACCGCAGGCCGCCGGCGTGATCCACACCGACTTCGAGCGCGGCTTCATCCGTGCCCAGACCATTTCGTTCGATGACTACATCGCGTACAAGGGCGAGAGTGGCGCGAAGGAAGCGGGCAAGATGCGTGCTGAAGGCAAGGAATACATTGTCAAGGATGGGGATGTGCTGAATTTCCTGTTCAACGTCTGACGATTTTTAAGAACTCTAGGCTAGTACAAGGCTCTGGAAGCCAGCTCGCAAGGCTGGTATTAGGGGCAGTATGACGTCAAGCTCTGGCTCGACTACTTCTGGGTGCCTTGCTACATACCTAAAGCGAGTTCGACGAGCGTGTCAGCACCATCGAGCATGGCCGCGGCAGCACGAGTGAACGGGTGCGCATGGAAGTCTTGGGCGCAGTCTACCGCTCCAATTTCCGAGGTTGAAGAGGCTTGCCCAGGCGTGAGCCGGACATTGTGCGTCTAGTGCTGTGGGCAATAAAATACGGGTATTGCTCGAGTCTGCAGGCAAAGAACGAGGTGCGAGATGGAACAGGCAAGCGTAAGCGGATCATTATGGAAGTGATCGACAACATAAGTCGCTTGCTGGTGTCAATCTCAAGCAAACCATCTGACAAGGGGCTCGACTGAAGGTCGGGACTTCGTGCTTTAAACGGCTCCGAACAGCCTGAAATTAGGGACTAAAGAAGTGAGTGACCAGTTTTTCAAGCAGCCTATTCTTAATTCTCCTTACGGCTACCCTTCGCTGCACTGGGAACTCGACGACAGGGGGCAGCCCACGCAGCAAATCGTCGAGTCTCGCCGAGCGTCCAGTTTCATTAGCCCGATCCCGAAACCGCGCCGGTATTACGGTGAGCAAGCTACTCTGGCACTAGATGAAGTCGAGAACCTAGCTGACGATGGACAACGCTACCGCCATTCGGAACTGATCAATGCAGTGCGGCGCGAGGTCGATGCTTGGCGTTGCTTACCACCATCGCAGTGGCGAGTCACTCCTGAAACAGCCCGTCTGCTGGAACACTGGCGCAACCATAAGTTCGCCGGTGTGCGCCCATTCTTCTGTCAGGTTGAAGCGGCCGAAACGGCTATTTGGTTGACTGAGGTCGCCCCACAGATTGGCAAAAACGGTGAACGCTTCCTCGATATCTTGAAGAAAGCAAGTAACGATGCCAACCCCGGCCTGATGCGTTTGGCGCTGAAGCTGGCTACTGGAGCTGGTAAGACTACGGTTATGGCCATGCTAATTGCGTGGCAGACGATCAATGCGGTGCGCTATCCGCGAAGCAAGAAATTCACACGTGGTTTCCTTCTGGTCGCCCCTGGTCTGACCATCAAGGATCGTCTACGCGTACTGCTGCCTAATGATGCGGACAGCTACTATGCCAATCGCGAGATCGTGCCGCGCGATATGCTGGCGGATCTGGACAAGGCCAAGATTGTCATCACCAACTACCACGCTTTCAAGCAGCGCGAGCGTATGGAGTTGTCCAAGGGGGGCCGTCGCTTGCTGCAAGGACGTACCGGTGGTGAGCTGAATACGCTGGAAACCGAAGGTCAAATGCTTCAGCGAGTAATGCCGGAATTGATGGGACTGAAGAATATCCTCGCTATTAACGACGAGGCACACCACTGCTATCGAGAAAAGCCGCACGCTCCGGAAGAAGACGAGGATCTCGATAAAGATCAGAAAGCCGAAGCCGAGGAAAATAATGAAGCCGCACGACTGTGGATTTCTGGCCTAGAAGCAGTGAACCGCAAGTTGGGCTTGCAACATGTGATCGACCTGTCTGCCACGCCTTTCTTCCTAGCCGGCTCCGGTTATGTAGAAGGCACACTCTTTCCTTGGACCATGAGCGATTTTTCGTTGATGGATGCCATCGAATGTGGCATTGTGAAATTGCCACGCGTGCCGGTAGCCGACAACATCCCTGGCGCGGAAATGCCTATCTACCGTGAGCTCTGGAAGCACATCGGCAAAAAGATGCCGAAGAAGGGACGTGGCAAGAATGCCCAGCTTGATCCATTGGCTATCCCGGTGGAATTGCAAACCGCATTAGAAGCCCTGTACGGACATTATCTCAAAACCTACGAAGTCTGGAAGCAAGCGGCTATTACCGTACCTCCATGCTTCATTGTGGTATGCAATAACACTGCGACTTCTAAATTGGTGTTCGATTACATTTCGGGTTTCGAACGCTTAAATGAAGATGGGTCCATTACGCGCGTGCCGGGCCGATTGGAACTGTTTCGCAACTTCGACGAACATGGCGAGCCACTGGCGCGCCCGAATACCTTGCTGATCGACAGCGAACAGCTCGAATCCGGTGAGGCGCTGGACGATAACTTCCGTGGCATGGCTGCTGACGAAATCGAACGCTTCAAGCGCGAGATTATTGAGCGGACTGGCGACCGTAGGCAAGCAGAAAACCTGACCGACAGCGAATTGTTGCGCGAGGTGATGAACACCGTTGGCAAACAAGGTCGCTTGGGTGAGCAAATCCGCTGCGTCGTGTCGGTTTCCATGCTTACTGAAGGCTGGGATGCCAATACCGTTACCCATATTCTTGGGGTGCGTGCATTTGGTACTCAGTTGTTATGCGAACAGGTGATTGGCCGTGCCCTGCGACGTCAATCTTATGAATTGAATGAGCAAAACCTGTTCGATGTGGAATATGCCGACGTATTTGGTATTCCCTTCGACTTCACAGCCAAGCCGGTCGTTGTTACTCCCCCCAAGCCACGAGAAACTATCACGGTAAAGGCACTCCGTCCAGAACGCGATCACCTAGAGATCCTGTTCCCGCGCGTGCAAGGTTATCGCGTCGAGTTGCCGGAGGAGCAACTCGAAGCCGAATTTAACGACGATCATCACCTTACCTTAACACCAGACATGGTCGGCGCGACTAGAACCCACAACGCTGGCATCATTGGCGAAGCAGTGGAGCTGGATATCAAGCATTTGGGAGACGTTCGCCAATCCACCCTGTTGATGGAACTGACCAAGCATCTGCTCTTCCAGCATTGGCGCGATCAAGGGAAGGATGCGCCGATTGCTTTGTTCGGTCAGCTAAAGCGCATCGTGCGACAATGGCTAGACAGCTGTCTGGAATGCAAGGGCGGTACCTACCCGGCGCAATTAATGTATCGCGAGCTAGCGGACATGGCTTGCCAGCGTGTCACCAAGGGCATCACCGCGAAAGAACTTGAGAAAGGCCGGCAGGTTAAGGCCATTCTCGATCCGTTCAATCCGACCGGCAGCACAGCGAACGTGCGCTTCAACACTTCGCGCTCGGGCAGCGAACGTTGGGAAACAGTCGGGGTCGAGAACCAGCCGAAGAATCAGCTCAACTGGGTGATCCTGGACAGTAGCTGGGAGGGCGAATTCTGCCGTGTCGCTGAGTCACATCCCAAAGTACTGGCGTACACCAAGAATCACAATCTCGGCTTGGAAGTGCCCTATCGCTTCGGCTCGGCAAATCGCCTTTACATCCCGGATTTTATCGTACAAGTGGACGACGGTCGCGGTAAGAGTAATCCATTGAACCTAATCGTCGAGATCAAGGGTTATCGGCGCGAGGACGCGAAGGAAAAGAAGTCCACCATGGACACCTACTGGATTCCCGGGGTGAACCACCTCGGTACGCACGGCCGCTGGGCCTTCGCCGAATTCGGTGACGTGTACGAAATGCATGAAGACTTTGCTAAGAAGGTTGAGGCACAGTTTAACCAAATGATCGAAGCGGCTGCGCCAGCGCCGGAAAATAAGGAATACTGAGATGGCGACCAAAAAAATGCAGAAGGCCGGTAAGAGCATTGATCAGATCACGCATGCGGAGGCAAAACGCAAGAATATCCCGACCGTAGAGCATCAGTCGGTGATGCAGCAACACGAGCAGGCGCCGGTGAAGGTCAAGTACGCGAGGGGCGACAACAGATTGGACGATGAAAAGGGCCAGCGCAATCGTGACCTCGACCCGCAACTGGTCTGGCGCGGTAAGGATCAGCAAGACTGGTCAGAACTGGTCGTCAATGCACCGCCGCTGTACATTCAGGAGAAGGTAAAGCCTAAGGTGCTGATCGACGATCTGCGCCGCGTCAGCGAAGCCGCCGCAGCACATACAGGTACGCTGGACCTGTTCGGCGACTTTAATGGTCTGCCCGAAGGCGCAGATCGGACCGAGTTTTACCAGCATGATGGCCATTGGCAGAACCGGATGATCTTGGGTGACAGCTTGCAGGTAATGGCCAGTTTGGCCGAGCGAGAGGGGCTGCGCGGAAAGGTACAGTGCATCTATTTCGATCCGCCGTATGGGATCAAGTTCAATTCGAACTTTCAGTGGTCAACGACGACTACTGATGTCGATGATAAGAAGGTTGGCCACATTACGCGAGAACCGGAGCAGGTTAAGGCTTTTCGCGACACATGGCGGGATGGCGTTAATTCATATTTGTCTTATTTGCGAGATCGCCTCATAGTCATTCGCGACTTGCTTTCTGAAAGTGGCTCAGTATTTGTCCAAATCAGTGATGAGAACGTGCATCGCGTTCGTGCGGTTCTGGATGAGGTTTTTGGTGACGATAACTTTTGCGGCGAGATTGTGTTCTCCAAGACTACGGGATTGACGAGTAGACTGGTTGCCAGTACTTTTGACTATTTGCTGTGGTATGCAAAGGACAAGAAGAAAGCCAAGTATCGGCAGCTATATACTGCTAAGCCGCTAGCGGATGAAGTGAAAGGTGAGTTTCGTTGGATGGATGATCCAGCGGAGGGTACCCGTCAGCTTCGAGATGAAGAAAAGGAAAGCCCTGAGCGTATAAATAAGAACCATCTTTTTCGTACTAATTCTGCTATCTCACCTGGCGTTCGTGCCAATACGACTGGCTCATTTGAGTTCCAGGGGTTGACGTTCCATTCGGGAACGCAGCGCAACTGGAAAACAACCCTTGCTGGAATGGTTCGTCTATGCAAGGCGAACCGCATTGTTCTCAATCCAAAATCCGTTCGCATTTACAAGCAGAAATGGACCGACTTCGATCAGTTGCCGGTCAACAACACGTGGTTTGATGTTCGGTCTGAGCAGAGCAAAATCTACGTTGTGCAGACCGTTGAGCGCGTTATTCAGCGTTGTATTTTAATGACGACAGATCCGGGGGATCTGGTTCTTGACCCAACTTGCGGTTCTGGTACAACACCTTACGTTGCTGAACAATGGGGGCGTCGTTGGATAACAATCGACACCAGCCGTGTTGCACTGGCGTTAGCTCGGGCACGTGTCATGGGTGCACGCTATCCTTACTACCTCCTAGCTGACAGCAAAGAGGGCCAGCAGAAAGAAGCTAAAATCGCTCGATGCGTGGCGTCATCACAGCCGACATATGGGAATATCGCTCACGGTTTTGTCTATGAGCGTGTTCCTCATATCATGCTAAGTACAATCGGCAATAACACCGAGATTGATACTATCTGGGATAAATTCCATACTGTGCTAGAACCGCTGCGCGAAGCCTTGAACAAGTCGCTTAACAAGCAATGGCAGGAATGGGAAATCCCTCGCGAAGCCGATGCGAAGTGGGGTGTGGAAGTCAAGAAGCTGCACGCCGACTGGTGGCAGCAACGCATCGCCCGGCAAATGGAAATCGATGCTTCTATCACTGCCAAAGCCGAGTTCGAGTATCTCTACGACAAACCGTATGAGGACAAGAAGCGCGTGCGCGTGGCGGGCCCTTTTACCGTGGAGTCGTTATCGCCGCATCGTGTGCTAGGCGTGGACGAAGAAGACAATCTGATTGACCAGGTAGCGGAAACCCAGGCCGAATACGGTCAGGACTTCGTCAGTCTGATCTTGGCCAACCTACGCACTGCCGGTGTACAGCAGGCTCACAAAGCCGACAAAATCGAATTCACCTCATTGGAACCATGGCCGGGCGAACTTGTCTGCGCCGAAGGTCGCTATTTGGAAAGCGGACAGGTGAAGCGTGCAGGCATTATGGTCGGCCCGGAATTTGGCACTGTCACCCGTGCTGATTTGGTCGATGCTGCCCGCGAGGCAGGTGACGGCAACTTCGATGTACTCATCGCCTGCGCCTTCAACTACGATGCACCCGCCAGCGAATTTAGCAAGCTTGGCCGCATCAACGTGCTCAAGGCGCGTATGAACGCCGATCTACACATGGCCGAAGATCTGAAGAACACTGGCAAAGGCAACCTGTTCGTGATTTTCGGAGAGCCAGATGTAGACGTGATGGACACCCAAGGCCACAGTATTCGTCGATACGATGGCAAGCGTGACGTTATTGAGGTACCCGCCGACGGGAATTTAGTGGTCAAGATCAACGGAGTGGACGTATTCCACCCTAGCACTGGCGAAGTCCGCAGTGATGGCGCGGATGGCATTGCCTGCTGGTTCCTGGACACCGATTACAACGAAGAGTCCTTCTTTGTCCGCCATGCTTACTTCCTCGGCGCAAACGATCCGTACAAGGCGCTGAAGACCACTCTCAAAGCTGAAATTGATCCCGACGCTTGGGCGACACTTAATTCCGACACCTCGCGCCCGTTTCCAAAGCCCAGCACGGGGCGGTTTGCAGTGAAGGTCATTAATCACCTGGGTGATGAGGTGATGAAGGTATTTCGGGTGAACTGATGGAATTCCGTATCGCTTATACGTTTACCACCAGCCTCGCACGCCTGACTGGTGACGAGCAGAAGGCTGCAAAGACCACCGCGTTTGACTTGCAGATTGACCCGGCCGGCAAGGGCATGAGCTTCCACAAACTCGAGAAGGCTAAAGACCCGAACTTCTGGTCCATTCGCGTCAGCCGCGATATCCGTCTGATTGTCCACAAGACGGTTGGCAGCCTGCTGCTGTGCTACGTGGATCACCACGACAAGGCTTATCAGTGGGCCGAGCGACGCAAACTAGAAGTGCATCCCACTACTGGTGCGGCACAATTCGTCGAAATACGTGAGCGCGTCGAGGAAATCCTAATTTCGAAATACGTCGAGGACAGCAGGCTGGCCAAGCTGCAGAAACCAAAACTGTTCGGGAAATACAGTGACGCGCAACTCCTAGCTTATGGCGTGCCGCAGGAATGGCTGGCCGATGTGAAGGCTGCCGATGAGGATTCGCTGTTGGAGCTGGCCAATCACTTGCCTGACGAAGCAGCCGAAGCCCTGCTTGAGCTTGCAACCGGAGGCGTGCCGGTATTGCGGGAAGTGGCAGGCAAGAAGATTGATCCGTTCCTGCACCCAGATGCTCAACGCCGCTTTCGGATTATGTCCGATATGGATGAGTTGGCCCGCGCTTTGGAATACCCCTGGGACAAGTGGACAGTGTTTCTGCACCCCGCGCAGCGTCAGCTAGTAGAGCGCGATTACAATGGCGCGGCGCGCGTGTCCGGTTCCGCAGGCACAGGCAAAACCGTGGTGGCATTGCACCGCGTTGTGCATCTGGCACGCAAGGACGAAGACGCGCGTGTTCTGCTTTGCACGTTTTCCGACACGCTCGCCAATGCGTTGCGCGGCAATCTGTACCGACTCATCTGGAACACTCCAAGGATCGGCGAGCGTATTGACGTGACCGCGATAGAAGATATTGGCGTCCGCTTGTATTCGGCGGAGTTTGGCAAACCGGTATTCGCTAGCCGTAGCGAAATTTCAGCACTGTTGAAGACCACTGCTATGCAGATCGATGGCCTGAAAGCCAATACTGCGTTTCTTCTGTCTGAATGGGAGGACGTGGTCGATACGTGGCAGGTAGACGGCTGGGAGGCCTACCGTGACGCCAAGCGGCTCGGGCGCAAGACGCGCTTGCCGGAAACTCAACGCGCCTTGTATTGGCAAGTGTTCGCCACGGTCAAAGAACAATTGAAGCAGATTAGCAAAATTACTTCTGCCGAAATGTTCGCCAAGTTGGCCGAAGTCATGCCCAAACGCAAGCATTCGGTATTCGATTACATCGTGGTAGACGAAGCGCAGGACATCAGCGTGCAACAATTGCGTTTCCTTGCAGCGATTGCTGGTAACCGCGCCAATGCACTATTCTTTGCTGGCGATCTCGGCCAACGTATCTTCCAGACACCGTTCTCGTGGAAATCTCTGGGAGTGGATGTACGCGGTCGCTCGCGCACGCTTAATATCAATTACCGCACCTCACACCAGATTCGCTTACAGGCTGACCGGCTACTCGGCCCCGAGGTATCTGATATGGACGGAAATGTCGAGAACCGCAAAGGCACAATTTCCGTGTTTAATGGGCCAGAGCCGATTATCTGCAGCTACGCCGATGCCAATGCGGAAAGCCAAGCCGTCGGCATATGGCTGAAGCAGTGCAACACTAGCGGGGTACTACCCCAAGAAATTGGCGTTTTCGTTCGGTCTGAAAGTGAACTGTCACGCGCACAGGCGGCCGTAAAGGTTGCTGGCTTGCAGGGGCTTGTGCTCGGCAAAAAGATGGCAACGGAAGAGGGCTTCGTTAGCATCACCACCATGCATTTGGGAAAAGGCATGGAATTCCGTGTCGTCGCAGTGATGGCTTGTGATGATGAAATCATTCCTTTACAGATGCGCATCGACACTGCTGCTGACGAGGTCGAGCTGACCGAAATATACAACACCGAGCGCCAGTTGCTCTATGTGGCTTGTACTCGTGCCCGTGATCAACTGTATGTCTCGGCGGTGAAGCCGGAGTCGGAGTTTCTACGGGACTTGATACAAAAGTAGTTATCTGCACCTTAGGTATTACGTTGGTTCGGGGTATTCTGGCTGGCTTGGCTTTAAGCGCTTAAGTAACGTGCGGCCGGTGTACCCGATGCAAAGTAGGCCACATCGCTGCATTTTGGCAGCGATTGACGACATTTCCAGATCGAGGACGACGGCAGCTTCACCGTCTATACGGTCCTGATCCAGGCAAGCAAGACGATGTGCGAGGCCTGATCAAGCCAGCCGGTCCGCCAGGTCCTGCGCCAGCCCGCACACGGCCAGGGTCGGATTCCACGACCCGGCCGTCGGGAACAGCGCGGCGCCGGTCACATACACGTTGCGCACCCCATGCGGCCGGTAATCCAGCCCGACCACCGAGCTTGACGGGTCTTCGCCGATCCACAGCGGCGATGCCTCGTCCACGATCAGGTGCGCGCGCACTTGCCGGCCGGGGACGCGCGCGCTGTGCCAATAACCCGACGGCCCTTCGTCGATCCAGTACTCGATAGCAGACGGTGCGTCGGCGCTGCGCTGGGCCAGGGCTTCGACCGTCCGGCATGCCGCGTCGTCCATCAGGTCCCACAAGGCCATCTCCATCGGCCCGGGCTGCAACTGCAGCGTGACGTTCGTGGTCGGATCCGCGCCGTCATTCAGACGCATCCTGTTGTCGCCGTCAGACTCCCCGATTTCTCCCAGCGCCGTGCACGCGAACAGCACCCAGTCCTCCGAACCCTGCAATTGGGCCGGCGAGGGCACAGCCCCCGCATTCGGCGCCTCGGCCGCAATCGTGGCCGCGTCACGCGCCGGGTCGCGCGAGGCGAAGGCACCCACCTGCACCTGGTACTGCAAGCCGTTCTCCGCCCGCCCGTGCAGCACATGCGCGCCCAGTTCCAGCGCGCCCAGGTCGCGGAAGGCCGCGCGCGGCACGCGTGCGGTGAAGCGCGACATGAAGTGGCCGGTGTAGCGCTTGCCCGCGTTCGGCAGCAGGCTGCCGAACGAGTTCATGAGCAGCGTCGCCGGCGGGATCGTCCCCATCGCCAGCACCACCTGCGCAGCGCCCACCGGGATCGCGCCCAGGCCCGTTTCCAGCGTCGTCACGCGGCCGTCGCCGTCGTGCAGCAGCAGTTCGACCACGCAGCGGTCGACCAGGTGCAGTTCGCGGCCCCGTCCCTGCGCTGCCAGGCGCTTCTGGCGCTGCTGCAGGCCGAGCAGGGTGGCCACAGTGGAGAATTTGTGGAAGCCGGCGCCGGGCCGTTCTTCGTGCAGCACCGCCAGCGGGGCAGGGCGGACGTCCAGCGCGGACGGTACGCAGTGCGGGACGTTGTCGCGCAGGCGGGCGTCGAGCTGGCGCTGCAGGCAGCCGTAGACGCTGTCGTCGATGCGGTCGGCGTCGGTCACGTGCAGGAAGGCGCGGGCGCCGTCCCAGAAGCCGGGCGTCGTCGTGACGTCGACCAACGCCTGCGGCCAGCCGCGCAATTCGCTTGGCGCCGGCGCCGGGCACCAGCCGCTCCAGCAGGTCGAGCGGCCGCCCAGCATCGGGATCGTGCCGGCCTGGACGAAGCGGACGCCGCTTTCCGCCATCGCTTCGGTGCGGGTCCAGGGGTAGGTGACGGGCGCGTCGCCGGCCATGGCGCGGATGGCGGTCGGCAGCGTCTGCACGTGCGCCGGCAGCCAGTAGCCGCCGCGTTCCAGCACCAGGATGGCGGCATGCGGGTTGCGCGCTAGCGTGCGTTCGATGAAGGCGACGCCGGCGGGGCCGGTGCCGATCACGATGAAGTCGTAGCGCGTGGCCTGCACCTGCTGCCAGCCGGCGCACCAGGCGTTGCCGACGAGCTGGCTGGCGCTGGGACATTGCGGGCCGGGTGCCGGGTAGCCGCGGGACGGGATGCGATCGGAACAGGTCGACATATGCTGCCTCCTCGAATGGGTGCGCCAGTCTTGCGATGCATGGGGATTACCCCTGAAAAATAATCCAGAGAGAATGTGGTAGCTCTGTAACCCTCAAATAGTTGCGACAGATCAAGTGTGACAGGCAGGTTCGCTGAGGCATTTACAACACCGGTGCCGCCATGTCACACAATCGTTAAATTCCTGTCATCAAGTTGACATACGCGTCCACTAATCTCCACCGGATTCCGCGCCGCGCTGCGCGGCCACTTGAATCGAAACGAATCCAGGAGTATTGACGAATGAACGCGAATACCGATCTGTCCCGCCGTAGCCTGTTGCGCCTGCTGGGTGCCGCCCCGATGCTGCCGCTCGGTGGCGCCGGCGTGAGCGCGCTGCTGGCCGGTTGCGGCGGCGGTGACGACGGTCCGGGCCCGCTGCCGACGCAGACCGCGGCGACCATGGGCGTGGTGCAGTTCGGCTCGATGGCTGCGCCGGGCATGGCGAATGCGGCGGCGATGGCCACCACCACGGTCGCTTCGACCATGACGGTCAACTTCAGCGACACCAGCAAGCTCGAATACAAGCTGGCGTACCAGCCTTTCTTCATCACCGGCGACCTGGTCCCGAACGGCAGCGGCGGCACCATCGTGGCCGGCGGCTACTACGACATCAACAACAAGCCGATCGTCGACGCCACCGTCGCCGGCAAGGAGCGCCAGTTCTTCTCGGACTCGCCGGACGGCAGCTCGCTCCTGACCGTGCCGAATGCCAGCGTGACCGGCGTGAAGGGCAACACCGTGTTCGCCGTGGTGCAGTTCGAATACACCTCGCTGGCCCAGGACGGCAAGACCGACATGTACGGCAAGCTGCCGTCGCCGATCGCCGTGCTGACCCTGGACCAGGACAAGAGCACCGGCAAGCTGACGCTGGTGAAGTACCACAACGTCGACACGTCCAGCGTCAACGGCCTGTGGATCACCTGCGGCGCCAGCCTGTCGCCGTGGGGCACCCACCTGTCGAGCGAAGAATACGAGCCGAACGCCTTTACCGCCGCCACCGACGCCCAGTTCCGCGGCTTCAGCAAGAGCCTGTACGGCAACGAGACCAGCGCCAACCCGTACAACTACGGCCACCTGCCGGAGATCACCGTCAACGCCGACGGCACCGGCAGCATCAAGAAGCACTACTGCATGGGCCGCATCTCGCACGAGCTGGTGCAGGTGCTGGGCGACAACCGCACCGTGCTGATGGGCGACGACGCCACCAACAGCGGCTACTTCGTGTTCGTCGCCGACAAGGAAAAAGACCTGTCCTCTGGCACGCTGTACGTGGCCAAGGTCGGCGCCGGCTTCTCGCTCGACCCGAGCGCCGCCGCCGCGCCGCTCACCTGGATCAAGCTCGGTTCGGCCACCAGCGCCGAGATCCGTTCGCTGGCGGCGTCGATCAAGCCGACCGACATCATGGACGTGAGGTCGGCAGACCCGCAGGACGCCACCTATACCCGGGTGGCCGCCAACGGCCGCGTCGAGTGGATCAAGCTCAAGCCGGGCATGGAAAAGGCCGCCGCCTTCCTGGAGACCCACCGCTACGCCGCGCTGGTCGGCGGCTCGATGGGCTTCACCAAGATGGAAGGCACCACCGTCAACCTGGCGGACAAGATCGCCTACTCGGCGCTGGCCAACTGCAATGCATCGATGGTTGCCGGTAACGCGCTGAACGTGCCGGGCAACGGCATCTCGATCCCGAAGGCGCTGACCGCCGGCGCGGTGATGGCGCTGAACCTGAAGGGCGGCCAGAAGGACACGCTGGGTGCTGCCATCAACAGCGAGTGGATGCCGGTCGATACCAAGGCGCTGCTGGTCGGTGAGGACATCGCCGCCGACGCCCTCGGCAACACCGCGAACCCGGACAAGATCGCCAGCCCGGACAACATCAAGTTCTCGGAAAAGATGCGCACCCTGTTCATCGGCGAAGACAGCGGCAACCACGTCAACAACTTCCTGTGGGCCTATAACGTCGACACCAAGCAGCTGTCGCGCGTCCTGTCGACGCCGTCCGGCGCCGAATCGACCGGCCTGCACGCGGTGGACGACATCAACGGCTGGACCTACATCATGAGCAACTTCCAGCACCCGGGCGACTGGGGCAGCATCCACGCCGGCATCAAGTCGACGCTGGATCCGATGATCCGGGCGAACTACAAGGACAAGTTCAGTGCGGCGGTCGGGTATCTGACCGGGGAGCTCAGTCAGTTCAAGCTGGCCAAGGCCTGATGCGTCGTTCCCGCGAAAGCGGGAACCCATGCTGAATGACAGAATTCAGTACATCTGAAGTACGTGGTGCTTCAGATCGACAGGCTTCGGACACTCAGCATGGGTCCCCGCCTGCGCGGGGACGACGGGACTAGACGGCGACGACGGGACTAGACGGGGACGACGGGGATTAGAACAAGCCGGCAAACTCGCGCGCAGCCGCCTGCGGATCCGCCGCCCCATACACGCTGCTGATCGCCGCCACCATATCCGCCCCCAGCCCCACCAGCGGCCGCGCACCCTCCACCGTCATCCCGCCGATTACCACCACCGGCACCGCCAACGCGGCCCTGGCACGCGCCACGATGGCGGGCGGCGTGCTCACCTCGTACACCTTCACACGCGACGGATAGAAGCCGCCGAAGGCCACATAACTGGCGCCGGCCGCCTGCGCCGCCTGCGCCAGTTCGAACTGTCCGTAGCACGAGGCGCCGACGATCCGGTCCGGTCCCAGCGCCGCGCGCACGGCGGCCACCGGCGCGTCCAGGCCGCCGACGTGCACGCCGTCCGCATCGAGCCGCGTGCAGAGGTCCAGGTGATCGTTGACGATTAGCGGCCGGCCGTGGCGGCGGCACAGGACGAGCAGGGCGCCTGCCTGCTCCTCGCGCAGCGCATCGGACGCCGCCTTGTTGCGGTACTGGACCAGCGCCGCGCCGGCGCTCAGTGCCTGGCGCGTCGCGTCCAGCAGCCGGTCGGTGTCCGCCCAGTCGGGCGTCACCAGATAAAGTCCTCGCATCGATAGTCTCCTCAATGTTGAATGCGGCGCGGCATGCGCTGCCCCGGCGCGATCACGTAGGAATCGGCCAGGCTCTGGTTGCAGTAACGCTGGGCGTTTTCCAGCGCCTGCGCCATCGGCTCGCCCAGCGCCAGCCGCGCCGCGATGCTCGAGGCCAGCGTGCAGCCGCTGCCGTGAAAGTCGCCAGGCAGGCGCGGCCAGCGCCATTCGCGCGTGCCGTGCGCGCCGGTCCAGCGGTTGACGACCTCGTCGCCGTCGCCGTGGCCGCCGGTCACCAGCACGTGCGGACAAGCCACCGCGCCGATGGCCGCCGCTTCCGGCCCGTTCGGCACCAGTACCGTGGCCAGTGCCAGCAACGGCGCCAGGGCCGCCAGCGCATCGCCGCGCGCCAGCGGGTCGCCGTGACCGCTGGCCAGCACCGGATCGAGCACCAGCGGCAGGGCCGGGTCGCGCTCGCGCAGTTCGGCCACGACCGCGGCGATGGCGTCGGCATTGGCCCGGCTGCCCGGAATGCCGGCCTTGACCGCGCGGATCGGCATGGATGCCGTCAGCAGCGAGGCCTGGCGCGTCAGCAGCGCGGCGTCGACCGGGAGCACTTCGCGCACGCGGTTGTTGTCCTGCACGGTGAGGGCGGTGACGATCGGCAGCGCGTGCGCGCCCTGGGCGGCGATCGCCTCGATGTCGGCCTGGATGCCGGCCCCGCCCGATGGGTCGAGGCCGGCGAACACCAGCACGCACGGGCGTACCGGCTCCTGCATCACACCCGCCCCGCCATCGGCGACGAGGGCGAGGCCGCGAAGCGCCGCGCCATGCGTCCGGCCAGATACGCTTCGCGGCCGGCCTCCACCGCCAGGCGCATCGCCTGCGCCATCCGCACCGGATCGCGGGCCAGGGCGATGGCGCTGTTCATCAGCACGCCGTCGCAGCCCAGCTCCATCGCCACGGCGGCATCGGACGCGGTGCCGACCCCGGCGTCGACCAGCACCGGCACCCTGGCCTGCTCGATGATCAAGGACAGGTTCCACGGATTCAGGATGCCCATGCCCGAGCCGATCAGCGAGGCCAGCGGCATCACTGCCACGCAGCCGATCTCCTCCAGCATCTTCGCCTGGATCGGGTCGTCGCTGCAGTAGACCATCACGTCGAAGCCGTCGCGCACCAGGGTCTCGGCGGCGCGCAGGGTTTCCGGCATGTTGGGGAACAGGGTTTTTTCGTCGCCCAGCACTTCGAGCTTGACGAGCTTGTGGCCGCCAAGCAGCTCGCGCGCCAGTTGCAGCGTGTAGACCGCGTCCTTGGCGGTGTAGCAGCCGGCGGTGTTGGGCAGGATGGTGTAGCGCGAGGGCGGCACCGCGTCCAGCAGGTTGGGGGCGTGCGGGTCCTGGCCGATGTTCACGCGGCGGATCGCCACCGTGATGATCTCGGCTTGGGCGGCATCAAGGGCTTCGCGGGTCTGGTCCAGGTCGCGGTATTTGCCGCTGCCGACCAGCAGGCGGGAGCGGTAGGTCTTGCCGGCGATCGTCAAAGGCCGGTCTTCATGCATCGTGTTCGTCATTGGAGTGTCTCCGGATAAGTTTCAACCGCCGCCGATGGCACGCACCACGTCGACCTTGTCGCGCGGCGCCAGCCTGGTGGCGGCCCAGCGCTCGCGCGGCACCACGCCGCGGTTCACGGCCAATGCCAGCGCCTGCCCGAGCAGGCCGAGCGAGGCGACCAGGTCGTGCAGGGTGGCGCCTGCGGACACCGCATGCGCGGCGCCGTTCAGTTCGATGTCGATGTCGTTGTCCAGCATGGGCATGTTCACGCCTTCCGATACAGCTCGGCACCGCCACGCATGAACTCGACCGCCTTCACCTGCATGCCCTGCGCCGCGTAGTCGCGCACTTCCTGGGTGATCTTCATCGAGCAGAAATGGGGGCCGCACATCGAGCAGAAGTGCGCAACCTTGCTGGACTCCTTGGGCAGCGTCTCGTCGTGGAAGGCTTTCGCCTTGTCGGGGTCGAGGCCGATGTTGAACTGGTCTTCCCAGCGGAACTCGAAGCGCGCTTTCGATAACGCGTTGTCGCGGATCTGGGCGCCCGGATGGCCCTTGGCCAGGTCGGCCGCATGCGCCGCGATTTTATAGGTGATGATGCCGTCCTTGACGTCGTCCTTGTCGGGCAGGCCGAGGTGCTCCTTGGGCGTCACGTAGCACAGCATGGCGGTGCCGTACCAGCCGATGGTGGCGGCGCCGATGCCGGACGTGATGTGGTCGTAGCCGGGCGCGATGTCGGTGGTCAGCGGGCCCAGGGTGTAGAAGGGCGCCTCATGGCACTGCTCCAGCTGCAGGTCCATGTTCTCCTTGATGAGATGCAGCGGCACGTGGCCGGGACCCTCGATCATGGTCTGCACGTCGTGCTTCCAGGCGATCTGCGTCAGCTCGCCGAGGGTGCACAGTTCGGCCAGTTGCGCTTCGTCGTTGGCGTCGTGGATCGAGCCGGGGCGCAGGCCGTCGCCCAGGCTGAAGGCGACGTCGTAGGCCTTCATGATCTCGCAGATCTCTTCGAAGTGCGTGTACAGGAAGGATTCCTTGTGGTGCGCCAGGCACCACTTGGCCATGATCGAGCCGCCGCGCGAGACGATGCCGGTGAGCCGGTCGGCCGTCATCGGCACGAAGGGCAGGCGCACACCGGCGTGGATGGTGAAGTAGTCGACGCCTTGCTCGGCCTGTTCGATCAGGGTGTCGCGGTAGATGTCCCAGCTCAGGTCCTCGGCCTTGCCGTGTACCTTCTCCAGTGCCTGGTACAGCGGCACGGTGCCGATCGGGACCGGGCTGTTACGCAGGATCCATTCGCGCGTTTCGTGGATGTGCTTGCCGGTCGAGAGGTCCATCACGGTGTCGCCGCCCCAGTGGATGGCCCAGGTCATCTTCTCGACTTCCTCGCCGATCGAGGAGGTGACCGCCGAGTTGCCGATGTTGGCGTTGATCTTGACCAGGAAGTTGCGGCCGATGATCATCGGCTCGGATTCCGGATGGTTGATGTTGGCCGGCAGGATGGCGCGGCCGCGGGCGATCTCGGCGCGCACGAATTCCGGCGTGATCTCGGCAGGGATCGCGGCGCCGAAGGACTGGCCCGGATGCTGGCGCCCGAGCACCTTCGCCATGCGCAGGCCGGTCGGGCCGGCGTCCGCCAGCCCGGCCAGGTATTCCTGGCGCCGCAGGTTCTCGCGGATCGCCACGAACTCCATCTCGGGCGTGACGATGCCCTGGCGCGCGTAATGCATCTGGGTGACGTTGCGTCCGCCGGCGGCGCGCCGCGGCTTGCGCTGCAGGTGGAAGCGCAGCTCTGCCAGCTTCGGGTCGGCCAGGCGTTCGATACCGTAGCGCGAGGTCGGGCCGGGCAGTTCGACGGTGTCGCCGCGTTCGCGGATCCAGCCGGCGCGCAGGTCGGCCAGGCCGGCGCGGATGTCGATGCGGGCGTCCGGATCGGTGTACGGGCCCGAGGTGTCGTAGACCCACAGCGGCGGATTCGGTTCGTGGCCGAAGGATGCCGGCGTGTCGGATTGACGGATTTCGCGCATCGGCACGCGGATGTCGGGGCGGCTGCCCGTGACGTAGACCTTGCGCGAGTTGGGCAGCGGCGCGACGGCGGCGGCATCGACCGTGGCGCTGGCGGAGAGGAATTTCGGATCGGCGTTCAAGTGCACTCCTTTGGTCACTGAGGATCGGCGATCCAGCGTGAGGAGTGCGGAGATGCGTGCTGGCCGTGAAACAGGCGCGTGCAGGCGGACTCTGTAGCTTCCCTTCGCTGGCATTATCCAGATCAGGTTCGGAGGGTATTTCTCACCCGCGCGGTTGATGGCGCAGGACCCCTAGCGTTTTTCGTCGTCTCGCGATGAGGCGACGGAACGGAGAGTACACCGGTTTTTGGAAGATGGCAACGAGCAGATTTTTCGAGTGGACGCGTCGCCCCTGCGGAGGCAGGGGCCCGATTTCTGCTGGCGAACCGCATACAACTGGGCCCCTGCCTGCGCAGGGCGACGTGCAGGCGTCATCGATTCGATGCGATACAATCGGTCCGCCCAGACTCCATCCGAACGCCGCATGCCCACGCTCACGCACCTCCTGCTGTACCCGATCAAATCCTGCGCCGGCCTGTCGGTCCCGGCCGCCACGCTGCTCGAGTCCGGCCTGTCGGCCCAGGGCGTGCACGACCGCGAATGGATGCTGGTCACGGAGGAGGGCCAGTTCCTGACCCAGCGCGAGTTCCCGCGCATGGCCCTGATCCGGCCGCGTCCGGAAGGAGAACACCTGCACGTGGGCTTCCCCGGCCGGCCCGACCTCGTGCTGCCGCTGGCCCGGCAGGCCGCTGCGCAGCAGCGCCGGGTGCGGGTCTGGGACGACGAGGTGGATGCCGCCGACTGCGGCGACCAGGCGGCGCACTGGTTCATGCAGGCGCTGGGCACGCCCTGCCGGCTGGTGCGCTTCCGCCACGACGTGGTGCGGCCGACCAGCGTCAAGTGGACCGGCGGCGTGCCTTCGCAGACGCGCTTCGCCGACGGCTATCCGCTGCTGCTGATCGGCCAGGCCTCGCTCGACGACCTGAACCTGCGTCTGGCCGCGGCCGGGCGCGCGCCGCTGCCGATGGACCGCTTCCGTCCCAACCTGGTGGTCGACGGCCTGGAAGCCTTCGAAGAGGATTACCTGGAGGCGCTGCACGACGACGAGGTCGCGATCCGCCCGGTGAAGCCGTGCGGGCGCTGCCCGATCCCGTCGATCGACCAGGCCAGCGGCATCCCGGGACCGGACCCGCTCGACATCCTGCAGACCTACCGCGCCAACGCGCGCATGGAAGGCGCGGTGTGCATCGGCATGAACTGCATCGTGGTGCGCGGCGCCGGCACCGCGCTGCGCGTGGGCCAGGTCCTGGACGGCGAACTGGCGTTCTGACGATGGCGGGACCGTTGTTCATCCTGCTGCACGGCGTCGGACAGACCCCGGCCGCCATGGCGCCGCTGGGCGAGCGCATCGCCGGCGCCTGGCCGCAGGCGCGCATCGCCGCGCTGCCGGCCGCCTTGCCCTACGACCGGGGCACTGCCGGTTTCCAGTGGTTTTCGGTGGACGGCATCACGGAAGACAACCGCCTCGAGCGCATCCGGGCCGCGCTGCCCGCTTTCGTCGACGCCATCCGCGCCGCGCAGCGCGCCCACGGCGCGGGGCCGGAAGACACCGTGCTGGCCGGCTTCTCGCAGGGCGCGATCATGATCCTGGCCGCCTGCCGCGACACCTGGCTGGCGCGCCACGCGGTCGCCATCGCCGGCCGCTGCGCGCCGCTGCCGGATGCCTGGGAAGCGCGCACCGCGCTCAGCCTGGTGCACGGTACCATGGACGGTACCGTGCCGGCCGACCACAGCCGGCGGGCGGCGGCGCGCCTGGCCGGTATCGGGGCCGACGTGCAGCTGGCACTGGTGCCGCGCGCGCTGCACATGCTGTCGCCGGCGATCCTGGACGCGGCCATGGACGCGCTGGCGCGGCGCCCCGGATTGGTATCGATCTGACGTTCCGGCAACGGTTACCGGGGCGGCGCGCAGTTTTGGTTTTCAATGCGGCCGAGTTAGCGTAAGGTGATGGGTTATTGCTGAAAGGGAACGATCAATGCATGAGCGTGGCGCCAGTGTGCGCGAACTGATAGCCGAGAACGAGGCTTTGCGCCGGCAGCTTTCCAGCCTGATCGACCAGGCCGAGAGCAACCACGCCATCATGATGCGGCACCAGGCCTTCGACCTCGAACTGGTGGGGGCCGGCAGCTTCCGCGAGCTGGTCGAGACCATCTTCCGCCAGCTGCCGATCGTTTCCAGCCTCGACATCGTGACCCTGTCGCTGGTCGACAGCGGCGCCGACATCTATACCGTGATGCACAAGCTGGGCATGGATTTCGAGACGCTGCCGCACCTGCTGTTCCACGAAGACCAGGATGCGCTCGGCTTCGACATGGCGGCCGGCGAGGTGCCGCGGCCGCGCCTCGGCCTGTACGACCCGGCGTTCCACAACATGGCGTTCCCGCAGCCGCCCGCCGGCCTGGCCAGCGTGGCGCTGGTGCCGCTGCTGCGCAATAAACGCCTGCTGGGCAGCCTGAACCTGGGCAGCCGCGACCCGAGCCGCTTCACGCCCATCCTCGGCACCGATTTCGTCGAGCACATGGGGTCGATCATCGCGATCTGCCTGGAAAACGTGATCAGCAACGAAATGCTGAAGTACATCGGCCTGACCGATGCGCTGACCGGCGTCTACAACCGCCGCTACATGGACCGGCGCCTGGTCGAGGAGATCGCGCGCGCGCGGCGCCAGGCCTACCGCATCTCGTGCATGTACATCGACGTCGACCATTTCAAGCAGGTCAACGACACCTGGGGCCACCAGTCCGGCGACGACGTGCTGCGCGAAGTCGCCGGCCGCATCAAGGCCGAGCTGCGCATGTCGGACGCCCTGGGCCGTTTCGGCGGCGAGGAATTCGTGGTGCTGCTGATCGACGCCGACCTGGACAGCGCCAAGATGGTGGCCCAGCGCATCCGCGCCGGCGTGGCCGACCATCCGTTCGTGCTGGGCGACGGCCAGATGCTGTCGGTGTCGGTCTCGATCGGGGTGGCGACGCTCGACGATTTCGAGCGCGACCATGCGATCGAAGGCGTGGCCCAGCAACTGGTGGCGCAGGCCGATTCGGCGCTGTACGAAGCCAAGGTCAGCGGAAGAAACAAGGTCGTGGCCAGGTAGGGTGGGCTCCCCGAGCCCACGCGCGACGCATGCACGCAGTTGGCAGTGCATGCGTCGCGCGTGGGCACGGAGTGCCCACCCTACGTCGAACTTCAACGTAGCAGGCGGCCCTCGGCCCGCGTCACCGCCGACCCGGTCCCGCGCAGCACCACCACGTCGCCGGCCCGCAATTCCGTTTCCGGACCGGGCTCGATGCGTTCGTGCCCGCGCCGCACCGCCGTGACCTCGGCACCGACCTCGTCCAGCAGCAGCTCGGCGATGCAGCGCCCGACCGCACCGGCATCGTCCTTCAGGGTCACCGAATGCAGGCGCACGTAGCTGTGCTCGGGGTCTTCCTTGAGGTCGCTGGTGCCGTGGAAGAAGCCGCGCAGCGAGGCGTAGCGCTCGTCGCGCGCGGCCTGCACCCGGTGCACCACGCGCCGCAGCGGCACGCCCATCACCACCAGCGCGTGCGAGGCCAGCATCAGGCTCGATTCCAGCGCTTCCGGCACCACCTCGGTGGCGCCGGCCTTCTTCAGCAGATCGAGTTCGGTGTCGTCGTGGGCGCGCACGATGACCGGCAGCTTGGGCGCCAGCTCGTGCACCAGGTGCAGCACCTTGACCGCCAGGCGGGTGTCGGCGAAGGTGATCACCAGCGCGCTGGCGCGGTTGATGCCGGCCGCGATCAGGGCTTCGCGGCGGGTGCAGTCGCCGTAGGAGACGTTGATGCCGGCGGTGCGCGCTTCCTGCACCCGTTCCGGATCGAGGTCGAGCGCGTACCAGGGCAGCTTTTCTTCCGACAGCAGCGTGGCCAGGCTCTGGCCGCTGCGCCCGAAGCCGGCGATGATCACGTGCTTCTGGGCCGCCATCGTGCGGCTGGCCAGCTGCGTCAGCTGCAGCGACTGCAGCATCCATTCGTTGGACGCGACCTTCATCGCGATCTTGTCCATGTTGGCGATGATGAAGGGCGCGGCCAGCATCGACAGCACCATCGAGGCCAGCACCAGCTGGAGCAGGGCATCGTCGACCAGCTTCGCGCCGGAGGCGAGGTTCAGCAGCACGAAGCCGAACTCGCCGGCCTGCGCCAGCCCCAGGCCGGTGCGCATGGCGACGCCGTCCGAGGAGCCGAAGGCCTTGGCCAGCGCCGCGATCAGCGCGAACTTCAGCAGCACCGGCAGCACCAGCAAAAGCAGTACGATGTACCAGTTCTGCAGCACCAGGCGCACGTCGAGCAGCATGCCGATGGTGATGAAGAACAGCCCGAGCAGCACGTCGCGGAAGGGCTTGATGTCTTCCTCCACCTGGTGCTTGTACTGGGTTTCCGAGATCAGCATGCCGGCCACGAAGGCGCCCAGCGCCATCGACAGGCCGGCGTGTTCGGTGATCCAGGCCGCGCCCAGCGTCACCAGCAGCAGGTTCAGCATGAACAGTTCCTGCGAGCGGCGCTTGACCACGACGGTGAACCAGTTGCGCATCAGCTTCTGGCCGAAGAACAGCAGCAGGGCCAGCACGGCGGCGGCCTTGACCGCGGCCCAGCCCAGCGTGATCGCCAGTTCCTCGGCCGGCTTGGCCAGCGAGGGCGTCAGGATCAGCAGCGGCACCACGGCCAGGTCCTGGAACAGCAGGATGCCGATGATGCGCCGTCCATGCTCGCTTTCCAGCTCCAGGCGCTCGGTGAGCAGCTTGGACACGATCGCGGTGGAGGACATCGCCAGCGCCCCGCCCAGTGCCAGCGCGGCCTGCCAGCCGATGTGCACCGGCAGCGGCAGATACTGCAGCAGCAGCGCGCCCAGCACCGTCACCAGGATCGTCAGCGTGACCTGGGCCAGCCCGAGCCCGAACACGATGCGCCGCATCGCACGCAGCTGGGCCAGCGAGAATTCGAGGCCGATGGAGAACATCAGGAACACCACGCCGAATTCGGCCAGGCCGTGGGTGGTGGGGCCGTTGTCGGCCAGTGCCAGGGCATGCGGTCCGATCAGGACCCCGACGGCCAGGTAGCCCAGCATCGGGGGCAGGTGCAGCATCCGGAATGCGACCACGCCGAGAACGGCGCTGCCCAGCAGGAGAAGAGTGAGTTCGAGGCCGGATGTCATGCGGTACGGTCGGCGCTTTCTCGGGGTCCGTCAATACGCTTGTTGTTGTTTGTTACGTCTGGCAAGTTTTTTGCTTTCCCAATTCGGATATACTTTCCATATGAGTGTAACCCATGAAAAAATAATGCTGACAAGTTTTGACGCGGCAAAGGCCCGGCGCGCGCTGGATCTGGCCCGCGAAGCCCTGGACATCGAGGGCGAGGCGATCCGCAAACTGGCCGAGCGTCTCGACCGCGACGACAGCGTGCCGCGCGCGATTGCGCTGATGGAGTCTTGCCGCGGCCGCGTGGTGGTCTCCGGCATCGGCAAGTCCGGCCACATCGCGCGCAAGATCGCGGCGACGCTGGCCTCGACCGGCACCCCGGCGCTGTTCCTGCACCCGGCCGAAGCCGCCCACGGCGACCTCGGCATGGTCACCGCCCAGGACGTGCTGATCGCGATTTCCTACTCCGGCGAGAGCAGCGAACTGGCGGTCGTGATCCCGGCCGTCAAGCGCATGGGCGTGCCCGTGATCGCGATGACCGGCAAGCCGGGTTCGCGCCTGGCCACGGCGGCCGACGTGCACCTCGACGTCTCGGTCGAAAAGGAAGCCTGTCCGCTGAACCTGGCGCCGACCGCCAGCACCACCGTCACGCTGGCGCTGGGCGACGCGCTGGCCGTCGCGCTGCTCGAGCTGCGCGGCTTCAAGTCCGAAGACTTCGCGCTGTCGCATCCGGGCGGCGCGCTGGGCCGCCGCCTGCTGACGCGCGTCGCCGACGTGATGCGCAGCGGCGACGCGGTGCCGAAGGTGGCGCCGGACGCGCTGCTGCTCGACGCGCTGCTGGAAATCTCGCACAAGGGCATGGGCATGACGGCCATCGTCGACGCCGACGGCCGTCCGGTCGGCGTGTTCACCGACGGCGACCTGCGCCGCCTGATCGAGAAGGTCCAGGACTTCAGCAAGGTCGTGATCCGCGACGTCATGCACGCCAATCCGCGCCGCGTCCGGCCGGAACAGCTGGCGGTCGACGCCGTTGCCGTGATGGAGGAATTCCGCATCAACCAGATGCTGGTGACCGATGCCGACGACAAGCTGGTCGGGGCGCTGCACATCCACGACCTGACCCGCGCCAAGGTGATCTGATGGTGACGCCTTTAGCCCACATGGAGCGCGCGGCGCGCGTCAAGGTCATGATCTTCGACGTCGACGGCGTGCTGACCGACGGCAGCCTGACCTACGACGCCAACGGCGAGATCACCAAGACCTTCTTCGTGCTGGACGGCCTCGGCATCCAGATGCTGAACCGCACCGGCGTGCAGACGGCCATCATCAGCGCCCGGACCTCGCCGATCGTGATCAAGCGCGCGGCCGACCTCGGGATCACCCACGTGTTCCAGGGCCAGCACGACAAGCGCCTGGCCTTTGCCGAGCTGCTGGAAAAGACGGGCGTCACGGCCGCAGAGTGCGGCTACATCGGCGACGACGTGATCGACCTGCCGCTGCTGACGCGCGTCGGCTTCGCCGTCACGGTGCCGAGCGGCCATCCGGAAGTGCAGCACCGCGCGCATTACGTGACCACCAACCCGGGCGGCCGCGGCGCCGTGCGCGAAGTGTGCGACATGGTGATGCGTGCCCAGGGCACCTACGACCAGGCGCTCGCGCCGTATTTCAAATAACAGGACAAGCACATGGCACCGGGACACTACAAGCGGACCGCGCACCGGGGCAAGCTGCTGGCCCTGCTGGTGACGGGCGCCTTCTTCGCCTTCGGCAGCCTGTGGCTGGTGCAGATCATGGGCGGCGACGACAGCGGCACCCGGGTCGACATCGGCAACGATCCGGACTACATCGTCGAGAACTTCAGCTTCGTGCGCATGGCCGAAACCGGCAAGCCGCGCTACGTGATCTCGGGCGAACGCCTGACCCACCGTCCGGCCGACAACAGTTCCGTCATCGACAAGCCGGTGGTGCAGGGCCTGAACACCGAGCATCCGCCGATGACCATGACCGCGCAGCGCGCGCTGGTGAGCAACAACCAGAGCCAGGTCGACCTGAGCGGCAACGTCGACATCCAGCGACCGGGCAATGCCGGCGCCAAGCCCTTGCGCCTGAAAACCGAGGCCCTGACCTTCCTGCCGGACGACGAGATCGCCAAGACCGACAGGGCGGTCGAGATGAAAGTCGGCAGCGCTACTGCCACCGGCACCGGCATGGTCGCCAACAATGCCACGCAACAGGTCGAGCTGGGCGGGCGCGGGAAGATCGTGTTCCCGCCGCACGCGGCGCGCTGACCGGCCATTAACAAGGACCACCAATGAAAAAAATAATCGCTGTCTTCACCCTCTCGCTGGCGGCCCTGCATGCGTCGGCCGAGCGTGCGGATTCGCTCAAGCAGGCTGCCATCGAATTCGACCAGGCCCACATCGACGAGGTCACCCAGACCCGCACGCTGACCGGCCGGGTGGTGCTCACCCGCGGTACGCTCACCGTCAAGTCGGACAAGGCGGTGCTGAAGGAGTCGCCGGAAGGCTACATGTACCTGACCCTGACGGCAGCGCCGGGCAAGCTCGCGACCTTCCGCCAGAAGCGCGACGGCGGTCCCGACCAGTGGGTCGAGGGCCAGGCCCAGCGCATCGAATACGACGAGCGCACCGAACTCGTGAAGCTGTTCTCGACCGCCACCGTGCGCCAGCTCGAGAACGGCCGCCTGTCGAGCGAAGTGAACGGCGCCTTCATCTCCTACGACAACCGTACCGAGCAGGCGAACGTGCGCAACGACGCCAGCGGCGAGAACAAGCCGGGCGGTGGCCGCAACACGCTGATCCTGGCACCGCGCCGCGGCGCCGCGGCACCTGCGGCGCCTGCGCCCGCACCTGCAGCAGGAAGCAAATAATGGAATTACGCGCAGAAGCCGCCGCCATCCAGACCGGCGGCAGCACCCTCACCGTCAAGGGCCTCCAGAAGAGCTACGGCAAGCGCCTGGTGGTGCGCGACGTCTCGCTGCAGGTGGCCTGCGGCGAAGTGGTGGGCTTGCTGGGGCCGAACGGCGCCGGCAAGACCACTTCGTTCTACATGATCGTGGGCCTGGTGCCGACCGACGCCGGCAGCATCGACATCAACGGCAACGACGTCACCAGCCTGCCGATCCACCGCCGCGCCTTGCTGGGGCTGTCCTACCTGCCGCAGGAAGCCTCGGTGTTCCGCAAGCTGACGGTGGAGGAGAACATCCGCGCCGTGCTGGAGCTGCAGCGCGAGAACGGCAAGCCTTTGTCCAAGGCGCGCATCGGCGAGCGTCTCGACGAACTGCTGAACGAGCTGCAGATCGAGAAGCTGCGCGAGAACCCGGCGCTGTCGCTGTCGGGCGGCGAACGGCGCCGCGTGGAGATCGCGCGCGCGCTGGCGACCAACCCGCGCTTCGTGCTGCTCGACGAGCCGTTTGCCGGCGTCGACCCGATCGCGGTGATCGAGATCCAGCGTATCGTGCGCTTCCTGAAGGAGCGCGGGATCGGCGTCCTGATCACCGACCACAATGTGCGCGAGACGCTCGGCATCTGCGACCGCGCCTACATCATCAATCAGGGAGCGGTGCTCGCTTCCGGCCGTCCCGACGATATCATCGCCAACGAATCCGTGCGCCGCGTCTATCTGGGTGAACACTTCCGAATGTAGACATGAAACAGACGCTGCAACTCAAGACATCACAGCACCTTGCACTGACCCCGCAACTCCAGCAGTCGATCCGGCTGCTGCAGCTGTCCACTCTCGAATTGCACCAGGAGATCGAGCAGGTCCTCAGCGACAACCCGCTGCTCGAACGGCTCGACGATCCGCTCGACCGCTCGGTGCGGCTGCTGGCCGACGGCGCCATCAACCACAACGCGGCGGCAAGCCCGGGCGAGACGCCGGGCCCGGCCGCCAATGCGGAAGAGGGCGGCGCCGCCGCTGCCGACGGCGAAGCCCATGAGGGCGGCGACGACAGCGGCAGCGGCGACAGCGGCGATACCGGCGACTGGGGCGAACTCGGACGCGGCAGCAGCAGCGGCGACGACGAGGACGGCCGCCCGCAGCTGGAAGCCAGCCCGGTCACGCTGCGCGAACACCTGATGGAACAGGTGCGCATGACCTGCAGCGCGGCGCGCGATTGCGCGCTGGTCGAGCTGGTGGTCGACGCGCTCGACGACAACGGCTATCTGGAAGAGCCGCTCGACGACATCCATGCGCGCCTGCCGGAAGAACTCGAGATCGAGTTCGACGAACTGCGCACCGCGCTGGCGATGGTGCAGAGCATGGACCCGCCGGGCGTGGGCGCGCGCAGTGCGGCCGAGTGCCTGGCGCTGCAGATCCGCCGCATGCCGGGCGTGCCCCTGGTGACGCGCCGCATGGCGCTGACCATCGTCGAGAAATACCTCACCTGGTTCGCGCAGCGCGAATTCAACAAGCTGAAAAAGGCGCTCGACTGCGACGACGAAGACCTGCGCGAAGCCCAGGCCGTGATCCGCCAGTGCAATCCGCATCCGGGTGCGGCCTTCGCGTCGGACGTGTCGGACTTCGTGGTGCCGGACGTGATCGTGCGCCGCGCCAAGGACGGCTGGAGCGTGCAACTGAACCCGGACGTGATGCCGCGCCTGCGCGTCAACAGCCTGTATGCGCAGGCGCTCAAGCAGGGCAAGTCGGAGACGCAGCTGGGCGCGCAGTTGCAGGAAGCCAAGTGGCTCATCAAGAACATGCGCCAGCGCTTCGACACCATCCTGCGCGTGGCCCAGGCCATCGTCGATCGCCAGCGCAACTTTTTCTCCCACGGCGCGGTTGCCATGCGGCCCCTTGTTTTACGCGAGATAGCTGATACACTGGGTCTACACGAGAGCACAATTTCTCGTGTCACAACTCAGAAGTACATGCTGACGCCGCACGGCATGTACGAGCTGAAGTACTTTTTTGGGAGCCACGTGGCCACCGAAGCGGGAGGGGAAGCCTCCTCGACGGCGATCCGTGCGCTCATCGTGCAACTCACAGGAGCCGAAGACCCCAAGAACCCTTTGTCCGATAGCAAGATCGCGGAAATGCTGGGGGAACAGGGAATGGTTATTGCGCGTCGCACTGTCGCGAAGTACCGTGAAGCCTTGAAAATCCCGCCCGTCAGCCTCCGCAAATCTCTGTAACAGCAGCTGTTCGCTGCGCGCCTTTTTATAGCGCTCGAACAGCCGCGCATTTTCAGGAGGAGTGTGTATGAATCTCACCATCAGTGGTCATCATCTCGATGTCACCCCCGCCATCCGTGAATACGTACAGAACAAGCTGGAACGCATTACCCGCCATTTCGATCAAGTGATCGACTCCCACGTGATTCTCTGCATCGACAATCTCACCGAGAAAGCGAAGCGTCAAAAAGCCGAGATCAACCTCCGCGTTGCCGGCAAAATCCTCCATATCACCAGCGCCGCGCATGACCTGTATGCCGCGATCGACATGCTGATGGACCGCCTCGACCGCCAGGTCGTCAAATACAAACAAATGCTCCAGAATCACGATCATACGGCGCTGAAGCGCCTGACCGAAGAGGGCGGAGAGGCTGCCGCCACGGCATAAGGACGCCGGCCGCAGCACCGTAACGAAGGGCGCTTTGCGCCCTTTTTGCTTTTCCGGACCCTGCCGCACGCGGGCCGCGCGCTACAATGTCATTTTTGAATTCATAAGAATTAACATGAGCGAGCACGTGCGTACCCGGGTCGAGAACGGCACCGGCATCATCACCCTGGACCGTCCCAAAGCCCTGAATTCGCTGTCGCTCGACATGGTGCGCACGCTGGCCGCGACGCTGCTGGCGTGGCGCGACGATGCCGCCGTCGACGCGGTGCTCCTCGGGAGCAGCAGCGGCAAGGCGCTGTGCGCGGGCGGCGACATCCGCTTTTTTTACGAGGTCGGCACCGCCTCACCGCAGGGCGGCAGCGCGCTGCTCGAAGATTTCTTCACCGAAGAATACGCGCTGAACCACCTGATCCACTTTTATCCGAAACCCTATATCGCGCTGATGGACGGCGTGGTGATGGGCGGCGGCATGGGCATCAGCCAGGGCGGGCCGGACTGCGGCCTGCGCATCGTGACCGAGCGCACCAGGATGGCGATGCCCGAGGTGAACATCGGCCTGTTCCCGGACGTCGGCGGCAGCCACTTCCTGTCGCACGCGCCGGGACGGCTGGGCGACTACCTCGGCCTGACCGGACTGACCATCGGCGCCGCCGACGCGCTGCACGTGGGCCTGGCCGACGTGTTCATACCGTCCGCGCAGCTGGACGCCCTGCACGCGCTGGTGACGGCCACGCCGGGCGCGCAGTTGCCGGCCGCGATCCGCGCGTTTGCCGCGCCGTTCGCCGCGCAGGCAGGCGACAGCGAACTGCAGCGCGAACGCGCCGTCATCGACGCCTGCTTCGGCGCCGCGTCGGTGGGCGAGGCAATGGCCGCGCTGGAACGCGACGGCGGTACGTTTGCCGGCAGGGCGCTGGCGGCGATGCGCCAGCGTTCCCCGCTGATGATGTGCGTGACGCGCGAACTGCTGGTACGCGGCGCGGCGCTCGGCGTGGCCGACTGCCTGCGCATGGAACGCACGCTGGTGCGCCGCACCTTCGAGCACGGCGAAGTGCTGGAAGGCGTGCGCGCGCTGGTCATCGACAAGGACAATGCGCCGGCCTGGAATCCGCCGGCGCTGGAGGCGGTCACGCAGGACATGGTGGCGCACTTCTTCGCGCCCGTGTGGCCCGATTACGCGCATCCGCTGCGCTGCCTGTAACGGGCCCGCCGCCGCACGCACATACTTGAACGAGGAGCAGAGCATGGAGACAGCAATGACAAACCGCGACGTCGTCGGCGTCGTGGGCGGCGGGCTGATGGGCGTCGGCATCGCCGTCCGATTCGCACTGGGCGGCCACACAACCGTGGTGGTCGAAGCCAGTGCCGAGCGCGCGGCCGGCATTCCCGCGGTGGCGGCCGGCATCCTGTCCCAGCTGCTGGACGCCGGCGTCATCGACGCAGCCCGGCGCGACCGGGCCCTGGCCCGGCTGCACGTCGGCGGCGAGCTCGCCGCGCTGGCCGGCGTGGCGATTGCGGTCGAGGCGATTCCCGAGGTGCTGGCCGCCAAGCACGCGCTGTATGCGCAGCTGGAAGCCGTGATGGACGCGGACGCCGTCATCGCCAGCAATACCAGCGGCTTTCCGCCGGATGCCCTGTGCGCGCACATGGCCCGTCCGGCGCGCTTCCTGGTGGCGCACTTCTGGAACCCGCCGCATGCGATCCCACTGGTGGAAGTGGTGCCGGGCAGTGCCACCGATCCCGCCGTGGTCGAGCGCAGCGTAGCGCTGCTGGCCGGCGTCGGCGCGGAACCGGTGGTGCTGAATGCCGCGATCCCGGGCTTCGTCGGCAACCGCCTGCAGTTCGCCGTGCTGCGCGAAGCCCTGCACATCGTGCGCTCGGGCGCGGCCACGCCGGAGACCGTGGACGCGGTCATGAAAGCCTGCCTCGGACGCCGCTACAGCGTCATGGGACCGTTCGAGAGCGCCGACCTGGGCGGCCTGCACACCCTGCTGGGCATCGGCGCCAACCTGATGCCCGAACTGGCCAAGGATGAGGACGTGCTCGCGCTGATGCGTGCCCACGTCGAGAAAGGCGAACTCGGCGCCGCCACCGGCCAGGGTTTCTACACATGGGACGAAGAACGCATCGCCGACCTGAAGGCGCGCCGCCTGCGCCAGCTGGCCGATCAATAATCCGTAATCAAGGAGCCCGATTTGTCCTTCCTGATCGTCCTGGCCGCACTGGCCTTCCTGATGCTGGCCGCCTACCGCGGCTACAGCGTGATCCTGTTCGCGCCGGTCGCCGCGCTCGGCGCGGTGCTGCTCACCGATCCGTCCGCCGTCGCGCCCGTATTTTCCGGCATCTTCATGGAAAAAATGGTCGGCTTCCTCAAGCTCTACTTCCCGGTCTTCATGCTGGGCGCCGTGTTCGGCAAGGTGATCGAGATGTCGGGCTTTTCCAGGTCCATCGTGCAAGCCGCGATCCGCTACATCGGCCGCTCGCGCGCCAATGCCGTGATCGTCGCCGTGTGCGCGCTGCTGACCTATGGCGGCGTGTCGCTGTTCGTGGTGGTGTTCGCGGTCTATCCCTTCGCGGCCGAACTCTACCGGCAGAGCAATATCCCGAAGCGCCTGATGCCGGGCGCGATCGCGCTGGGCGCCTTTTCCTTCACCATGGACTCGCTGCCGGGGACGCCGCAGATCCAGAACATCATCCCGACCACCTTCTTCAAGACCACTGGCTGGGCTGCGCCGGTGCTGGGCACCGTCGGTTCGGTGTTCATCATCGTGGTCGGCCTGGCCTACCTGGAGTGGCGCCGCCGCGCTGCCATGGCCAGCGGCGAAGGCTACGGCGCCACGCTGGCCAACGAACCGGAAGCCGCCGACAAGGAAGCGCTGCCGCATCCGGCCGTCGCCATCCTGCCGCTGGTGCTGGTGGGCGTGGCCAACTTCGTGTTCACCCGCATGATTCCGGTCTGGTACGGCAGCGAGGCCTACACCGTGCCGCCCGAAGTGCTGCCGGGCGTGCACACGCCGGTGACGGCCACCGTCAAGACCGTGCTCGCGATCTGGGCGGTGGAAGCGGCGCTGCTGCTCGGCATCCTGCTGGTGGTGGCGACCGCGTTCCGCCGCATCGGCCGCAGCTTCGCGGACGGCTCGAAAGCCGCGGTCGGCGGCGCACTGCTGGCGGCGATGAACACCGCGTCGGAGTACGGCTTCGGCGGCGTGATCGCCGCGCTGCCGGGCTTCATCGTGGTCAGCGACGCCCTGAAGGGCATCCCGAACCCGCTGGTGAATGCGGCGGTGTCGGTCAGCTCGCTGGCCGGCATCACCGGCTCGGCTTCGGGCGGCATGAGCATCGCGCTGGCCGCGATGTCCGACCTGTTCATCCGCGGTGCCGAAGCGGCGCAGATCCCGATGGAGGTGCTGCACCGGGTGGTCGCGATGGCCAGCGGCGGCATGGACACCCTGCCGCACAACGGCGCGGTGATCACCCTGCTGGCGGTGACCGGCCTGACGCACCGCGAGTCCTACCGCGAGATCTTTGCGATCACGGTGATCAAGACGCTGGCGGTGTTCTTCGTGATCGGCGTGTTTTATGCGACCGGGTGGGTCTAGGCGTGGCGTACGGCGTTTGAAACGGCAAGCTGCCTGAGCTCGTCGCCCCTGCGCAGGCCGGTCGCCTTGGCAGGAGCGCAGGTTCCACGCGCTGACGAAATGCTGCGAGCTTGGGCCCCTGCCAAGGCGACCGGCCAGGTCAGGGGCGACGTTGACAAGTCAACGATGCGGTATTCGATCAGGCAGGGCGTCGGCGCTACGCTTCAGTGCGGCACGTGGCGCTCGCGGTGGCGTACCACGACGCGTTCGGTTTCGGCGAAATACGCCCCCAGCCGCTCGGCCATGTACACCGAGCGGTGCTGTCCACCCGTGCAGCCGACCGCCACCGTCAGGTAGCTGCGGTTGTCCTTCTTGAACGACGGCAGCCACTTGGCGATGAAGGCGCGGATGTCGGACAGCAGCTCGATCGCCTGCGGCTGGGCGTCGAGGAAGGCAATCACGGGCGCATCCTTGCCGTTCAGCGGGCGCAGCGTCAGGTCGTAATACGGATTCGGCACGGCACGCACGTCGAACACGAAGTCGGCATCCAGCGGCACGCCGTGCTTGAAGGCGAAGGATTCGAAGTACAGCGTCAGCGGCGCATACTCGATCTCGGTGAGCTCCTTGACCCAGGCGCGCAGCTTGTTGGCCGACAGCTCGGAAGTGTCGATCACGTGCCCCAGCTTTTCGATCGGCAGCAGGCGCTCGCGCTCTTCGGAGATGCATTCGATCAGCGTACGGCGCGACGACGGGTTCTCGCCCGGACGCAGTTCGTGCGACAGCGGATGGCTGCGCCGCGTTTCGGAAAAGCGCGCCACCAGCGAATGGGTGCTGGCGGTCAGGAACACCACGCGCACTTCATGGCCCTCGCCGCGCAGCGACTGGACCGTGGACGGCATTTCCGCCAGCGACGCCGCACTGCGCGCGTCGACCGCGACCGCGACGCATTTGCTGTGGTCGCCGTCGATGGTCTTGACCAGGGCCGGCAGCAGGGCCGGGGGGAGATTGTCGACGCAATAATAACCCGCGTCTTCGAGGACGTTCAGGGCCACGGATTTGCCGGAGCCCGAGATACCGGTGAGGAGGACGATGCGCATGCGTCAATGATACCGTAGTGATGGTGGTGGCGTTAAATTTAGCCGCACGTCGTCCCCGCCTGCGCGGGGATGACAGCGTATCGGGTTGCCGTCCTAGTCGCTCGACATCGCCTGCCGCTGGTGAAGCAGGGAATTCGCGGAGCACTGCTCCGCGCCTGTGGAACGGGCTGGGCCGTGAGGACCAGCACTGTATTGCAGCGCTAATCGCTGCTCATCGCCTGCCGCTGCCGCTCCATGAATTCCTGCAGCGTATCGATCCCGCGCAGTTGCAGGATCGTGTTGCGCACCGCGGCCTCGAGCAGCACCGCGATGTTGCGGCCGGCTGCGACGGGAATCACGACCTTGCGGATCGGCAAGCCCAGCACGTCCTCGGTCGGGAAGTGGAAGGGTAATCTCTCGACTTCTTCGTCCAGCGCACCGCGCTTGACCAGGTGCACGATCAGCTTCAGGCGCATCTTGCGACGCACCGCGGTCTCGCCGAAGATCGCCTTGATGTCGAGCAGGCCGAGGCCGCGCACTTCGAGCAGGTTCTGCAGCAGCGGCGGGCAGCGGCCTTCGATCATGTTGGGGGCGATGCGCGAGAACTCGACGGCGTCGTCCGCCACCAGGCCGTGCGAACGCGAGATCAGTTCCAGGCCCAGCTCGCTCTTGCCGAGGCCGGAGTCGCCGGTGATCAGGACGCCCACGCCCAGCACGTCCATGAACACGCCGTGCATGATCACGCGCTGCGCCAGCTTCTTGGATAAATAGACGCGCAGGAAGTCGATCACCTGCGCCGCCGGCAGCGGGGTGGAGAACAGCGGGATGTTCTGCTCGTCGCAGATGGCGAGGATGTCGGGCGGGGTGTCCAGGCCCTGCGCGATGATCAGGGCCGGCGGGCCGCCCGCGATCAGCTCGCCGATCACGTGGCTGCGCGAGCCGGATTTCAGGCGCTGGTAGTAGTTCAGCTCCTGGTGCCCGAACACCTGGATGCGGCCCGGGTGGATCAGGTTCAGGTGGCCGACCTGGTCGGCGGCCGAGACGGCGTCGCCCGAGATCAGGCGCTCGCCGCCCGGGAAGCCTGCGAACCAGCCGAGTTGCAAGGTGTCGCGGTTGTCGTCGTACAGCCTTTGGATGGTCAGCGGCGTCTGCAGCATGGTCGGATCAGCCCAGCGCTTGCAGGCTCGGCTGCCAGTTGATGATGCGCTCGTGCACCGATTTCGGATCCGTGTCGGTGGCCAGCGCCGTGCGGATCGCTTCGTCGGAGAACAGTTCCGCAATCTCGGACAGGATCTCGAGGTGCTGCTGGGTCACGTGGTCCGGAATCAGGAGGAAGAACAGCAGCTTGACCGGTTGCCCGTCCGGCGATTCGAACGGAATCGGCTCGACCAGGCGCACGAAAGCGGCCAGCGGCGCTTTCAGGCTCTTGCTGCCCTTGATGCGTCCGTGCGGGACAGCCACGCCATGGCCCAGGCCGGTGGAACCGAGACGCTCGCGCGCGAACAGGTTGTCCGACACGGTCGAGCGGGCGATGCCGCAGTTGTTCTCGAAAATCAGGCCAGCCTGTTCAAAGGCGCGCTTCTTGCTCGAGACTTCCAGGTCGAGCTGGACGTTTTCGAGCGAGAGGATTTTGCTTAAGTTAGTCATAACACGCTTCGATATTGCGGTGCACCACAGGTGCTTGCGATCGGGAATTATAGGCCTGTTTTATGGCCGTGTAATTCGATTTCGCATTGGGTCGGTCGGGTGTTTCGTCCCCGCTTCAAACAGTGCAAAGCGGGTCGCTTAGCCAACAAAATGTTGTACGCAATTTCTTAAACGAAATCGAAGATTTCGCGCACAAAATGCTCAGGCCGGGGCGGCTTTGCCGATTTTTCTAGCTGAATCCTGCATGGGCATGCAAGACGGGCAGCGGCATCCCGGGTAGCCGGAGCGGTCGGACAAAACCGCGCCGTGTCGTCCGAAACGGACACTAGATGGGGTCAATCCGCCGAAATTCATCAGCTGTCCAGCGGATTATTGGCGTGCCGTGCGCAGATTCGGCGGTTTGCCGGTGCTGAAGTTGGTGCGCCACGGGTTGATGTCGAGCCCGCCACGGCGGGTGTAGCGCGCGTACACGGCCAGCTTGTGCGGTTTGCACTGGCGCAAAATGTCCGTGAAGATGCGCTCGACACATTGCTCGTGAAACTCGTTGTGTTCGCGGAAGCCGATCAGGTAGCGCAGCAGGCTTTCCTGGTCGATCTGCGGGCCGACATAATGGATCTGCACGCTGCCCCAATCGGGCTGGCCGGTGACCAGGCAATTCGATTTCAGCAGGTGCGACACCAGCGTCTCTTCGACCGCGCCTTCTTCGAAATTGGCTTTGAGCAATTCCGGCGCCGGGCTGTAATTGTCGATCTCGATATCCAGGCGGTCCAGCAGCAGGCCGTCCAGTTCGCCCATTTTGAGCTTGCCGAACTCCTCGGCCGGCGTCAGCGCCACGTGCACCGGTGCGCCGAAGGCAGTCGACAGATCCTCGCGCAGCAGCGCCAGCAGGGCGTCGCTGTTGGCCAGGCGCGTCTGGTTGAAGGAATTCAGGTAGAGCTTGAACGATTTCGACTCGACGATGTTCGGCGAATCGGCCGGCGCGCTGACGGTCGCGATGGCCACCTGCGGCTTGCCGCGCATGTTCAGCCACGACAGTTCGTAGGCGTTCCAGATATCGATGCCGAAGAAGGGCAGCGTGCCCTTCAGGCCGAGCTCGTCGCGCTTCTGCTGGCGCGGAATGGGAAACAGCAACTCGGGCGCATACTGGGTCTGGTAGGCCGAGGTCTTGCCGAGTGGCGATTGATCGGGGGTATTGGTCATGGTCCTGTCTGTCTCGAGTGCCGGACTGGGGCGGCAAAGCGGCGTATCGTACACCTTTCTGCCGCCGGATGGGTGTCGGGTCCGGTACACGATGCGTTACGCGTAGGGTGGGCACTCTGTGCCCACGCGGAAGCATGCGTTACGCGAGCGTTGCACGTGGGCACGGGGTGCCCACCCTACGTGATGCTCAAAGAAACAGCTTGTAGACCGGATTCGCGCTCTCGTCCCAGTAGCGGTAGCCCAGCGTTGCCAGGAATTGCCGGAACTCTTCCATCTCCCCGGCCGGCACCTGCAGCCCGACCAGGATGCGTCCCACGTCGCCGCCCTGGTTGCGGTAGTGGAACAGCGAGATATTCCAGTTCGGCGCCATGCTGTCCAGGAAACGCATCAGCGCACCCGGGCGTTCCGGGAACTCGAAGCGGTACAGCAGCTCGTCGCGCGCCAGCGGGCTCTTGCCGCCGACCAGGTGGCGCACGTGCTGCTTGGCCAGCTCGTCATGGGTCAGGTCGAGGGTGCGGAAGCCGTGCTCCTCGAAGGTGCGCCCGACCATGCCGGATTCGCTGCGGTTGCCGACCTGCACGCCGACGAACACGTGGGCTTCGCGCTCGTCGCTGATCCGGTAGATGAACTCGGTGACGTTGCGCGGGCCGACCAGGCCGCAGAAGCGCTTGAAGCTGCCGCGCTGCTCGGGAATCGTCACCGCGAACACCGCCTCGCGCGCCTCGCCGACTTCGGCACGTTCGGCCACGAAGCGCAGCCGGTCGAAATTCATGTTGGCGCCGCAGGCCACCGCCACCAGGGTCTCGTTCCTGACCGGCTGGCGCGCCATCTGCGAGCGCTCCACGTAGGCCTTGGCACCCGCCACCGCCAGCGCGCCGGCCGGCTCCAGGATGCTGCGCGTGTCCTGGAACACGTCCTGGATCGCGGCGCAGATGGCGTCGGTGTCGACGATGATGATCTCGTCGACGACTTCCTTCGCAAGGCGGAAGGTTTCCTCGCCCACCAGGCGCACCGCGGTGCCGTCCGAGAACAGGCCGACGTCGGGTAGCGTCACGCGCTGGCCGGCCTTCAGGCTCCTGGCCATCGCATCCGAATCGATGGTCTGCACGCCGATGATCCTGATGTCCGGGCGCACCGCTTTCACGTAGGCGCCGATGCCGGACACCAGTCCGCCGCCGCCGATTGCCACGAAGATCGCGTGGATCGGGCCGGAATGCTGGCGCAGGATCTCCATGCCGATGGTGCCCTGGCCGGCGATCACGTCGGGATCGTCGAACGGATGGACGAAGGTCAGCTTCTGCTCGCGTTCCAGGCTCAGTGCGTGGTTGTAGGCGTCGGTATAGGAATCGCCGTGCAGCACGATCTCGACGTTGGCGCCGCCGCGCGCCTTGACCGCATCGATCTTCACCGGCGGCGTGGTGGTCGGCATCACGATCAGCGCGCGGCAGCCGAGCCGGCTGGCCGACAGGGCGACGCCCTGCGCATGGTTGCCGGCCGAGGCGCAGATGACGCCGCGCTTGAGCTGCTCGGGCGAGAGGTGCGCCATCTTGTTGTAGGCGCCGCGCAGCTTGAACGAGAACACGCTCTGCATGTCCTCGCGCTTGAAATAAATGCGGTTGCCGATGCGCTGCGACAGGGTCGGCGCCAGTTCGAGCGGGGTTTCGTCGGCCACGTCGTAGACGCGTGCGGTCAGGATTTTCTTGAGATAGTCGGTGGTCATGGTCGGATGCATTCGTTACTGGATTCCGGGCGACGAAGACTGTCTTGCTTGGTGGGTTACCGAGGCTCGTGCAGTACGGCGGGCAGCGCAGGGGTGGGGCGTGGCCAACCGTGTCGATACGATGGAGTGCGTCTCATTATAATGGACGCGTCTATCCCATCAATTTCTTATTTGGCTGGTCAATGATCGAATCCGCCGTCCTCTGGCTGTTGAAAGTGCTTGCCGCGCCCAGCGTCGGCCTGACGTCGGTATTCCTGATCAGCTTCGTCTCGGCGACCCTGCTGCCGCTCGGCTCGGAGCCGGCCGTGTTCGCGGTGGTGAAAGCCAATCCGGCGATGTTCTGGCCGGCCGTGCTGGTCGCCACGCTCGGCAACACGCTGGGCGGCGTGGTCGACTACTGGATCGGCTACCGCGCCAAGGTCGCTTTTGCCAAGGAGCGCAAGTCGCGCTGGTTCCACTGGCTGGCCAAGTACGGCGCCAAGACCATGCTGCTGTCCTGGGTGCCGGGCATCGGCGACCCGCTGTGCACGCTGGCCGGCTGGCTGCACCTGCCGTTCTGGCCGAGCGTGCTGTACATGGCGATCGGCAAGTTCGCACGCTACATCTTCATGACCGCCACCCTGCTGTACGTGCCGGACGGCTGGTGGAAGTGGATCGGCGAGAGCGCCGGCCGCCTGTTCGGCTGACGCCGCCGGCCGCCCGCCCGGCGCACGCCGTCATCGTGCGCTCACCTGGATGTACCACGGTGCCGGGTTGATCGGCACGATGACCGATGGCGTGCTGCGGATGCGGCCGGCGTGCTTGTGCCACTGCATGTCGTGCAGCGCCTCGCGCTGGAAATATTCCGGACGCGTCGCCATGCTGAACACCACCAGCGCGGCGATCACCGCAAACGCGGGCTTGCGCCATGCCGGCAGGCGTTCGCTGACCATGTTCCAGGCGATCCAGCAGCAGACCACGCTCAGCAGATAGAAATAGTGGGACGTGGCCGTCAGCGTGAACAGGTTCTGCTCCTTCACGTAGGCGAGCACGGGCTGCACGATGCCGAGCGCCAGCAGCAGGCAGCCCATGCCGTTCCAGGCGGCGGGCCGCAGCAGGGTCTGGACCAGGCAGGCCGTCGTGATGGCGATCATGGCGGCCAGGAAGCCGAGCTGCGGCGGCAGGAAGGAATGGGTCACGGTCCAGAGGTAGAAGGAGCCGAGCTTTGCCACGCCGAAGCTGGCCTGCAGTTCGGCGTTCATCATGAAGTCGCCGGCCGGCGTGTGCACCTTGTTGGTCATCAGCACCGCCACCTGGACGCAGGCGCATGCGAACGCGACCAGCAGATTAGTTTTCGGCAGGCGGCTGCTGACGGTGCCGATCGCACGCAGGAAGTTCGACAGCCCGAACGCACGCGGATGCCCGCCCGGCGCCGCTTCCAGACGGCCCAGCAGCATGGCGCCGATCGCCAGTCCCATCACCAGGACCGAAAACGGACCCGACAGCGCGGCCAGCGCCAGCGCCAGGTACCCGACGATGCGCAGCGCACGCGGGATGGCGTGGCGCGCGGCCGCCGGCGCGAAGCACGCGGCCGCGAGTGCGAACTGCATGAACCATTGCACGTTGGTGGCGGTCCCGAAAATGTCGCCGGAACTGGGCACGATGAAGAAGGACAAGAACAGGGCCCAGCGCGGAAACCAGGGCGCCAGCCGCAGCGACACATAGGCGATGCAGACGGCGTCGATCAGCAGGGCGAGCACGTTGTAGATCAGCGGCGCATGCGCCAGGTCGAAACCGCTGGCCAGCCAGGCCACCAGCCGCGTCACGGTGTGCAGATAACCCGCATAAGGCGTCAGCAACTGCGGCCAGTCGTGGCCGAATTGGGCGGCAAAGAATACCGGTCCGTCCTCGGCCCAGAATTGCGGCGCCAATATCGCATCGGGACTTTTCAGGAACAGCAGCACCAGGGCCAGAAGGAACAGACCAATCGGCTGCAGATACGGATGCAGCGATTGGCGATACCGGTGCGAGCGCGGCGAGGAGGGGCGTACATTGACGCGTGCAGACTGCAGATCGACAACCGCCATGCTGTTATCTCCAAGCCGGACTGATCGGGAAAGTGTCCTTATCTTACCTATGCATGGACAATGATTTAATATATTTTTTTAAATAGTGGTATTCATGCCAGCCGGCTGAGTGAATGTCATTGACAGGCGGCGCGCTCCCGGTTTTGAGGCACGTTGATAACACGCCGGCCTGCGGCGAAAGCAGATGATTCGCTGAAAAAATGTTCGTTTTCCCAAAAGAAATTTGCACACAAAGGCCATTTGCCATCGTTTCTGCTTCCGGCCTTGCCGGAAAAATGCGCATCTCCCCAGCGTGGTGCAACGCAATAAGCTAGAATGGTTGTCCTACGCGCCAGTTCGTCAGTCGACTTCCCATGAACGCACCCGCCAATATCCACGCCCTGCTTGAAGAGAACGCGCCGGCCCGCCTGCGTGAAATCCCCTATAACTACACCTCGTTTTCCGATCGCGAAATCGTGATCCGGCTGCTCGGCGCTTCCTCCTGGGAGCTGCTCGACCAGTTGCGCGGCGCCCGCCAGACCGGCCGATCCGCGCGCATGCTGTACGAGGTGCTGGGCGATATCTGGGTGGTACGCCGCAATCCCTACCTGCAGGACGACATGCTGGACAACCCGAAGCGGCGCGCCAAGCTGATCGAGGCCCTGCATCACCGCCTGGCCGAAGTCGACAAGCGCCGCCTCACCGTGGACAGCACCGACGGCGGCGACCCGGCCACCATTGCCGCGCGCAGCAGCGCGGTCGAGCAGCTGCTGGCCGCGGCGCGCAAGGCGGTCGACGATTTCGGGCGCGAATTCTCCGAGATGTGGGACCTGCGCAAGCGCGCCAAGGCCGTCCTCGGCCGCTACACCGACAAGCGCAACATCCGCTTCGACGGCATGCACCGTACCTCGCACGTGACCGATGCCACCGACTGGCGCGTCGAGTACCCGTTCCTGGTGCTGCTGCCGGACACCGAAGACGAGATGGCCGGCCTGGTGAAGGGCTGCATCGAACTCGGACTGACCATCATCCCGCGCGGCGGCGGCACCGGCTACACCGGCGGCGCGATTCCGCTGTCGCCGATGTCGGCCGTGATCAACACCGAAAAGCTGATCGGCATGAGCGAGGTCGAACTGACCCGCCTGCCCGGCGTGGACCGCGAGTACGCGACCATCTACACCGGCGCCGGCGTGGTGACCCAGCGCGTGTCGCAGGCGGCCGAGAAGGCCGGCTTCGTGTTCGCGGTCGACCCGACCTCGGCGCACGCTTCCTGCATCGGCGGCAACATCGCGATGAATGCCGGCGGCAAGAAGGCCGTGCTGTGGGGCACCGCGCTCGACAACCTGGCGTCGTGGCGCATGGTCGATCCGAACGGCGACTGGCTCGAGGTCACGCGCGTCGACCACAACCTGGGCAAGATCCACGACGCCCCGGTCGCGACCTTCAAGCTGGAATGGACGCATCCGTCGGAAAAGGGCGCCTTGAGGAGCGCACCGTTCCGCACTGAGACCCTGAGCATCGAAGGGCGCCGCTTCCGCAAGGAAGGCCTGGGCAAGGACGTCACCGACAAGTTCCTGGCCGGCCTGCCGGGCATCCAGAAAGAGGGCACCGACGGCCTGATCACCTCGGGCCGCTGGATCCTGCACAAGATGCCGAAGCACACGCGCACCGTGGCGCTGGAATTCTTCGGCCAGGCGCGCGACGCGATCCCGTCGATCGTCGAGATCAAGGATTACCTGGACAAGCTGCCCAAGCAGGGCGGCGCCTTCGAGACGCTGCGCCTGGCCGGCCTGGAGCACCTCGACGAGCGCTACCTGCGCGCGGTGGGCTACGCCACCAAATCCAAGCGCGGCACGCTGCCCAAGATGGCGCTGTTCGGCGACATCGTCGGCGACGACGAGAATGCGGTGGCGCTGGCAGCCTCGGAAGTGGTGCGCCTGGCGAACACCCGCGTCGGCGAAGGTTTCATCGCGGTCAGCCCGGAAGCCCGCAAGAAGTTCTGGCTGGACCGCTCGCGCACCGCGGCGATCGCGCGCCACACCAACGCCTTCAAGATCAACGAGGACGTGGTCATTCCGCTGAACCGCATGGGCGAGTACACCGACGGCATCGAGCGCATCAACGTCGAGCTGTCCATCAAGAACAAGCTGCAGCTGGTCGAGGAACTGCATGCCTGGTTCACCTCCGGCCATCTGGAAGTGACCAAGGCCGACGACGCCACCGGCGAAGGCGTGCCGAAGGAAGAGATCCTGGGCGACCGTCCGCAGCAGGCCGACGAGCTGATGGCGCGCGTCGCCGCACGCTGGGGCTGGCTGCTGGCGAACCTCGACCAGCCTTTGAGCGAGGTGCGCGGCAAGCTGGCCGACTTCGGCCTGGACACCCTGTACGACACCTTCGAGCAGCGCGTGTCGCGCCAGCCGGATGCGACCCTGTTCGACGTGGTGCAGGACCACACGGTGCGCGTCTCGTGGAAGAACGAGATCCGCGCGCCGCTGCGCCAGATCTTCAACGGCGCGGCTTACAAACCGATCCTCGACGAAGCGACGGCCATCCACAAGCGCGTGCTGCGTTCGCGCGTGTTCGTGGCGCTGCACATGCACGCCGGCGACGGCAACGTGCACACCAACCTGCCGGTGAACTCTGATGACTACGCGATGCTGCAGGATGCGCATAAAGCGGTCGAGCGCATCATGAAGCTGGCGCGTTCGCTGGACGGCGTGATCTCGGGCGAGCACGGCATCGGCATCACCAAGCTGGAATTCCTCACCGACGAAGAGATCCGCGAATTCCGCGAATACAAGCAGCGCGTCGATCCGGAAGGGCGCTTCAACAAGGGCAAGCTGCTCAACACCACCGCGGTGGCGGCCGACCTGACCAACGCCTACACGCCGTCGTTCGGCCTGATGGGCCACGAGTCGCTGATCATGCAGCAGAGCGACATCGGAGAAATTGCCAACAGCATCAAGGACTGCCTGCGCTGCGGCAAGTGCAAGCCGGTGTGCACCACCCACGTGCCGCAAGCGAACCTGCTGTACTCGCCGCGCGACAAGATCCTGGCGACGTCCGCGCTGATCGAAGCCTTCCTCTACGAAGAGCAGACCCGGCGCGGCGTGTCGATCCGCCACTGGGAAGAGTTCGAGGACGTGTCCGACCACTGCACCGTGTGCCACAAGTGCGTGACGCCGTGCCCGGTGAACATCGACTTCGGCGACGTCTCGATGAACATGCGTAACCTGCTGCGCAAGATGGACAAGCGCAGCTTCAAGCCGGCCAACCGCGCGGCCATGTTCTTCCTGAACGCGACCGATCCGACCACCATCAACGCCACCCGCAAGGCGATGGTGGACTTCGGCTTCAAGGCCCAGCGCCTGGGCAACACGCTGCTGAAGGGCCTGGCGAAAGAGACCACCAAGGCGCCGCCGCCGACCACCGGCAAGCTGCCGGTGCGCGAGCAGGTGATCCACTTCGTCAACAAGAAGATGCCGGGCAACCTGCCGAAGAAGACGGCGCGTGCGCTGCTCGACATCGAGGACGACAAGGTCATCCCGATCATCCGCAACCCGAAGGTGACCACGGCCGACACCGAAGCCGTGTTCTACTTCCCGGGCTGCGGCTCGGAGCGCCTGTTCTCGCAGGTCGGCCTGGCCACCCAGGCGATGCTGTGGGAAGTCGGCGTGCAGACCGTGATGCCGCCGGGTTACCTGTGCTGCGGCTACCCGCAACGCGGCGCCGGCCAGTTCGACAAGGCCGACAAGATGGTGACCGATAACCGCGTGCTGTTCCACCGCATGGCCAACACGCTGAACTACCTGGACATCAAGACGGTCGTGGTCTCGTGCGGCACCTGCTACGACTCGCTGGCGGGCTACGAGTTCGAGAAGATCTTCCCGGGCTGCCGCATCATCGACATCCACGAATACCTGCTGGAGAAGGGCGTCAAGCTGGAAGGCGTGACCGGTACCCGCTACATGTACCACGACCCCTGCCACACGCCGATGAAGCTGCAGGATGCGATGAAGACCGTGAACGCGCTGGTGCAGACCGTCGACAACGTCAAGATCGAGAAGAACGACCGCTGCTGCGGCGAGTCGGGCACCTTTGCCGTGTCGCGGCCGGACATCTCGACCCAGGTCCGCTTCCGCAAGGAGCAGGAAATGGAGAAGGGCGCCGACAAGCTGCGCGCCGACGGCTTCGACGGCCAGGTCAAGATCCTGACCAGCTGCCCGTCCTGCCTGCAGGGCCTGTCGCGCTACAACGAGGACGCCGGCACCACCGCCGACTACATCGTGGTCGAGATGGCCCGGCACCTGCTGGGCGAGAACTGGATGCCGGAGTACGTGGCCAAGGCCAACAACGGCGGCATCGAGCGGGTGCTGGTATGACGCACACGCACGTGGCCGGCTGCGAGTTGTGCGCCCTGGCCGTGCCCAGGATTGTCGAGAACGACAAGTTCGCGGTGATCCTGGCCGACGACGCCAACTACCCGGGCTTTGCGCGCGTGATCTGGAAAGACCACGTGCGCGAGGTGAGCGACCTGGCCGATGAAGACCGCCTGCTGCTGAACGACGCGGTCTGGAAGCTCGAGCAGGCGGTGCGCGAGGCCATGCAGCCCCTGAAGGTCAACGTGGCCAGCCTCGGCAACGTGGTGCCGCACCTGCACTGGCACGTGATCCCGCGCTATGCCGACGACGCCCATTTCCCGGCCCCGGTGTGGGCGCAGGCGGTACGCTCCACGCCGCCCGAGGTGCTGGCGGCGCGGCGGGCGCTATTGCCGCGATTGGTCGATGCGATCACGCGGCGTTTCGCAAACCGCTAAAATACCTCCCATCGTTACACGCCAGACCGTCGCCCCTGCGCAGGCAGGGGCCCAAGTTCTGCATACGCTGCCGAAGCACGTGCAACTTGGGTTCCTGCCTTCGCAGGAACGACGGTCTCGATGTTCGCGAAATAAACGATTTCGCTATCCAATCAGGTACTGACACCATGCCATCCCCCACCGAACTCACCATCCACCAGCAATCCAAACTGTTCGACATCGCCTTCGACGACGGTTCGGCCTTCTCCATCCCCTTCGAGCTGCTGCGCGTCTATTCGCCCTCGGCCGAAGTCCAGGGCCACGGCCCCGGCCAGGAAACCCTGCAACTCGGCAAGCGCAACGTCGGCATCAAGGGCGTCGAGCCGGTCGGCCAGTACGGCGTGAAGCCGCTGTTCAGCGACGGCCACGAATCCGGCATCTTCACCTGGGATTACCTGTACAAGCTGGGCAACGAGCAGGACACGCTGTGGCAGGATTACATGGGCCGCCTGCACGCCGCCGGCTTCAAGGACGACAGCGGCCGCGAGCCGATTCCCGACCTGGGCATCAAGAAAGGTGGCGGCGGTTGCGGCAGCGGCAGCTGCGGTTGCAAATAAGAACCCCAACGAAAAAGAGCGCCGGCGCAATGCGCTCGACGCTCTTTCGGTAGCCGGTCGATTGGACCGGCGGCAGGGAGAAACTCCCTTGAAAGGAATTACTGCGGCTGGATGTTCGAAGCCTGCTTGCCTTTCGGGCCGGTGGTCACTTCGAAGCTCACTCGCTGGTTTTCCTGCAGCGATTTGAAGCCCTGGGCGTTGATTGCCGAGAAGTGCGCAAACAGGTCTTCGCCACCGCCGTCCGGGGTGATGAAGCCGAAGCCTTTTGCGTCATTGAACCATTTAACAATACCAGTCGCCATTTTTTCTCTCACATTAGTAGGTTGTCACTTTGCCTTATGCGTGACACACCGGATTGGTGCAAGGACAGCGCCGACAAAGTTAAATTATTATAAAGAGTGTTTTGGATAAATGGGGCACGAATTGTGCGCATTTTTTTTAGCGCTTCATCCTGAAAACAACAAGCCGTCTTCTCTTCCACTTTTTCGCCACCGCCGGCACGCCCGGTAAGGTGCTTGGCGTTTCCGGCAAGCATGGCGCTCCTCTCATGCATGCCGCTTGTATAATGCAGGAAGATCAACCGGCAGAGCACTATGACCAACACCACCCATTTCGGCTACAAGACTGTCTCCGAGGACGACAAGGTCCACGAGGTCGCCAAGGTATTCCATTCGGTCGCGTCCAAGTACGACGTGATGAACGACCTGATGTCGGGCGGCCTGCACCGGATCTGGAAGGCGTTCACCATCGCCCAGGCCGGCATCCGTCCCGGCTTCAAGGTGCTCGACATTGCGGGCGGCACCGGCGATCTGTCCAAGGCCTTCGCCAAGCAGGCGGGCCCGAGCGGCGAAGTCTGGCTCACCGACATCAACGAATCGATGCTGCGCGTCGGCCGGGACCGTCTATTGAATAAAGGTCTAGTGACCCCCACCTTGCTGTGTGACGCGGAAAAGTTGCCTTTCCCGGACAACTACTTCGACCGGGTCAGCGTGGCTTTCGGCCTGCGCAACATGACGCACAAGGACCAGGCACTGGCGGAAATGCGCCGCGTGCTGAAGCCGGGCGGCAAGTTGCTGGTGCTGGAGTTCTCGAAGGTGGCCGCGCCGCTGCAGAAACCGTACGACGTGTATTCGTTCTCGGTGCTGCCGTGGCTGGGCCAGCGCATCGCGGGCGATGCCGAGAGCTACCGTTACCTGGCCGAATCGATCCGCATGCATCCGGACCAGGACACCCTGAAGACCATGATGGAAACGGCGGGCCTGGAGCGGGTCCAGTATTACAACCTGACGGCGGGTGTGGCCGCATTGCACACCGGTATCAAACTCTGAGGTAGCACCATGAAAAAATTCTTGGCCAGCATGTTAATCGCGGTGACCGCGCTGTCGTCGGTAGCCGAGGCGTTCGCGCGCCCGGTCGGCGGCGGCCGTTCGATCGGCCGCCAGTCGCAGGCGGTGCGCCAGATGCGCGCCCCGGCACCGGCGCCCACGCCGAATTACCAGCAGCAGCCTTACCAGCGCCAGGCGGTGCCGCCGGCCGCGGCCGCGCGTCCGCAGGTGCCGCAGCAGCGCCCCAGCATGTGGAAGGGTATCCTGGGCGGCGCCTTGCTCGGCCTCGGCCTGGGCGCACTGTTCTCGCACCTCGGCATCGGCGGCGCCATGGCGAGCGCCCTGTCGACCATCCTGACGCTGGTGCTGCTGGCCGTGGTCGTGATGTTCATCGTGCGCTGGTTCCGCCGCAAGTCGGCCCCGTCCGCACCGGCGTTCTCGGGCTATAACCAGACTCCGCTGCCGGCCGGCGGCATGCCGCCCGGCGCCACCCCGGAAATCGGCTCGGGCCTGAACAGCGGCTACCAGCGCGACAGCTACCAGGACAATGCGCAGCCCGGCTACCCGCTCGGCGGCGCCAGCGGCGGCGTGTCGTTCGACAAGGCGGCCCCGGCGCACCAGCAATGGGGCGTGCCGGCCGGGTTCGACAACGAAGCCTTCCTGCGCCACGCCAAGGCCTCGTTCATCCGCATGCAGGCCGCCTGGGACCGCAGCGATACCGCCGACCTGCGCGAATTCACCTCGCCGGAAGTCTATGCGGAACTGTCGATGCAGATCCAGGAGCGCGGCGGTAATGCCGACTTCACCGACGTGGTCTCGATCGACGCCCAGCTGCTGGGCATCGAAACCACCGACCGCGACTACCTGGCCAGCGTGCAGTTCAACGGCATGATCCGCAATGCGCCGAATGCGCCGGCCGAACCCTTCGTCGAGGTGTGGAACCTGTCCAAGCCGCTGCGCGGCGACGGCGGCTGGGTGCTGGCGGGTATCCAGCAGATCACCTGACTTTATTTATCGGGAACGGGCGCTTCGCGCTCGTGCTGCCGGGTTTGTGCCCCGGTGAACTGGTAAGATCGAAACCGCCCGCATTCCGGGCGGTTTTCTTTTATAGATATGAATCCATGTCATTGACTTCCAATATGATGTCGCCGCAGCGCGGCGTCAGCGCTTCGGCGGTAGCGACGATCAACCACCTGCTGGCCCAGCAAGCCTGGGCACGCGATACCTTGATGCGCCATGCCGGCAAGACCGCCTGCATCGATACGGGCCACCTGCGCCTGTGCATGCGCGTCACGCGCGACGGCATGCTGGAGACCGCCGGTACCGCCGACGACGCCGATAACGTGCCGAGCGTCACCATCCACGTCAAGCTGACCGACCTGCCGCTGATCCTGCAGAACAGCGAGCGTGCCTTTTCCTACGTGCGCATCGATGGCGACGCCGAGTTTGCCAACACGATCTCCCAGCTGTCGAAAGGCCTGCGCTGGGATGCCGAGCACGACCTCGAGCGCGTGATCGGCCCGATCGGCGCGGTGCGCCTGGTTGGCGGCGCGCGCGGCGCCGTGAACGCCGCCGCCACCGCCGGGCGCCGCCTGGCCGAGAACGTCGCCGAATTCCTGCTGGAAGAAAAACGCGTGCTGGTGCGTCCGCACCACGTCGAGACCTTCGCGGGCGACGTCAGCCGCCTGCGCGACGACGTCGAGCGCAGTGCCAAGCGCATCGCCCGTCTCGAACAACAGCTGGACCAGAAGCTGGCACAGCGCCATGCCGCTTCCACCCCCGCCTTGCCTGCCGCATCGCTCCCGCTGCTCCCCGATACCACTTCGAATTCCTGATGATCCTGAAATTCCTGCGCCTGCTGAAGATCCTGACCGTTGCCACCCGCTACGGCCTGGACGAGATCGCCATGTCCGGATTGCGCGTGCCGCGCACCACACGCCTGCTCAACGCGGTGTTTTTCTGGCGCCGCATCACCTCGCCGCGCGCGATCCGGCTGCGCCTGGCGCTGGAAGAGCTGGGGCCGATCTTCGTGAAGTTCGGCCAGGTGCTGTCGACCCGTCCCGACCTGATGCCGCCCGACATCGTGGCCGAGCTGTCGCGGCTGCAGGACCGGGTGCCGCCGTTCCCGTCCGAGCAGGCCGTTGCCCAGATCACGCGCGCACTCGGCGCCCACCCGGACGAACTGTTCGCGACCTTCGAGCACACCCCGGTCGCCTCGGCCTCGATCGCGCAGGTCCACTTCGCCACCCTCAAGGACGGCAAGCAGGTCGCGATCAAAGTGCTGCGCCCGGGCATGAAGAGCACGATCGACGAAGACATCGCCCTGATGCAGATGGCCTCGTCCCTGATCGAAAAAGTGTGGCCGGACAGCCGCCGCCTGAAGCCGAAGGAGGTGGTGGCCGAGTTCGACAAATACCTGCACGACGAGCTCGACCTGATGCGCGAGGCCGCCAACGCCAGCCAGCTGCGCCGCAATTTCGCCAACTCGGACCTGCTGATGGTCCCGGAAATGTACTGGGATTACTGCACCAGCAGCGTGATCGTGATGGAGCGCATGAACGGCATTCCGATCTCGCAGACCGACCGCCTGATCGCGGCCGGCGTGGACATGAAGAAGCTGTCGAGCGACGGCGTCGAGATCTTCTTCACCCAGGTCTTCCGCGACGGCTTCTTCCACGCGGACATGCACCCCGGGAACATCCTGGTCTCGGTCGACGAAGCGACCTTCGGCCGCTACATCGCGCTCGACTTCGGCATCGTCGGCACGCTCAACGATTTCGACAAGGATTACCTGTCGCAGAACTTCCTGGCCTTCTTCCGCCGCGACTACAAGCGCGTGGCCGAGGCCCACATCGAATCCGGCTGGGCGCCGCGCGACACCCGCGTCGACGAGCTGGAAGCGGCGGTGCGCGCCACCTGCGAGCCGATCTTCGACCGGCCGCTGAAGGACATCTCGTTCGGCCAGGTGCTGCTGCGCCTGTTCCAGACCTCGCGCCGCTTCAACGTCGAAGTGCAGCCGCAGCTGGTGCTGCTGCAGAAGACCATGCTCAACATCGAAGGCCTGGGACGCCAGCTCGACCCGGAGCTCGACCTGTGGAAGACGGCGAAACCGTATCTCGAGCGCTGGATGGCCGAGCAGGTCGGCTGGCGCGGCCTGGTCGACCGCCTGAAGGTCGAGGCGCCGCACTACGCCAAGCTGATCCCGCAACTGCCGCGCCTGGCGCATCAGGTGCTGCACCAGAAGGCGCACCCGGTGGCCGACCAGAGCGAGCTGCTGGCGGCGGTGCTGCTGGAGCAGCGGCGCACCAACCGCCTGCTGACCTTCGTGGCGTGCGTGACCGGGATCGCGGTGCTGGGGGCGGCGGTGGTACACATCGCGTCCAGCGGCCTGTAATCGTAGAAGGCCCGCGGCCTGTGAACGTCGCCCCTGCGCAGGCAGGGGCCCAAGTTCGTACCACAGCCGGCAACTTGGGTCCCTGCCTGCGCGACGCTGTTCAGCTTCCGGGCGCACAAAAAAAGAAAGGCCCGCAAAGCGGGCCCTGGATTTGAAGTGTTCTTATACGGCTTAGCGGCAAACCGGCATGACCGGCCGCGCCAACTTCTGTTTCTTGATCGCCCCACGACCGGCAAGCCAATCGTGTAGCTGAGGGATGCTATTTAATCAGTTTAGTTGATGATCGGCAAACGGAACCTGTACTTGGCTGTGAGGAAAAACAACACTGTTGCCAAAACGCAGCACTTGCCGGAAGTGCATCCTGTATCGGCAAAGGGCAACGAGCCGTGCAAAAGCTTTATAATTCAGGGTTTTGATGATTTTTGCGGAGTATTCAGATGCCGATTTACGCCTACCGCTGCGATGAATGCGGTTTTGCCAAGGATGTGCTGCAAAAGATTTCCGATCCGGTTCTGACCGTCTGCCCGTCGTGTGGGAAGTCATCGTTCAAGAAGCAGGTGACGGCGGCCGGTTTCCAGTTGAAGGGTACCGGCTGGTACGTGACCGACTTCCGCGGTGGCAGCGCGCCGGCGACCGGCACCGCGCCGGTGACCGCCAACGGCGGCAACGGCGGCACCGAAGCGGCCAAAGAGACCCCGGCGGCAGCGCCGGCGACGCCTGCGCCGGCAGCGGCGCCGTCGAAAGACAGCAGCGGCAGCTGATGCCGGGTCTTCTTCAACAACCACTGCGGACGACACGTGATGCGTAAATATTTCATCACCGGCCTGCTGGTTCTGGTGCCGCTGGCGATCACCCTGTGGGTGCTGAACCTGGTGATCGGTACGCTGGACCAGTCGCTGCTGCTGGTGCCGCAGGAGTGGCAGCCGCGCACCCACATCCCGGGCCTGGGCGCGATCATCACGCTGCTCGTCGTGTTCCTGACCGGCCTGCTGACCAACAACCTGGTCGGCAACTACGTGGTGCGCCTGTGGGAACGCCTGCTGCACCGCATTCCGGTGGTGAATTCGATCTACGGCAGCGTCAAGCAGGTGTCGGACACGCTGTTCTCGTCCTCGGGCAACGCGTTCCGCAAGGCCGTGCTGATCCCGTATCCGCACGAGAATTCGTATACGATCGCCTTCCTCACCGGCGTGCCGGGCGGCGACGTCAAGAACCACCTGGTCGGCGACTACGTGAGCGTGTACGTGCCGACCACGCCGAACCCGACCTCCGGCTTCTTCCTGATGCTGGAACGCAGCCGGGTCGTCGAACTGGACATGAGCGTCGATGCGGCGCTGAAGTACATCGTGTCGATGGGTGTCGTGGCGCCACCGGACCTGGCGGCGGCGGCCGCGCCGGCCCTCGAAATAAAAAACTAGAAGAACCAAACCGAATCAAACGCCTGCGATTGCGCAAGCGACCGAATAACCAACCCTGGATCGAAAAACTATGTCCTCCATGCGTACTCACTACTGCGGCCTCGTCACCGAGGAACTGCTGGGCCAAACCGTCAGCCTGTGCGGCTGGGTGCACCGTCGCCGCGACCACGGCGGCGTGATCTTCATCGACCTGCGCGACCGTGAAGGCCTGGTGCAGGTGGTCTGCCACCCCGACAATGCCGACGTCTTCAAGGGCGCCGAGCACGTGCGCAACGAGTACTGCCTGCGCATCACCGGCACCGTCGTCAACCGCCTGGAGGGCACCGCCAACGCCAACCTGAAGTCGGGCAAGATCGAGATCAACACCACGCAACTGGAAGTGCTGAACGCCTCGGTCCCGGTGCCGTTCCAGCTGGACGACGACAACCTGTCGGAAACCACCCGCCTGACCCACCGCGTGCTCGACCTGCGCCGCGACCAGATGCAGCACAACCTGCGCCTGCGCTACAAGGTGTCGATGGAAGTGCGCAAGTACCTGGACAACCTGGGCTTCATCGACATCGAAACCCCGATGCTGGGCAAGTCGACGCCGGAAGGCGCACGCGACTACCTGGTGCCGTCGCGCGTCAACCCGGGCACGTTCTTCGCGCTGCCGCAGTCGCCGCAGCTGTTCAAGCAGCTGCTGATGGTCGCCAACTTCGACCGTTATTACCAGATCACCAAGTGCTTCCGCGACGAAGACCTGCGCGCCGACCGCCAGCCGGAATTCACCCAGATCGACTGCGAAACCTCGTTCCTGACCGAACAGGAAATCCGTGACCTGTTCGAAGACATGATGCGCGTCGTCTTCAAGAACGCGGCCGGCATCGACCTGCCGAACCCGTTCCCGGTGATGGACTTCGCCACCGCCATGGGCTCCTACGGCTCGGACAAGCCGGACATGCGCGTCAAGCTGCAGTTCACCGAACTGACCGAGCTGATGAAGACCGTCGAATTCAAGGTCTTCAACAGCGCCGCCAACCTGCCGAACGGCCGCGTGGTCGGCCTGCGCGTGCCGCAGGGCGGTTCGATGCCGCGTTCGGAAATCGACGCGTACACCCAGTTCGTCGCCATCTACGGCGCCAAGGGGCTGGCCTACATCAAGGTCAACGAAAAGGCGAAAGGCCGTGACGGCCTGCAGTCGCCGATCGTCAAGAACATCTCGGACGAGGTGCTGACCCAGATCCTGGAACTGACCGGCGCGCAAGACGGCGACCTGATCTTCTTCGGCGCCGACAAGGCCAAGGTCGTCAACGACGCCATGGGCGCGCTGCGCGTGAAGATCGGCCACTCGGAATTCGGCAAGAAGGCCGGCCTGTTCGACGACGTCTGGTCGCCGCTGTGGGTGATCGACTTCCCGATGTTCGAGTACGACGACGAAGCCGACCGCTGGACCGCGACCCACCACCCGTTCACCGCACCGAAGGACGGCCACGAAGACATGCTCGAGACCAACCCGGGCGCCTGCATCGCCAAGGCCTACGACATGGTCCTGAACGGCTGGGAACTGGGCGGCGGTTCGATCCGTATCCACCGCGAAGAAGTGCAGAGCAAGGTGTTCCGCGCCCTGAAGATCGACGCCGAAGAAGCGCAATTGAAATTCGGCTTCCTGCTGGATGCCCTGCAGTACGGCGCGCCGCCGCACGGTGGCCTGGCCTTCGGCCTGGACCGCCTGATCACGCTGATGACCGGCTCGACCTCGATCCGCGACGTGATCGCCTTCCCGAAAACCCAGCGCGCGCAGGATCTGCTGACCAATGCGCCGTCGGAAGTGGACGAGAAGCAGCTGAAGGAACTGCACATCCGTCTGCGTGGCGAGCAGCCGAAGGTGGCGTAAGCGCCTGAAGGCCGCTTGGCTATTTATTAGTTAGCCGTAAACCGTCGTCCCCGCGCAGGCGGGGATCCATGCTGAATTTCCGAAGTCGCCAATATTGGCGGGTCGGTTCAGCTCAGTATGGATCCCCGCTTCCGCGGGGACGACGTTTTTGGGCGGACGCTTTTATCAGGGCCGCGCACGTTTCGCATAACGTTACAATAACGCCATGCCCCACAAGATCCCCGAATCCGTCCTGGTCGTCATCCACACCGCCGACCTGGAAGTGCTGCTGATCGAACGCGCCGACCGCCCCGGCTTCTGGCAATCGGTCACCGGCTCGCTCGACCGCCTCGACGAACCGCTGCTGGATACCGCCGCGCGCGAACTGTTCGAGGAAACCGGCATCGCCGCCGACGGCGAGCGCATCCGGCTGCTCGACTGGCAGCTGTCCAACATCTACGAAATCTACGCAACCTGGCGCCACCGCTACGCGCCGGGCGTTACCCACAATACCGAACACGTGTTCTCGGTCTGCGTGCCGCGCGACATGCCCATCGTGCTGGCGCCGCGCGAGCATGTCCGGTACGCCTGGCTGCCGCTGCTGGAAGCCGCCGACCGCTGCTTTTCCAGCTCCAACGCCGAAGCCATCCTGCAGTTGCCGCGGCGCGTCGCCGCAGGCTGACGCCGCTGTCGCGCTGCGACATTTCCGGCACATCGATATGCGGCCAGTCTTTTAACAAAAACATCATATCGAAGCGTAAAACCATTCGTTCCCGCCGCACGGGAGCGACGGTAGCCTGTGATCGTTTCCCCGACCCGAATCGATCATGAATGTCTTATTGCTGGGCGGAAGCCCATCCGCCCCCTCGACCACCTGGCGCCTGCAGCAGCTGGTGGGCGCTCGCCTGGCGGCGCTCGGCCACCGCACCGCGAGCCTGCAGGTGCGCGACCTGCCGGCCCAGGCCCTGCTGCGCGCCGACACCGCGGACGCCGTCATTCTCGAGGCGGTGACGCTGGTGCGCGATGCCGATGCCATCGTCATCGGCACGCCGGTCTATAAAGCCTCGTTCAGCGGCATCCTGAAAGCCTTCCTCGACCTGCTGGCGCAGGATGGACTGAGCAATAAGCTGGTGCTGCCGCTGGCCACCGGCGGCAGCCAGTCGCACATGCTGGCGCTCGACTATGCGCTGCGGCCGGTGCTGGCTTCGCTCGCGCCGCGCCACATCCTGCCCAGCATCTACGCCACGTCCGAACAGCTGCCCCGGGATGCGCATGACGGCCTGGTGCCGGCGCCGGCGATCGCCGCACGCATCGATGCCGGCGTCGAGCAGCTGCACCATGAGCTGCAGGCCATGCTGCTGCGCCGCGCCACCGGAGCGCGTCCGGCGCCGTCGCCGATCGCGGCCTGAGGCACCTCCCGATTTCTTACTCATCCAATACGGGGACTCCCATGACTGACCGCATCCAACACGCGCGCCAGCGCCGCCGCACGCTCGGCCTGCTGTTCGCCGCCGCCTCGAGCGCGGTGCTGGCCGGGCGCGCCGGCGCCGCCACGCCCCTGCGCGAAATCCGCATCGGCTACCAGAAGTACGGCACGCTGACCCTGCTCAAGGGCCGCGCCACGCTCGAGCCGCGCCTGGCGGCCCGCAACATCGCCGTCAAGTGGACCGAGTTCCCGGCCGGCCCGCAGCTGCTGGAAGGCCTGAACGTCGGCAGCATCGATTTCGGCACGGTGGGCGAAGCGCCGCCGATCTTCGCCCAGGCCGCCGGCGCCAGCCTGGTCTACGTCGGCAACGAGCCGCCGTCGCCGGCCTCGGAGGCGATCGTGGTGCCGAAGACCTCCGCGCTGCGCACGCTGGCCGATCTGAAGGGCAAGAAGATCGTGCTGAACAAGGGCTCGAACGTGCATTACCTGCTGGTCAAGGCGCTGGAGAAGGCCGGCGTCCCCTGGGGCGCCATCCAGCCGGTGTATCTGCCGCCGGCCGACGCCCGCGCCGCCTTCGAGCGCGGGGCGGTGGACGCCTGGGCGATCTGGGACCCGTTCCTGGCCGCGGCCGAAAAGCAGCTGGGCGCGCGCGTGCTGGCCAACGGCCAGGGGCTGGTCGCCAACCACCAGTTCTACCTGTCGTCGCGCGACTTCGCGCGCCAGCACCCGGACGTCGTGCGCATCGTGCTCGACGAGCTGGCCAAGGTCGATGCCTGGGGCAAGGAGCACCAGCAGGAAGTCAGCGCGATCCTGGCGGCGCAGACCGGGCTGCCACCCGAGGTGGTGGCGCTGGCGGCCAGCCGTTACGCGTATGGCGTCAAGGCCGTCACGCCGGAAGTGCTGCGTGCGCAGCAGGGCATCGCCGACGTCTTCCACAACCTGAAACTGATCCCGAAACCGATCGCGGTGCGCGATGCGCAGCCGCCTTCCGAATTACTGGCAAAGGAGTAAACCATGTCATCGTCCAGCACGGCACCGAACGTCTTCTGGTTCCTGCCTACCCACGGCGACAGCCGCTACCTCGGCACCAGCCGCGGCGCGCGCACGGTCGACGGCGACTACCTGCGCCAAGTCGCAGTGGCGGCCGACACCCTCGGCTACGAGGGCGTGCTGCTGCCGACCGGGCGCTCGTGCGAGGACGCCTGGATCGTGGCCTCGTCGCTGATCCACGCAACCCGCAAGCTGAAATTCCTGGTGGCGATCCGCCCCGGCCTGTCCACGCCCGGCCTGTCGGTGCGCATGGCCTCGACCTTCGACCGCCTGTCCGGCGGCCGCCTCCTGATCAACGTCGTGACCGGGGGCGACCAGGGCGAGCTGGAAGCCGACGGACTGTTCGCCGACCATGCCGAGCGCTACGAAATCTCGGACGAGTTCTTCCGCGTCTGGCGCGCATCGATGGCGGGGGAGGGCGGTAGCAAGGGCTACGATTTCGAAGGCAAGCACATCACCGTGAAGGGCGCGCGCACACTGTATCCGCCGCTGCAGAAGCCGTACCCGCCGCTGTACTTCGGCGGCTCGTCGGAGGCTGCACACGAACTGGCTGCCGAGCAGATGGATGTCTACCTCACCTGGGGCGAGCCGCCCGCGGCCGTGGCCGAGAAGCTGGCCGACATCCGGGCCCGCGCCGCGCAGTACGGCCGCACGCTGAAGTTCGGCATCCGTCTGCACGTGATCGTGCGCGAGACGAATGAAGAAGCGTGGAAGGCGGCCGACGAATTGATCAGCCACCTGGACGACGACGTCATCGCCAAGGCCCAGGCCGCGTTCGCGAAGATGGATTCGGTCGGCCAGCGCCGCATGGCGGCCCTGCACGGCGGCCGCCGAGATAAACTCGAAGTCTCGCCCAACCTGTGGGCCGGCGTCGGCCTGGTGCGCGGCGGCGCCGGCACTGCGCTGGTAGGCGACCCGGAGACGGTGGCGGCGCGCATGCGCGAATACGCCGATCTCGGCATCGACACGTTCATTCTGTCCGGCTATCCGCACCTGGAAGAGTCCTACCGCTTCGCCGAGCTGGTGTTTCCGCTGATCGGGAAAGGCAGGCAGGCCGGCGAGCATTCGCTGACCGGGCCGTTCGGCGAGGTGATGGCCAGCGATATTGTACCTAAAGACAAGAAGGTGGCATGATGGCGGTGCTGGCGCAGCGGCGCGCGTTTGCCCGATTATCGGCCGTGCTGGCGCCCTGGGCGCTGCCGGTGGCGCTGATCGTCGCGTGGCAGGCGGCGGCGCATACCGGCCTGCTGTCCAGCCGCATCCTGCCCGAACCCTGGGCCGTCGCCACCGCGTTCTGGCAGCTGGCGCTGTCGGGCGAGCTGTGGACGCACCTGAAGGTGAGCCTGTGGCGTGCCCTGGCCGGCTTCGGCGTCGGCGCCGGGCTCGGCCTGCTGCTGGGGCTCCTCAACGGCAGCAGCCGGCGCGCCGCGACCCTGCTCGACACCACGCTGCAGATGATCCGCAACATCCCGGCCCTGGCGCTGATCCCGCTGGTGATCCTGTGGTTCGGCATCGACGAGGCGGCCAAGCTGTTCCTGCTGTCGGTCGGCGTGTTCTTCCCGATGTACCTGAACACCTTCCACGGCATCCGCGCGGTCGACCCGGCCCTGATCGAGATGGCGCGCAGCTACGGCCTGTCCGGCTGGGCACTGTACCGCGACGTGATCCTGCCGGGCGCGCTGCCGTCGATCCTGGTCGGCGTGCGCTTCTCGCTGGGGCTGGTGTGGGTGCTCCTGATCGTCGCCGAGACCATCTCGGCCCAGGCCGGCATCGGCTACATGACCATGAATGCGCGCGAATTCCTGCAGACCGACGTGGTGCTGGTGGGCGTGCTGTTGTATGCGCTGCTGGGCAAGGCGGCCGACGTGGCGGCGCGCGGCCTGGAGCGCCACTTCCTGCGCTGGAATCCCGCCTACCGTTGAGGCCCTCATGCAAATCAATCCTGTCGAAGAAACCCGGGTCAGCCAGGCGGCCGGCAAGGCGGCGCATGGCGCCCACCTGACCCTGCGCGGGCTGACCAAGCGCTACGCCGGCCGCACCGTGCTGGACGCCGTCAACCTGAAAATCGCGCCCGGCGAATTCGTCGCCGTGGTCGGGCGCAGCGGCTGCGGCAAGAGCACGCTGCTGCGCGCCATCGCCGGGCTCGAACAGCCCGACGCCGGCCAAGTCAAGATCGGCGGCGGTGGGGGAGGCGGGCGGGCGTCCCGGCCCGAAGTGCGGATGATGTTCCAGGATGCGCGCCTGCTGCCGTGGAAAACGGTGCTGCAGAACGTGGCGCTGGGCCTGGCGAACGGCGAGGAGAAGGCGCGCGCCGCGCTGGACAGCGTCGGCCTGGCGGAGCGCGCCGGCGACTGGCCGGCGGTGCTGTCGGGCGGCCAGCGCCAGCGCGTCGCCCTGGCGCGTGCGCTGGTACACGAGCCGCAGCTGCTGTTGCTGGACGAACCGCTGGGCGCGCTGGATGCGCTGACGCGCATCGAGATGCAGCAGCTGATCGAGTCGCTCTGGACCCGGCGCGGCTTCACCGCGGTGCTGGTAACCCACGACGTGCAGGAAGCCGTGGTGCTGGCCGACCGCATCATGCTGATCGAAGGCGGACGGCTGGCGCTCGACCAGGCCGTCGGCCTGGCACGCCCGCGGGTGCGCGGTAGCGTCGATTTTGGTTCCCTGGAGCAAAAGGTACTCGACAGCGTGTTGGGTATCGATCACAACCCGACAAAAGGCAGTGATATTTATCCTGCCTGAATGCGTTTGTGTTTACGATGGAAGTCGATCTCGGGTGCTAAAGCAAAATTAAATTTGCAACAAATTGTTAAGCACAATAGATTCGCTGGTTTGACATTAGGAAACCAATTGTTTAATGTCAAGAGTGACGTTGAGATCGACTTAACGTTTTACAAAGTCCACTAGGGATACTGGAGAAACTAATGAGCGAACGCAACCACGAGCAAAAAGTCAAAGACGTCGGTACCGACAACGATTGCATCTGCATCGAATTGTTGAACGGTTTGCGCCTGATGGGGCCACTGCGCACCAATCCGGTTTATCGCGACCCCGTCGTCCCGGCCGAAGCTCGTACCTTGCCGGCAGGCGAATTCCGCCAGGCCGTCGCCTCCTGAGGCATCTCGCCGATTGCCGTCCCGGCGATCCCGGGGCGGCCCGCAGCATTCCCTGTCTTCCTTCCGCACCGATTTCCGATTTCACTCCCACCCGGCAGCCCGAGGCTGCACCCGCCGCACGATTGCCTGATACATAAGAGAAACACGGAGTGATGGGGTTAAAATGTTCCCATGAAAATTCGTGTCGCGACTTATAACATTCATAAGGGCGTGTCGTCGTTTCGCAGCACGCCCCGTGTGCTGGCCCTGAAAAAAGCCATCGGCTTGTTCGATGCGAACGTCGTGTTCCTGCAGGAAGTGCAGGGACGGCACGATCGCTACCAGGCCCGCTATGGCGAAAAGGTGCGCAGTCCCAACCATCACTGGCCGGAAAAGGCGCAGCACGAGTTCTTTGCCGGCGAGGGCCTGCATTCGGCCTACGGCATGAACGCGGTGTACGACCACGGCCACCACGGCAATGCGCTGCTGTCCTGCTACCCGATCGCGAACATGCATAACCATGACATTTCCGATCACGCCTACGAGCAGCGCGGCATCCTGCACTGCATCCTGGAGACCGACGCCGGCAGGGTGCACTGTTATGTCGTGCACCTGGGCCTGTTCGAAGGCAGCCGCCGGCGCCAGACCGATGCTCTGGTCAATTGTGTAAAGGAATCGGCTGGTGAAAACGAGCCGGTCATCATCGCCGGCGACTTCAACGACTGGCGTAACACCCTGAGCGATTGCCTGCGCATCAAGCTGGGCGTGGTCGAGGTGTTCGACGAACTCGAGGGGCGCTCCTCGCGCATCGGCGACCTGGTGCGCAACGTGGCCGGGCGCGAACGGCGCCTGGTGCCGGCACGCACCTTCCCGGCGGCCTTGCCCTGGTTCCGGCTGGACCGGATGTACGTGCGCGGCTTCAAGGTCGAGCATGCCGAAGTGCTGCATGGCCCGCAGTGGGCGCGCCTGTCGGACCATGCTCCGATCGTCGCCAACCTGCAGCTGGCCTAAGGTATGCGCTCGGTTACCTACGTAGCGAACAACGACGTCACCCTCCTCGAAAGCGGCAGTACCTACCTGCCTGCCTTGCTGGAAGCGCTGCAGGCGGCCCGGCAGGAAATCCTGTACGAAACCTATATCTATGCCGAGGACGAGACCGCGCGCAAGATCACCGACGCGCTGATCGCTGCGGCCAAACGCGGCGTCAAGGTGCGCGTGGTAACCGACTGGTTCGGTACCGGCAACCGGGTCGCGCGCCGCCTGGGCGAGGAATTCGCGGCAGCCTGCGTGCATTACCGGATGTTCAATCCCTGGTTCAAGCGCGGCGCCGCGCGCAGCCACCGCAAGGTCACGGTGGTCGACAACGAAGTCGCCTTCGTGGGCGGCATCAATACCAACGACGACATGCTGTGCGACTACGAGCCGCACGAACCGCTGCCGGCGCCGCGCTGGGATTTCGCGGTGCGCGTGCGCGGACCGCTGGTCGACGAGATCCACCGCGAAGCCCAGGCCCAGTGGGCGCGTACCGGCCACCTGCCGCTGGGACGCCGCGTGAAGCTGTTCAAGGAAATGCGCAAGAAGCCGCCGACACAGGGCGACCGCCCGATGCGCGCCGGCTTCGTGGTGCGCGACAACCTCAGGAATCGCCGCACCATCCAGCGCGCCTACCTGCAGGCGATCGGCCAGGCCAGAAAGCGGGTGCTGATGGCCACGCCGTATTTCGCGCCCGGCCGCAAGTTCCGCGACGCCATGTGCAAGGCGGCGCAGCGCGGCGTCGACGTCTGCCTCCTGATCGGCGTCGGCGAGTTCCGCGTGCAGGATGCCGTCGCCGCCTCCTTTTATCGGGAACTGCTGGAGGCCGGCGTGCGCATCGTCGAGTACCGCAAGACCCAGCTGCACGCCAAGGTGGCGGTGGTCGACGACATCTGGGCCACGGTGGGCTCTAGTAATTGCGATGCCTTGTCCTTATTTATCAATCAGGAAGCGAACGTCGTGGTGCGCGACGCCCACTTTGCCGCCAGCATGGCGCACCAGATCCAGAACGGCATCGCCGACGGCGTGCCGGTCGGGCTGGAAGACCTGCGCAAGCTGTCGTGGATACGGCGCTGCGGCCACGAAACCGCGTATTTTTTATACAAGCTGACCATGCGGATCTTCACGATCGGCTATGCGTGAGCGCAGCAAGGACTGATTGATCAATGACTGAAAACGACAACGTACGCATCGATAAATGGCTGTGGGCGGCGCGCTTCTTCAAGACGCGCACGCTGGCGGCCGATGCGGTCGAGCGCGGCAGGGTGAAAATCGGCGGCGGCAACATCAAAGCCGCCCGTGCGGTGAAGGTCAATGATAAGATTTTCATCGACAACGGTTCGAACCGCTGGGAAGTGGTGGTGCTCGGGCTGTCCGACAAGCGCGGTCCGGCACCGGTCGCCCAGGCGCTGTACCGCGAAACCGCGGACAGCGTCGAAAAGCGCACCAACGACCAGGAAGCGCGCCGCCTGTTCCCGGAACCCGGCAGCACGATCAAGGGGCGCCCGACCAAGCGCGACCGTAGGGCCATCAACCGCGCCGGCGGTTGATGGAGCAGGGTGGGTGCGGCCGGCGTAGGCACGGGTAGCTACGCCGGGCGCGCCCACCTACTAGAACCCCACCTCTAAACTTCCCGTTTGACATTTCACGGCTGGTAGATAATAGTACGAGCGTTCGGATTTTTTCGATTCACGCGGGGGCATTATCAACACGACAGCCAAATCCATGAGCATGCGCAAGGGCGAGATGACGCGGGCAGCGATTCTCGACGTTGCGCTCGAGCTCGCCAGCCGCGACGGCCTCGAAGGCCTCACCATCGGCTTGCTGGCCGATCGCATGAACATGAGCAAGTCGGGCGTGTTCGCCCACTTCGGTTCGCGCGAAGACCTGCAGATCGAAGTGCTCAAGCTGTACCACCGCCGCTTCGAGCAGGAAGTCTTCTTCCCCAGCATCAAGGAAGCACGCGGCCTGCCGCGCCTGGAAGCGATGTACAACCGCTGGCTCAAGCGCGTCTCGGTCGAGATCGCTTCGGGCTGCATCTACATCAGCGGCGCCGTCGAATACGACGACCGTCCCGGCCCGATCCGCGAGGAACTGGTCGGCATGGTGCGTGTCTGGCAGGGCGCTCTGGTGCGCTGTGCCCAGCAGGCGATCGACTGCGGCGATCTCAAGCCCGACACCGACGCCGACCAGCTGGTGTACGAGATGTACGGCCTGGTGCTGGCGGTGCACCACGATGCGCGTTTCCTGCGTATCCCCGGCGCCGTCGACCGCGCCCACCGCGGCTTCGCGCGGCTGGTCGAAAACTACCGACGTTTGCCACAGCCGGCTCAGTCACACTAATTAGTCACACAATAATCTTTACCTTCGTCAGGAGATCAACATGGGTCAGTACGTCGCGCCACTTCGGGATATGCAGTTCGTTCTGCACGAATTCCTGAACGTCTCGGAAGAATACAAGGGCATGCCCCGCTACGAAGACGTCGATGCCGACATCATCAACCAGGTGCTGGAAGAGGGCGCAAAGTTCACCCAGGAAGTGCTGTTCCCGCTGAACCACACCGGTGACCGCGAAGGCTGCCACTTCGACGCCGCCACCAAGACCGTGACCACCCCGAAGGGCTTCAAGGAAGCGTACAAGCAGTACGTCGAAGGCGGCTGGGCGGCGCTGGCCTGCGATCCGGAATACGGCGGCCAGGGCCTGCCGGTGGCGCTGAACAATTCGTTCTACGAGATGCTGAATTCGTCGAACCAGGCGTGGTCGATGTACCCGGGCCTGTCGCACGGCGCCTACGAGTGCCTGAAGGAGCACGGCACCGACGACCAGAAGAAATTCTACCTGCCGAAGCTGGCCTCGGGCGAATGGACCGGCACCATGTGCCTGACCGAAGCGCACTGCGGCACCGACCTGGGCCTGCTGCGCTCGAAGGCCGAGCCGCAAGGCGACGGCACCTATAAAATCACCGGCTCCAAGATCTTCATCTCGGCCGGCGAGCACGATGTCGCCGAGAACATCATCCACCTGGTGCTGGCACGCCTGCCGGACGCGCCGGAAGGCTCGAAGGGCATCTCGCTGTTCCTGGTGCCGAAGTTCCTGCCGACCGCGGATGGCGGCATCGGCGAGCGCAACCCGATCTTCTGCGGCGCCATCGAGGAAAAGATGGGCATCCACGGCAACGCCACCTGCCAGATGAACCTGGACGGCGCGGTCGGCACCCTGATCGGCCAGCCGCACAAGGGCCTGAACGCGATGTTCGTGTTCATGAACGCCGCTCGCCTGGGCGTCGGCATGCAGTCGCTGGGCCTGACCGAAGTCGCCTACCAGAACGCGCTGACCTATGCGAAAGACCGCATCCAGATGCGCAGCCTGTCGGGCCCGAAGGCACCGGACAAGCCGGCCGACCCGATCATCGTGCACCCGGACGTGCGGCGCATGCTGCTGACCGCCAAGGCATATGCCGAAGGCGCGCGCGCCCTGACCTCGTACGTGGCGCTGCAGATCGACCGCGAACTGCACCACCCGGACGAAGACGTGCGCAAGGAAGCCGCCAGCGAAGTCGCGCTGCTGACCCCGATCGTCAAGGCCTTCATCACCGACAACGGCTGGATCGCCACCTCGGAAGCGCTGCAGGTGTACGGCGGCCACGGCTACATCAGCGAGTGGGGCATGGAGCAGTACGTGCGCGACGCCCGCATCAACATGATCTACGAAGGCACCAACACGATCCAGTCGCTGGACCTGCTGGGCCGTAAGATCCTGATGGACAACGGCGCCAAGCTGCGCGCATTCGGCGAGAAGATCAAGGCCTTCGTGGAAGACAACGGCCTGGACGAGAACCTGTCCGAGTTCGTGACCCCGCTGGGCGAACTGGGCGAGAAGGTCACCAAGCTGACCATGGAAATCGGCATGAAGGCTTTCCAGAACCAGGACGAAGTCGGCGCCGCCGCCGTGCCTTACCTGCGCGTGGCCGGCCACCTGGTGTTCTCCTACTTCTTCGCGCAGATGGCCAAGATCGCGCTGGAGAAGAAGGATTCCGGCGACCGCTTCTACGAAGCCAAGCTGGCGACCGCACGCTTCTACTTCGCGCGCCTGTACCCGGAAACCGCGATGCTGATCCGTCAGGCGCGTTCGGGTGCGAGCAATCTGCTGGCGCTGGATGCGGATCTGTTCTAACCAACCCATCACGCAGAACTGTTCCAAGAACGTTCACTGAGTTGCACTATGCACCGTCGCCCCTGCGAAGGCAGGGGCCCAAGTTGCGTGAACAGCGTAGAACTTGGGTCCCTGCCTTCGCAGGGACGACGACTAATCAAAGGATAACGATATGTCCAACTTCATCGTCAAAAAAGTCGCCGTGCTGGGCGCCGGCGTGATGGGCGCGCAGATTGCCGCGCACTGCGTCAACGCCAAGGTCCCGGTCGTGCTGTTCGACCTGCCCGCTAAAGAGGGCAACAAGAACGGCATCGTCCTGAAGGCCATCGAGAACCTCAAGAAGCTGAATCCGGCCCCGCTGGGCAACAAGGAAGACGCGACCCTGATCGAAGCCGCCAACTACGAGGACAACCTCGACCTGCTGGCCGGCTGCGACCTGATCATCGAAGCCATCGCCGAGCGCATGGACTGGAAGCACGACCTGTATAAAAAGGTCGCGCCGCACATCGGCCCGAACACCATCTTCGCCTCGAACACCTCGGGCCTGTCGATCAACAAGCTGGCCGAAGGCTTCGACGACGAACTGAAGTCGCGCTTCTGCGGCGTCCACTTCTTCAACCCGCCGCGCTACATGCACCTGGTCGAGCTGATCCCGACCGCCGCCACCCGTCCGGAAATCCTGGACCAGCTGGAAACCTTCCTGACCTCGACCCTGGGCAAGGGCGTGGTGCGCGCCAAGGACACCCCGAACTTCATCGCCAACCGCGTCGGCATCTTCGGCATGCTGGCCACCATCCACGAAGCCGAGAAGTTCGGCCTGTCGGTGGACGTGGTCGACGACCTCACCGGCGCCAAACTCGGCCGCGCCAAGTCGGGCACTTTCCGCACCGCGGACGTGGTCGGCCTGGACACCATGGGCCACGTGATCAAGACCATGCAGGACACCCTGCAGGGCGATCCGTTCTTCAGCGTGTACAAGACCCCTGAAGTCCTCAGCAAGCTGATCGAGAAGGGCGCACTGGGCCAGAAGACCGGCGCCGGCTTCTACAAAAAGGTCGGCAAGGACATCCAGCGCCTCGACTTCGCCACCGGCGAGTACGTCGCCGGCGGCGCCAAGGCCGCCGACATCGTCGGCCGCATCCTCAAGGAAAAGGACCCGGTCAAGAAGTTCAAGGCCATGCGCGAATCGTCGAACCCGCAGGCGCAGTTCCTGTGGGCGATTTTCCGCGATGCCTTCCACTACATCGCCTTCCACCTGGAGTCGATCGCCGACAACGCGCGCGACGTCGACTTCGCGATGCGCTGGGGCTTCGGCTGGAGCGTCGGTCCGTTCGAGACCTGGCAAGCCGCCGGCTGGAACACCATCGCCCAGTGGGTCAAGGAAGACATCGAAGCCGGCAAGGCCCTGACCGATGCGCCGCTGCCGGCCTGGGTGTTCAACGCGCCGGTGTCGGAGAAGGGCGTGCATACCGCCGAGGGATCGTACTCGGTGACGAAGAATGCCTACGTGGCGCTGTCCGACCTGCCGGTCTACCAGCGCCAGCAGTTCCGCGCGCCGGTCGTGGGCGCGGGCGGCCTGGATCCGAAGACCTTCGGCACCACCGTGTTCGAGGACGAATCGGTGCGCCTGTGGCACTCGGACGACGAGGTGCTGGTGATCTCGCTGAAGACCAAGATGCACGTGATCGGCGACGGCGTCATCAAGGGCATCAAGCGCGGCCTGGAAGAAGCATCGAAGAGTTATAAAGGCCTGGTGATCTGGAACACCGACGCGGCCGAAGGCGGCGCGTTCTCGGCCGGCGCCGACCTGCAATCGGCCCTGCCGGCCTTCATGACCGGCGGCGCCAAGGCGATGGAGCCGATCGTGCGCGAGCTGCAGGATACCTTCATGGCCATGAAGTACTCGAACGTGCCGGTGGTGGCCGCGGTGGCCGGCCTGGCGCTGGGCGGCGGCTGCGAGATGGCGCTGCACGCGTCGAAGCGCGTGGCCTCGATCGAGTCCTACATCGGCCTGGTCGAAGTGGGCGTCGGCCTGGTGCCGGCCGGCGGCGGCCTGAAGGAAGCGGCGCTGCGCGCGGCCACTGAAGCCAAGGGCAACGACATCCTGCAATTCCTGAAGACCGGCTTCACCAACGCGGCCACCGCGCAGGTATCGAAGTCCGCGCTGGAAGCCAAGGCGATGGGCTACCTGAAGGAAGACGACGTCATCGTGTTCAACCCGTACGAACTGCTGCACGTGGCGAAGGTCACCGCACGCTCGATGTTCGACGCCGGCTACCGTGCACCGCTGCGCCGTCCGGTGCAGGTGACCGGCCGCTACGGCTGGGCGACCATCCGCGGCCAGCTGGTCAACATGCGCGACGGCGGCTTCATCTCGGCCTACGACTACCAGCTGGGCGACACCATCGCCGAGATCGTGACCGGCGGCGACATCGACCAGGGCAGCTACGTCTCCGAACAGTGGCTGCTGGACATGGAGCGCAAGGCTTTCATCTCGCTGCTGAACAATCCGAAGACCCAGGAACGCATCATGGGCATGATGCAGACCGGGAAGCCGGTTCGTAACTGATCGCGTCGCGGATAACAAGGATTACTGACATGAGCAAACAACTTCAAGACGCATACATCGTCGCAGCGACCCGCACCCCGATCGGCAAGGCGCCGCGCGGCATGTTCAACAAGACCCGCCCGGACGACCTCCTGATCGCCGCCATCAAGGGCGCGATGGCCGCCGTGCCGGACCTGGACCCGGCGCTGATCGTCGACGCCGTGATCGGCTGCTCGTTCCCGGAAGCGGAGCAGGGCTTCAACATCGCACGCCAGGCCGTGGTCATGGCCGGCCTGCCGAACACCGTCGGCGGCGTCACCGTCAACCGCTACTGCGCTTCGGGCATCACTGCCCTGGCGATGGCGGCCGACCGCATCCGTGTCGGCGAAGCCGACGTCATGATCGCCGGCGGCGTCGAGTCGATGTCGATGGTGCCGATGATGGGCCACCACCCGTCGATCAACATGCGCGTGTTCGAGGACGAGAACGTCGGCCTGGCCTACGGCATGGGCCTGACCGCCGAGAAGGTCGCCGCCCAGTGGAAGGTGTCGCGCGAAGACCAGGACGCCTTCGGCCTGGAATCGCACCGCCGCGCCATCGCCGCCCAGCAGGCCGGTTACTTCAAGGACGAGATCACCCCGGTCGAGATCGTGACCCGCACCCCGAACCTGGCCACCGGCGAGATCGACGTCAAGCGCCGCACCGTGGACAGCGACGAAGGCCCGCGCGCCGACGCCAGCATGGAAGGCATGGCCAAGCTCAAGCCGGTGTTCGCGGCCAAGGGCTCGGTCACTGCGGCGACTTCCTCGCAGATGTCGGACGGCGCCGGTGCGCTGATCGTCGTCAGCGAAAAGATCCTGAAGGAGCACAACCTGACCCCGCTGGCCAAGTTCTCCTCGTTCGCCGTGCGCGGCGTGCCGCCGGAGATCATGGGCATCGGTCCGAAGGTCGCGATCCCAGCCGCGCTGGCCGCCGCCGGCATCACCCAGGACCAGCTGGACTGGATCGAGCTGAACGAAGCCTTCGCCGCCCAGGCGCTGGCCGTGATCCGCGACCTGAACCTGGACACCAGCAAGGTCAACCCGCTGGGCGGCGCGATCGCCCTCGGCCACCCGCTGGGCGCCACCGGCGCGATCCGCGCCGCGACCGTCGTGCACGCACTGCGCCGCAACAACCTGAAGTACGGCATGGTGACCATGTGCGTCGGCGCCGGCATGGGTGCCGCGGGCATCATCGAGCGCGTGTAATCCTCGCGTAGCACGTCAGCTGAAAGGCGCTGTGGGAAAACCCTCAGCGCCTTTTTTCTAAGTTACCTTTTGCACGTCGTCCCCGCGCAGGCGGGGACCCCAAGTTCTGCGTGCAGAGACGAACAACAAGCGGAGACCTGAATGGACATCCTCACCACCACCGCCAACGGCATCCTCGCCCTCGAATTCAACCGCCCCGAACGCAAGAACGCGATTACCGGCGCCATGTACACCACCATGGCCGATGCCCTGCTGGCCGCCGAACAGGACCCGGCGGTGCGCGCCATCCTCATCACCGGCAAGCCCGAGATCTTCACCGCCGGGAACGACCTCGACGACTTCCTCAACAACGTGGGCGAAGGCGCCATGACCGCAGACCGTCCCGTGTTCCGCTTCATGCAGGCGCTGGAAGGCTGCACCAAGCCGGTGGTCGCCGCGGTTGCCGGCGTGGCGGTCGGCATCGGCACCACCATGCTGATGCACTGCGACCTGGTGTATGCGGCCGACAACGCGAAATTCTCGATGCCCTTCACCCAGCTCGGCCTGTGCCCGGAATTCGCGTCCTCGCTGCTGGTCGCGCAAGCCGCCGGCTACACCCGCGCCGCCGAAAAGCTGATGCTGGGCGAAGCCTTCGCGGCCCAGGAGGCATTCGAGATGGGGATCGTGGCGAAAGTGCTGCCGGCAGCCGAGCTGCTGGCCTTCGCGCAGGGCCAGGCGGCCAAGCTGGTGAAACTGCCGGCGGCGTCGATCCGCACCACCAAGGCGCTGATGAAGCGCTCGCGTGCAGCGCTGGTCAAGGAGACCATCGCTGCCGAGAACGAGCGCTTCAGCGCAATGCTGACCGGCGGCGAAGCCAAGGAAGCGTTCACCGCCTTTTTCGAAAAGCGCAAGCCGGACTTCAGCAAATTCGACTGAGCAGCCGGTGCGGCCGGGCGCCGTTCAGAACGAGTGGATCACACCCGTGGTGAAGCGGCTGGCCGAATCGCTGCCGACGGCGACCAGGCCCTGCGCCAGGTTGACCTGGGTGGCGGTGACGACGCTGGAGGTACGGATGTGCGCGATCGAGCCATAGCCGCTGGTGCGTTTGCTGAACGCATACTTGGCGATGCCGATGTACTGCTGCGAATCGTGGTGGGCATTGCCGGTGTGGCGGGTGTGGTAGACGGCGCCGGTGAGGGTCACGGCCGGCATGACCAGGACGTCGGCGCCGATGCCGGCCACGCTGATCTTGCGGCGCGTGGTGTCGACCCGGTTGGCGGCATAGGTCGAGCGCAGCGTGACGCGCTTTTTGATGTAGCGGACACCGAAGGCATGGGACTTGAGTTCTTCGCTGGCGGTGACGTTCTTCATGCGCGCATACACGGCGGACGCGCTGAGCGGGCCGGTATGGTAGAAGGCCGAGACGCCGGCGTACTTGCTTTTCTCGACCGAGCCGGGCTGCTCGCCGAAGGCGTGCATCAGGGCAAAGCCGAAGCTCTTGTAGTACGGCGAGGTGTAACGGATCGAGTTACTCTGGCGCAGCGCCGAGCCGCCATTGTTGGCGCCGTAGGCACCGTACACGGGGGCGCTGTTCATCACCGAAAACAGCACGTTCGGGTTGGTCGGCGCGAACGCCATGCCGGCCGGATCGGCCATGGCGATCGAATTCATGCCGAGGACGTTCTGGCGGCCCAGGTTGACGGTGCCGAAATCGCCCGACAGGCCGACCGTCGCTTCGCGGTCGAACAGGCTGGTGTGTGACGGCGTCCCGGTCGGGATGCCGGCCGTGCCGGCATCGTTCCCCAGCAGGCCTTCGAGGCCGAAGCGCGCTTTCAGGTTGCCGCCGAGTTTTTCCTCGCCGCGAAAGCCCCAGCGCGACGTCAGCATGTTCCCGGCGTCGAGCGTGGTGCGGTTGCCGTTGCTGCCGCTGTCGTTGATGACCCGGGTGATGCCGGCATCGATGATCCCGTACATGGTGACATTCGTTTGCGCGGACGCGTTCGACGTGCAGACGCCAAGCACCGCGAGTGCGGTGAGAGCCTTTTTCATTGTGATTCCTGGTTTTACGAACCCGCGCTAAGGCTTGCGGCTCGTCATGTGAGTGAATTTTTGCCTAATGGAACGATTCTTACAGGATCGTGACTCTATTTTTTCCCGTACGTACTGTCAACCGCATTGTTTCGTAAACCAACAATTCATGACATGTTTTGCCACCGGAACAGGCGCCGGAACGATCCGGCGCCCTCCGGATCAAACCACGGAGACCGGGCACGCTCACCGGGAGGGCATGATGAACCTGCTGCTGGCCTTTTCTCCTTTCATCGTCTTCGTGGTCATCGAACGGCTGGCCGGCATTCCGGCCGGTCTCGGCGCCGGGGCGCTGGTGGCGGCCGGCCTGCTGATGCACGACCTGCTGGCGCCCGGACGCAGTCCCAAGATCCTCGAGATCGGCACCGTCTGCCTGTTCGGCGGCCTTACCCTGCTGCAGCTCGCGATCGGCGCGCAATGGTCGATCGCCGACGTGCGCCTGCGCGTCGATGCCGGGCTGCTCCTGATCGTCCTGCTGTCGATGGTGCTGCGCCGGCCGTTCTCGCTGCAGTACGCGCGCGAACGCGTGGCGCAGGCGCACTGGGACAGTCCCGGGTTCCTGCGCGTTAATTACGTGATCAGCGCGGCCTGGGCCGTGGCCTTCTGCGTGCTGGTGCTGGCCGACGTCGTCATGGCCTTCCTGCCGGCGCTGCCGCATGCCGTCGGCATCGCGGCAACGGTCGTGGCGCTGGCGGCGGCATCCTGGTTCACGGGCTGGTATCCGGAGCACCATCACGCGCGCGGCCAGCCGCACGGCTCGGCCGGTTGAGGGCAGAGGCCCGTACCTTCCCGGCTCGTCTTCTGTAAGGCGCCCGGCAAGCCGGGTTTCAGCATGTCCCACGCCAGCGCAGGCGTCCACGGCGTATCCAGACTGCAAGGCTGCCGCGTCGATGACACGTGGCTGACACATTACATGTGGCTGACATAAAAGGCGATTACCATGAATGGCCGGGTTGTGTGCTCTGCATTCCCGTAAAGCGATAAAGTGAGCAACAGTCCAAGGAGAAGACATGGAAGCCGAAATCAAGTTGGCCATCGACGCCGCCAGCCCTGCCCAGATCAAGAAACTGCCGGTCCTGCGCGACCACGCGATGTCCAAGCCGCAGGAGCGCGAGCACGTCGACCGCTATTTCGACAGTGCCGGCTTCGATCTATGGCGCCACGGCTTCGCCCTGCGCGTGCGGAGTGTCGACGGACGCCACGTGCAGACGCTCAAGGGCGGCGGCAATGCGCTGGCCGGCCTGCACCAGCGCACCGAGCTGGAAGCCGAGATCGGCTCCGAGGCGCCCGACCTCGACCTGTTCGCGCGCCAGTTGCACGAGGCGCTGCCGAAGCTGGCCAAGGACCAGACGCCGGCGCTGGCGCCGGTGTTCGTCAACCGCAGCAAGCGCAGCAGCTGGATGCTGGCGCTGCCCGACGGCGTGCAGGTCGAATGCGCGCTCGACGTCGGCGAACTGCAGCACGGCGACAGGAGCGTGCCGGTGCGCGAGCTGGAACTGGAGATCAAGCATGGCGAGCCCGCCGTGCTGTACGCACTGGCGCAGCAGGTGCACGGCACGCTGCCGGTGCGCCTGGAAAACGTCAGCAAGGCCGAGCGCGGCTATGCGCTGGCCGGAGCGGGCATGCCGCAGGCGGTCAAGGCGGCCAAAGTCGAGCTCAGGCGCAAGGCCAGCATGGGCGAGGCGCTCGGCGCGATCCTGGCCAACTGCCTGCAGCAGATGCAGGCCAACGAGCGCGGCGTGCTGGCCGGCGACGCGGAAAGCCTGCACCAGATGCGGGTCGGCCTGCGCCGCCTGCGCGCCGCCCTGGCGATGGTACGCGACATGGCGCAGCTGCCGGAGGCGGCCGCCGCCGACATCGAATGGCTGGCCGGCGAACTGGGCGACGCACGCAACTGGGACGTGTTCATCGACACGGTGCTGCCGGCGCTGCCGGTGCCCGAGGCCTACCAGCCGGGCATGGAACGGGTGCTGGTGGCGTCGCGCGAGGAGGCCGAGCGGCACCGCAACAAGGTGAAGTCGGCGGTCGGCAGCGCGCGCTACACCACGCTGATGCTGGCGCTGGGGGCATGGATCGTGGGAGAAGGGTGGAAGCAGGCCGGCCTGCCGTCGGAGCCGCTGGCGCAGAAGGTGGCCAAGGCGGCGCCGGCGCTGGTGCAGCACGCCGCCGCGCGCGTGCGCAAGCGCGCCCGCGACGACGACCTGCATCGGCCGGAAAGCCTGCACAAGGTGCGCATCGCCGCCAAGAAGGAGCGCTATGCGCGCGAATTCTTCGACGCCGTCAGCCACGGCAAGGAGGCGCTGCGCCGCCACGACCTGCTGAGCGACATGCAGGACGAGCTGGGCACCATCAACGACAGTTTCGTCGCGCGCGACCTGGTGGCGCAGCTGCGCGAGCGGGTGCCGCAGGAGGTGGCGCTGCTGGGGTTCATCGAGGGCGTGCTGGCGGCGCGGGCCGAAGAAGCCTTGCCGCGCGCGCGCCGGCACGTGAAGCAGCGCCTGCGCGACAAGGCCGGGTTCTGAGCATCGACTCATTGCAGCCAGGCGCACTGGAGACCGTCGTCCCCGCGAAAGCGGGGACCCATGCTGAGTAACAGAATCCGGTATTTCTGAACCAATTCGGTCTATCAGGATAGCCGGCTTCGGGTGGTGATGCGAACGGTGGCTTGGTCAAGCCTTCACCGCCAGGAACTCGCCTTTCCCCACCGGCACCAGGCTGGTGGTAAACCCGCCATCGGCCCGCACCGCGGCCGTGAAATCCGCCATCTCTGCGGCATGCGAACTCGCATTGTCGACCACCAGCAGCCCGCCGCCACGCAGCACCCGCTTCAGGTCCGGCCACCAGGCCAGGTAGGCGCTGCGCTGCGAATCCAGGAATACCAGGTCGAAGGCGCCGTCGTCGAGGCTAGCCAGCAGCATGCCGGCATCGCCTTCGCGCTGGTCGATGCGCGCGGCCAGGCCGGCCCGTGCGAAGTTGGCGCGCGCCATGGCGATCTTGGCCGGCGCTATCTCGATGGTGACGACGGCGCCGCCGATGCTTGCCACGGCATCGGCCAGCCACAGCGTCGAGTAGCCGTTCGAGGTGCCGATTTCGAGGATGCGGCGGGCTTGCGCGGCTTTCACCAGCACCGCCAGTAAGGCGCCGGTGTCCGGCGTGATGTTGAGCATGCGCGTGGCGCGGTTGGCGGCATCGCCATCGTGGGCGTCGCCGAACGCGGCCAGTTCGTCGAGCAGGGTCGCGAGGCTGGGGTTCACAGCGTGTCTCCTTGTTTGTATAGGTCCGGATCGATCTGGCGGAACCTCCATCCTGCCACAGCCGCGCAAATACGGTCACTGCGCGGTCACTGCGCGGTCACGGTGCGCCGGCCACGCTGTCGCTGCCCGGCTTCAGTTCCCGGGCCAGCTTGTGCAGCAGGCCGGCCAGCGTCGTGCCGTTCTGCTGGCCAGGGGCGAGCAGGGCGACCGCGGTCTTGAGCGCCTTGTCGTCGCGCGTGCCGAACAGGCGCGTGCTCTCCACCGGATCGCGCTTGAGCGGGTCGCCCTTGCCTGCCGGCGCCGGTACCGACGGCGGCAGGTGGTTGGCCAGGTCGGATTCGCGCAGCAGCAGGTCGTCGTCGGCCGCCGCGGCCGGGCTCACCACGACATCCGGGGTGATGCCGTGTGCCTGGATCTCGTGGCCGTTCGGCGTGAAGTAGCGCGCCACGGTGAACTTGATGCCGCTGTCCTCGCCGAGCGGGATCACCGACTGGATCGACCCCTTGCCGAAGGTCTGGCTGCCGACCACGGTGGCGCGGCGTTGGTCCTGCAGGGCACCGGTGACCAGTTCCGCGGCCGAGGCCGAGGCGCCGTTGACCAGCACCGTCAGCGGCACCGTCCTGGTCCAGGCGGGCAGGCCGTCCAGCACGTCGGTCTCGGTGGCCAGGCGGTAGTAGCGCGGGTTGACGGTGACGGTGGCGTTGGCGCCGGGCGCGTTGCCGCGCGCCGAGAACAGCACCGTGTCGGCCGGCAAAAAGGCGCCGGCGACGGTGACGGCGGCCTGCACCAGGCCGCCCGGGTCGTTGCGCAGGTCGAGGATCAGGCCGCGCGGCGGGGTGGCGTCGTCCAGCTTCCTGAGGGCGGCGGCCAGGTCGGCGCCGGTGGCGCCGCCGAATTCCGAGATGCGGATCCAGGCCAGGCCGGGTGCCGCCATGCGCGTGGTGACGGTGGCGTTGTGCAGCGCTTCGCGCGTGATGCGCAGGGTGCGCGGCTTGCCGCCGTGGTTCAGGCCGACCGTCACCACGGTGCCCGGCGCGCCGTGCATGCGCCGCGCCACGTCGCTGTTGGCCAGGCCGGCCAGCGCCACGCCGTCGATCGAAGTGATGATGTCGCCGGCCTGCATGCCGGCGCGCGCGGCCGGACTGTTGTCGGTGGTGGCGGCGACGCGCATGCGGTCGCGGTCGAGTTCGACCTCGATGCCGATGCCGACGTATTCGCCCGAATCCTCGCGGGCCAGTTCGCGCATGTCGTCCTTGTTCATGTACTGGGAGTGCGCGTCGAGCGAGGCCAGCATGCCGGACAGGGCGCCGGCGAACAGTTTCTTGTCGTCGGCCTGGCCGACGTAGTTCTGCTTGATCAGCGCGTAGGCGGCGAGCAGCTTGTCGAGTTCCGCCTGCGGCAGCGCCAGCGTGGTGGGCGCGGCAGCGGCAGGGACCGCGGCCGGGACGGCGGCCGCTTCGGCGGCGCCAGCCAGCGGTGCGCAGGCCAGCGCGAAGGCGGCGGCGATGGCGGCCACGGCGGCCGGCGTGCGGTGCATTGTGCGTGTCATGGGTACTCCTTATTCAGAGGACCATTCTGGCGCGCGGCCCTGTTAAGTGCCGTACGCCGCGGGTAAATCGGTGTAAAGCGCCTGTAAAGGACGTAACAGAGCGGCAACGCCCGCCAGTCGTTTCCGGTTTGTACTTGTTCCTCGCGGCAAAAAAGGTCGATAATCGACGTTTCGCGGCGTCCCGCCGCCGCCATCAGGAGAGTGACAGTGCAGGATCACGAACAAGCCCCGCAAGACGCCGACCAGCCCGCCAGCCCGTCGCGCCGCCGCATCTTCCAGGCCGCCGCAGCGGTCGGCATCACCACCCAGCTGCCGGCCGCGCAGGCTGCTGCCAAGCCCGCCGCCAGGCCGGCTGCCGGGTCGCTGGACGCCAAGCTCAAGGCGCACGTCAAGAACGTGGTCGTGATCTACCTGGAGAACCGCAGCTTCAACAACCTGTTCGCCGATTTCCCGGGCCTGGCCCAGCCGCTTTCGAGCGTGCCGGCGTCCGCCACGGTGCAGCGCGACCGCGACGGTTCGGTGCTGCCGGAACTGCCGAAGATCTGGGGCGGCATGGTGCCGGCGCGCCAGAACCTGGGCGGCAAGGATTACCTGGTCAAGGAAGACGACATCAAGGGTCTGCCGAACGCCCCGTTCAAGCTGATCGACGCCGAAGGCAAGCCCTTGCCGGAAGGTCTCGTCACGCGCGACCTGACGCACCAGTTCTATCACAACCAGATGCAGATCAACGGCGGCAAGAACGACCAGTTCGTCGCCTACGGCGACAGCGGCGCGCTGGTGATGGGCCACTACGGCGAGACGCAGAAGAACCTGGGCCTGTGGCAGATCGCGCGCGACTACACGCTGTGCGACAACTTCTTCATGGCGGCCTTCGGCGGCTCCTACCTGAACCACCAGTTCCTGATCAGCGGCCGCGTGCCGGAATTCTTCAATGCCAAGGATACGCCGGCGAAGAAAAAGATCGCGGTGCTCGAAGACGGCCCGCAAGGCATGCGGCTGGCGCTGGCGCCGGATTCGCCGAAGTCGGCGCTGGAGGGTAAACCGAAATTCGTCAACCATGGCGCGATCACGCCGGATGGCTACGCGGTCAACACCATGGCGCCGCCTTACCAGCCGAGCTGGGTACGTCCGGGCCCGGGCGGCGACCCGCTGCACGCCGATCCGCAGGACCCGTCGGTGCTGCCGCCGCAGAGCTACGACACCATCGGCGACCTGCTGTCGCGCAAGGGCGTCAGCTGGGCCTGGTACGGCGGCGCCTGGCAGGCGGCGCTGGACGGCCGCGGCGAAGGCGCGCGCCCGAACTTCCAGCACCACCACCAGCCGTTCAATTACTTCAAGCAGTTTGCGCCGGGCACCGCTGCGCGCAGCGAGCACATCCGCGACGGCGGCCTGGGCGACAGCCCGATCTCGAACAAGTTCATCGCCGACATCGTGGCCGGCAAGCTGCCGGCGGTGGCGTTCTACAAGCCGCAGGGCAACCTCAACCTGCACGCCGGCTACTCGGACATCGAGTCGGGCGACGCCCACGTCGCCAACGTGATCGAGCACCTGAAGAAATCGCCGCAGTGGAAGGACATGGTGGTCGTGATCACCTTCGACGAGAACGGCGGCTGGTGGGACCACGTGGCGCCGCCCAAGGGCGACCGCTGGGGCCCGGGTTCGCGCATTCCGGCGATCGTCGTGTCGCCGTTCGCCAAGAAGGGCGCGGTGGACCACAATTTCTACGACACCACCTCGATCATGCGCTTCATCACGCGCCTGCACGGCCTGCCGCTGCTGGACAGCCTGGCGGCGCGCAACGCCGCCTTCAAAGCGCGCGGTGCGCGCGGACCGGGCGATCTGACCGGCACGCTCAGCTTCCGCTGATCCATTTGCGCAATATCAAAGCGGCCCGCGTGGCCGCTTTTTTTACGCCAAATTTATTTATCGCATATAAAAAATTGCCTATCGGCTAACGCGCGCTGTGCAGTAAGGCAGGGCGCTACACTGCATTACGGCCGTTGTCTTTTGAACACGAGCTCGCGCGCGGGCTTGCCGCCCAGCGCCAACTTTCATACCCACAGAATCAGGAGAGTAAAAATGCAGAAGAATAAAACCTTGAAAGGGCTGCTGGCCGTGTCGGCAGTGGCAGCCATGTTCAGCGCCTTCGGCGTCCAGGCCCAGACCGCCACCAGCAGCACCAACCCAAACCAGGCCGGCAAGGTCTCCAAGGACGGCGCCATGGACAACACCAACAGCACCGGCATGGAAGTGCGCAACAGCGCATCCGGCCAGTCGATGGGTTCCAGCAGCGCGGGCCAGGCCACCGGCAGCTCGAACCAGGCCGGCGCAGGCATGACCGGCAAGAGCGCCAGTGACGCCACCGGCGCGATGCAGAGCGGCGCGACCGGTGCCAGCGGCGCGGGTGCCACCGCCGCCGGCGGCGCCAAGCTGAGCGCAGCCGACCAGAAAGCCATCAAGGACATGGCCATGGCCGACATGGCCGAAGTCGAAACCGCCAAGCTGGCGCTGAGCAAGAGCCAGAATGCCGAGGTCAAGGCCTTCGCCCAGCAGATGGTCGACGACCACGGCCAGGCCCTGCAGAAAGTCCAGTCGGTGGCCCAGGCGCGCGGCGTGACCCTGCCGACCGAGCCGGATGCCAAGCACAAGGCCATGGCTGCCAAGCTGGAAAAACTGAGCGGCGACGCCTTCGACAAGCAGTACATGGCGAACGCCGGCGTTAAGGACCACACCGAAGTCCACGCCAAGCTGGTCGCCGACGCCAAGAAGATCAAGGATCCGGACGTGAAGGCCCTGGCCGACCAGCACCTGCCGGTGGTCGAGCAGCACCTGAAGGCCGCCAAGCAGATGCCGGCAGCCAAGTCGGGCACCAGCGCCGGTAAATAAGTTCGGTATCAACCGGTGGGCACGGGTTGCCCACCCATAAAACGTCCCCGGCGCCGCCAATGGCGCCGGGGACGTTTTTTATTGGCGGCGTCAGTCGAGCGTCAGCAGGTAGGCGCTGATGTCGCGCGCATCGTTCTCGGTCACGCCCAGGTTTGGCATCGCCGAATTGGCATAGACCGACTGCGGATCGCGGATCCAGTGCATCAGGTTGGGCTGGTTGTTGAGCAGGCCGCCGGCGATGAAGCGGCGCTTGCCGATGTCTTCCAGCGGGCGGCCGACGGCGACGTCGGAACCGGTCACGCCGGGGATCACGTGGCAGGAGTGGCAGGCGTACTGGGTCACGGCCAGCTTGCCGCGCTGCGGGTCGCCCAGCACGCCGGCCGGCGGTTTGGGACCGCTGTCGCAGCCGCCCAGCAATGCCAGCGGGGCCAGTGCCGTCAGGGCCGCCAGCGCGGCTGCCGCGAAGGAGCGCAGGGTGGTCATTGCGATTTTCCTCCGGGAGCGGCCGGCGCGCCGGTGGGCGGCGCCAGCGTGAGCGCCATGCCCGCGGTCAGCGCCCGGTAGTCGCGCGCGCTCATGGCCGGCATCTGGTTGATGAAGGCGACGGTCGACCAGATGTCGGCGTCGCTCAGGCGGAATTCCCAGGCCGGCATGCCGCTCATCTTGACGCCGTGGCGGGTGATCCAGTACAGCTCGCGCGCCTTCCACTTGGCGCTGGCGTCGACCAGCGGACCGGGCGCCGGCTGCATGCTCAGGCCATGCCCCTCGGGCGAGACGCCGGGGCCGCCGTGGCATTGCGCGCAGTTGTCGCGGTAGACCGCGGCGCCGCGCAGGATGGCAGCCTGGCCGAGCGCCGGCACCTTGACGTCCTGCGCGTGGTGGCGCACCGAGTAGCGCATTGCCTGCTCCAGCCCCCGGTAAACGTATTTGAAGTGGGGCGAGGTTGCGCCGATGTTGTACCAGCCGGCACGGAAGACCGTGAAGCCCACGGCTGCGCCCACGCCGGCCGCGGCGAGCAGCGTCAGCACGGCGGTGTTGAGGATCAGTCGGGTGCGGGCTGACAGCATGAATATTTGGCAAAAACGTATCGTGTTAAAAGAAAAACATCGCTCCTGTATTATAAAAGTCATTGTCATATCGTGATTTCAACCGTGCCCAGCCTTATCACCCGATCCTCCATCCACCATCGTGCCGCGCCTGCGCTGCCGGCGGCGCTGCTGGTAGCGCTGCTGGCGGGCTGCGGGCAGGGCGGCGGCGGCCTCGGTCCGCCGCACGTGCGCGGCGGCGACATCGACACCGGCAAGCGCCTGATCACCCAGTATCAGTGCACCACCTGCCACGTGATTCCCAAGGTCCCCGGCCCCAACGGCGAATCCGGTCCGTCGCTGGAACACGTCGGCCGCCTGAGCTATATCGCCGGCGGCATCCCGAACCAGGCCGACAACATGGTGGCCTGGCTGCGCGATCCGCCCGCGCTCAAGCCGGGCACCCGGATGCCCTCGATGGGCCTGTCGGAGCAGGAGGCGCGCCACATGGCGGCCTACCTGTACACCCTGCGGTGATGCGGGTGCAGGAAGGAGTCGCGGACACGCCGCTGCCGCCATTGCAATCCGTATTGCATCACGGCGGCGGTGACGCCGCCGTGATCGGCGAACTGGCCTGGGGCATGACCGCCGCCGGCACGCTGATCTTCATCGCCGTGATGGTGCTGCTGGCGCTCAGCCTGCGCGGCCATGTGCGTCCGCTGAGCCCGAAGCTGTGGATCGCCGGGGCCGGGGTCGCGTTTCCGGTGGTGGTGCTGTCGATCCTGCTCGGCTGGAGCACCTGGCGCAGCGCCGAGCTGCGCCCGCAAGGTTCGAACGATGCGCTGGCGATTTCCGTGACCGGCAAGATGTGGTGGTGGGAAGTACGCTACCGCGACCCGGCCAGCGGCCGCGAGATCGCCGCCGCCAACGAGATCCACATCCCGGTCGGGAAGAATGTCTACCTCGGCCTGAACGCGGCCGACGTGATCCACAGCCTGTGGATTCCGGCGCTGGCCGGCAAGCGCGACATGATCCCCGGCCGCGTTACCGGCCTGACCCTGCGCGCCGACAAACCGGGTATCTACCGCGGCCAGTGCGCCGAATACTGCGGCATCCAGCACGCGCGCATGGCGCTGCACGTGGTGGCCCATCCGCAGGCCGAATACGACGCCTGGCTGGCAAGCCAGGCGCAGCCCGCCCTGCAGCCCGCCGATCCCGCGTTGCAGCGCGGGCGCGCGGCCTTCCTCGACCAGCGCTGCCAGACCTGCCACACGATCCGCGGCATGACCGAGGGCCAGCCGGGCCAGCAAAGCCTGGGCCCCGACCTGACCCACGTCGGCAGCCGCGCCCAGATCGCCGCCGGCACCCTGCGCACCCACCAGGGCACGCTGGCCGGCTGGATCGCCGACCCGCACGCCGCCAAGCCGGGCGTCTACATGCCCGCCAGTCCCGACATCGACGGCGCGTCGCTGCGCGCGCTGGCCGCCTACCTGGAGAGCCTGAAATGACGGCGCCGTACCAAGAAGCGCCGCCCACGCGCTTGCCCAACCCGACCCCGCGCCCCGAGGGCGAATTCGAGGCCCTGGAAGCCGTCTGGCGCACCCCGCGCGGCTGGCGCTTCCTCTCGGCCGTCAACAACAGCAACATCGGCCTGCTGTACATCGGCACCGCGCTGCTGTTCTTCGTGCTGGCCGGCGTGCTCGGCCTGCTGATGCGCGCCCAGCTGGCGGTGCCGGACAATACCCTGCTCAGCGCCGGCACCTACAACCAGGTGTTCACCATGCATGGCACGGTGATGATGTTCCTGTTCGCGATTCCCGTGGTGGAAGCGATCGCGGTCTACCTGCTGCCCAACATGCTGGGCGCGCGCGACCTGCCGTTCCCGCGCCTGTCCGCCTACGCCTACTGGGCCTATGCGATCGGCGGCCTGGCCTTCTTCTGCACCCTGTTCGCCGGACTGGCGCCCGACGGCGGCTGGTTCATGTACCCGCCGCTCACCGGCACCAAGTATTCGCCCGGCCTGAACGCCGATTTCTGGCTGCTGGGGATCGGCTTCATCGAGATCTCCGCCATCGCCGGCGCCGTCGAACTGATCATCGGCATCCTGTTCACGCGCGCGCCCGGCATGACGCTGGCACGCATGCCGGTGTACGCCTGGGCCATGCTGGTGGTGGCCGTGATGATCGTGTTTGCCTTCCCGGCGGTGATCGCCGGTACCGCGCTGCTGGAGCTGGAGCGCGCCTTCGACTGGCCCTTCTTCATCGCCGAGCGCGGCGGCGACCCGCTGCTGTGGCAGCACCTGTTCTGGTTCTTCGGCCACCCCGAGGTCTACATCATCTTCCTGCCGGCGGCCGGCATGGTGTCGACCATGATCCCGACCATCGCCGGCAACCCGCTGGTGGGGCGGCGCGCCGTGATCGTCGCGCTGGTCGGGGTCGGCGTGTTCAGCTTCGGCCTGTGGGCGCACCACATGTTCACCGCCGGCCTCGGCGTGCTCGAGATGAGTTTCGTCTCGGCGGCCAGCATGGCGGTGGCGGTGCCGACCGCGATCCAGGTGTTTGCCTGGATCTGCACGCTGTGGAAGGGAAAAGTCCAGCGCGGCGCGCCGACGCTGTTCCTGCTCGGCTTCATGTTCATCTTCGTGCTGGGCGGCCTGACCGGCGTGATGGTGGCAGTGATCCCGTTCGACTGGCAGGTGCACGACACCTATTTCATCGTCGCCCACTTCCACTACGTGCTGATCGGCGGCATGGTGTTCCCGGTGTTTGCGGCCATGTACTACTGGATGCCGCTGATCAACGGCAACTGCCTGTCCGAAGCCTGGTCGAAATGGGTGTTCTGGCTGATGTTCGGCGGCTTCAACGTGGCCTTCTTCCCGATGCACATCACCGGCCTGCTGGGCATGCCGCGCCGCGTCTACACCTATGCGCCGGACCTCGGCTGGAACGGCCTGAACATGCTGTCGACCGTGGGCGCCTTCGTGTTCGCGGCCGGGGTGGTGCTGTTCGCGGTCGACGCCGTGCGCACCCTGAAGCGCAAGGAACGCCCGGTCGGCAATCCGTGGAACGCCTCCACGCTGGAATGGCTGACCTCCGAGGATTACGGCAACCGCAGCATCCCGCGCGTGGCCTCGCCCAATCCGCTGTGGGACCAGCCGACGCTGGTGCGCGAAGTGGACGAGGGCGCGCACTACCTGCCGCAGACCGCGACCGGACAGCGCGAGACCATCGCCACCAGCCCGGTCGGCGCCGCGCCGCGCTACCTGCTGGTGCTGCCCGGCGACAGCTGGCTGCCGCTGCTGGCCGCGGCCGGCACCGCCGGCTTCTTCCTGCTGCTGACCATGAAACTGAACTGGCTGGCCTGGACCTTCGGCCTGACCGCGGTGGTGGCGACCATCGCCTGGCTGTGGCAATCCGACCGCGAAGTGCCGCAGACCGCGGTCGAGGTCGGCGACGGCATCACGCTGCCGGTCGGCGCCACGGGCACCGCGTCGCACTCGTGGTGGGCCACCATCGTCATGCTGGTGGTCGACGCCAGCATCTTCGCCTCGTTCGCGTTTGCCTACCTGCACGTGTCGATGCGCCTGCAGGTGTGCCCGCCGCCGGGCAGCACGCTGCCGCCAGTGGCGCAGGCCTGGCTGTCGGCCGGGCTGCTGGCGGCCGGCTCGCTGCTGGTCTGGCTGGCCGGCCGCGCGCTCGGCAAGCGCCGCCTGCCGTGGCTGGTGCTGGCGGCGCTGGCCTGCGCGCTGGCCTCGTTCGGGGTCGACCTGCACGGCCTGCGCGCGGCCGACCTGGCACCAAGCGAAAGCGCCTGGGCCGCGGCGATCGCCGCGCTGGCTTCTTACCAGGGCCTGCACATCGTGCTGTTGATGATCCTGGCGCCATACCTGGCGCTGCGCGCCTGGCGCGGCCACCTCGGCGCGCGCAGCCGCGCTTCGCTCGACAACATCGCCCTGATCTGGCACTACGTGACGCTGCAGGGCGTGGCCTGGCTGGCGTGGGTGCGGCTGGTGCCGCTCTTCATGGAGGCGCCATGAACGCGGCGGCCGGCGAGCACTTTTTCCGGCGCCTGCTGCGCGGCATCCTGCCGCTGCTGGTGTGGCTGCTGCACTTCGCCTTCTGCTACGGCCTGGCCGCCTACCAATGCACCCCGGCCGCCATGCGCGAGGGCGGGCCGGATCGCACCCTGCTGGGCGCAGCCACCGTGGCGGCGCTCATCGTGTGCGCCTGGCTGACCTGGCGCGCACGTGGCGTGCCGATGCGGCGCGATGCCGGCCTGCTGGAATGGGCCACCTTCCTGATGGCCGCGCTGTCGCTGGTGGCGGTGACCTGGAATGCGGTGCCGGTGCTGCTGGTGGCGGGCTGCGCCTGAGCGCAAGCGCTCACGCCTGGGCGCAGGCCTCGGGCAGCGGCGCTGCCGGCCGGCGTCCCGGCAGCCGCCCCAGGCAAGCCAGGCACAATAGCGAGAACAGGGCGGCGCTGGCCAGCGTCAGGCGGTAGTCGTGGCCGGACAGGTCGAGCAGCGGCCCCAGGCTGGTGCCGACCAGGATGTTGGCCAGCGCCACCATGATGTCCTTGCTGGCGTTGTAGCGCACGAACTCGGCGCGCGGGAACAGGTCCATCGGCATCGCGGCGGCGGCCGTGAAGTAGGCGCCGGAGACGATCACGTGGGCCAGGTAGAACACGCGGAAGCCGGCGCCGCCGTCCACCAGCAGCCAGCCGCCCAGCGCGATCGCGCAGTACAGTCCCATCATGACGGTGGCCATGCGCACCGCGCCGAAGCGGTCGGCCAGCCAGCCGATGCCGAAGGCGCTGGCGATCGACACCGCGTAGCCGATGGCGGTCAACTTGCCCAGTTCCGCCTTGCCCAGCCCGAGGCCGAGCGCATAGTTCTGCGAAAAGGTGTTGAAGGGCCCGAAGGTGACCGCCGCCAGCATGAAGGCAGCGAAGGCCCACACGTAGCGGCGCTGGGCGCAGCAGTCCATCAGCCGCAGGCGTGGCGGCACATCGTGCGCCGCCATCGCGGCCGGGTGAGGGAGCAAATTAGGGAGCAAATAAGAGCTCGCATAAGGGCCCTCGCGCACCATCAGGCACATCAGCGGAATCGACAGCCCGAACACCAGCGCGATCGTCAACAGCAGCTCGAACAGCCGGGTGTCGGCCAGCGCGAACAGCGACATGTTGAAGAAGATCGCCACGCCCAGGCCGGCAATGCGCAGCACGGCGTACAGGCGTCCCAGCAACCCGTGCGGCACGACGTCGTTCACCAGCCCGTTGAACAGGGCCAGCGTGGTCATGCCGGCCGCTTCGAACACGGTCCAGAAGAAGCAGAAGTAGCCCAGGTCGAGCGCGCGCAGGCCGGGCGACCAGGCGCCGAGCAGGGCGTCGGTGGCGGCCGCCATCGACGGCGCTGCGGCCACGCACAGCATCGCCAGGGCGCCCAGCGGCGCGCTGACGAACAGGTAGGGACGGCGCCGTCCCCAGCGGCTGCGGCAGCGGTCCGAGCGCAGCCCGATCGCCGGCACCAGCAGCAGGCCGATCGCGGCCGGGATGGTCGACAGCAGCAAGGCGACGCTGGTGTCGGAAGCGCCGACGTTGCGCAGCACCACCAGCCCGATCGGCTGGGCCCAGCGCTCGCGCACGGCGATGCCGAGTTCGCCCACCAGCAGCCAGCCCACCAGCGCCAGCAAGCCGGCGGCGCCGTAGCGGAGCAGGGCTGGGCGCTTAGTGGGCATCATCGTCGGGCGGCGGCGTCCAGGCCACGCTCAGCGCGCCGGCACTGGCCCGGTCGAATCGCGCACCACCAGCTCGGTGAGGAAGGCGATGCGGGCAGGGGCGGGCGGTGCGCCCTCGATCATGGCGACCACTTCGCGCACCGCGCGTTCGGCCAGCGCGTCGTAGGGCTGGCGCATGGTGGTCAAGCGCGGGAACACGTGGCTGGCGGTCGAGATGTCGTCGAAGCCGACCACGGACAGGTCGTGCGGCACCTTCAGGCCGCGACTGGCGGCGGCATCGATCGCGCCGAAGGCCATCTCGTCGTTGGCGGCGAAGATCGCGGTCGGCGGCGTTGCCAGCGCCAGCAGCTGCGTGGCGGCGGCGAAGCCCTGCGCCTGGTTGAAGGCGCCGTCCACGATCAGTGCCGGGTCGAGGGCGATGCCGGCCGCCGCCAGCGCATCGGCGTAACCGCGTTCGCGCTCCTGGCTCTGGCCGGTGCGCCCGGTGCCGGCGATGAAGCCGATGCGGCGGTGGCCGAGGCCGAGCAGGTGCTCGACCGCGGCGCGCGCCCCTGCGCGGTTTTCCAGCACCAGCGTCGGCACCGCGCACTGGCGGGCATCGAAGCAGACCAGCGCGCACGAGAGTTGCTGGCGCTCGATCACATCGAGGAAGCCGTCGTCGGCGGTGGGCATCACCAGCAGCAGGCCGTCGCACAGCTTGGCCAGGGTGCCGCAGGTGATGCTGCGCTCGGGGCTGTCGAAGCGGTCGGCATTGAACAGCAGCAGGTCGTAGTCGAGCTTCCTGGCCTGCTCGCCGATGGCGCGCACCAGTTCGTGCAGCACCACCGGGCCGTAGTTGTTGAGGAACACGCCGATCAGCTTGCTCTTGTCGCCGCGCATGCGGCGCGCCAGCATGTCCGGGGTGTAGTTCAGCTGCGCGGCGGCGGCCATGATCCGTTCGCGGGCGTCGGCCGACACGTAGCCGGTGCCGCGGATGGCGCGCGAAGCGGTAATCGGCGACACGCCGGCCAGGCGGGCGACTTCGCTCAGTTTGCTGGCTTTGCGCATGGGGCTTGAAAAATAATCATCTTGTTGAGTATTTGGCGCCGCTTGACCCGATCCGGGCAGCCGATTGAGCGTTTCTTCGGCGAATTGTGGTTACGATACCACGTCCAATTCGCGAAAAACCGCGCATTGTTTATAGAAATCAGTGGCTTAGCCCACAGCACGATAGCGGCGGACCCGTAGTTGAGTCAATACAAGTCAGGTGGTAACGTAACCATACGGCTGACAGAGCAGTGTTCGAGGCAATCGCCAGCCCGGCTTCACATGCGCCATTCCATAACAAGCGGCCCACCGAGGCACGCATAGGAGACAACATGAGAAAGAAGATCCTGGCCACGGTGCTGCCGCTGGCCCTGGCCGCCGCATACGCCAATCCCGCCCTCGCACAGGAAACCCAGCCCGCCGCACCGCCATCCGGCCAGGCCGCGGACAGCACCGCCGCCGCGCCGCAGGATGGCGTCGGCAGCCCGGTTGCCGCCGACAGCACGCCGTCGAACACCGTCACCATCACCGGCTTCCGTTCCAGCCTGCAGAAGGCGCTGAACCTGAAGCAGCAGGCGATCGGCGTGCGCGATTCGATCGTGGCCGAGGACATCGGCAAGTTCCCGGAAGCGAACGTGGCGGAATCGCTGCAGCGCGTGCCGGGCGTGATCCTGAACCGCGACGACAGCTCGGGCGAGGGCCAGCGCATCTCGATCCGCGGCCTGCCCACCGAATACTCCGTGACCACGCTGAACGGCGCCCCGGTCAACACCACGTCCACCAGCACCATCGGCAGCGCCGCACGCGGCTTCAACTACGACGTGTTCGCGTCCGAATTATTTGGCAGGGTCGACTTTTACAAGTCCCCCCTGGCCGAACTGAGCGAAGGCGGCATGGGCGGCGTGGTCGACCTGCAGACGCCGCGCCCCTTCGACAGCCCGAAACGCACCTTCCGCTACGCGCTCACCGAATCGTACAACACCAGTTCCGAGAAGGCCGATCCGGCCGGCTTCGCGCTGTACTCGAACACCTGGGGTTCGTGGGGCTTCCTGGCCGGGGTGGCGCACTCCAAGGCGGTCAACAACCGCTCCGGCTTCGAAGCCACCGGCGGCTACAACAGCTCGCGCAACGGCAGCATGAATCCGGTGAAGGGCAACTTCGCGGTCAGCCTCGACTACGACGACCCGCGCGCCAACCTGTCCGGCTACACCCGCGACCAGATCGACAACGCCTTCCTGCCGCGCATCTACCGCTTCTACGGCTCGCAGAACCGCAGAAGCCGCGACGGCCTGGTGACCTCGCTGCAGTTCAAGGAGGGCAACCTGAACCTGAGCGTGGATGCGCTGGCCTCACAGCTGAAGAACAGCCGCGACGAGATCTATTACGGCCTCCTGATCCGCAACAGCAAGACCACCAACCGCAACGCACCGGCCGGCCAGAGCGGCCACAACGGCCTGGTGCCGCTGAACGTGCAGATCGATCCGTCGTCGAACCTGCTGACCGGCACCTTCGGCAACACTTCGTACAGCAGCGGCGCCACCTATGGCGAAGACAAGACCAAGTTCGGCTACCTGGCGCTGAACGGCCGCTGGGCCGCGCGCCCCGGCATGGTCCTCACCGGCCAGGTGAGCGCCAACAACAGCGATGCCACCAGCTACTCGGACACGCTGTCGGGCCAGATCTTCGGCGTCGATTCCACCATCGACTACGGTTCGGACCACGTGTACCCGTCGCTGTCCTCGCCGGTCGACTACACCAATCCCGCCAACTTCAACGGTTTCGATGTCACCACCGGCTGGACCCGCGAAACCGACAAGGGCCGCCAGGCGCGCCTGGTGCTGGACTACGACTACGACCTGTTCGCCGGCTGGACCGGCAAGCTGAGGACCGGCGTGGTCTACGTCGAGACCAGCAAAGGCGTGGAAAAGCGCAACGGCACCGCCGGCATGAAAGCCAAGATGGTGGCGCTGGGCGACGCCAGCGTGCGCAGCAACATGGTGTCGACGCTGCCGATCTCGAACCTCGACATGGGCGCCGGCTGGCCGAGCCGCTTCGGCACCTTTACGCGCGACTATGCCTTCGGCACCTACGATCCGCTGGCCTACAACACCGGCGCGGCGTTCACCCCGGCCCAGAGTTTTTCCGCGACCGAGAAAGTCTCCACCGGCTTCATCCAGTCCGACTTCAAGGGCCAGGTGCTGGCGCGCGAACTGCGCGTGAACGCCGGCGTGCGCTGGTCGCAGACCGAGCTCGATATCGACAACTTCCAGAAGAACGGCAATGTCTACGAGCCGAACCAGGAAAAGGGCAAGTATAAGAACCTGCTGCCGGCGGTCAGTGCGGCCTACGACCTGACCGACAGCCTGATCTGGCGCGCATCCTACGGCAAGACCATCAGCCGCGCCTCGCTGTCGATCATCGCGGCCCAGACCGTGATCCCGAACGCCTTCGACAACACGGCCACCGCCGGCAACCCGAACCTGAAGCCGCAGCAGTCGAAGAACCTGGATTCGAGCCTGGAGTGGTACTTCAAGCCGGGCAGCCTGCTGTCGGCGGCGCTGTTCCGCAAGGAGCTGACCGACGCCACCGTGTCGACCACCACCCAGACCACCTTCGGCGCCCTCGGCCTGCCCGACACCTCGCTCGGCGCCATCTTCCAGGATGCCAGCGGCCGCGTCGACCCGAACCTGCCGATGACGCTGCGCACCTATACCAACGCCGGCAAGCAGACGCTCAAGGGCTACGAGCTGGCCTACCAGCAGGACTTCACCTTCCTGCCCGATCCGTTCAAGGGCCTGGGCGCGCTGGCCAGCTACACCCACATCGATCCGTTCAACAGCATGAAGTGGGTCACCAATGCGGGCAAGGAGATCGAGGTCAACTCGGTGCCGAAATATGCCTACAGCTTCACGACCTACTACGAGCGCGGTCCGCTGGCGATGCGCCTGTCCTACAACTACAAGGGCCGCTCGCTGCACGGCGACAATCCGAAGAACAACGGCGACGACCTGATCCGCTGGCGCGCCGCGCGCGGCTACCTGGACGGCACCGTCAGCTACCAGCTGACCAAGAACCTGGAGCTGCGCATCGACGCCCTGAATCTCACCAACACCCTGGCCTACGATTACTTCGAGGATGCGACCGGCCAGTACGGCAGCGGCAAGCGCTCGCGCATGGACTATGCGAAGTACGACGGGCGCACGATCAAGATCGGCATCCGCGGCAAGCTGTGATGCGGGGGGCGTATCCGACGGTCGGCCTGGCGATGACGATGGCGGCGGCACTGGCACTGGCCGGCTGCGCCAGCGGCCCCGCCGTCACCTTCAGCGAGGTGGGGCAGGGCTGGGCCGGCAATTCCGTCAACGTCGCGGTGTTCCGCAAGAACGCGCTGGTGAGCGACGGGACCTTCCAGTACATCGCCTTTTACGACAACGAGGGCCGCGTGGTGCTGGGCAAGCGCACGCTCGGCAGCGATGCGTGGGAACTGCGCACGACACGCTATCGCGGCAGCCTGAGCGACGCCCATAACGCGATCAGCATCATGGTCGACGGTGCCGGCGTGCTGCACATGGCCTGGGACCACCACAACAACGGCCTGCACTATGTGCGCGGCGTGGCGCCCGGCAGCCTGGAACTGGCGCCAGCGCCGATGGCCGGGCGCGACGAGCGCTCGGTGTCGTATCCGGAGTTCTTCCGGCTGCCGGATGGCGGCCTGCTGTTCCTGTACCGTGACGGCGGATCGGGGCGCGGCAACCTGGTGCTGAACCGCTACGACGGCGCGGGCGGCTGGCGCCGCGTGGCCGACAACCTGATCAGCGGGGAAGGGCAGCGCAACGCCTACTGGCAGGCCTGCGTCGATGCGCAAGGCACGATCCACGTGTCCTGGGTGTGGCGCGAGACGCCGGACGTGGCCAGCAACCACGACATGGCCTATGCCCGCTCGCGCGACGGCGGCGCGCACTGGGAAGACGCCGATGGAAAACCCTACGTGCTGCCGATCACCGCCGCCAGCGCCGCCTATGCGGCGCGCATCCCGCAGAACAGCGAATTGATCAACCAGACTTCGATGGCGGCGGATGCGGCCGGCCATCCCTACATCGCCAGCTACTGGCGCGACCCTGCCGGCACGGTGCCGCAGTACCGGGTGCTGTACCACACGGGGACGGCCTGGCGCCGGCTCGACCTGGACTTCCGCCGCACGCCGTTCTCGCTGAGCGGCATGGGCACCAAGGCGATCCCGATCGCGCGTCCGCAGATCCTGGTCGACCAGGGCGCCGCCGCACCGGGCGGGCTACTGGTGTTCCGCGACGCCGAGCGGGGAGAACGCGTGTCGGTGGCGCGCATCGCCAGCTTTGCCAGCCCGCGCTGGCAGGTGAGCGACCTGGCCGGCATGCCGGTCGGCGCCTGGGAACCGACTTACGACAGCGAACTGTGGCGCCGCCGGGGCCTGCTGCACCTGTTCGTCCAGCCCGTGCGGCAGGTCGACGGCGAAGGCGTGGCCAGCGTGCCGCCTTCCACGGTGCGCGTGCTGCAGTGGCAGCCGAAATGAACCTTGAGGATTGCATGATGACGAGACGACTCTGCCTGAAACTTGCCGTGGCCGGCGTGGCCCTTGCCGCCAGCGGCGGCGCCCTGGCCCTGGCCACCACCCCGATCTCGCGCGCCCAGGTGCTGGCCGCGCTCGAACGCGCCAACGGCTACTGGCAACGCAACAACGCGCCCCAGCAATGGCCGTTCTGGGACGTGGCCGCCTACCACACCGGCAACATGGCAGCCTACGCGCTGACCCGCAACGAAGCCTACCGCGCCTATTCCACCGCCTGGGCGGAACACAACCGCTGGCGCGGCGCCGCCTCCGACGACAAGGCAAAGTGGAAGTACACCTACGGCGAGACGCCCGAGCACGTGCTGTTCGGCGACTGGCAGGTGTGCTTCCAGACCTATATCGACCTGTATGAACTCGACGGCCGCAAGGACCCGCGCCGCATCGCCCGCGCACGCGAGGTGATGGACTACCAGATGCGCACCCCCAACAGCGATTACTGGTGGTGGGCCGATGGCCTGTACATGGTGATGCCGGTGATGACCAAGCTGTACAAGGCGACCGGCGAGCGCCGCTATCTCGACAAGCTGCGCGAGTATTTCAACTATGCGGACAATCTGATGTACGACGTTGATGCGGGCCTGTACTACCGCGACGCCAAGTACATCTACCCCAAGCACGCCAGTGCCAACGGCGGCAAGGACTTCTGGGCGCGCGGCGACGGCTGGGTGTTCGCCGGCCTGGCCAAGGTGCTGGCCGACCTGCCCGCCGGCGACCCGGGGCGCCCGCTGTTCCTCGAACGCTTCCAGCGCATGGCCGCGGCCTTGAAACCGCTGCAGCAGGCGGACGGCTACTGGACCCGCAGCCTGCTCGACCCCGGCCAGGCGCCGGGCCCGGAAAGCAGCGGCACCGCCTTTTTTACCTATGCCTATGCATGGGGCATCAACAACGGCGTCCTCGACCGCGCCACCTATGGCCAGACGGCCTTGCGCGGCTGGCGCTTCCTGAGCGAGACTGCGCTGCAGCCCGACGGCAAGGTCGGCTATGTGCAGCCGATCGGCGAGCGCGCGATCCCCGGCCAGGTGGTCAACCAGGATTCCACCGCGCCCTTCGGCGTCGGCGCCTTCCTTCTGGCGGCGACCGAGATGGCCCGCTTACTTGATCAATAAGTTGATCAATAAGTCGATCAATAAATCGAACGATAAGGTGCGACCCACGATGACCATGGACTTCCCACGCCGCCGCCTGCTGCAGGGCGCCGCCGCAGCAGCCGCCGTCGTTGCCGGCCCGGCACTGCTGCCGATGAGCGCCCGCGTGCTGGCGGCACCCTCGCAGCGCTTCACGATCGGCAGCCGCGATTTTCTCCTGGACGGCAAGCCGCTGCAGATCCGCTGCGGCGAGATGCACTTCGCCCGCGTGCCGCGCGAGTACTGGCAGCACCGGCTGAAACTGATCAAGGCGATGGGGCTGAACACCGTCTGCGCCTACCTGTTCTGGAATTACCACGAATGGCGCGAGGGGAAATACGACTGGCGCGGCCAGCGCGATGCCGCCGCATTCTGCCGTATGGCGGCACAGGAAGGCCTGTGGGTGATCCTGCGCCCCGGTCCCTACGCCTGCGCCGAGTGGGAGATGGGCGGGCTGCCGTGGTGGCTGCTCAAGCAACCCGGCGACGCGTTCCTGCGCACCCGCAGCGAGGCTTTCATGGGACCGGCGCGGCGCTGGCTGCGCGAGGTCGGCCGCACGCTGGCCCCGCAGCAGGTGACGCACGGCGGGCCGATCCTGATGGTGCAGGTCGAGAACGAGTACGGCTTCTTCGGCAACGACCTGGACTACATGCGCAGCCTGCGCCAGGCGACGCTGGACGCCGGCTTCGACGTGCCGCTGTTCCAGTGCAATCCGACCAACGCGGTGGCCAAGACCCACATCCCGGAACTGTTCTCGGTGGCGAACTTCGGCACCGATCCGGCGGCCGGCTTCAAGGCGCTGGCCGCGGTGCAGCAGGGACCGCTGATGTGCGGCGAATACTACTCGGGCTGGTTCGATACCTGGGGTGCGCCGCACCGCCGCGGCGGCGTCGAAGGGGCCGTGGCCGACATCGCCGCGATGCTGAAGGCGAACGGCTCGTTCAGCCTGTACATGGCGCACGGCGGCACCACTTTCGGCCTGTGGGGCGGCTGCGACCGGCCGTTCCGGCCCGATACCACCAGCTACGACTACGACGCCCCGATCGGCGAAGCCGGCTGGATCGGCGACAAGTTCGATGCCTACCGCAAGGCGATGACGCCATTCCTGGCGCCCGGCGAAACGCTGCCGGCAGCGCCGCCGCGCATGGCGGTGATGACGATACCGGCGTTTGCGCTGAGCGAATCGGTGCCGGTCGCGGCCAGCCTGCCGGCGCGCGCCATCAAGGACCGGTCGCCGCGCCCGATCGAGCAGTACGACATCAGCCGCGGCCTCGTGTCCTACCGCGTGACGCTGCCGGCGGGGCCGGCCGGCGTGCTGGAAGCGGCGAAGGTGCGCGACCTGGCCTGGGTCGAGGTCGACGGCAAGCCGGTGGGCACCATGGACACGAGATACCGCCGCTTCAGGGTCGACATCCCGGCGCGCAGCAAACCGGCCACGGTCGACATCCTGCTGTACACGATCGCGCGCGTGAACTTCGGCATCGAGGTCCACGACCGCAAGGGCCTGCACGGACCGGTCGTGCTGCGTACGCCGGACGGCGGCACGCAGGCGGTCGAACACTGGGAAATCCGCGCGATCGACTTCGATGCCGACGGCGTGCTGCCGAAGCTGGCCTTCAAGCGCGGCCGCAATAACGCGGATAAAAGCGGAGCGGCATTCTGGCGCGGCGGCTTCGAAACCGCACGTACCGACGATACCTTCCTCGACATGTCGGGCTGGGGGCAGGGCATCGTCTGGATCAACGGCCGCTGCCTGGGGAGATACTGGAGCATCGGCCCGACCCAGACCATGTACCTGCCGGGGCCCTGGATCCGGCGCGGCCGCAACGAGGTCGTGGTGCTGGACCTGACCGGGCCGCGCGAAGCGAAGATTGCCGGCCTTTCTGAACCGATCCTCGACCAGCTGCACCGCGAACGTGACCTGCCGCGTCCGGCCAGCACCGCGGCGCTGCATCTGGACGGCGTGGCGCCGGCGCACGAGGGCGAATTCGCACCGGGCTCGGCCACCCAGGAAGTGCGCTTCGCGTCACCGGTGCGCGGCCGCCAGTTCTGCCTGGAGTCGCTCGATGCCTTCGACGGCAAACCATATGCGGCGGTGGCCGAGTTGGCGCTGCTGGGCGCGGACGGCAAGACCATCGAGCAGTCCGGCTGGACGGTCGCCTACGTGAGCAGCGAGGAAGCGAACAAGGAAGACGGCGGCGCCCTGAATGCAATCAACGGCCAGAACAGCGACTACTGGCACACGGCCTACAGCACGGGCAGCGCAACCCACCCGCACCGCCTGGTGATCGACCTCGGCAAGACGGTCGAGGTGGCCGGCCTGCGCTACACGCCGCGCCAGGGCAAGGACGGCGTGACCGGACGTATCCGCCATTACCGCGCCTACGTGGGCGAGCGGCTGGCATCTGAATAAGGGATAAGGGAATCATATGAAACGACGACACTTCATGGGATCGCTGGTGGCCGGCGGCACGCTCGGCGGCGCGCTTGCCGGCGCACCCGGCGCAGCGCAAGCCGCGGCAGCGCCATCCGGCGACGACCGCGCCTATATGACCGGGCTGCTGCAGAAGATGGCCGAGCCGGTGCTGGCCAACATGGCGCGCGGCGAACTCCATAAAAATTTTGCCCTGGAGCTGAGCCCGACCTGGGACGGCCGCGACCCGAAGGTCGCCTACCTGGAATGCTTCGGCCGCCTGATCGCCGGCCTGGCGCCCTGGCTGGCGCTGCCCGACGACGGCACCCAGGAAGGCCGCACCCGCGCGCGCCTGCGCCAGCTCGCCCTGCAGAGCTACGTGCATTCTGTCGACCCCAAAAGCCCGGACTACCTGGCCTGGCGCGGCCACGGCCAGGCGCTGGTCGACTCGGCCTATTTCACCAACGCCCTGATGCGCGCGCCGAAAGCGCTGTGGGAACCGCTCGACGCCACCACCAAGGGGCGCATCGTCGCCGAGATCAAGGGACTGCGGCGCATCGAGCCGCCCTACATCAACTGGATGCTGTTCGCGGCGATGAACGAAGCCTTCCTGCTGTCGATCGGCGAAGAGGCCGACCCGATGCGCACCAACGTCGCGATCCGCAAGATCAACGAGTGGTACGTGGGCGACGGCTGGATCAAGGATGGCGAAGCCTTCCACTTCGACTACTACAGCGCCTTCGTGATGCAGCCGATGCTGCTCGAGATCCTGGAAGTGCTGGAGCAGCACAAGGCGCCGTTCTGGAACGGCAAGCCGGCCGAGCTGCGCGCCCAGGCGCTGAAGCGCATGCAGCGCTACGGCGAACACCTGGAACGCTTCATCTCGCCGACCGGCTCCTATCCGCCGATCGGCCGCTCGCTGACCTACCGCACCGCCGCCTTCCAGCCGCTGGCGCTGCTGGCCTGGCGCAAGCAGCTGCCGGCCAGCCTGCCGGAAGGGCAGGTGCGGGCGGCGCTGCAGGCGGTGCACCGGGCCGTGTGGAGCGAACCCAGTAATTTCACGAAGGACGGCTACCTGACCATCGGCTTCGTCGGCCACCAGCCGGCGCTGGGCGACTGGTACTCGAACAACGGCAGCATGTACATCGCATCGGAAAGCTTTTTGGCGCTGGGACTGCCGGCCAGCGATTCCTATTGGACCAGCCCGGCGCAGGACTGGACCCAGAAGAAGGCGTTTGCCGGGCAGGCGTTCAAGAAGGACTATCCGGTCGATTACTGAGGCGGCGCGGGAATCGCCAGCGTCGTGTACGGCGACAGCACCCGCCAGCCCAGCGTCGCATACAGCGCGCAGCCCTCGTCGGTGGCGACCAGCACGCGCTGCGCGCCGCTTGACCGCTGCATCGCGCACAGCGCCGTGACCAGCGCCCGCCCCAGCCCGCGCCGGCGGTGCCCGGCCTCGGTACGGATGCGGTCGAGGATGAAGACGCCGCCGTGTTCCGCCGCATGGCCGCTGGCGGCAAGCGCCCCATCGTCGGTCAGGATGTGCACGGTGCTCACGTCACCGTCGCGCACCATGTCGATGCGGTAGCCATCCGGCAGGGGCAGCGGCGCGGGCAGGGCGGCAGGCAGTGCGTCTTGCGTCATCAGGTAGCCGGCCGGCTGCACTTGCCAGCGTGGCGGCAGCAGTGGACTCAGCCCGGCGGCCGCGGCGCACACCTTCAGATACACGTGCGGGATATCGATGGCTGCGGCCAGGGAGAGCAGGCCCGCACCGGGGCCGGCAAACACGTAGCGCCGGACTTCTTCCGGCAGCCCGCTGTCGACCCGCATGCCGCCATGGTCGGGCACCGGCAGCGGCAGGCCGCGCGCAACGGAACGTGCGGCGACCCAGCGCCACAGCAGGTCGGGTTCGAAGGATGCTGCCGCGTGTTCACCAGCCATCGTCCACTCCAGGATTTGATGCTAACGGTAAACAAATGTAGCACAGCCATCGCATCGGAGCCCGACCGGGAACCGGCGCATTGCCGGCAGGCCAGACAGTATCTTGTATAATGCCGGACGCATCTTCAACCTTCTCTTCCATACCCATGTAGCTGACGACGAACCTCCCGACCGTTCAACACGGCTTCCCATCCGGAGGTTCTCAGGCATGGTTGCGCGTATTGCTTTCAGCATGCGCGTGCATCGATATTCCCCTGTCTGGCCAGCCCAGGCAGGTTTCTATTTCGGATTTTCATTCATGTTCAGTCCTTCCCTTCGAGACGAGTGGTTCTCGAACATCCAGAAAAATATCCTCGCCGGCCTGACCACGGCGTTCGCGCTGGTCCCCGAGTGCATCGCCTTTGCCCTGGTCGCCCAGGTCAATCCGCTGATGGGCCTGTACGGCGCCTTCATCATTTGCGCGATCACCGCCATCTTCGGCGGGCGGCCCGGCATGATTTCCGGCGCGGCGGGTTCGATGGCGGTCGTGATCGTCGCACTGGTCGCCCAGCACGGCGTCCAATACCTGCTGGCCACGGTGGTCCTCGGCGGCATCCTGATGGCGGCGTTCGGCCTGCTGCGGCTGGGCAAGCTGATCCGCATGGTGCCGCATCCGGTCATGCTCGGCTTCGTCAACGGCCTGGCGATCGTCATTGCGATGGCCCAGCTGGAACACTTCCGCGAAAAGACGCCGCACGGCGAGCAGTGGCTGCAAGGCACGCCGATGCTGATGATGTGCGGCCTGGTCGCGCTGACCATGGCCATCGTCTACCTGCTGCCGCGTCTGACCAAAGCGGTGCCGCCGGCGCTGGCCGCCATCCTCGGCGTCGGCCTGCTCGGCTATGGCCTGCAGTTGCCGACCCGGACCCTGGGCGACCTGGCGCAGATGGCCGGCGGCCTGCCGGTCCTGCACATCCCGGCAGTGCCGCTGACGATGGAGACGCTGCGCATCATCCTGCCTTACGCGTCGCTGATGGCCATGGTCGGCCTGCTGGAGACGCTGCTGACCTTCAACCTGACCGACGACATCACCGACACCCGCGGCCAGCCGAACCGCGAATGCATCGCGCTCGGCGCCGCCAACATCGCCTCCGGCCTGTTCGGCGGCATGGGCGGCTGCGCCATGATCGGCCAGACCATGATCAACCTGAGCTCGGGCGGCCGCTCGCGCCTTTCGGGCGTCACCGCCGGCGTCATGGTGCTGCTGTTCGTGCTGTTCCTGTCGCCGCTGATCGCCCACATTCCGCTGGCGGCGCTGGTCGGCGTGATGTTCGTGGTGGCGCAGGAAACCTTTGCATGGGGCTCGCTGCGCGTGCTCGGCAAGGTGCCGAAGCAGGATGCGATCGTCATCGTCGCCGTGACCATCATCACCGTGTTCACCGATCTGGCCGTTGCCGTGATGTGCGGCATCGTGATCGCCGCGCTCAGTTTCGCCTGGCAGCACGCGCTGGAGATGCGCGCCGAGGTCGACGACGGCGAAGCCGGCGTGCGCACCTACCGGCCGCACGGCACCCTGTTCTTCGCCTCGGCCACCCATTTCCTGGAACTGTTTGCGCCATCGAGTGACCCGGCGCGCGTGGTACTCGACTGCCGTCACCTGCACCTGGCGGACCATTCCGCGATCGCCGCCATGGAGAGCCTGTACGAACGTTACGACAAGGCGGGCAAGCACTTGCAGGTGATGCACTTGTCGACACGCAACCGGCAGCTGCTGCAGCGGGCCGGCGTCGATGCCGTGCTCTGAACGCGATTGGATCTGTCGGATTCCTTTACATGTATCTCTCAGGAAAAATAAAATACCTATAAGAAACAACAAGCTATGTATGTGGCATGATAATTGCACTATGTAAATTACAATTTATCCATGGAATCAAACCATGAAAGCCACGATCGCCGCTGCAGTTGCAACCTTCCTCTTCAGCGCTGCTGCGCTGCCCGCATCGGCAACGGCGACCACGCTGTTCCAGTCGCTGCCGAACGTGGCGTCGGGCGCATTCACGGCGACCCTGGTGAATTTGCCCAACAGCTATAACAATTCCTTCCGCGTGTACGACCAGTTCACGCTGTCGGCCGCCGCCACCATTACGGCGGCGGATTTCCTGGTGTATTGGAATAACGTGCCGCTGACCGGCGAACTGAGCGTGTACAGCGTGTCGAATGGCGTCGCCGGCACGCGCCTGTTTTCCGAGATGGTGTCGACCAGCACCGTGACTGCCGTGAACGATCCGAACAGCATGGTCAGTCTGGCCCGCATCACGGCCGATCCGACCGACTTCAAGCTCGATGCCGGCACCTATTCCATCAGCCTTGCCGGTGTGGACTACAAACCCTTCTCGATAGCGACGTTCTCGCTGAGCGATGCCGCCAACCCGGTGACGGCCTCGGCCTTCAGCTACCAGAGCGGCACCGGCCCGATGAACGGGGTGGGCGGCTATGCCGTCTACGGCACCGCTGCCGCGCCGGCCGCAGTACCGGAACCGGCGGCACTGGCGCTGTTCGGCCTGGGTGCCGCCTGCGCGTTCGCAGCACGCCGCCGCCGCGCATAAAGGCCGCCGCTTCGCCCGGGCTGCGCGGGTTTATACTGGCGGGATGAACCCGACCCGCTGCACCTGGGCCAACATGGCCAACCCGCGCTACCTCGCCTACCACGACCACGAGTGGGGCGTGCCCTGCCACGACGAGACCACGCTGTTCGAGATGCTCAACCTCGAAGGCGCGCAGGCCGGGCTGTCGTGGGAAACCATTCTCAACAAGCGCGACAGCTACCGCGCCGCCTTCGACGGCTGGGACGCCGACAAGATCGCGTGCTACGACGATGCCAAGGTGGCCGAGCTGCTGGCCAACCCGGGCATCGTGCGCAACCGCCTGAAGGTGGCGGCCGCGATCAACAATGCCCGCGCCTACCTGCGCCTGCGCGAGGAAGGATCGAGCCTCGACCAGTACCTGTGGTCCTTCGTCGGCCACGCGCCGGTCGTGAACGACTGGCCGGACGGCGCCCGTCCGGCCAGGACCGAGCTGTCGGACCGCATCTCGAAGGACCTGGGCAAGCGCGGCTTCAAGTTCGTCGGCTCGACCATCGTATATGCCTACATGCAGGGGATCGGCATGGTCGACGACCACGACCGGGCCTGCTTCTGCCGCACGCGGCGCTGACGGAGGTGCCCCATGGATTACCGCGACGTCTGGCGCGGCCGCGAACGTTGCACCGTGCTCGACGCGGCCCACGACGAGGAACGCCTGAGGGTCTTGATGGACGTCTGGCGCACCGACCCGCTGCGTTCGCCGCATCTGCACATCATTGCGCTGTGCGGGCACCTGATGCCCGGCATGCATCGTATGCCGCAGTCCGAGCCCGGCCTGACGGTCGACCTGGTCAACGCCCCGGTCGAGGAAGCGCTGGGCCAGCTGGCGGCGCGCGTCGACCTGTTCCGCCTGCGCGGGATGGAGAACGCGGGGGAGGGGTTCGTGCGCTCGGTGGCGCGCCTGGCTTCCAGCGACGCGCGCCTGGCCGGGCAGGGCTTGAGCGCGCCGCAGATCGCCGCGCTGGAGGCGCAGGGCTTCGTGTTCGACCCCGTCGATCCGGCACTGAATGGCGGCGGCATGCGTGGCGTGCGCTGCGCGCGCTTCGCCAGCCGCAAGCCGCGTCCGCCGCGTCCGCCGGCGCCGGAGCGGCGCGCGATCGTGCTCGGGGCCGGCATCGCCGGCAGCGCCGCCTGCGAGCGCCTGTGCGCGCGCGGCTGGCAGGTGACGCTGGTCGAGCGCCATGAAGCGCCGGCGATGGAAGCGTCCGGCAACCGCGCCGGCATCTTCATGCCGCTGCTGTCGCGCGACGACAATATCCCGACCCGCCTGACCCGCGCCGCCTACCTGTTCGCGCTGCGCCACTGGGCCAGGCTGGGCGGCATCGGCGCGGCGATCGAGGGCCAGGCCTGCGGCGTGCTGCAGTTGGCGCGCGACGGCGATCATGCCGCGGTCCAGCGCGCCATCGCGGCCGAAGTCGGCTATCCGAAGGAGTTCGCCGAATGGCTGGAACGGCCCGACGCCGAATCCCTGCTCGGACTGCCGGCGCCGGACGGTGGCTGGCTGTTCCGCCAGGGCGGTTGGGCGCGGCCGGGCAGCGTCTGCGACGCCTTGCTGGCCGCCTGCGGAGGGCGCGTCGAGCAGCGCTTCGGCGTCGGCAGCGTCGGCATCGAACGCGTCGACGGGCGCGCCTGGCAGGTGCGCGACGCCGCCGGCAAGGTGGTGGCCCATGCGCCCAACCTGATCCTGGCCAACGGCGCCGGCGCGGCGTCGATCCCGCAGGCGGCGCGGCTGCCGCTCACCGCGATGCGCGGCCAGGTCAGCCACGTGCCGGCCGAGATGCTGCCGCCACTGCCGGTGGTGCTGTGCCGCGAAGCCTACCTGACTCCGCCGTCGCACGGCGTGTGCAGCGCCGGCGCCACCTACGATCTCGACCCGGACCCGGCGCTCTCGCCGGCCAGCCACGCGGAAAACCTGGCACGCCTGCGCGGCCTGCTGTCCGATCCGCACGCGGCCGAGGGCGCGCCGCTGCAGGGACGGGTGGGCTTCCGCAGCATCGCGCCGGACCGCCTGCCGCTGGTCGGCCGCCTGCCCGATTTCGAGGCCGCCGGCAGCACCGAGCGCCTGCGCGACGTGCCGCGCCATCCGGGGTTGTATGCGCTGCTGGGCTACGCCTCGCGCGGCCTGATCTGGGCCGGGCTGGGCGCCGAATTGCTGGCGGCCCAGATCGAGGGCGAGCCGCTGCCGCTGGAGATGGCGCTGGTCGATGCGCTCGATCCGGCACGCTTTGTGTTGCGCGCACGCCGCAGTCCGAGGGGACCGCACACGGCCGATGTTTGATTTCCAGCGGGAAATTTTGCGCGCCAAAGGTATAATTGGCGCAAAGCAACATTTCACGAATGGAGTGACATGGACGACACGCCGAACGCGCACGAGCTTTCCCTGTTCCTGGCATCGACCGCGCACGACATGAAGAATTCGATCAGCGTGCTGTCCGGCACGCTGGAGCGGCTGCTGGTGGCGCAGTCTCCCGAGAGTTCGCCGGGGACCGGCCATGCTTATACGCAGATGGCGCACATGCTGTACCAGACCAAGCGCCTGAACGACAACCTGATGCAGCTGCTGGCGCTGTACAAGCAGGTCGGCAAGCCGGCCTACCCGTTCGACATGCAGCCGCTCGAGCTGGGCCAGCTGGTCGACCAGGTGGTGGCGCTGGAACGCGTGCTGCTGCAGTCGCGCGGTATCCAGCTGGAGCTCGACTGCGATCCCGGCCTGATCTGGCATCTGGACGAAGATCTGATCGTCGGCGTGCTCTCGCATGCGATCAACAATGCCATCCACTACACCTGCGACCGCGTGTGCCTGGCGATCCGCGAAACCGACGGCTGGCTCGAACTGCGCGTCGAGGACAACGGTCCCGGCTATCCGCCGTCCCTGTTGCGGGCCGGCGAGATCGCCACCAGCGGCACCGCCGGCGGCGTCAACTTTCTCACCAACAGCGCCGGACTCGGATTGTACTTTTCCAGCGAAGTCGCCAAGATGCACCGCCACCGCGGCCGCCATGGGGCGCTGCGCCTGGAAAACGGCGGCCGGTACGGCGGCGGCTGCTTCATCCTGCGTTTGCCATGAACGCTGCTGCGCCAATTGCAACGTCGACGCCGCTGCTGTCGGTCACGCCGGCGGTGGACCAGATCGACTGGGCCGACAAGAACTACCTGGTGGTCGACGATTTCGTCGGCGTGCGCCAGCTGCTGCGCGAAAGCCTGCGCAGCCTGGGCGCCAAGAACATCGACCAGGCCTCTTCCGGCGGCGAGGCGATGGGCTTGCTGGCACGGGTGCGCTACGACGTGGTGCTGTGCGACTACAACCTGGGCGACGGCAAGAACGGCCAGCAGGTGCTGGAAGAAGCGCGGGTGCGCAACCTGGTCAATCCGAGCACGGTGTGGCTGATGGTGTCGGCCGAGAAGAGCGTGGAATCGGTGATGGGCGCGGCCGAGCACCAGCCGGACGCTTACCTGATCAAGCCGATCACCGAAGGCGTGCTGCTGACCCGCCTGAACCGCGTGTGGCACAAGAAGCAGGTGTTCCGCATGATCGACCAGGCCTGCGCCGAGAAGGATTACCTGCGCGCGGCCAAGCTGTGCGATGCCCAGATCGAGGTCAGCAAGATTCACGAACTCGACCTGCTGCGCATGAAGGCCCGGCTGATGGAAAGAAGCGGCCAGCCGACCCGCGCGCGCGAGGTCTACGAACGCGTGCTGGAGCAGCGCGAATACCAGTGGGCGCGCGCCGGCCTGGCCAAGATCCGCCTGGCCAACGGCGAGTTCGAGCAGGCGCGCCAGGCCTTCCAGGGCGTGATCGCCGAGAACCGCTATTACATCGACGCCTACGACCAGCTGGCCCTGTCGTTCCAGCACATGGGCAAGCTGGACGAAGCCTGCGCCATCCTGGAACGCGCGGCGAAACTGTCGCCCAACTCGGTCATCCGCCAGCGCAACCTCGGCAACCTCGCGCTCAAGCTGGGCAACATGCAGATGGCCGAGAAGGCCTTCCGCAAGTGCATCGCGATCGGCGAGTATTCGATCATGAAGACGCCGGACGCCTACCTCGGCCTGGCGCGTGTCTGCGGCCAGAAGAACGATCCGAAGGAAGCGCTGCAGTTGCTGCTGCTGGCGCAGCGCGAGTTCGGCCACGAGCACCCGGACATCGGGCTGCGCGCCAAGATCACCGAGGGCCTGGTCTACCACGAGAGCGGCGATTACCGGCGGGCGCGCAAGGCCGGCGACGAGCTCGAGGCGATGCTGAAGGCGAGCGCCGAGCGGCCCGACATCCCCACCTGCCTGGAACTGGCGACGCTGCTGTTCGCGGTCGGCGTGAAGGACGCGCCGGTCGAGCTGCTGTGCTACGTGATCCGCAACAACCACGACAACCCGCTGCTGCTGGACGAGGTCCAGAAGATCTTCGACAAGGCGCGCATGCAGGAAGAGGGCATGGCCATGATCCGCGCCCTCAAGAAGGAAGCGGCAGACCTGATGAACCAGGGCGTGCTGCTGTGGAAGACCGGCAAGCTGGCCGACGCCGTCGACTGGATGCGCAATGCGCGCAAGCTGGTGCCGAACAACCAGCGCATCCTGTTCAACGCGGCCCAGATCATGGTGTCGTGCCTGCAGCAGCAGGGCTACGACGCCGCGCTGGCGGCCGAGGCCTACGAGATCCTGCACCATGTCGACCACCTGCTGCCGGGGCAGCAGCGCTTTGCGCAGTTGATGGAGCAGTTGGCGCAGTTGCAGCCGGCGCAGGAAGACGCTGCAGGCAGGGAGGATGCAGACGGCGCAAGCGCCGGCAGTGCATCCGCCCGGACGGAGGCGCCGTCCGCGCGGTGATAAGCACTGCCCGGCGCACTGCTTGACGCGAGCGGCGCCGCGCCAACGCCGGCTCAGCCTTTATCCGCCTTCGGCTTGCCGGCGCGGGCCTTGCCGTTGCCGGGTTCCGGCGCCGCGCTCTCGGGGCCATGCTGCACCGGCGGCTGAGGCGCGGCCGCCGCCGGCTTCGGCGCTTCCTTGCTATCGGACGGCGAGGCAGCGGCGGCACCGGTGGCCGGCGTCATCGCCGTCGCAACCGCCTGTGTGAACTGTTCCTGCAATAAATTCCACCAAGCCATTGCAGCCGGCATGCCCATGGCCGCGCCGGCGTCGGCGCCCGCTGAAGTGCCCGCGGCACCCGATGCCGCATCCGCCGGCGCGCCGGTGCCCGGCTGGGCCGACCCGCCGCCCGCGGGCGCGGCCGGCTTGGCCGAAGCCGACGTGGCGGAGGAGGGTGCCGGCGCCGGCGCAGCGCCCTGCGGCGCCGTGAAGAACGGCGCGAACGGCATGTTGGCCATCTTCTCGGCGCTGACCCCGGACTGGCGCATCGCTTCGGCCATCGAGGCGCCCATCGATTTCAGGGTGCTCAGGGTGCCGCGCTGGACTTCCATGGCCTGGATGGTCCCGCGCAGCATGGTGAGGTTCAGGTTCAGCCAGGATTCGACCGCCTTCATGTCGGCGATGCGCTTGTCGAGATCCTCGACCGAGAGGGCCGGCGCAGTAATGCCGGGTACACCCGGCATGCCGGACATGCCCGGAATGCCGGCGCCGGGAATGTTCATCGATCCCCACAGGTTCTTGACGAAGTCCAGCGTGTCCGTGACTCCAGGAATCCCAGATTGCGGTTGTTTGATCATGTTCGTCTCCCATGGTAGATCGGCGCTAGCGTAACAGATAACCAACATCGCTCATAGATGCACTTGGTGTGCAATGCAGCAGTGGGCGGCGGCGCGGCGGCGGACCGGCTACACTAGGCGGATGAGTCTTGCCAATGTCCCGATCCGCCGCCGCCGGCAACTGGCCTTCGGCGCGCTCACGGTGCTGCTGCACGTGCTCGTGTTCGAGTGGTTCAGCGGCCAGCTCGGGCGCCGGCGCGAGGAAGCGGCGTCCGCGCCGCGCGCGCCGATGCTGGCGGAACTGATCCGGCCTGCGCCCGCGCTGCCGCCCCCGCCGGTGCCGGCACCGCAGCCCAGGTTCGATCCGCCGCCGCTGCCGGAGGTGCCGCCGGAGCCGGTCGACGTGGCCGATGCCGACCCGGCGGCTGCGCCGGTGCCGGATGCTGCGCCGGCCGCCGGTGCCGGCGACGCCGCCGGTGGCGCAGCCGGCACCGACGCCGCCGTGGAAGGGCAAGGACAGGCGCCGGGCGGGCAGGAGCGCGCCGCCGCGGCCGCGTCACCCGTACAATCGCAGCCGGCGCCGGCCGCCGCGCAGGAAGCGGCCCCGGCGCCTGCGCCGCCGCCGGCGCAGCGCCAGTACAAGGTCGCGCTGCCGCCGCCGGCCGACATCACGCTGGACGTGGCGCGCACCGACGCCAAAGGCACGAACTGGAGCGGCGAGGCGCTGCTGTCGTGGCGCCGTACCCCGTCCGGCTACCGGGTCAGCGTGGAAGCCGGCATCCGTGTCGTGTTCGCGCGCGTGAACCTGCTCACGCTGACCAGCGAAGGCACGGTTGGAGACGAGGGATTCGTCCCCATCTTGATGACGGAGAAACGGCGTGGGCGTTCGATGACGGCCACCCATTTCAACCGCAAGGAGAACACGCTGACGTTCTCGGCCTCGCAGGCGACGTATGCGCTGGTGCCGGGGGCGCAGGACAAGGCGAGCCTGCCGCTGCAACTGGCGGCGATCGCGCGCGGCGATCCGAAGCAGTTGACGGGCAGCATCGACATCCTGGTCGGCGAAGACCGCGACGCCAGCGTGTTCACGTTCACGGTGGCGGGGCAGGAACAGATCGATACCCGCCTGGGCCGCATCGCCACCTGGCACCTGGTGCGGCCGCCCAAGCCCGGGTCTTACCATTCGCGCCTGGAGCTGTGGCTGGCTCCAGGCTACAACTGGCTGCCGGTGCAGATCCGCAACGTCGAAGCAAACGGTGCGGTGACAACCCAGACAGCAAGCAACATCGTCATCAAAGAGGCAGGAAGCCAATGAAGAAACACACCCTGAAGCTGGCCGCGGCCGGCCTGATGCTGGCAGCGCTGGCGAACGTGCATGCCGCCGCGGCGGCGGACGAGGACCACCCGTCGGTCAAGCGCGCCGTCGACCTGCCGCCGTCAGCCGACCTGAGCTATTCGATCAGCGCGCGCCAGCGCGGCTTCAACCTGAACGGCGACGCCACCCTGACCTGGCGCGCCGGCGACGGCAAGTACAGCATCAACGCCGAGTCGCGCGTGGCGCTGCTGGGCAAGCTGACCGAGAACAGCAGCCGCGGTGCAGTCGACAGCTACGGCCTGGCGCCGGCCGAATTCCACGAAAAGCGCTTCCGCAAGGAGCCGGAAACGGCCACCTTCGACCGCGATGCCAAGACCATCACCTTTACGGACGGCAAGCACACCTACCCGATCAAGGGCGGCGAGCAGGACCGCGTGTCGATCTCGTGGCAGCTGGCGGCGGTGGCGCGTGCGGCCAAGGACAAGTTCAAGCCGGGTTCGGAATGGCAATTCTTCGTGGTCGGCCCGCGCGATGCCGATCCGTGGACCTTCCGCGTGGTGGGCCGCGAAAAAATCCAGGCCGGCGCCGCCATCGGCACGGTCGACGCCGTGCACGTGCTGCGCGAACCGCCGCCGGGCTCCAAGGACCAGACCCTCGACCTGTGGCTGGCGCCGGGGCAGGAGTGGTATCCGGTCAAGCTGCGCTTTACCGACAACGACCGCGATTTCGTGGAGCAGACGCTGGAGCGGATCGTCCGCAAATAGCACGTAGGGTGGGCACCCCGTGCCCACGCGAACGCTTGCATCATGCCGGCTTCCGCGTGGGCACGGGGTGCCCACCCTATATCGTCCATTACTCCTGCACCCCCGGATCCTCCGGCGAATCGTTCTCCCAGTGCAAGGTCATCTCCTTCGGCGCCGTCCCGATCTTGACGCTGCGCTTGAACACCTTGCCCTCGGCCGCCGCGCTGATGCGGTAGGTGCCGGCCGGCAGCTTGGCATAGAACATCGGCCCGGTATTCGCCGCGCTCACCAGGGTCGTGCCCTTGGCGTCCATGATGTCGAGCTGGACGTCGGAGCGGTAGGCGCCGCTCTGCTTGGTGGCGAAGGTCAGCAGCAGGTTGTAGTCGCTGCGCAGCGCGCGCATGGCGCTCTGTTCTTCCTGGCCGACCCCGCCGTTGATGTAGGTGACGCCGTTCTGCTCCTTCGGCGTGGGTGCCGCCAGGGCGGCGTGGGAACCGAGACAGGCGGCCAGGACCAGGGCCGCGCTTGCGAGTGCTCGTTGCATGGCAATCTCCTTTTTCTTGATGTCAATATGGAAAGGTCCATTATCGCTCTGCGGCGGCGGAAGCAGCGCGCGCCTGGTGCTGATAAAAGTGGCAAGTCAAGCAGGGTGGATAATCCGTTGCTTATTTACCAGTTGTAAAATCCAGGTGGCCATTCCTTATAAGTTGCCTAGTCTTAACTGTTATACTGACGCCCCCGCGCCGCCATCCGACCGCGTGCGCAAGATGTGAAACTGTTAAGCCTCACGATGATCGACAATCTGGCAGGCGCCGTCGCCGCCGACTCCCAATTTCCCGCGCAGGACGAGATCGACCCGCTGCAAGCCCATTTTCACGAGGGCGTGGCGCCGGACGAGATCGAACAGGTCTACCTGCTCAAGCGTGCGCAGCCGATGCTGCAGGCGTTCACCGCGCTGTTCCACGGCGGCCAGGACGGCGTCATCGTGCGCCTGCTGGTGCTGCGCGAACTGGCGTCCAATCCCACCGATTCCGCTTTCTCGCGTGCCGACATCAACCAGAAGTTCGCCTACCTGATCCCGGAAAGCCTGGAGACGGTGCTCGGCCGCCTGCGCAGCCACGGCCTGCTGGCCTGGGACAATCCGGCCGCCGTGTACCGCATCACGCCGATGGCGCGCAACGTGCTGGCCGCGCTCGACACGCTGCTGGCGCTGGCGCGTCCGGAAGAGGACGACGCCGAGATGGGCTTCCTGCTGTCGCAGGTGGCGGGCGCCCAGGCGGTCGGCGGCGTCACCGTCGAGCAGCTGAAGCACCTGCTGGGACGCCTGGTCGAGCTGACCGAGGAATTCCGCGATGCCATCGCCTCCGGTTCCGAGTTCCGCCTGCGCGCCTCGCAGGCCAAGTGGCACATGGCCTGCGACTGGGTCGAGAAGGGCTCAGTGATCCTGCGCGCCATCACCTCCGACGAGCGCGCCGACTCGGCCACCCACCGCGCGGCGCAGGCGATCGGCCGCGCCCAGTCGCAGCTGCTGAACATGCAGGGCATGTTCTCGCGCGCGCTGAACCAGATCGAGCGCCAGCGCGTGCACCTGGGCCAGTCCGGCCTGTCGACCACCGACATCAAGCGCTGGCTGCTGGCGCACGACGACCTGGCCAGCCTGGCCGAGGAGGCCATCGAGCGCCCGGTGCTGCCGCTGTTTGTCACCCCGGCCGAGATGATCGACGTGGCCGAGACCGAGCTGCTGCTTGAGCGCGTGGCCAACGTGGCGCCGGGCGCCCTGCCGAGCGGCGAGGATGCGCCCATGACCATCAACGACAACCCGGCGATCCAGGCCGAGCTGAACGACTGGATCAAGCGCCTGTCCGACTTCGCCCACCTCGACAACTTCCCCGAGTTTTCGGAAACCGGCCCGCGCAGCGTGCCGATCCAGGAATCGCTGCTGCCGGCCAGCTTTGCGGTGGCGTCGTACCGTGCTTCGCTGCTGCCGCTGCTGGGCGACGTGTCCGAGGCCAGCCTGCAGGGCGCGACCGCCGAACTGGCGCGCCTGCCGGTGCGCTTCGATTCGGAAGACGAGATGGTCGCGCTGGACGACCCGCACGTGGCGGCGATGTCGCGCGCGACGCTGTCGCTGGCCCCGCCCGCGGAGCCGCCGCCCTCGGCCTTGTACCTGCCCCCCGGCTTCGACCTGAACCTGGATAGCCCAGCCAACCCGGAAATCAAGACGCAAGATGAATGACGACGCCCAAATCCTGATCGCGCGACTGCTCACGCACCAGACCCTGCGCCGCGACGACAAGATGGTCAAGCGCGCGCTGTCCGACGACCTGTTCCGCGCGGAAGTCGACAAGCGCCTGCTGGAATCCGGCCTGAAGCTGATCGACAACGTGTATGCCGACCACGTCACGCTGGCGCTGCACCGTAACGTCGAGCCGAAGATCTTCGGCGCCAAGGACATCTGGCAGAACAACAATTTCGGCCTGACGCGCGACGGCGTCGCGCTGCTGGTGGTGCTGTGGGCGCAGATCATCCTGCCCAAGCGCCAGCGACAGGAAACCCACCAGGCGATCGACGTCGACCAGTCCGACATGTTCGACAAGGACACGCCGATTCCGCGCGCCGAGGACACCTCGATCGGCATCTCCTACACCGCGCTGCTGGCCGACTTCGGCGACAAGCTCGGTAAAAAGACCCGCATGGACATGAACCTCGGCCTGCTGTCCAAGCTCGGCTTCATCGAGCGGCGCGGCGACGTGATCCTGGAAGGGCCGCTGCTCGACCTGTTGATGGACACCGACCTGCTGAAGGAACGCATCATCAACGGCGCCCTGGCCGAGGTGTTCAAGCGCGCGCCGCTGGCGGTGGCGCGCCGCCGTCCGGTGGTCGCCGAGGCGGCCAACGACGCGGGTTCCGTCGAACCCGCGTCGGCCGAGCCGGCAGGGGCCGATACCGCTGCCGCCGATGCCGCCGATGCCGCCGATACTCAAGGATAAAGAAGCGCATGTTCCACATTAAATCTCTCGAGCTGGTCCACTGGGACTACTGGCAGCGGATCAAGAACATCCCGCTCGACGCCAAGATCATCACCATCGCCGGCCAGAACGGTTCCGGCAAGACCACACTGCTGGATGCGATGCGCACCCTGTTCGGCCTGGACTGCTCGATGGGGCGCACCTATAAACACTATGCGCGCCATTCGGGCCAGCAGAGCGCCTGGATCCGCGCCGTGGTCGACAACAAGCCGGTCGGCCGCCAGCTGTCGAACCGGCCGTTCCGCCATTCCGGCTTCTTCAGCGACGACGAAGTGACCCTGTTCTGCCAGGTGCAGAAGAACGGCGGCGACTGGAAGCGCCAGTACCTGATGCGCCCCGGGAATATCGAGATCGAGGAAGTCACCGACGCCAGCGACTGGCTCGGCGTCGAGAACTACCGCAAGCGCCTGGCGTCGGCGGGCCTGTCGCCGGCGATGTCGAAGGTGCTGGCGCTGGAGCAGGGCGAGACGGATAAACTGTGCGAATACGCGCCGCGCCAGCTGCTGGACCTGGTGTTCCAGGTGTTCGGCGACAAGGAAGTGCTGGACGCCTACGACGAAGCCAAGCGCCACCAGCGCGACACCGAGGCGGAACTCAAGCGCTTCGAAGCCGAACTGGAAACCTCGCGCATCAACCTCGAGGGCCTGCGCCTGCGCGTGGCCAACTACCACCAGTGGGAAGACCTGAACAAGGAACGCAAGACCCTGGTCGAGGAAGTGCTGCCCAGCCTGGAGTACCACGAGGCGCGCGAAAAGGCCGGCAACATCAGCCGCCAGTTGCGCGAAGCGAGAAAACCGCTGGCGCAGGCCGATTCGCAGCTGGCCGAAAAGCGCAACCAGCTGGCAGCCCAGCAGCGCGCGCTGACCGAGGCCCAGCAGCAGGAAGTCACGCTGGAAAAGGAAGCCGGCGAACTGGCCGGGCGCCTGACCCAGCTGAACGCCAAGCTCAAGCCGCTGGAAAGCCTGCTCGAACAGAAGGAGCGCCTGCAGAAGCTGTCGATTGATGCCGGCGCCGACATCGCGGAAGTCGCGACCCAGCTGCAAGCGAAAGAAGCCGAGCTGCAGAAGAAACGCCAGGAACGCGAGGCGCTGTCGACCCGCATCGCCGGCGAGATGTCGACCATCTCGGCGCTGCAGGGCAAGACCACGATGCCGGAACCGGAAGCCCAGCGCCAGATGCGCCGCGCGCTGCGCGATGCCGGCATCCCGCACGCCATGCTGTCGGACATCGTCGAAGTGACCGATCCGAAGTGGCAGGGCGCGGTCGAGGGCGTGCTGGGCGGCTACGCGTCGGTGGTGCTGCTGGAGCGCGCCAAGGATGCGCCGGCCGCCTACAAGCTGGCCGAAAAAGAAAGGTATCGTCACTTCATCGTGCCGGATTGCGTCGACGCGCCGGTGGTCAAGGACGACACCCTGCTGTCGGTGGTGCGCTTCTCCAGCCCGGCGCCGGGCTGGCTGATCGACCAGCTGGAACGCATCGAGCGCGTGGAATCGGTCGACGCCGGCTTCAAGAGCGACGCGGACGAATGGATCACGCCGGATGCCTACCACCGCGAACGGCGCGGCGGGCGCTCGCTGTTCGTCGAGCCGTCGCGCTACCGCTTCGGCGCCGCCGGCAAGACCCAGCGCCTGGAAGCGATCCAGAAGCTGCTCCCGAGCCTGGAAGCGCAGGAAGACACGCTGACCCTCGCGATCAGCAAGCTGGCCGCCGAAGTATCGAGCCTGCGCGTGCGCATCGCCGGGGTCGACGCCGCCAAGGAACTGTCGGCGCGCCAGGCCGAGTTCGACGAAGCCGTGCGCTCGCTGGAGCCGCTCAAGGCCGAGCGCCTGCAGGTCGGCGCGCGCCTGGGCGAGCTGCAGGTCCTGATCAAGAACGCGACCGTGACGCGCACCCGCGCCGACACGGTGTGGCAGAACGCGCGCATGGCGCTGTCGGAAGCGGAAGCGGGCATGCGCCTGAACCACCGCCGCCAGATCGACCAGCGCAGCGAGCACGCACGCGACCTGCTGGCGCTGCGCCGCAACTGGCGCCACGTGCCCAAGAGCTGGCGCAATCCGCAGCAGCGCGCCAGCCTGGTGGCGACCCACCAGAACGCGCACCAGGTCAAGCTGCGCATGAATTCGCTCGACAACTCGCTGGAGCGCGGCAACTGGGAACAGGACCCGACCGTGATCGACCAGTACGCGCGCCTGAACGAGCAGCTGTCCGGCCGCCAGAACGAGACCGAGGAGCGCCGCTACCAGAACAACCGCGCGATCGAAGCCACCGACAACGCGCGCGGCGCCTACATCGAGCGCCTGCGCTACACCATCAAGACCTACTCCAAGAACATCCGCGAGCTGGGCGAGCTGGCCAATATCGAAGTCTCGGTCGACCCGGTGCGCCTGGAAAACGACGACATCCAGCTGGCCCAGGCCGGCCTGCACGTGCGCTTCAAGTTCGACGGCAAGGGCCAGATCGGCATGAACGACGGCGAGGCATCGGGCGGCCAGCAGGTGATGAAGTCGCTGGTGCTGCTGATCGGCCTGCTGAAGTCGGAAGAGGGCTCCGGCGGCTTCGTGTTCATCGACGAACCCTTCGCCCACCTGGACATCCGCAACATCCAGCTGGTCGGCGAGTTCCTCAAGAACACCGACGCCCAGTACCTGATGACGACGCCGCTGACCCACAACACC
>Ga0308163_10000281_pt1 | contig 121320 bp, 87 predicted proteins | sample PhyTR1_FD_201037 | JGI IMG/M metagenome (GOLD analysis project Ga0308163, IMG submission 201037) | Phyllosphere microbial communities from UC Gill Tract Community Farm, Albany, California, United States - DLSLT.R1 | ecosystem: Host-associated > Plants > Phyllosphere > Unclassified | place...
GAATTGCCCTCCTTCATCTTTTCTCCTGGTTGGATATCCTGGCTATACTTCAAAATAAATACGCCTTACATTCTGTTCAGATTCTAAAAGGCAAAAAAGAGTGAGGCAATATCTCCGTGAGAAATACTATAAGAAGTTGTTTGGGCACAAATCAACTCTCACTCTTTTTCACTTAAATATGTTAAATTTATTATTTTTAAATTTCACAACAAACATAGGAGGCACTAAGACGCAGTTATTTCTTAGTGTGCTTGGTGCCTTGGTGGTTAATTAATATGCCTAATGCATTTTACCATATAAGACATGTAAGGACATATTAGGCATTGTGCTTATATGCCTTATATGGTTTATTTATTTTTACCATTAAGGCCAATATTTTCTTGGTGTACCTTGTGGCTTTGTGGTTAATTAATAGCTTAATGCATTTTGCCATATAGGGCATTTAAGTACATATTAGGTATTGCGCTTATATGCCTTATATGGTTTATTTATTTTTACCATTAAGGCCAATATTTTTTTGGTGTACCTTGTGGCTTTGTGGTTAATTAATAGCTTAATTCATTTTTAGGACATTTAAGTACATATTAGCATTGTGCTTATATGACTTATATGGTTTATTTATTAAAATCAGCCGTTTCAATTACGTGGTTAATTCTAACCAATCGGCATAAGTCATTTCGAATTTTACTTCGCCTTTATTTACCATACCTGCTTTCTGCCAGCCTTGCCGGGTATAAAACACTTCAGCACGGGTATTTGGCGATGTGCCCAGCCACACGGTTTCGCGGGTTTGTTCGAAATACCAATCCATCATTAACCTGTGGAGTGCTTTACCAATGCCCTTGCCTTCAAATTCGGGGCGCAGAAATAAAGCCCAGATATTATGCTCCTGTAAATCTACAATTGAAAAACCTGCCAGTTCGCCGGCCACTTCGCATACCCAGCCTTTACCGCGACAGGTAATAAAGTCTTCGCAATCGGCATCGGTTACCAGAGCAGGGTTGGACAGGGTGTTTTCTTTAACGGTATGTCTTACCACCTGAATTTGCGGAATGTCGGTTATAAGCGCTTCGCGGTATATCATGATACTAAGATAATGGATTTGGGAAATGATTGAATGTCAAATTATGAATGATTGAATGTTTCGGGCATGGTGGCATAAAACAATGTTAGTTAAATTCTAAGGTGCACTAAGGTGCCTGAGGTGGTGACAAAGTAAATTTACCACCTTAGACATCTAAGAACACCTGAGGGCTTAAAGGTTTAACTTCGCTCGAAATGACAATCGGAGAAGGTGGTGGAAGCTATTGGCATAGCTATACTGACAAAAGATCACTGCCATGACTTACCCGGAATGCCGGCTTGTCAGGTGCGGAAAATAAGCGTGAAAATATTCGTTAGGATATTAATAAAATAGAAAAACCTTATTTAAGCGCAATGGAGCTACTTTTTAATGCCTCGAAATTCTATATGACAATTGCATGATTGTGAATTCTGGAATTGGTTCTACATTTGCTTAACGGTGTTAGATTATTTACACCTTATATTCCAGTCATGGGAAGCAAAGAAAGAATACTACGTTTAAAAGATGAAACCAGAACCAAAATTCTGGATGCTGCCTTGAACATTGTTCAAACAGAAGGCTGGCAGGCATTGAGTATGCGTAAAATTGCCGATCAGATCGAATATACTGCACCGATTATTTACGAATATTTTTCGAACAAAGAAGGAATCCTGCTCGAGTTAACCAGAAGAGGTTACCTGATGCTGGCCAAAGACATCCGCGAAGCGCGCGACCAACATGAAGCACCTGCTGATCAGATGGAAGCGATGTGGATTGCCTACTGGAATTTCGCCTTTGCCCACAAAGAATTTTATCAGTTGATGTACGGTGTGGATATGGTTTGTTGCACTGTTAAGAATTCGCTGCCCGAAGCAGAAAATGTAGGGCATATGCTTGGCGATGTAATTGAATCCTTATTTGATAAAAAACCGGTATCAGACGATGATATCTGTAGAAAGTACTACACCTATTGGTCGATTATTCACGGTTTGATATCCATCAACCTGGTACGCCCCGACGGCAGAACAACCAACGAGCTGAACCAGCAAATTTTAAAAGACGCTATTAAGGGAATTACCTTATCTATTAATAGTTAATTTTTTTTTACCCTGCTATTTAACACTGTTAAATAGTTTATACATCTTAAATCCATTATAATTTAAAATCATATGAAATCTCTACATCGTTTGTTTTTATTATTTAACACTGTTAAACGATTTACATTTGTTAAATATACCTTCGCTCTCACTTTTGCCTCAATTGTACTGGCCAGCTGTAAATCGGCTCCACAGCAAGCTGCTGCAGCACCACCGCCACCCGTTTTACCGGTAAGCGCAATTAATCAAGGCTCGGAAACTACCTTTATCGAATATCCGGCTGCCATACAAGGCGCTGTTGATATTGATGTACGCCCGCAGGTAAGCGGTTATTTACAAAGTGTACTGGTTAACGAAGGTGCTTATGTTACTGCCGGCCAAACACTTTTCAAAATTAACGAAAACCCTTACCGCGAAGCTTTAAACAATGCCAAAGCCAGTTTACATGCTGCCGAGGCTGCTATTTTAAATGCCCAGCTCGAGGTAGATAAGTTAACGCCACTGGTGCAAAACAAGGTAGTATCTGATATCCAGTTAAAAACCGCTAAAACGGCCTACAAAATTGCGCAAGCCAATGCCGAGCAGGCTAAAGCCAATGTAGCTTCGGCACAAATTAACTTAGGCTATACCAACGTTAAGGCTACCGTGAGCGGTTATATTGGCCGGATCCCTAAAAAACAGGGAAGTTTGGTATCGCCAACCGATCAGGCTGCTTTAACGCAATTGTCGGATATACACGAAGTGCATGTATATTTCTCGCTTGCCGAAAACGACTTCAACAGTTTCAACACCAATTACCCGGGCAAAACCCCTGCCGACAGGATTAAACATTTACCTGCGGTTGAACTGGTACTGGCCGATAATTCTACCTATCCGGTAAAAGGAAAAATCGACATGATTGATGGTCAGTTTGATAAAAACACGGGTGCCATTACGCTAAGGGCCAGTTTCCCTAATGCCAACGGCGTGCTGCGCTCGGGTAATACCGGTAAAATCCGTTTAGGCTTATTGCATAACGATGCCATTCTAGTGCCTCAATCGGCAACGGTAGAAATGCAGGATAAGGTGTTTGTGTTTACCCTGGGCGACAGCAGCAAGGTGAAAAAACAAGCCATCAGCATTATGGGTAAGGCCGGCGAAAATTATCTGGTTAAAGAGGGAGTAAAAGCAGGCGACCAGATTGTATTAAGCGGTATCGACAAATTACAGGAGGGCATGGTTATCCAACCTCAAAAAGCAGCAGATAAAGTAGCTGTTGCAAATCCAAAAAAATAAGACAACAATAAACCTTCATAAGTCATGTTTCAGAAATTTATAAACAGGCCTGTACTTTCGACCGTTATTTCCATATTGCTGGTAATAGTGGGTATACTTGGCCTAACAAAGTTGCCCTTAGAGCGCTTTCCAAATATCGCCCCTCCGTCGGTATTGGTAACTGCTGTGTACCCAGGGGCTAATGCCGAAACCATTTTGCGTTCGGTAACTCCATCATTGGAGGAAGCAATTAACGGTGTGGAAAACATGACCTACATGACTTCCACTGCCAGTAATGATGGTACGCTGGGTATTACGGTTTACTTTCAGCAAGGTACCAACCCCGATCAGGCCGCTGTTAACGTGCAAAACCGTGTTTCGCAGGCTACGAGCCAGTTACCGGCAGAGGTTGTTCAATATGGTATAACTACTACCAAACAGCAAAACAGCTTTATCGGTGCGATAGGCGTTTACTCAGAAGATCCCAAAAAATACGATGCGGTTTTTGTAAACAACTATGCTCAGATTAATATCATTCCGGAAATTAAACGTATTCCGGGGGTAGGTTCGGCCAGTGTATTTGGTGGTATTAAAGATTATTCAATGCGGATTTGGTTAAATCCAAGTCAGTTGGCTACTTACAAAATTACCCCTAACGAAGTGATCAGTGCTATTCAGGATAAAAACCTGGAAGCGGCACCGGGCAGGGTTGGTGAACGCAGTAACGAGGCATTCGAATATATAATCAAATACAAAGGAAAGCTTACCAAACCAGAGGAGTATCAGAATATTGCAATCCGCTCTAATTCGGATGGTTCTATATTGCGCTTAAAAGATGTAGCCCGTGTTGAACTGGGTGCTTACAGCTACAGCAGTGTAAACCGTTTAAACGGGCATGACGGTATTACCATTGGGGTAATCCAGTTATCGGGCTCTAATGCCAACGAAATTCAGATTTCTATCGATAAACTGATGGCCAAACTATCGAAAGATTTCCCAGCAGGGATTAAATTCAATCAGTTTTACCGTACCAAAACCGATCTGGATGAATCTATCAACCAGGTTGAGCATACTTTAATCGAAGCCTTTTTACTGGTGTTTATTGTAGTATTTATCTTCCTTCAGGATTTCAGGTCTACCTTAATCCCAGCTATAGCAGTTCCGGTGGCTATTATCGGTACTTTCTTTTTCATGCAGCTGTTCGGTTTCTCGGTTAACCTTTTAACACTGTTTGCATTGGTACTGGCCATTGGTATTGTGGTAGATGATGCGATTGTGGTGGTAGAGGCGGTGCATGCCAAGATGGAAGAAAACCCGGGGCTTAGTCCGAAGGCGGCAACCACCCAGGCCATGAACGAAATTACCGGGGCTATTATATCGATTACACTGGTAATGGCGGCAGTATTTTTACCGGTTGGTTTTATGACGGGCTCTACAGGTATATTTTACAAACAGTTTGCCTTAACCATGGCTATTGCCATTATTATATCGGCGGTTAACGCTTTAACTTTGAGTCCGGCGCTGGCTGCCTTATTTTTGAAGAATAAACATGCTGAGGGTGGTCACGCAGCGCCTAAAAAAGGTTTTGTCGAAAAGTTTTATGCGGGCTTTAACGGTGGCTTTAATTACATGACCGACCGTTATATTGGTGGCTTAAAAGTGCTTATCCGCAATAAATGGATCAGCATGGCCGGTTTGGCCTTGATCGTTGCCGTTACCGTTTTACTGGTAAGCAGAACAAAAACCGGTTTTATCCCTACAGAGGATCAGGGTTTTGTGGCCATTGCGGTTGCTTCTCCATCAGGAACTTCGTTAGCGAATACGAATAAAATATTAAAACAGGCTGAAGCTGAGTTGAGGGCAATGCCATCGGCAAGGTTTGTAATGTCGCTGGCTGGTTATAACTTCTTAACGGCATCGAACAGCCCATCGGCCGGACAGATTTTCTTATTGTTAAAACCGAACGACGAAAGGGGAGCGGTAAAAAATATCGACGAAATACAGAATATCGTAAGGGCTAAAATGGCAGCCATATCTGCCGGTACCTTCTTTGTGTTCAGTTTTCCAACTGTACCGGGTTTTAGTAACGTGGAAGCCATGAACGTAATGCTACAGGATAAAACCAATGGCAGGCTGGATAAATTTAGTGGTGTAGCCAATAACTTTATCGGCAAACTGATGGCGAAACCGGCAATTGCTTTTGCATTTACTTCTTACAAAGCAGATTATCCGCAATTACAGCTGGATGTGAACAACGAAAAAGCCGATCAGCTGGGTGTAAGTGTTAAAGATATTTTACAAACCATGCAAACCTTTTTCGGTACAGCACAGGCATCAGATTTTAACCGCTTTGGTAAATACTACCGTGTGGTGGTTCAGGCTGATATTGCCGACAGAACCGATCCGGCCAGTATCGACCGTGTGTTCGTTAAAAACAAAGCTGGAGAAAGTGTGCCGATTAATACCCTGGTGAAACTAACCCGAGTATATGGTTCTGAAACGGCTTCGCGTTATAACCTGTTTAACTCTATCGAAGTAAATGCCATCCCTAAACCGGGCTTCAGTTCTGGTGATGCCATTAAAGCGATTGAAGAAACTGCCAGGGAACAATTGCCAACGGGTTATGCTTACGAATTCTCGGGACAAACACGTGAGGAGATTTCTTCAGGCGGACAGTCGACGGTGATCTTCCTGCTTTGTCTGGTATTCGTTTACTTCTTATTGTCAGCACAGTACGAAAGTTATATCCTGCCATTGGCGGTAATTTTATCTATCCCTACCGGTGTATTTGGTGTGTTTGTGGTATTGGGCTTAACCGGTATCGAAAACAACATTTATGTACAGGTAGCGCTGATTATGCTTATCGGTTTGCTGGCTAAAAATGCCATCCTGATTGTAGAGTTTGCGGTGCAGCGACGAAGGGCGGGGCTGAGTTTGTTCGATTCGGCTATTGAAGCCGCACGATTGAGGATCAGGCCAATTATCATGACCTCACTTGCATTTGTGTTTGGTTTGTTCCCGATGAGTATTGCAACAGGTCCATCGGCACAGGGTAACCACTCTATCAGTATTGGTGCTGCCGGAGGTATGGTATCTGGTGTAGTTTTAGGTTTGTTTATCATCCCGGTACTTTTCGTCATCTTCCAGGCTTTACAGGAAAAAATATCCAAAAAATCAAAAGAGGTTGTTCACCACCATGAAGAGCCTGTAAATAATCATGCAGTTTATGAAACGGTTTAATTTATATAGCATCCTGCTCCTCGCTTTGGTTTGGAGCGGATGTTCGGTTTCGAAAGATACAGCCTTGCCTAATGTTGCGCCAGGCTTATTCAGAAACACAGCACCTCAAGACTCTTCGAGCATTGGCACTATGCCCTTGAAAAGTTTTATCAACGACCTTACTGTACAAACTTTAATTGATACAGCTTTGGTTAAAAATTACGATATGCAGATTGCATTGAAAAATATCGATGCGGCCGAAGTTTTGTTTAAACAATCGAAACTGGGCAATTTGCCTGAGCTGAAATTGCAGGTAGCGGCGAGTTCGAGCCGCCCCTCTGATAACAGTTTAAACGGATTGAGTTTAAACCAGTTTACGGGTTCGAGCCACATTGAGGATTACAGCGCTAACCTGGGCGTGTTCTGGGAGGCCGATATCTGGGGCAAAATCCGCAACCAAAAGGCAGGCGCTTTGGCCAGCTTTTTGCAAACTGCCGAAGCACGCAAAGCAGTGCAAACCCGCTTAGTGGCCAATGTGGCCCAGGGTTATTATAATTTGCTGATGCTGGATGCGCAACTGGAAATTGCCCGCAAAAACCTTAAGCTGAACGATAGTACTTTAAGGATCATCAACCTGCAGTTTGATGCTGGTCAGGTAACTTCGCTGGCCATTCAGCAGGCACAGGCACAGCAGCTGGTTGCTGCACAGCTGATTCCGCGTTTGGAGCAAAATGTAGCTTTGCAGGAAAATGCTTTAAGTGTACTGATTGGTATTTTGCCTAAAGCGATTAACCGTGCAAGCCGTTTGGATAAAATGAGTATCCCTGCCAATTTAAACGCAGGTTTCCCATCGGCGATGTTAAGTCGCAGGCCTGATATTAAATCGGCCGAACTGGCACTTAATGTAGCCAATGCCAAAGTGGGTGTAGCGAAAGCGAGTTTGTATCCTTCGCTGGTAATTACCGCCAGTGGTGGCGTTAATTCTTTTAAAGCGAGTAACTGGTTTAATGTACCGGCTTCGTTGTTCGGATTGGTTTCGGGTGGTATTACACAACCTATTTTTCAACGCGGACAGCTAAAGGCCAATTTAGAACTGACTAAAATAGACCGCGAGAAAACGGTGATCCAGTTCCGTCAGTCGGTATTAAATGCTGTAGGCGAGGTTTCTGATGAACTGACTAAAGTAGAGAAACTGAAAGACCAGTACAGCATTGCCGAAAGAAGGGCACAAACTTTACAGCAGGCTTCTAAAAATGCGAGTTTGTTGTTTAAAAGCGGTATGGCCAACTATTTGGAGGTGATTACTGCACAAGGCAACTTACTGCAAAGCGAACTGGAACTGGCTACGATTAAAGCCGAACAGTTAAATGCGGTGGTGGGGTTGTATCGTTCTTTAGGGGGCGGTTGGAACTAAAGCGTATTTGTTTTTGCCAAATGGCATAAAAACACTAAGAAACCTATAAGGTCCTAATGATCTTATAGGTTTGTAAAAAAAAAACATGGCGGAAACTATTGCTAAAAGCCTGGTTCCCTCCATGTTTTTGTGGTTATAAGGGATTTTGGAAAGTAGTTATTATACTGTTATAGTGGAGTGTTTGCTTCGCATGTGGAAAATAACATTACTTTCGTTTTGATAAGCCAAATGAATATCGAAAGCCAAGATTGAAACTGGTATTGTTTGCGCCTGAACCTTTTGCAAATATCTAAATATTATCGCCTTTTTTCAAGGGAATCTGATAGCCTAGTCCGTAGGCCTGATAAAATCCATTTGTAGCTGTTGTACCATAATTGTAACTGCTGCCTGAGCTTGTATATGGGAAATTAATGGTTTGTGATTCTTCCTGATAACCTAATTCTGCAGAAAGATAAAAACGGCCAATGTAGTATTTTGTGCCTGCATATAGGGCATTTTGCCAAATTTTTATGTCTTTGGCTGGTGTTACACTGCTGTTAGAAACGGTGTAACCTAGGTTTGGCTTGTTTTTTTGGATGTATGCGAGGCTCATCCCCGCGGTAAAGCCCCAGTGCTTGTTTAAACGGATTCGTAACCTATTTCTGCCCCAAATACAGGAGCTTTGAGTGTTGAATTGTAACCAGCAAATGGTGAACGCTGTGTTTAATTAAACCTGTTGAATCCTGCGCATGGGTTATTTTAATGCCTGAAAATAACAATATTATCGCTGGGAGAAGAAAGAACGATGAGGTTTAAACACAAGGTCAGTAAAGAAGTGGTTGACATTAATTTACGTTCGAACTATTTCTTTCATATGACAGCAAATCTACAAAATGACTGGTTGCACTGTATCTTGCCTTCTGAAGGTATGAATAATTCTAATGAGAGGATTAGTCTTACTTTTAGAAAAATAATAATTTAGCCTAACTTTTTCTACCTGTCCTTCAATATCTCCATTTCTCTATTTATTTGTCACTTGTCTAATAGGACCTGTTCAGATCTAATAAGGAATAAATTGATAGAGTCAGTGTAATGTTAATTTCTAGACTTTTGTTCTTTTTTATGTGCTATTGTATTTTGTTATTAAACTCTATCCATAGACTTCAAAAACACAAAGCCCACCACACCCGATAAAACCGATGCCGTTAAGATCGCAAATTTTGCTTCAGCAACATGGGCAGCTTCGCTAAAAGAAAGCAGTGCAATAAAAATTGACATGGTAAAGCCGATACCGGCCAGCATGCCCAGGCCTAATATGTGTTTCCAGCCTGCACCCCTGGGTAGGGCAGCCCATTTGAGTTTAACGGCAAGCCAGCTAAATAGCGTAACGCCAATGGTTTTACCGGCAAATAAACCAATTACAATGCCCAGGCCTAAAGGAGAAAGCAAGCCGCTTAACATTTCTTTTTGAAAGCTAATGTTGGTATTGGCCAGTGCAAACAGGGGCATGATGAAGTAATTTACGGGTGAGGTTAAGCTGTGCTCGAGTTTTTCTAAAGGAGATTTGGTACTGGTGCTATTGGTGGGGATGGTAAAAGCGAGTAACACTCCTGCAATGGTGGCGTGGATACCCGAATGGTGGATGCAATACCAGAGCAAAATGCCGGGGATGAGGTAAAATACGAGCCGCTTTACCCCAAAATAATTCATTAAGCTGAGCAGCAGTAAAATGCCTGCCGCCATGGCCAGGTATTCGAAATGGATTTGGTTGGTATAAAAAATAGCGATGACTAAAATGGCGCCTAAATCATCTACAATGGCCAGTGCAGCCAGGAAGATTTTTAAACTTGCAGGTACGTTTTTACCCAGCATGGCAATAATGGCCAGTGCAAAGGCAATATCGGTAGCCATCGGGATGCCCCAGCCCGCTGCGGTTGTTTGGTTCTGGTTAATTACAAAATACAGGGTTGCCGGTACCAGCATGCCACCCAGGGCAGCAATTACGGGTAAACTGGCGTTTTTGATGGAAGAGAGCTCGCCTTCCAATAATTCGCGCTTAATTTCGAGGCCTACAAGTAAAAAGAAGACGGCCATCAGGGCATCGTTAATCCAGGCTAAAATGCTGTAGTTTACTGTGCCGAAGCCGAGTTTGGTTTCGAGGAAGTGGATAAAGCTATCTTTTGCGCCTGTGTTGGCAATGATGAGGGAAATGGCTACGCAGATTAACAGGAGTATTCCGCCGGTTTGTTCTGAGCGGAAAAATCTTTTGAAGGTTTCGAGGTTGATGGTTTTGCCCATGGGGTAAAAGTAGTGAAAATGGAGGGGATAAGGATGTGTTTTTTCAGGAAGAATTAGTGTTTTTCTTTCCAAAGTGATCCGTCATTCCCGCGCAGGCGGGAACCACGGAGTGCTCAGCGAAGCTAATCTTAATGCTTTAGCTGGTTTGGGTATTTTTCATTGTTATTTTTTCGATATCGTATAGGTGTGGTGAAGGTCCTTCGACTCCGCTCAGGATGACAACCTTGGACGGGGATCCCCTTTAGGGGAAGGCGCTATATAGGTGGTGAAAGTCCTTCGACTACGCTATCAATGACAGATATACTAACGCACTTAAAATCAACATCTTAATATCGATTATTGAAATCTACTATTTCCAAGTTTAGTTCCATTGCCAGTTTTTTTACATATTTTTCTTTTTGCTTAAGCATTATCATTTCGTAATTAGCTATCCCCTGATCAACAAATTCCTGCCCTTTCACCATCAATCTCCAGTATTGTACAGCGATCTTTCGTGCCAAGGCCTTGAGGGCAATCATTGGTCCTTTGCGCCCCCTCAGCCTTCTGCCAAATGCTCCAAAAGAAATCTTCTTGCTCTGCAGCAGCGTCTGGGCCAATAACCTGAAGATTTGGCCTGCATTGGGACGGCCTTTTTTCTTCGCCCTTTTTTTGGAATTTCCAGAATCGTTCTGTCCTGGGGAAAGTCCGAGCCAACTCGTAAAATGTTTTTCAGAAGGCCAGCGTTCAAGGTCCGTTTCAGTTTCACTGTAGATCTGTAGCCATGAATAATCGGTAATCCCTGGAAGAACAGTTGCGTCCCTACCTGCGAATAGATCCAGCATGTGGTTACCAAGTTCATCAATCTGTGGTTTGTGGTGACGAATTGGTTTGCAGGGGCCAGGTTCAAAGTGATCTTTATTCTGATTAATCTTGCACAGTAAATCGTTAAGGGCTGTATCGCATTCCCCAATTTGTTTCTGGTAAAATTGATAAGCCTGGTAGGCCTGCCTCAGGGCGAAAAGCCCGTGATCGGTGTAGAAGCCTTCAAGAGCGGCCAAAATTTCAGCCGATTTGTTTTTTAATACACTACCATGGCACAGGGAAAGCAGTTTGTGCGGATCTCGTTCATCTCCCAGTATAGCCTGGATAATGGCCATACCGCTGGCACCCTGTACCTGAGCAAGAACTTCTGGCAAACGGATGTTCATTTCGATCATAGCTTTCTGCATATGGTTGATATGCATCGAGGCACTACGTAAATGGTCTTCGCGAAGACGCTGGTAACCCCTTACATTCTTCAGGTCGCCCTGGACAACAAAACAGCGGTTCAGCAGACCATAGCTATGCAGCTGTTGTATCCATTGGCAATCCTTAACATCAGTCTTACGCCCAGGAACCTGCCGGGTCTGGCGACCATCAACCAGCCATACATCAAACCCATCCTTGGTAAGGATATCGTATAAAATGACCCAATAAGAGCCAGTGGCTTCCATTGCAATGGTCTGGACGCCCTTTTCCAGCAGGTAGGATGCTGCCAGTTTAAAATCACAGGTAAAAGTGCCAAACACCTTTACTTCTGAATACCCGGGACTGATGTAGATGTTTCGTGAACCGATATCGATCCCAGCGGAATGGTTGTGGATAATTTCCATATTATAACCAATAAGTATATAAAACCTTAAGCCCAAAGGGATGAAAATAAAAGGCAGGCTATCATGCGGGCGACCAGTAAAGGCGCTCCAAACTCCAATACTATCTCCTAAGGAACTATACTACCATGCAGGCAAAAGCACTATGCAGACAAACGTCCAAACTGCTTAAGGCTCATAAAGTTACGAATCTGTCATCAATCCTCCTTTGTATTCGAGAATTCTAAAATCTACCATTGACAGCCCCATATAAGAACCGTCATTGCGAGGAGGAACGACGAAGCCTGTCTGCAGCAGGCAGGCAGGCAGGCAGGCAGGCAGGCAGGCAATCTTACAACGATCGCTAGTTGAAACTGAAGTAATGCTTTTTCCCACCCATAGTAGTAAGATTGCTTCGTACCTCGCAATGACGACTCCGAAGGGGGCTGTCACTAATATTGATTTTTATGAAATAAATTAATCCTCAGGATGACAACCTTGAGGGGCATCCCTTTCAGGGGAAGGCGCTATAGAGGTGGTGAAAGTCCTTCGACTACCTGTCCCGATCGATCGGGAAGCTCCGGATGACAGGCTTTTCAGGATGACAAGCTAGGGGAATGCTATTGGGATTTCAAATAAAAAGCCGCAGATGGATCGTCTGCGGCTTGATATTAAGTGTTGTTATGCTGTATGGCGCACTATGGCTTTTTGCCGATGTTTACACGTACATTCACTTCAAAATCGCCGCCGGTATAACCACTAATGGCTGATGTTGCTGTATTGTAATAGGCCATAAAGTACAGGGTAGATTTGTAGTTCATGCCTAAACCAACGGTAGCATTCTGCGTATTGTGGTACATGGCCATTAAAGAGAGTTTATCGTTGGCAAAGTTGGCGTTTACGCCGGCATCCCATAAGTTCTGGTAGTTTTTAATGCCCCTGAATACGCCTTTGGGTTCTAAACTAATGGCATCCATACCCGAGCCGAGGTTAAATTTATAACTCATTGCCGAGTAAAAGGTGGGTTTATCGGCAAAGTTTAAATCATCTTTACGGAATACGGAACGCATATTGGGTACGGCACCTTCGATGGTTAAGTTTTTCGAAGTGTAGGATACACCGAAATCGCCATCGAGATAGTAACCCCTGTCGTTAAAGCGGGCAATGGATGGATCGTTGATATCGCTGTTTCTGATGCTGCTTAAATCGAGCCTGTCCTGACTGCCGCCGAACGAAATACCAAAGTTTAGTTGCTGATCTTCGCTGCTTAGGGGCAAATGGTAGGCAAAGGTTCCAACAGCTTTGGTACGCTGTATACCGCCCGACTTTTCGTTGTAGAAGTTAACACCCCAGCCCACTTTATTTACCTGCTGATCGAGGGTAATACTTTGGGTAAGCGGTGCTCCCGGAATGTTTGACCATTGCTTGCGGAAACTGCCGTTAATGTTAAAGCCTTCGTTAATACCGGCCATGGAAGGGTTAACCAGATAGCGGTTTTGGAAATACTGGGCATTTAAGGGCAGGAGCTGTGCTTTTGCCTGATTGGAAAAGAAAAGGCCTGCTGCAAATAGAAACGTTACGAGACTTATTTGCTTTATGTTTTTGATGATTGCTTTCATGTCTGTAATTAGTTTCTAAGGATGTTGATATAACCTTTAAATGTACCTATACCGTTACCCAAATCAATGATGTAGTAATAGGTGCCTTCTGAGAGGGGACTGCCGTTCAGGGTTCCGTCCCAATCGTTGGCATAGGTGTGTTTGGTGTATAAGATGCGTCCGGTTTTATCGAAAATCTTTAGGGTATTGTTGGGGTAATAATCGATGTTTTTGATGATGAACTTATCGTTATAACCATCGCCGTTCGGTGTAACTACAGTACTGGCTTCGAGTTTATAATCTTCTATTACGGTAATGGCAATGGTTTGATCGCTAACACAACCGCTTGCATTGGTTACAGTAACCCGGTAAGTACCGTTCTGCCTTGGCCTGATGGTTAGGGCTGCAGTGCTTTGTCCGCTGATGATGTCGGCACCCGACCAGCTGTATTGGGTACCACCTGTTGCGGTTAAAATCAGGGCATCGCCTTTAGAAATAGAAACACCTTTATTGCTGCTGATAGCAACTACCGGTAAAGCATTTACGGTTATGGTTGCCGATCCACTTTGTAACTGGCTGGCATAGGCATCGGTCACGCTGACCAGGGCATAGGTATAGGTACCTACCAAACCGGTTGGTGCACTAAGGCTTGCCGTGGTATTGTTTGTGGTGATGGTGCGGTTTGCGCCTCCGTTTATGGTATAGGTAAAGGTATATGGTGCTGTACCCACTGAACCGGTAAAGGTAATGTTAGGTGTTGAAGCAAAGTTACATACGGATGCAGTACCTGCGATGGTTGCCTCTGGTAGCGGACGGATAATTACGGTTGCGGAGCCGGTTTGTGGCTGACCACAGTTGATATCGGCCACGCTTACCAAATTGTAAACGAAAGTACCCACTGTACCGGTTGGTGCTGCAACTGTTGCAGTATTACCTGTCGAAGTTACCGTGCGGTTAGTGCCACCGTTAATGTTATAGGTAAAGGTATATGGGGCTGTTCCGTTTGCACCGGTAAAGGTAATGTTTGGTGCCACGGCCAGGTTTGGTACTGCTGTAGTGCCCGAGATGGTTGCCGTAGCCAAAGTTCTAACGGTTATTGTTGCAGTTCCGGTTTGGTTCTGCCCGGCATTTACATCGGATACGCTTACCAGGTTATAATTGAAAGTGCCGGCTACGTTGGCAGGTGCCGCTACCGTTACTGTGGTGTTTGCACCAACAGTGCTGATGGTTTTATTGGCTGCGCCGTTAATGTTATAGGTAAACACATATGGGCCTGTACCGTTGCCACCTGTAAAAGTAACGTTTGGTGCAGTTCCGTTTAAGCATAGTGCGGTTGTGCCCGAAATAGCTGCTACGGGAATAGGGTTAATTTTAACTGTGGTAGAAATATTCTGCGGCTGCGTGCTATAAGCATCGGTAATGCTGGTAACGGTATACACAAAGGTGCCTACGGTATTGGCCGGTGGGATAAGGCTTGCCGTAGCTGTTGCTGAGGTTAAAGTTTGATTGGCACCACCGTTAATGTTGTAGGTAAAGGTAAAGGGTGCAGTACCTGCTGTTGCAGTAAAGGTAATGGCCGGTGTAGTAGTATTTACCGGGATAGAAATATTACCGCTCAATGCTGCAACTGGTTTGGCGTAGATTTTTAAATTGGCCGGGCCGTAGTTAAGGGTATAATTGGTGCTTAATGCCAATGTTCCCTGTTGAATGGCGTAATCGCCGGCGGTTTCGCCCGCAACACGTGTTAATACACCAGTAAAGGTATCGGTACCTATTAACGCAGGGCTAGAAACATAGGTAAATGCCGGATCAACGGTACCTTCAACCTTGGTTTTGGCATCGGCCGTTACGTTAATGGTTTTAGGGGCAATGGTTAATACCTGTTGTTTGGCTACAGCCGGATTAAAGAAGGTGTCGCCGGGCTGGCTGGCCGTAATGGTTACCGTACCTGCTTTTACAATATGGATGTCGTTATTGCTGATGGTTGCAATATTGGTATCGCTGCTGGTGTATTCGATGTTGATGGTGGTATTATCGCTGGTAGCACCTGCAATCAGATCCGGATCGCCATAAGTAGCGGTCCTGGTAGCTGCAAAAGTAATGACCTGGTCTTTTTTAACGGTTGCATCATCCCTGGTGTACCAGATAGGTGAGGTGATGATCCTGCTTCCATCGGCCTCAACAATATCGGCATAATAATAACCAGTGGCCAGATTGGCTAAAGCGTTATCGGTATAGGTTAAACTTGCGGTAGTGCTATTGGTTAACTCAACCGGGTTGATGCCGCTTCCTGGTGTTCCATATAAAATCCTGATGCTGGTAACCGGGCTTGTGGTAATAGAACTTACCGAAATCTGTGGTGCACCTGCAGTTTTAAATATGCTACCTACGGGCTGTTTATTAATATTGAAAACTATTTTGGCGGCCGAATCCTGTGAAGCATAAAAACGCATCTTTTTAATGGCATCCAACAAATCGTTTTCGGTAAGGGCAGGGGCCAGTACCACCAGTCTTGCACGGGTATGCTTACCAAAGGTTAAATTGTGGTTATCGTGATCGATGTTTGCACCAAGGTGATATCCACGGGCGAGCATGCGGTTATAATAACTTAAATAACTCATCGAGCTTGCCGGATCGGAATAGGTAACGTTGGTAGAAAATGCGGGACCGCTCTCTAAAGCTGCACCAACAATGGCACTATCGGCACTTAAATCGTAAGTGGCAGAAATGTTGTTAAAATCGGTGGTGTTGGGGTGGGCCAAAGTTGCAATGGCATTTAAACCATGGCGGTTAATGATCCTGAATAAACCTGCCGGACCGGTATAGGTACTTTTTGGTACGTAAATCTGGTTTTCGCCAGGTTCCCAACCGATCAGCGAATCGATACCGTACACAATTACGTGTCCGCCACCGCTGATTACACCCCATTCCATACCATGCATAGCAACGAAAGTAGAGGTGGTTGCTTTTTTAGCAGCGTCGATACCGGGTTGCCAGTTAGCCAGCGACATACCTGCCTGGGTGTGGTTATGCTCTGATATACCGAGGAAATCGAGATTCATTGCCGTTTTGGCAAAAGCATAATCATCTTCAGGTTTTTTGGTTAAATCGTCTTTATTTCCGTCCGAATAACTGCTGTGACTGTGTAAGTTACCATAATAGAAATTCAGTTTGTTTACATCAAGGATGCCTGTTTTAAAGTTGCCTAAAAGTGGTTGTGTAGTTAAATACAACGGACCACCGCTACAGGCACTGTTTAGGGCATAGGTAAAGAAATAGTAATTGGTGTTCTGCGTTAATCCGTTTCTGATAAATGAAGTACCGCTTCCTCTTTTTACCACAATACCACCACCCAGCATGTCGCCAACATTGTAAACGGTTTGGTTTACCGGTGCTGCGGTTAGGGTATTGCTGGTGCTCATTACTACCAGGTATTCATCGGCCGCGCTGGCTGCTGTAAAAGATGCCTGGATAAAGTTGTAGTTGGATGAGGTAATGGTAAAACCTGTAGGCTGTGCAGTTGGAGTGGCACATGGTAACAGGGTTTTGGTAGTTTGTGCCGCGGTTAAAATATTGGTGGTTAAATATTTCGGTCCGCCGGTACAGGAAAGGTTGTTCAAAGGAACAATAAAGTAATTGTAAGTGGTTGAGCTGGTTAAGCCGTTATCGGTAAAAGTATTGCTTACAATTTTATGGATAACGGTACCACCGCCAAAAGAAGAGCCAATGGTATAGGCCGTACCATCAACCGGAAGTGTGCTTAATGTTGCATTTAAACTTCTGATGATGAGGTATTCGTTGGCATCAGCCGATTTGGTAAAAGCAGCCGTAATGCTTCCGGTGGTTACGGCACTAAAAGTAAGGGCTGTTGCCGGGACTGTTGGCGCGGTACAGGCAGGTAAATTTGGCGGAAAATGAACGCCTAACCTGTTGGCATCGTCATCGTCGATTGCATTTTGTACGGTAGCCAGTGGAGTTCTGGTCCAGTCGTCGTCCATGTAAGTAGGACTAGGGGCAGTAACATTTAAACTTCTTACGTAAGAAACATCTTTAGCGTTAACTCCCTGACCAAAAGCATCGATAATGTTATTGTTGGCATCGAGTAAAGCCACGCCGTCGTTACCATTAAAATTGATAACGGTATTGCTGTTCAATACGGCACTTGCAGGGCTTAAATAAGGCACTTCGCTGGTGCTGTTTCCGGTATTGCCCAAAAGCACTGTACCGTGCGCAGGAATGATAAAGTTTAAATTTACGGTTTGCGATGGTGCTCCGGTAATGTTGATATTGCCGGCATCGCCCGAAATATTATAAAGCGCGAGTTTTAATTGTGGTGATGCGGTATTGATGGGGGCATTGCTCAGGTTGGTCAGTTCGATCCATTTGTTTACCGAAGTTCCTTCGTAATACTGGCTGATGATTACAGGTGCACTAACCAAAGGCGGGTTAGCGGTAGTCGCATCAACAGTGGCCACTGCGGTCTGTAAATTGCCGGCCACATCCTGTGCAACCACATATAAGGTATAACCTGTACCGGTTGTTAAACCTGTAATTGATGCACTGGCATCGGTATTGGCGGTATTGGCAAATGAACCCGATTTTAAGGCTGCGGCACCTGTTCCATCTTGTGCGGCTTTAACCTGTGCAGGGGTAGGTGTGGTACCGTCTGATAATGCCAGCACATAATAAGTGGTGCCCGCTTCGTTAATGTTGTTTACAAAAGCAACAGCAGTAGTGGTAACCGCAGTTGTTTTTGGATAGGTTGCTGTGGTTACCGGTGGGGTAATATCAGCCGCGCCAAGGGTAGAGAAACTTAATGTAGTAGCTGAAGCTTGTAGATTTGGCGAAGTTGCTGCATCTTCGGATACCACATATATTTTATAAGCTGTAGAAAGTGTAAGTGCTGATATGGTCGTACCTGCATCAGTATTGGCTGTATTGGCAATGGTACCAAATTTAAGTGCCTGAACATTATTGCCATCCTTACCTGCTTTTATCTGTGCAGTTGTTGGGGCTGTTCCTGCAGCTGGTAATAAAACATAATAAGTATTTCCGGTTTCGTTGATATTGCTGATAAGGTTTACTGTAGTGCTGGTTATTAAGGCGGTTTTAGGGTAACCAGAAGCGTTTGTTGGTGGTGTTGTATCAACCGTGCCTGCGCTTGTTACCGAACCCCCAATGTTGAAACCGATTCTTCCGGCAGCAGTGGAGTTAAAGCCCCAGCCACCGGTAGCTGTTTGTCCTGAAGCATAATAGCGGATGGTTATGGTAGTTCCTGCTGCTACATTTTGTAGTGCCGTTATTCCTGATAGGTTAACTGTAGGAGATGCATTTGGGGCAACAGATGTACTTGTTATCGTTGATGGACTTCCTATTAAGGTAAAGGTTGTTCCGTCTAAGCTATAAGCATATTGTGAGCTAACACCCGCGTTTGCATAATAAGTAGCTGTTCCGGCAAAAAGGGCATCAATAGCGCTAAGTGAAATCTTGTTGCCTGCTGAAGCTGTTAATGTTACCTGAAAATAGTCGGTGTTGGCGGTAGATATGCCGTCATTTTTAAAATTAACTGTCCTAAACGAATTGTTACCTGCACTTGCTGCTGCACCTGCTCCACGGGTTATAACTGGAACGGCGGCTAAGCCTGCATCGGATGTTGTGGCTGTAGAGGTTGCCAACATACTCTGCCCTGTAAAATCCCAACTGGCAATCTGTGCCAATGTAGTTAAAGGGAAATAGAGGGTAAGAAATAAGGATAATAGTAAAAGTTTTTTCATATAATCTGTTTTTGATATGAAATGACGAATAAATCTTTTTTAATAAGTTAGTTAAGCGAATCAGGGGTGATTGCTTTAAAATTCGGGAACGGTCCCGCAAGAATTTGGATGATTAGATTAGCGTTTTGTCATACCGGATAATAAGGATTGTTTTGTTGGAGAATTTTTTGATCATTCAGCAGGAAACAACAACCGCTATACCGTAGATAGATATAACAATACAGAGAAACCATTTGTCTGACAACGATTTTTAAACTGATGAACAGTTATTGGAGTAATTGTAGCGCCATATAGAATGATTAGGTTGCGAAAATAGGTTTTGAATGTTAATTCAGTATTATGGGGTGATTAATTACTGGTTTGTTTGTTAAAAGCCTGGACAATACAGTATTGAAAATATAAATTTATGTATTTCTCCGGCATTTTAACAAGATGTTGATAAATCCTCTTAAACCGGTAGGGTTACCGGCATATTTTAATGTATTTACAGGTAATCTTCGATATTTCCTTTACCCTCACGAATTACTTCGAACTCGCCGGTGGTGCAATCTATCACTGTCGAAGCCTCATTGTCGCCGTAACCACCATCAATAACGAGGTCGACCAGGTCTTCGTATTTTTCGTGGATCAGTTCGGGATCTGTTGAATATTCAATTACTTCGTCGTCGTCCTTTATTGAGCTCGATAAAATTGGGTTACCCAGTTCTTTTACAATACAGCGCGCAATGTTATTATCGGGCACACGTATACCTACTGTTTTTTTGTTCGAACTTAACAGTTTGGGTACATTGTTGTTGGCATTAAAAATAAAGGTAAAAGGGCCCGGTAAAGCTTTTTTCAGTACCCTGAAAGTGGTATTGTCAATGGGTTTGATATAATCGGAAATGTGCTTTAAATCGTGGCAGATAAAAGAGAAATTGGCCTTTTCGGGTTTAATTCCACGTATGCGACAGATCTTTTCAATTGCTTTTGGGTTGGTAATATCGCAGCCCAAACCGTAAATTGTATCGGTTGGATAGATGATGAGGCCACCTTTTTTCAGTACTTCTACAACCTGTTCAATGGCTTTTTCGTTGGGGTTTTCCGGATATATCTTAATAAGCATAGCGTAAAAATAACAATTTAATGGTGTCAGTTGTTTAATAATCCTAATCTTTGTAAGAACAAAACATCCGCTAATCTAATTTTATGAGAAAAGCTTTCGTCGCAATTGCCGCATTTTTAATTGCCCTAACTATTATGTTAGGCCTTTATCATCCCTTTTTATGGTGGACATTTATTTTTACAGGTCCTTTTGTTATTCTCGGTATTTACGATTTATACCAGCCGAAACACAGTATTGTAAGGAATTACCCTGTTTTTGGTCGCTTAAGGTATTTTATGGAAGAGTTAAGGCCAAAGGTGTACCAGTATTTTGTAGAAAGTGATACCAATGGTACGCCATATAGCCGGTTAAACCGCTCGCTTATTTATCAGCGCGCTAAAAAAGATAACGATACCATTCCTTTTGGAACACAGTTAAATGTATACGATAATGGTTACGAATGGCTAAGCCACAGTATTGCTGCCATTTCACATCACGAGTTGAATTTAGATCCACGGGTTTTAGTGGGTGGACCAGACTGTAAAAAGCCATATTCGGCTAGTATTTATAATATTTCGGCCATGAGTTTTGGTTCCTTAAGTCAGAATGCAATCCTGGCTTTAAACGGCGGGGCCAAAATGGGTAATTTTGCGCACAACACAGGCGAGGGGGGTATTAGTGATTACCACCGCCAGCCGGGAGGCGATTTAATCTGGCAAATTGGTACGGGTTATTTCGGTTGCCGCAATGCGGATGGTACCTTTAATTATGATGCCTATGCCGAAAGGGCCAAAACCGATCAGGTAAAAATGATCGAGATCAAGCTCTCGCAGGGCGCTAAGCCGGGTCACGGTGGTATGTTGCCGGCTAAAAAGGTAACCCCCGAGGTGGCACGCATCCGTTTGGTGCCCGAAGGTAAAGATGTATTGTCGCCACCAGCACACTCAGCCTTTAATACACCTATTGGTTTGCTGGAGTTTGTGAAGCAACTGAGAGATTTATCAGGTGGTAAGCCTGTTGGCTTTAAGCTTTGTATTGGCCGTAAAAGTGAGTTTTATGCCATTTGTAAGGCGATGATCGAAACTAAAATCTATCCTGATTTTATTACTGTGGATGGGGGTGAAGGTGGTACCGGTGCTGCACCGCAAGAGTTTTCTAATTCGGTGGGTATGCCGCTGCGAGAAGGGGTAGCCTTTGTATATGATGTATTGAATGGTTTCGATCTGAAAAAACACATTAAAATTATTGCTTCGGGCAAAGTAGCTACAGGATTTGACCTGGTTAAGAATATAGCATTGGGTGCCGATATGTGTAATGCCGCCCGCGGAATGATGTTTGCATTAGGTTGTATACAGGCTTTAGAGTGTAACAGTAATACCTGCCCAACGGGTGTGGCTACACAGGATCAAAGCCTGATGAAAGGTTTGGTTGTAGAGGATAAAACCGTACGCGTTAAAAATTTCCATAACCTAACTGTTGCCAGTGCTGTAGAGTTGCTGGGTGCTGCGGGTTTAAGGGAAACGCATCAGTTAAGTCGCGCATATATTAACAGGAGGGTGAGCCCTAGTGTAATGCAGAGCTATTTAGAGAGCTTTCCGTACATACCGGCGGGTAGTTTGCTGCAAACGCCTTATCCAACCCGTTATGAACTGGGCATGGCTTTAAGTACTTCGCAAAGTTTTGCGCCAACCGATTACAAGGTTTCGGCGGTTGATTATGCGCATGCTAATCCGTATGGTGATCATGCAAGTGAATAATAAATGCAATTAACGCCAATTTTACAATTGGCTACCCGGGAGTCGTCCCGATGGGACGGACCGTTCATGTGGATAATCTCTAAATCTAAAATCGTCTCATCGGGACGATTCATGGTAGAAAAATAATGGAATGTTTTTTTCGTCGTTTAAGAAGGTTTTGTGTTTTACGGTAAGGGATAAAAAAAAAGAAGTCAAGTTCTAAAAACTTGACTTCTTTGGTAATAGGCTATTTGTTTACCCTAAACTAAAATTCCGCGTTTTTAGGGAATCTTGGGAAAGCAATTACATCGCGGATGTTGGTCATACCCGTTACGAACAATACTAAACGTTCGAAACCTAAACCGAAACCAGCGTGTGGTGCTGTACCGAAACGGCGGGTATCTAAATACCACCACAATTCATCCTGCGGAATGTTTAAAGCTTCCATGCGTTGGGTTAAACGATCTAAACGCTCTTCACGCTGCGATCCGCCAATCATTTCGCCAATGCCCGGGAATAAAATGTCCATAGCGGCAACCGTTTGTCTGCCTTCGGCATCAGGTTCGTTCTGACGCATATAGAACGATTTAATATCTGCAGGGTAATCGGTTAAGATTACTGGTTTTTTAAAGTGCTTTTCTACCAGGTAGCGTTCGTGCTCGCTCTGTAAATCAGCTCCCCACTCATCAATCAGGTATTTGAACTGTTTCTTTTGGTTGGGCTTAGAAGATTTTAAAATCCTGATGGCTTCTGTATAAGTTAAGCGCTCGAAATCGTTAGTCAAACAGAAATCGAGTTTCTCTAATAAGCCCAGCTCGCTGCGCTCGTTTTGTGGCTTTTGTTTATCTTCTTCGGCTAAGCGGCTGTTTAAAAATTCAAGTTCCTCTTTGCAGTTATCTAAAGCATATTTAATTACATACTTCATCATATCTTCTGCAAGCTGCATGTTGTCTTCTAAATCAGCGAAAGCAAACTCAGGCTCAATCATCCAGAACTCGGCTAAGTGGCGTGTTGTATTTGAGTTTTCGGCCCTGAAAGTAGGTCCGAAAGTATAAATTTTACCGAAAGCCATTGCCGCTAATTCGCCCTCTAACTGGCCCGATACGGTTAGATTAGTGGCGCGTGCAAAGAAATCCTGAGAGAAATCAACCTTGCCATCTTCTGTGCGTGGTGTATTGTCGAAATCTAAAGTGGTTACTTTAAACATTTCGCCTGCACCTTCTGCATCACTGGCGGTAATTACAGGGGTATGCATGTAAACAAAACCACGTTCGTTATAAAACTGGTGAATAGCGAAAGCCAAGGCATGACGAACCTTAAAAACCGCGTTAAAAGTATTGGTGCGGAAACGCAAGTGTGCTATTTCGCGCAAAAACTCCAGACTGTGTTTTTTAGGCTGTAGCGGGAATTTCTCCGGATCGCTATCGCCCAGAATTTCTACGCTGGTTGCTTTAACCTCTACTGTTTGGCCTTTACCAAGCGATTCGATTAATTTACCTGTTGCAGAAATTGCTGCACCTGTAGTGATTCTTTTCAACAGCTCATCGGGTAAATTATTAAAATCGATCACAACCTGGATATTGCTCATGCAAGACCCGTCATTTAATGCAATAAACTGATTATTACGGAAAGTTCTAACCCATCCCATAACCATTACTTCTGTGTCAAATGCTGTCGACTTTAATAAATCTTTAATTTGCTGTCTCTTAATCATATTGTTGTTTATAAAAGCTGCAAATTTAGGAAAAAAACTTGTATCAGGTAACAGTTTGCGGTTTTCAGTTGACAGTTTTTTTACGCCTGAAGTGTTTTAAATTGTTAATAGCCAGAGTTCGTACTTATGACTTAGGAATTTAAAGCTTTGAGCATTTTTGAAGGTTAAATATCTTTAATCTTCTTGTTTTGTGAGTGTTTGTTGTGTTTCAGCTTATTTGTCGACTTTTTTTTAGGTGTTTTTGTGTTTTTGTTTGTTTATTTTATTCTTTTTATCTGATTTTTTGTTTTTTATGATATTTGTCAGTGTATTTGTATGGTTTATTTATGTTTTTTATAGTATTTATCTGTTTTTGTTTTATTTTTTGTTGAATTTATCGGTAATAATTTACCTTTTTATGTTTAATATTGAATATTTTTTATGTTTTTTAATAAAATTACTTGTGTTTTTAAATATAAATCGTACTTTTGTAATGCTCGTTAATTATTATTATATATTTGGTTTAAAAAGAGCGCTGGTAACGGCGCTTTTTTTATAAAAATTAAGACTTATTCATAAAATCAACATAAACTAAACAACCTAAACTAAGAAAGCTCCAATTTATTGGAGCTTTTCTTTTTATTGGGAGGTTTTAGTTCGTAAAGCATAGCATATAGTGTTCTTTATTGTTAAGAGTTGCAAAATCAGCAATACATCCCTCTTTGATTTCTCTATAACAGATCTATGAGAAAAGCCGTCATTGCGAGGTGCGAAGCAATCTTACAACGATTGCTATAATCTATAGTAGTAAGATTGCTTCGTCTGCTGAAAAAGCCATCTCGCAATGACGAGCCCTTTTCCTTGGGAGGCAGATTTGAAAGTCAAAAAAAAAGCTACCCTTTTCAGGATAGCTTTTCAATATATGTTTTGTTGTTGTTATGCTTCTGAATAATTGATTTTATTCACGTGCTTGTCGATTTCCCATCTTCCGGTACCTTCTTCGCCAATTACTTCGAACAATTCTAAAGCTCTGCGGGCTTTGTATTCTTCTTCACGTTGCTCTTTTAAAAACCAGTTTAAAAATTCCATGGTTACAAAATCCTGTTCTTTGTGGCATTTAGCCGCAATGTTTTTGAAACTTTGGGTAATTGCAATTTCTGCTTCTAAGGCATCTTCGAAAACTTCTCTAAAGCCTGCGAAATCTGTTTTAATTCCGCTTACTTCCGGAGAAATTGCATTTCCGCCCATATCCAATACGTATTTGAATAATTTAAGCTGGTGTACTCTTTCTTCTTCAGATTGCTTTAAAAAATAATCTGCCGAAAAATCGTAGCCATTTTGATCGCACCAAGATGACATTGATAAATATAGTGATGAAGAGTGAGCCTCTTTTTTGATCTGCTGATTTAATAATGTTTCAATATCCTGTGATATTAAACATTGGATGCGCATTAAGTCTTTCATAATTCTGTGCTTTAATAACATTACAAATGTAAAGTGAATTTGTTCGGCTTTCTAATTTATTTGCAATATGAAATTAGTCTAAATTGCTGATAATTAGTTATTTGTAATCAGTTTAAATAAGGTAGCATGGATAATGTAAGAGGGAAGATGGGGGATGGAAGATAAAGAGAATGACGCCAAACGGATACTGGTTGAGGATCAGAAGTATAGTAGCTGTTTTCAGTTAACAGTTTTCAATTTGCAGTTTGCTGTACTCAGTTAACCAGTTTAAACAATTAACCGATTAACCAAATTATACAGTTAACCAATCATTTGGATCATTAAGAAAGTTAAGGAAATTAAGATTTTAGTACTTGCTAAAACGATATGATAATCAGTTTGCAGTTTGCTATGCTCAGTTAACCAGTTAACCGATTAAGCAATTTACACTACCAATGAACTAATGATTAATGAACGAATGACTATTGCAGTTAACCAGTTTAAACAATTAACCAATGCCTATTCTTAATAAACTAACCTGTACAGGCAATCATTAATCATGTGGTTTAGTTTAAACATGGTGAAAGTGCCTTGTAGCAGATCTTTTAGCGCAATAATTTCTAAAGCATTTAAAAGATAGATGTGTTCGCAGCCATTAAAGGTAACCAATTCGAAATCGGCTTTGTGGGTGTTTAAAAGAAGCGCTTCGATATCTATGTCTTCTACTACCTTTTTTAATTTCTGAAGTGAAAGGCAGTTGAAGCGGGCAAACTTGCCACCAAAATCTACGTAAAAGCAGTTTAACTTATCAGATTGATAAATTGAACCATGGGTATTTGAGAATACGTTAGCCAGTTGGTTGATATCGATACACGCTTTTTCCATTGGCTACAAAAATTGTGATTATTTAGATTAAATACAAATAAAAACGGAAATAAATTTTGCTGAGTGTTTAGCGTAGGGCACTTTGGAAAAGAAAGGAGATGCCGACTTGATCATTTTGAATAGGAGAGATATGCGGAACGATCATTTCGAGACTTATTGTTACGAAATTAACATGAATGATGTAAGTAGTTGATTGTTTTTTGCCATCTTCACGTCCTTGCCTCGGCTCGCCGCCGAAGGGCTCTTTCTTTTTGCTGCCAAAAAGAAAGAAAAACCACCCGCTGAAAATTTTTCTTTCAAAGTTCGTGGTGTGGCTAGGACAGTAAGGTCCGAAAAATTTGTTAGGCCGGACTAAGTGAAACGGAGATACTGTGCTTTGGCCTGATTAGATGGAAATTCATCCGGCTAAAGAAAAAGATAAGATCAATAATAATTTGAAACAAGGTTTTTGAAGCAAGGTTAACAAGTAGAGAGGTGAACTTGGCTCATGGATTATTTTTGGTTCTCTTTAACTTTAAATACCATGTGATGATACCAACCGCCCATAAATTGTTTCTCGTTTTGGATTACGAAGCCCATTTTTTCATAGAGCTTTAAAGCCTGTACATTATTTTGTTCAACCAGAAGCCCGATGGCTTGGTGACCCAATTGCCAGCCCCATTTAATACCGGCTTTGATCAGTTCTTTTCCTATTCCTTTTCCCTGTGCTTTAGGATTAACACTAATGCTATCCAGATAGAATTCGCCACTTTGGGTTTCTGTATCGGGGTTGTTGCTGCCTGGCATATCGCTGTGGATATAGGTTAGAAAGGGCTTACGGAGTTCGGTAAGCTTTCCTCCATCGTAGGCATTTAAAGCGCCCAGCACTTCACCCGCTTCTTCAAATACCAAAATGTTTTCATAGCTGTATTGATTGCCCTTTTGCTGAAAGAGGTATTCGAAAATACGGTTAATCTCGTTCTGGTTTTGCGTATGGGTTAATTTGCCTGCCAGTTCACCCATCGCCTGAATTATTAAAGGCGCAACTTTGGCAAAATCAGCAGGTTTGGCTGGTCTGATCATTTAAATATCGCTTAGGTTAAAAGTTTCGGCTACCCGGATGCCTTTTTCGGTCCGTTGCAGGGTACAGCACTCATTAACCGGATCGTGCTCCAGGTATAAAACATAGTTATTACTTACTGCTTCTTCCAGAAAGACTTGTTTTTCGGTTAATGTTTTTAAGGGAAACATATCGTAAGCCATTACATAGGGTAGGGGCAGGTGACCAACCGAGGGTAAAAGATCGGCCATGTAAACAACTGTTTTTCCTTTGTAGTTAATTTTTGGCAGCATCATGGCATCGGTATGACCATAAGCAAAGCTGATGTTAATGTCTTTTTGCCAGGTTGTATTTTCCTGCTCGGTAACAAATTTAAGCTGTCCGCTTTCCTGTATAGGTAAAATGTTTTCTTTTAAAAAGGAAGCTTTTTCCCTTGCATTGGGTTCTACAGCCCATTGCCAGTGCTTTTCGTTGCTCCAATACGTAGCATTGCTGAATGCAGGCTTTAGTTTGTCGCCATCCCTTAGCACAGCACCGCCCACGTGGTCGAAATGGAGGTGTGTTAAAAAGACATTGGTAATATCGCCGGTACTGAAACCTAAACCAGCCAGCGATTTTTCCATCGTATCATCGCCATGCAGGTAATAGTGGCTAAAGAATTTTTCATCCTGTTTATTCCCGATTCCGGTATCAACTAAAATGAGTTGATTGCCCTCTTCTATTAATAAACAACGCATGGCCCAGGTACAAAGGTTGTTGGCATCGGCCGGGTTGGTTTTTTGCCAGATGGCTTTGGGTACCACGCCAAACATTGCGCCGCCATCGAGTTTAAAAAAGCCTGTGTTTATGGTGTGAAGTTTCATTTGATGTAAGATGTAAAAGGTAAAATGGATGATGTAAGATGGCTAAAAATACAAAACCCTTTAGGATTAACTAAAGTGTTTCTGTAATAATGTTGGTTTTAATTATGATTTGGCCTTAGGCCATCTGCCTTTAAATTTTTGATGTAAAAGGTAAAATGGATGATATACAGGGCTAAAAATGCAAAACCCTTTAGGATTAACTAAAGGGTTGTTGTAATAATGTTGGTTTTAATTACGGTTTGGCCTTAGGCCTTCTGCCTTTAAACCTTTAACCTTATAAGTGAATTACCTCTCCGTATGCATCAGCGGCGGCCTCCATAATGGCTTCGCTCATGGTTGGGTGTGGGTGAACCGATTTAATCATTTCGTGTCCGGTAGTTTCTAATTTACGGGCCACTACAATTTCTGCAATCATTTCGGTAACGTTGGCACCGATCATGTGCGCACCTAATAATTCGCCGTATTTGGCATCGAAGATTAATTTAATAAAACCATCTTTAGCACCGGCAGCACTTGCTTTACCTGAAGCTGAGAATGGGAATTTACCAATTTTTAATTCGTAACCTGCTGCCTTAGCTGCTTTTTCGGTATAACCTACTGAAGCAATTTCTGGTGTGCAATAGGTACAGCCCGGAATGTTGTTGTAATCTAAAGGCTCTACATGCTGACCTGCAATTTTTTCTACACAGATAATACCTTCGGCCGAAGCAACGTGTGCAAGCGCTTGTCCGCCAACCACATCACCAATTGCATAGTAACCTTTTACCGAAGTGTTGTAGAACTCGTCGGTAACAATTTTACCTTTTTCTGTTTTGATGCCCGTTTCTTCTAAACCAATGTTTTCGATGTTGGCTACAATACCTGCAGCTGAAAGTACGATATCGGCTTCGATGGTTTGCATACCTGAAGCGGTTTTAACCGAAACTTTGCAACCTGCACCACTTGTATCAACCGATTCAACACTTGCCGAAGTCATTACATCGATACCGGTTTTCTTTAAGCTGCGCAATAATTGTTTCGAAACGTCTTCGTCTTCAACCGGTACTACGTTTTCCATAAATTCTACAATGGTTACTTTTGTTCCCATTGTGGCGTAGAAATAAGCAAACTCAACACCAATAGCACCAGAGCCTACAACTACCATGCTTTTTGGTAACTCAGGAAGTACCATAGCCTGGCGGTAGCCGATAATTTTTTTGCCATCTTGCTTCAGGTTAGGCAATTCTCTCGAGCGTGCACCTGTAGCAATGATGATATTTTTAGCTGTAAGTTCTTTTTGTGAACCATCAGCACCTTTAACTTCTAATTTGTTGCCTGGTTTAACTTTACCAGTACCCATAATTACGTCAATTTTATTTTTTTTCATTAAAAATTGAACGCCTTTACTCATGCCATCGGCTACCCCGCGACTGCGTTTTACCACAGCAGCAAAATCGGCCGTTGCGCCAGCGGTTGTAATGCCGTAATCGGCAGCATGGTTAATATATTCGAAAACCTGAGCACTTTTTAAAAGGGCTTTAGTAGGGATACAACCCCAGTTTAAACAAATACCGCCTAATGATTCGCGCTCAACAATTGCAACTTTTAGTCCCAGTTGTGAAGCTCTGATCGCAGCTACGTAACCACCTGGGCCGCTGCCTAAAACAATAACGTCGTAATTCATCTGTTTTTTTTAGTTTATTTTTAATCTGCTTGATGCAGCTTATCCTAATTAAAATGAGCTAATTAGGGTTGGTCTGCATTTGTTTTAAACAGATTTTGTTTTTTAATCGCCTCGTGTTTTGCTGTAATCTTTGGGTAAAGGAGTCTCTGTGTGTACAGATTAATCTCGTGTTGATAGTTGCCTACGTTCACCTTACAAGAAGTTAAGGAAGCTAATCCTGTAACAATCGCTCAAAACTAAAAAAAAAATGTCAATTGGCTAGGCCAATGTTGAGATAGCAGTTAAAATTTACAATGGCTGCATATTGCAGGTTTAAATTTAACATGGTGTTTTTGGTGTTTTCGTATTTGTAGATAGGCAAAACAAATGCGATGGCAGGTAGGGGTAATTGTCTTATTTTTATGTGGATATTTATTGTGAACAGTTGTTTTTTGAAAAATATCATTGTTGTGGCCTATTTTCTGCCTAAATATTAACCAATTATGGTTTTTGTTATTAATAATTTAGTTAGCTAGTCAAACGATTGATAAAGTGAAAGTTGTTGGTTATTGTGTATTTGTTAAATGTTGAAAAATTATGACCAACTTAACCATAATTTAACATTGGATGTTAAAATGTGTTAAATTTTATTGGGTACATTTGCAGCATTAATTATCCTTTAGATTATTATTCAACAACAAAAAAACATTTAAAAAAAGAAAGTATGAAGAAATCTTTACTTTTAAGATTAGTACTGGTTATTGTTGCTTTTGTAGGTATCACTTTTGGTGCGGATGCACAGGTAACTACATCATCAATGACTGGAACAATTAAGGACGCCAAAGGCGCCTTACCTGGTGCGACAGTTAAGGCAACTCACACCCCTTCAGGAACAAGTTATACCGTTTCTACAAATAATGATGGACGTTTCTCTATTGGCAACATGAGAGTTGGTGGCCCATATTCTGTGGAAATAAGTTATATTGGTTTCAAACCCGCCAAAGTAAATGATATTTATTTAAAGCTTGGTGAAACTTATGGTGTAGATTATAAGCTAGATGATTCTGGTAATACTTTAGCCGAAGTGAGTGTGCAAGGGACTAAAAAAGTTACTGCCCTAAAAACTGGTGCAAGTACAAACATTTCTAGTAGAGATTTAGCCAGTTTACCAACGCTTTCAAGAAGTATTGCTGATTTTACTCGTTTAACTCCTCAAGCTAGTGGAAATAGTTTTGGTGGACGTGATGCCCGTTACAACAATATTCAAGTTGATGGTGCTAACCTTAATAACAATTTTGGTTTGAGTAATGACCCACTTCCAGGAGGAGGCTCTCAGCCAATTTCTTTAGATTCTTATGATCAGATTTCTGTTAACATTGCTCCTTATGATGTAAGACAAGCAGGTTTTACTGGGGCAAATATTAGTGCTGTAACAAAAAGTGGTACTAACACTTTTCATGGAACAGCTTATGGCTTTTATAGAGATCAGAGTTTCTTAGGTAAACATGTAGGTGATAATGATATCAGCTCAACAATAGTGGCTTCAAAATCTAAAACTTATGGTTTTAGCTTAGGTGGTCCAATTATCAAAAACAAGCTATTTTTCTTTGTAAATGCTGAAAAAGAAGAAAATTCAAAGCCAGGAATTAACTATTACGCTGCTGGATCTGGAGGTGCAGGTATTGCGTCATCAACGAATGTTGCAGATTTAAAATCAGTATCTGATTATCTTCAATCAAAATTCGGTTACAACACTGGTTCTTATACAGACTTTCCCGCCTTTGCAACTGATAATCATAAAATATTAGCCAAATTAGATTGGAATATCAATAATAGTAATAAGCTAACTTTAAAATTCAGTGATTTTAAAGGAAATGATGATCAACAATTAAATGCAACCAGTATTCCAAATGGAGCAGGTTTCAGGGTAACATCTGGTACAAACCCTACTACTGGTGCTCCGATATTATCTACTATATCAAGAGCTCCTAACAGCCGTTTTGGACCTAAGTCTTTTGCTTTTGCTAACTCTAACTATGCATTCGAAAATACTACTAGAACTGGTACTATTGAATTAAACAGCCGTTTAAGTAACAAGGCATCTAATCAGGTATTGTTAGCGTTGACAAAAAACCGTGCATTAAGAGTTTATGATGGTGGTGTTTTCCCAACAATAGATATTTACGATGGTACCGGAGGTAACTACATTACTGCAGGTATGGATCCGTATACTTTGAATAATGACGTTATTAATGATGTTTATAGTTTCACTGATAACTTTACATACTATGCTGGAAAACACACTTTAACCGCAGGTATAACATATGAGTACCAAAAAACAGGAAATATGTTTATGGCTCCAGCAAATAGCTATTATGCATATAATTCACTAAGTGATTTTCTAACTGATAAAGCTCCAGCTTATTATGCATACACCTATTCACTAATCCCAGGACAAAGTGCTGTTTATTCTGCACAATTGAAATTAGGCCAGGCAGGTGCATATATTCAGGATGAATATAATGTTAGCGATAACTGGAAATTAACGTTAGGCTTACGTGCTGATATGCCTATTTATCATGAAGATCCATTAAATAACCCAGCTACATCAGCCTTAAACTTCTATTCTTCAGATAATGCTACTCTAAGACATTATTATACAGATAAATGGGCTAAGAATAGTGTGTTGCTATCTCCTCGCTTTGGATTAAGATATACATCGGATGATAAATCTTTAGTATTCCGCGGTGGATTAGGTGTATTTACAGGTAAAATTCCTTTTGTATTCTTAACAAATATCCCAACAAACACTGGTATGTATCAGTTTGGAGGTGCAATTAGTAATGCTAATGCAACAGGCTTAGCACAATTGGCTAATATTAAATTTAGCAGCAATCCTTCAGCATATGCTAATTTATTCCCAACTGCAGCAGGTACTACAAGTCCTCCCGCAGTTGTATTTATGGACGATAACTTCAAATTCCCTAAGGTATTAAGAGCTAATCTAGGTATCGATAAAAATTTAGGAAGTGGTTATATGTTTACTTTTGATGGATTGTATACTAAAGACATTAATGCTGTTCGCATGCGTAATGCAAACTTAACTAATGCCAATGGTATAATTAGTGAAGGTGGTTTAACTCGCCCTCGTATTATTGGAACTAATCGTTTAAATGCTGGAACGACTTCAGCTATTGTTCTTGAGAATACAATCAAAGGCTTTGCCTCTTCATTAACAGCGCAATTAAGTAAATCATACAGCAATGGCTTCTCTGGATCAATTGCATATACTTATTCTATAGCTAAAGAGGTTACTGCAAATCCAGGAAGTACTGCAAGTTCGGTATGGAATTCTAATCCTAATGTTGGTACTTCAAATGATCAGGAGTTAGGAAATTCAGCTTACGCAGTTCCTCACCGAGTAGTTGGTAATTTATCTTATCGTTTAGAATATGCTAACCATTTTGCTACGACTATCTCTCTTTTCTATCAGGGGATGACCCAAGGAGTTTATAGCTATGTAGTAAATGGCGATTTAAATGGCGATGGAAATAGTAGTGCAGATTTAATGTACATTCCTCGTGTAGGTGAAACAAACTTTGCAGCTTACACCGTTGGTACAGGTGCAACAGCAGTTACGTATTCAGTAGCTCAGCAAGCTGCCGCTTGGGAAGAGTTTATTAACAACTCTAAATATCTAAGCAAACACAGAGGCGAATACGCTAAGAGAAACGCTGCGACATTGCCTTGGTTTAACAAGTTTGACGTTAGATTCTTACAAGATATTTTTGTTAAAACTGGAAAGAACGGTAGACAAACTTTACAATTCAGTGCAGACATTATCAACTTTAGCAACTTGTTAAATAAAAATTGGGGAACTTATCAAAGATACGTGATTAATAATCCATTAACCTTCAGAAGTATTGGAACAAATAATCAACCTGTTTATAACCTTCAAAATGTTTCAGGTAAATTGATTACTGATCCATTGCAAGATGATATCAGTGTTAACAGTACCTATAGTATTCAATTAGGCTTAAGATATTCTTTTTAGTAAAAAATCTTATTTTAGCTAAAGCCCTGATCAATCCGATCAGGGCTTTTTTGTTGTATGGTTGGTTTGGATAGACGATTATCCGCTTAAATTATTGTTTTTTTAACCCTTGCAGGAACCCCTGCCACCATTACATTTTCAGGTACATTCTGCGTAACTGATGCTCCTGCGGCGATGTAAGCGCCTTTGCCAATGGTTAGCCCAGGTATTATAGTGGCACCTGCACCTACAAACACACCTTCCTGAATATGAACATTACCGGCAACGGTAACGCCGGGAGAAATGGTTACATAATCATCGATAATGCAATCGTGGCTAATGTTGCAAAGGGTATTGATGATACAGTGGTTACCAATACTAACCTGCGTATTAATTACTCCTCCGGGCGCAATACAGTTCCCTGTACCCATTTTTAGGGTTGGGCTTAAGTAATTGTGCGGATGGATAATATTAATGAAACTGTAGCCCTTTTCTGTTAAGAGGCTAATGATTGATTTTCGCTGGTAATTACCTATAGCTCCAATAAGCGCAAGCTTTGATGAAGGTGGATATTGCTTGATAAAATCGTGCAGCTGGATAACTGGTTTACGGAGACTGGAATGCTGATCGTGGTGATCGACGTTGATGACGTAGCCTGCTAAATTATACTCCTGGTGACTGCTAAAATATTCGCTCACTTCTGTCGCGTGTTTGCCAGCACCCAGAACATATACGTCGATCATGATATTTATTCCAATTAGGTGTAATTTGTTAACGTTGAATATACGTTTATAGATATGGACTTAGACAATGTGTCGGTAAAAAGGTTTAATGTATCGATAAAGATATAGTTGGTTTTATAGTTATTTTGGTTTTGTGTGCTTAGTGCGATTCACATTTTCCAAAACATAGTGATTATTGCATCGATTTAAAGAAATGGATTGAGATGCCTTTTGAAATCCTTAATGAAGAAAAGCTTGACTTTCTTTGTCAGGAAAAGAAGGCAGAATGGGAGAGAGTACCTTTCATAGATCTGTAGAAAGGACATAAATAAAAAGAGGTTGTCTTAAAAGATCTAGTTTGGCTATGAACTTAGATTTCAGAAGGTCCTTCGACAAGCTCAGGATGACAATACTATATTTAGACAACCTCTTTTAATGCATTAAGCAATCGATTCTTAAATTACTTACCTGGCTCGGCTTTACCGTTGTGGCAGGTTACACAGGCAATCTGGGTTATAGTTTTTCCTTCCTGCAAGGCTGTATGGAAATATTTCTTGTTAATTTTAGCTGTCATTCGCATCATTTTACGCGCTGTTTCTTTTTCTGGTTTTTCGTCACTGGCGAAATCCATTTTCCGTGGGTTATCTTTCATTGGCGCATGGCAATGGCTGCAACGTACACCTAATGCAAGCTTAAAGTTGTCCATTACTTTATCAAGCTCTTCTTTACTAATGTTTTTGGGCAATACCTTTAAATTTTTTGCTTTTGGCTCTGGTTCGGGTTTAGGCATAAAGGCGCTTAGGCTAAATGCAAAGCAAGCCAGTAAGGCCATTACAATGGTCTTTTTATAATTCATATTCTGTTGGTTTGTATAACTAATATAATCCTTTTTCTGTTGTAGAAAATGACTTTAACAGATTGTAATGAATTTATTTCAATAGCCCAGGCAAGGAAGCAGAATCCGTTTAAAAGAGAAAGGCTTTGGAGTGTATCCAAAGCCTTTGTATTAAATGCAAAGCGGGAGCTTAGTTGTAAACAAAGGTTCCTTTTTCGCTTTCGATAGTTACTTGTTTTTGTTCGCCTTTTTCTACGCGGCCAATAACTTTGGCATCGATATTAAAGCTTTTAGAAATTTCGATAATGCTGGCTGCAATTTCCTGTGGTACATATAGTTCCATACGGTGCCCCATATTAAACACTTTGTACATTTCTTTCCAATCGGTACCCGACTCTTCCTGTATCAGTTTAAATAGCGGCGGAACAGGGAATAAATCGTTTTTAATTACATGGATATCATCGTTAATGAAATGCAATACCTTGGTTTGTGCACCACCGCTGCAATGCACAATGCCATTAATCTGGCTACGGTGTTTTTCCAGTATTTGTTTAATTACCGGTGCATAGGTACGGGTAGGAGAGAGTACCAGTTTACCTACTGTTATTTTGCCATGGCCATCGATATCGATTTCTTCGGTTAGTTTTTTACCTCCTGAGAAAACCAGGTCAAAAGGCACTGCCGGATCGAAGCTTTCTGGATAAGCATTGGCTACCGATTTGTCAAATACATCATGACGGGCAGAGGTTAATCCGTTTGAACCCATACCACCATTGTATTCTGTTTCGTAAGTGGCTTGTCCGGATGAGGCCAGGGCTACAATTACGTCGCCAGGTTTAATGTTATCGTTGCTTATGATCTCTTCGCGCTTTAAGCGGCAGGTAACGGTAGAATCGACAATAATGGTGCGTACTAAATCGCCCACATCGGCTGTTTCGCCACCGGTAGAGTAAATTGAAATGCCTTGCTCGCGCAGATCAGCTAAAATTTCTTCGGTACCGTTAATTACAGCAGCAATTACTTCACCCGGAATCAGGTTTTTATTACGGCCTATGGTTGATGACAGGAGGATGTTATCGGTAGCACCTACACAAATTAGGTCATCAATATTCATAATGATGGCATCCTGGGCAATACCTTTCCAAACTGAAATATCGTCGGTTTCTTTCCAGTACACGTAGGCTAATGATGATTTGGTACCTGCACCATCAGCATGCATGATATTGCAGTAAGTTTCATCTCCGCCTAAAATATCGGGGATGATTTTGCAGAATGCTTTTGGGAAAATTCCTTTATCGATGTTTTTGATGGCATTGTGCACATCTTCTTTTGAGGCAGAAACGCCGCGTTGATTGTACCTGTTATCACTCATGTTGCGCAAAGATAACTTTTTAAGGCGGAAGGTAAAAGAGAAATTAGTCCAAAGTCCTTAGTCAGCAGTCTTTAGTCACTAAATAATTTAAAACAATTAGTTGGCTTTCAGTGGGCTGTTGTTTGAATTATCAACGAACATTTTAACCATCTCAGACACCTATGAGCTCCTTAGACTGTTTTTACCACAAGGGCACTAAGTACATGAATGAAATTTCTCCCGTCTATACTTGCAGGCGTTCCTTTGCACTATATCTGATAGCTACCGGATCGAAATGAGGACCAGTGTTAAGCTGCTGTTTAGTGTCAGTTAACCGTTTTATACAATTAACTGATTAACCATTGAGCAGTTATCTATAACCAGTTTGCAGTACCAATGAACTAATCGCCAATGAACGATTGAACCAATAAACCATAAAAAAGGGCGTAAAGTGTACAACTTTACGCCCGATAAGCTTAAAACCTTGCGGTTATTATTTCATGAATAACAATTCTCTGAATTTTGGTAAAGGCCAAACGCTGTCGTCAACGATTTGCTCTAGTTTATCAGCGTGGTAGCGGATCGTATCGAAGTAAGATTTAACTTTCTCATCGTAAGCAATCGCTTTTTCGCGGGTGTCTTCCAATTTGTTGGTTACTTTACGTTCTTCTAACATCGCATCGATATTGGTTTTAACGATATCTAAGTGCTCAGATAGTTTTTTAACAATTTCTAACGAAGATTTGCTATCCACACCAAGTTCTTTTAATCCTTGAACGTTTGCGATTAATGAGTTCTGGTAAGCAATTACAGCTGGAATAATAGCCGTGTTAGCTACTTCGCCCATTACACGAGCTTCAATCTGTAATTTTTTATAGAAGTTTTCTAACATGATTTCATGACGGGCATGAATTTCACGAGCGCTATAAATACCAGTTGTTGCAAATAACTCAGCCGATTTCTCAGTTAAGTAAGCATCTAAAGCTTTAGGTGTAGTTTTGATGTTTGATAAACCGCGTACTGCAGCTTCATCTTCCCACTCCTGGCTGTAACCATTACCTTCGAAACGGATTGCTTTTGATTCTTTGATGTATTTTTTGATTACTGTTAATAAAGCGATGTCTTTTTTGTCTCCTTTCTTAATTAACTTATCAACTTCAGCTTTAAATTTAACCAATTGCTCGGCCATAATCGCGTTTAAGATCGTCATTGGAGCAGAAGAGTTTGCAGACGAACCTACAGCTCTTAACTCAAATTTGTTACCTGTAAAGGCGAATGGAGAAGTACGGTTACGGTCGGTGTTATCTAATAAAATCTGAGGGATTTTAGGGATACCTAACCAAAGTGCGTTATCTTCTTTGATTTTTTTGCTGATACGTGAGTGCTCGATCTCGTCTAATACATCGTTCAATTGTGAACCTAAGAAGATAGAGATGATTGCAGGTGGTGCCTCGTTAGCACCTAAACGATGATCGTTGCTTACTGATGCAATACTTGCACGTAATAAATCTGCATGCTCGCTAACTGCTTTAATGGTGTTAACAAAGAAAGCAAGGAACATTAAGTTGTTTTTTGGCGTTTTACCTGGAGCCAATAAGTTTTTACCAGTATCGGTAATTAACGACCAGTTGTTGTGTTTACCTGATCCGTTGATACCTGCGTATGGTTTTTCGTGTAATAAAACACGGAAGTGGTGACGACGGGCAACTTTTTCCATCAAATCCATCAACAATTGGTTGTGGTCGATAGCTAAGTTGATTTCTTCATAAATTGGCGCACACTCGAATTGAGATGGAGCAACCTCATTGTGACGGGTTTTTAAAGGAATACCTAATTTTAAAGCTTCGTTTTCGAAATCTACCATGTAAGTGAATACACGCTCAGGAATAGAACCGAAATAGTGATCTTCTAATTGCTGACCTTTAGCAGACATGTGTCCGAATAAAGCACGGCCGGTTAATAATAAATCCGGACGGGCGTTGAACAACGACTCATCAACAAGGAAATATTCCTGCTCAATACCTAAAGAAGCATTTACTTTAGTGATGCTTTTATCGAAATACTGGCAAACATCAACAGCAGCTTTATCTAATGCAGCTAATGCTTTTAATAAAGGTGCTTTATAATCTAACGCTTCTCCTGTATAAGATACGAAAACGGTAGGGATACAAAGGGTTTTACCTGCTTTACTTTCCATAATGAAGGCTGGAGATGAAGGATCCCATGCAGTATAACCACGAGCTTCGAAAGTATTACGGATACCACCGTTAGGAAAACTCGATGCATCTGGCTCTTGCTGAACCAAAGCGCTACCTGCAAATTTTTCAATTGCACCTTCACCGCTAGGTTCGAAAAACGAATCGTGTTTTTCGGCTGTAGTGCCGGTTAAAGGCTGGAACCAGTGTGTATAGTGGGTTGCACCAGCAGCCATAGCCCATGATTTCATGGCAGTAGCAATCTGGTTTGCGTCTTCTGCGTTAATTAACTCACCTTGGTTGATAGATGAAATTAATTTCTCATACACGTCTTTAGATAAGAAATCTCTCATTTTTTTCTTATCAAATACATTAGCGCCAAAAAAGTCAGAGATTTTTGTTGAAGGTGATTTAACTTCTGGTGAAATTCTGTTTTGAGCCTCTTTTAATGCGATGGTTCTTAAGCTTTTCATTAATTTGTTATGTTTTTTGTCAAAAATAGTATATTTTATTAATTTTCGTAAAAAAATCGTATTTTTTGTATCAATTTTATTGAAAACGAAATAAAAAAATGTTTTTCAAGGGTGAAATTTCATTTTTTGTAAAGAAAACAGATTTTTTGAATGTTTTATGGAATCGGTGATTTTGCTGCATCATCCTATAAAACTTTAAAACTATGTTCAACTCTTCGATTAACGTGTACAAAACCGAGTGGCTCGATCTTGTATTTGCAGACCGCAACAAAAATTATGGCGCTTACGATTTAAGATCTAAATCATCGTCGATTATGACCCGGGCACTTTTAATAGCCGGAGGTTTGTTTTTATTGTTGGCCTTTTCTCCTTTAATTTATGCTAAAATCTTTCCAAAGGAGGTTAGTCCGAAGGAAGATAGTGAAGTGACAAGGATTGTTCCGACAGATCTTATTCATCAAATGAAAAAAGAGGAACCAAAGCCGGAAAAGAAACCTGAGCCAGCAAAAGCCGATCCGGTGAAAGTTAAAACCCTGGCACTTCCTTCGAAAATAGTGGTTGTAGATAAAGTGGATATACCTGAACCACCAAGCTTAAAAGAAATAGAAAAATCAGTAATAAGTAATGTTACTCAGGATGGTGTTGAAAAACCTAATGCAGTGATAAATGAGAACAAAGGTGATGGCAATGGAACCGGAACTGCTAAAGATGGCGCAGGAACCACCGATAATAATGAATACCTGGCTGGTGGAGTAGATGAGTACCCCGAATTTACCGGCGGAGCAAAGGCGTGGTCTAAATATATGGAGCGTAATTTAAGGTATCCTTATCAAGCGCAAGATGCAAATATTCAGGGTAAAGTGTTTGTAAGTTTTGTGGTAGAACGAGATGGCTCTGTTAGCGATGTAAAAGTATTGAGGGGACTAGGTTTTGGTTGCGATGAAGAAGCCATGAAAGTAATTAAAAAATCGCCGCTTTGGAAACCTGGAAAAAATAAAGGTGTTCCGGTTCGGGTACGATATAACATGGCCATCAATTTCCAGATCTCTAATTAAAGTTTACCAGTCTAATTATGAAAAAGCACGCTTTAATATGGATGATTCTTTGCCTGATTTCGGTTCAGTTAAATGCTAAACCCGGAATGTTTGATGATCGTATTAAAAAAGAGAGCATTAAACAGGCCAATGCAGATATCCGTAAAGGACAGCTTAAGTTTCTCATCCACGGAGGTATTGCATCTATCCATGTTAAAGGTCAGGAAATATTTGAGCGAAAATATGGTCTGGAGTACTATGATTTTGGGTGCGTAGCGCCTTCGGATATCAATATTGCAGATTATAATAAAGTAATAGCTGGTTTTATGGATCGTAAATATGGAAAAGGCTGGAGAAAAGAGGTGAGGAAGGATATTAGGGGGATATAGGATGTAAGAGGTATGATGGAAGATGGAAAATGGAAGAGGGGTGATGGGGGATGGATGTACATCTTCCATCTCACATTTACCATTTTCCATATTTAGTAGGGGTTGGGTAAATTGAAACGGTTTGGGCGGTGCTCAGGCCGTTTTTTATTTTCAGATCGTCACCCTGAACTTCCACATACAGATCGTCATTTCGAGGGTTAATTTATTGTATAAAAATCAATATGAATGACAGGGATAGCCGAACGGCATTGATCTACTCGAAAAATCGTCATTGCGAGGAGGAACGACGAAGCAATCTTTCATGCCGGTAATTCTTGCTATAAAGATTGCTTCGTCGGCTGAAAAAGCCTTCTCGCAATGACGAATGTGTTTAAACAAAAAATGGATGATGGGACTAAAACCATCATCCATTTTCCATTAATTATTATGAGTTGTCAACTTTCTGGCCATCGTGTCATTAAAGTTGACAACTCTGGGAATACCATTTACATCTTCCATCAATTGATTACCCGTGGTTTTCGATCCACTTGCGGGCGTTTAAAAAGGCTTCCATCCATGGCGAAACTTCGTCTTTTCTACCTGCCGGGTAATTTGCCCAGTGCCATTGGAACAATGAACGTTCAATGTGTGGCATCATTACCAGGTGACGGCCGGTTTCATCGCACAGCATAGCTGTATTGTAATCAGAACCATTCGGACTGGCCGGGTAGGTTTCGTAAGCGTATTTGGCTACAATTTTATATTGATCTTCTGCGTATGGTAACGAGAATCTTCCTTCGCCATGCGATACCCAAACACCTAAAGTACTGCCGGCAAGGCTTGATAGCATTACCGAATTGTTCTCCTGTAAGGTTAAAGAGGTGAAAATACTTTCGTGTTTGCCACTTTTGTTATGCAGCATTTTAGGTTTATCGGCGTGGTCTTTATTAATTAAGCCCAGCTCAACAAATAACTGACAGCCGTTGCAAATACCTACCGATAATGTATCGGGACGGGCAAAGAATTTTTCTAAAGCAATTCTCGCTTTATCGTTATATAAAAATGCTCCTGCCCAGCCTTTTGCCGACCCTAAAACATCAGAATTTGAGAAACCACCCACGGCACCAATAAACTGAATGTCTTCTAAAGTTTCTCTGCCGGTAATTAAATCGGTCATGTGTACATCCTTCACATCAAAACCAGCTAAGTACATTGCGTTTGCCAGTTCGCGTTCAGAGTTACTACCTTTTTCGCGAATAATGGCTGCTTTTGGCCTTGGTTTGGTTTCGTCGATTGCTGGTTTTTTACCGTCAAAAGTAAGCGGGAAACTGTAATTTAAAACGTGGTTTTTATAATTATCGTAACGCTCTTTGGCTAAACCTGCACTGGTTTGTCTGCTATCTAACAGGTACGAAGTTTTGAACCAAACATCACGCAGATGATCGATATCAAAACTAAAGCTGTCAGCAGCATTTTTAACTTCCAGCTTAGCTGAATTACTTACTGTACCAATTTTATGGAAAGTAACACCGTTTTCGGTTAATGTGGCTTCTGCAGCAGCATCAGCCTGGAAAACTACGGCAATATTTTCGGCAAAAAGCAATTTAATGCTATCCTGCTCTGCTAAAGCCGATAAATCTAGCTGAGCACCTAATCCGCGGTCGGCGAAACACATTTCCAACAGGGTAGTAATTAAACCACCGCTACCGATATCGTGTCCGGCCTGGATTTGGCCCGCTTTTATTAATTGTTGTAAAGTGTTAAATGCATTTTTAAACTGAACTGCGTCTTTAACATCAGGTGCTTCTGTACCTACTTTATTTAAAATCTGCGCGAAAGATGAACCGCCCAGTTTATAACTATCGTTTGAAAGGTTGATGTAATAAATGGCACCACCATCTTTTTGTAATACCGGCTCTACTACTTTGGTAATATCATCGCAGTTGGCACCTGCAGAAATAATCACTGTTCCGGGCGCAATAACATCGCCGTTGGCATATTTCTGTTTCATTGATAAGGAATCTTTTCCGGTTGGGATGTTGATACCTAAACCAATTGCAAAATCAGAACAAGCTTTAACAGCTGAATATAACCTGGCATCTTCGCCTTCATTTTTACAGGCCCACATCCAGTTGGCAGAAAGCGAAACGCTTTTTAAACCATCTTTTAAAGGTGCCCAAACAATGTTCGAAAGCGATTCGGCAATGGCATTGCGGCTACCAGCAGCCGGATCAATCAGCGCCGAAACAGGAGCGTGACCAACTGAAGTGGCAATACCTTCTTTGCCCTGAAAATCTAAAGCCATTACACCACAGTTGTTTAATGGCAATTGTAACGGACCAGCACATTGTTGTTTGGCTACCCGTCCTCCCACACATCTGTCAACCTTGTTGGTTAACCAATCTTTAGCAGCAACGGCTTCTAATTGAAGTGTTTGCTCTAAATAGGTGTTTAACTGGCTGGCATCGTAGTTCAGGTCGCTGTATTTGCGGTCAACGGTGCTATCTTCCATTACGATTTTAGGCGAACTGCCAAACATGGCTGCCAGCTCTAAATCCATAGGTTTTAAACCGGTAGTTGCCGATTTAAAAGTGAAACGGTGATCGCCGGTAACTTTACCAACAGTGTACATCGGTGAACGCTCGCGGTCGGCAATTTTTTGTAAGGTTTCGATATGATCGTTGCCAATTACCAATCCCATTCTTTCCTGCGATTCGTTGCCGATAATTTCTTTGGCCGAAAGGGTAGGATCGCCTACGGGAAGTTTATCAAGGTTAATTAAACCACCGGTTTCTTCAACAAGTTCTGATAAACAGTTTAAGTGACCGCCTGCTCCGTGATCGTGGATAGAGATAATCGGGTTATGATCGCTTTCTACCAAACCACGTACTGCGTTTGCTGCACGTTTTTGCATCTCAGGGTTCGATCTCTGGATAGCGTTCAATTCGATGCCACTTCCGTGCTGACCGGTATCAGCAGATGAAACTGCTGCACCACCCATTCCAATTCTATAATTTTCGCCACCAAGGATTACGATATTATCGCCTTCCTGTGGCTTAAGTTTTTGTGCCTGACTTGCTTTACCGTAGCCAATACCACCTGCAAGCATAATTACCTTATCAAAACCCAGGGTACGGTTATCTTCTTCGTGTTCGAAAGTTAAAACTGAACCGGTAATGAGCGGCTGACCAAATTTATTTCCAAAATCGGTAGCGCCATTTGATGCTTTGATCAGGATATCCATTGGCGTTTGGTACAACCATTGTCTTTCCTCTACGCCTTGTTCCCATGGACGGTTATCTGCTAAACGCGAAAGGGCAGTCATGTAAACTGCTGTTCCGGCCAAAGGTAAAGAACCTTGTCCGCCAGCTAAACGATCTCTGATTTCACCACCTGAACCGGTTGCTGCGCCGTTAAAAGGCTCAACAGTGGTCGGGAAATTGTGTGTTTCTGCTTTTAGAGAGATTACTGAATCGAAATCGCTCAAAGCATAAAAATCAGGCTGATCGGCACGTTTCGGTGCAAACTGCTGAACTTTCGGGCCTTTAATAAAAGCAACGTTATCTTTATAAGCCGAAACAATATCGTTAGGATTTTCTTCTGAAGTTTTGCGGATTAACTTAAACAAAGAAGTAGGCTGTTCAACACCGTCAATCACAAATTTTCCATTAAAGATTTTATGGCGGCAGTGCTCTGAATTTACCTGTGAGAAACCAAAAACTTCCGAATCGGTTAATGGTCTTTCTAATTTTTGTGCTAAAGAGTTTAAGTATTCAACTTCTTCATCACTTAAAGAAAGGCCTTCTTGTTTATTGTAAGCTGCAATATCAGTAATTTCTAAAATCGGCTCAGGCTTAATGTTAATGGTATAAACTTCCTGATCAATCTTATCATATTTTTGAGAAAGCATCGGGTCGTAATCAGCAAAGGTTTCGTTAACCTGTTTAAATTCTTCGATCCTGATGATACCCTGCATGTCCATATTCTGGGTAATTTCTACTGCGTTGGTACTCCATGGAGTAATCATAGCTGCCCGTGGCCCTACGAAAAAGCCTGTTAGAGCTGTTTCCTGTGAGATTTTGGCACCGCCAAATAACCATTCGAGTTTAGTAATATCAGTTGTAGAAAGCGCTTTGTCTGTTTGTAAAACAAAAACCGCCTGCGATTGACTAAGGAAGAAATGAATCATGCTTTTTTTTTGAAGTCGCAAATTTAGCGTTTTTATATCGAAAAACTGGTGTACTATGGTGATTGAATGAGAGAATTTTGAATGATTTTAAAATAATGACCGAATGATTAAATTTTGAATTAGAGAATGTAGAACTTTGCAAATCATTCAATCATACACTCATTCTTTAATTCATTCCTTTTTTATGTTACGTATCCATCATATTGCCATTATTTGTGCTGATTACGAAAAATCGAAAGATTTTTACGTGAATAAGCTGGGTTTTACTGTGCTGGCCGAGGTTTACCGGGCGGAGCGCAAATCGTATAAGCTGGATTTGGCGGTGAATGGTGTTTATCAGATTGAGCTTTTTTCTTTCGAAAATCCACCCGCACGGCCGTCGCGCCCGGAGGCACTGGGTTTACGGCATCTGGCCTTTGAAGTTGACGCTATTGAAAAGGAGATTTCGCGTTTAAGTGCTCAGGGTATTGTAACAGAACCTATTCGCATTGATGAATTTACCGGTAAACGCTTTACTTTTTTTGCTGATCCAGATGGTTTGCCCTTAGAGCTTTACGAGATTTAGGATGAGTATTTTCAAGTTCAAGCAATTTGAGGTCGACCAAACCGGTTGTGCCATGAAAATTAATACCGATGGGGTGTTGGTTGGGGCAATGGCAAATCATAGTGCTCCGAAAAGGATACTGGATATTGGCACGGGAACGGGAGTAATTGCCCTGATGCTGGCGCAACGTTTTCCTAAGGCTGTTATACAAGCAGTAGAAATTGATGAAAAGGCAGCGGAAACTGCTGAACGGAATTTTGAATCCTCAGTTTTTAATAAAAGGTTAAAGGCGCAGCATGTTGCCATTGAGGATTTTAATTGTGATGAAAAGTTTGATCTGATTGTTTCTAACCCGCCATTTTTTGTGAATGATCTTAAAAATGAAGAGGTACGGAAAGGGATTGCCAGGCATGCCGATGCTGGTTTTTTCGCTATGCTGGTGAAAACAATAAATGAATTGCTGACTGCCGAGGGCGAAGCGTGGCTGATCCTCCCGGTAAAGCAAGCAGATGAAGTGATATTTCATGCCCGGCATTATGGAATTGAACTTGTAGCTCGCGTGCATATTCATTCCGATCGGTCTAAAGCTACTTTCAGGCAGATCATTCGCCTGGGGAAAAAGAAGGCCGCAACACAGGAAAGTGATTTTTATCTGTATGAAGATTTAAAAGTGCATACTGCTGAGTATAAAATACTACTGAAAGATTTCTTTTTGGCTTACTGATTTAATGTTGAGCCAAATGTCAAGATTGTACAATTATAATGGCGTATTTTTGTAAAGTATTTCAGTCTTTTGTTGCGACTTTTAGGTTTTTTGTTTGTTGGTTTTTGATTAGTTTTTGTGCTTTAAGGCTGTTATATCCTGTAAATTAAAGGCACAATTAAGTTTACATAATGAAAAAAATAGGATTAATTTCAGATACGCACGGTTTTTTAGATGATGCGGTTTTTAAGCACTTTGAAAGTGTAGATGAGATCTGGCATGCCGGTGATTTTGGTCCGGATGTTGCCGCGCCTCTTGCCGCTTTTAAACCTTTGCGCGGTGTGTTTGGGAATATAGATGATGCGGAGATCAGAAATGAATTCCCTGAGAAAAATCGATTTAGCTGCGAAAGGGTAGATGTATGGATGACACATATTGGCGGATATCCGGGGAGATACTCGTCTTTAGTAAAGCCTGAAATATACACTAACCCTCCGAAATTATTTATCACAGGGCATTCGCATATTTTGAAAGTGATGTTCGATGAAAAGCTAAAATGTTTGCATATAAACCCCGGAGCAGCGGGAAAACACGGTTGGCACAAAGTGAGAACCTTGATTCGCTTTTGCATTACTGATGAAAATATTCATACCTTAGAGGTCATAGAGTTATCGGGTAGATAATGTAAAATATACACTAAGTATGGTTTGTGGCGTTAAAACACTAGGACAATTTATTATAGAAAAACAGGCAGATTTTCCCTATGCCAAAGGCGAACTTTCGAGGCTGCTGCGGGATATTGGTATTGCTGCAAAAATCGTTAACCGCGAAATTAACAAAGCGGGTTTGGTTGATATCCTGGGCGATATGGGCACAACCAATATTCAGGGTGAAGAACAGAAGAAACTGGATGTGTATGCTGACGAGCAGTTTATAGCTGCTTTAACCAGTGGTGGAGAATGTTGTATCGTGGCTACTGAGGAGGAAGATGAAATTATCCACATTGATTCGCCGGTTTCGCAAAATGCAAAATACATCGTGTGTATTGATCCGTTGGATGGTTCGTCTAATACTGACGTTAATGTTGCTGTAGGTACTATTTTTTCGATTTACAGGAGAAAATCGGTAGAAGGCAGGGCTAGTTTAGCCGATGTACTGCAAAAAGGTACTGAGCAGGTTGCTGCGGGGTATGTTATTTATGGTTCATCGACCATGCTCGTTTACACTACAGGAAAAGGAGTTAATGGTTTTACGCTGGACCCGTCAATCGGTGAGTTCTGTCTTTCGCACCCTCAAATGAAAATACCCGAAACCGGCTACATGTACTCGGTAAACGAAGGTAACTATGTGCATTTTCCGGACGGGGTTAAAAAATACATCAAATACTGCCAGGTAGAGGATGAGGCTACCAAACGCCCATATACCTCGCGTTATATTGGTTCGATGGTGGGCGATATTCACCGCAATTTAATCAAAGGTGGAATTTATATCTATCCTACAACTGCGCGCTCGCCTAAAGGGAAACTGCGTTTGCTTTATGAGTGCAACCCTATGGCTTTTATTATTGAGCAGGCAGGAGGGAAGGCCAGCACAGGTTTCGACCGGATACTGGATATTCAGCCTACTGAACTGCACCAACGGGTACCTGTATTTATCGGGTCGAAAAATATGGTAGCCAAAGCAGAAGAAATGATGCTTTTGTATACAGCTAAATCAATTTCGCTTGAAGCAAAGGTAGAAAACACACTGCAGGATCTGGGAGTGGTAGGCGGCATTGACTAGCTACCCTTAGCTCTTTCTACTTCAAATACGGTATCGATAGCAAGATTTTGTTTGTCTTGTGAGGCAAAAACCGCTAAACGGTCGCAACGCTCATTCTCCGGGTGGTCGTTGTGACCTTTAATCCATACGAATTTCACTTTATGAAGTTTATAAAGTTCGAGGAAACGCAACCATAGATCTTTGTTTTTCTTGTCTTTGAAATTTTTGGTTACCCAGCCAAATACCCATTTTTTTTCTACCGCATCTACTACATACTTAGAATCGGAGAAAACCGTAACCTGCTGGTTTAAGCTTTTAAGTGCTTCTAAACCTTTAATTACGGCAAGGAGTTCCATGCGGTTATTGGTGGTCATCCTGAAACCGCCGCTTAACTCTTTGTAATGTTGTCCGGCCCTTAAAATTGTGCCCCAACCACCTGGTCCGGGGTTTCCACTGGCTGCCCCGTCTGTGTAAATTTCGATCATAAACGCCGTAAAGTTATGTTTTTAACGCCAAAATAGCTTGTCTTATCTGCTGCTGAAATTTTTTTTCAAATTCAAACAATTGAATGTTAAGGAATTAAAAATTTGTTGCGAAAACTTTAGCAAAAATATTTGCAGGGAATGTTAAAAGTCGTACTTTTGTGACATCAAAAAAAACACGGTGGCTGTAGCTCAGTTGGTTAGAGTATTGGTTTGTGGTGCCGAGGGTCGTGGGTTCGAGCCCCATCAGCCACCCGTAGTGGGGCAAGAGATTTTTAATAGTCTTTTGCCCTTTTTTTTACCTTCTAATTTCTTGTTTATCAGGAAGATACGGGATCAAGCGGAAAAGTTGGGGATCAAGCGGAAAAGTTGGGGGTGATGGAATAATTTGTTTCTTTTGTATCTTATAACAATTACCCATTCCCTGGATCAAGGATATAAAAGATATTTTGATCGGATAGCCTTAAATTGCTGTAAGCCAGGTTCCCAGCTTTTTCTGATATCAGCTTCCGATATACCTGCAACAATCTGTTTTCTTAATTGATCGGTGCCAATACGTAGATCAAAAGCAGATATTCCGTTACTTCTTTCGCGATTAAAGAAATTGGCTTTGTCAGGATAGGCATTGTATAGTTCAATTAGCAAGGATAAATCAATTTGGCGGCTATTGCGGAGCTTGTTAATATCATAATTGCGAAGATCTAAACCATAACAAAGGGTATCTTTATGATTGGGCCGCTCGCTCATGCCCGGAATACTTACCGGTTTGTATGAAAATGAATATTTGCCTTTCAGTGCCGGCGCACCCAATATAGTGAAGGGCATACGCGTTCCGCGACCTTCGTTTATAGCGGTTCCCTCAAACATACATAAGCTCGGGAAAAGCATCACAGCCTGTTGTGTATTTAAATTTGGTGAGGGATTTATAGGTAATACATAAGGCATGTCGTGATTATAATTGGCAACCTTTATAACCTTAATTTTGCAGGGCTTCTTAAGGTAACCTTCGCCATTAAGGTAGCCGGCAAATTCGCCAATGGTCATGCCGTGGGTCATGGGCGTATAATGTATGCCGATGGTGGATTTAAATCTATCTTCTGTCATTACCGGACCATCAACAACATATCCGTTAGGATTTGGTCTGTCAAGAATCAGCAGTTCTTTATTGTTCTCCGCACAAGCCTGCATCACGTGTTCAAGGGTGTTGATATTGGTGTAGTAGCGGCATCCAACATCCTGGATGTCAAACACCATCAGGTCGATACCCTGCAGTTGTTCTTTGGTTGGTTTTTCATTTCTGCCATATAAAGAAACAATTGGAATACCGGTTTTAGGATCTTTTTCATCGCCTACCACAGCTCCGTTACTGGCATTACCTCTAAAACCATGCTCCGGACCAAACACTTTTACAATTTTGATTCCCAGACTTAATAAACTGTCTACACTATTGCTTTTGCCAATTATTGAACTCTGATTGGCAACCAAACCAATTCGTTTCCCTTTTAGATAAGACAGATATTGCTGCGTTTGATCCGCACCGGTAACAATACCTGGTTTAGCGAATGTGCTTTGGTTTGGTGCCGCCAGTAGGGTACACCTGAGGCTATTGATCGCCAGAAGTGATAGAAACAATAAAGCAATAAATCTGATCATGATAAAAAGGTTAATTTTCTACAGTATTATTGGGCTATGGTATAGTACCTGATCCCGGTTTGCCTGCTACATTCATCTGTAACTCATTCTTTTTTCAAAATGCAGTTGAATTTTGAAAACCTACAGGCCTCATATAAAGTTAAATAAATCTTCCTGATAAGATAAAATATCAATCGATAAGCATAAAAGAAATGCATGAGTTCTTTTATCAACTAATCGCAACACTAAATAATCAAGAGGTATCCGTTAAAGTCCAGCAAATTGCAAAGGCTTAAAGCTCCTTTAACAGGTGCCTGCGCTGGCGGCTAACCGGGATGGACATTTTGTTGTCCATAATGAGATAACCACCGTCTGCCTTTTTGAAAGATTCGATGTGGTTGCTGTTGATCAACCAGGATTGATGAACGCGTAGAAAACCATAAGGATCCAGGATCTTTTCATATTCGGAAATGGATCTGGAGACAACAATCGGACGGCTTTCTCCCTTTAGATAAAAACTGGTGTAGCTGTTATCGGCCGAACAGCAAATGATGTCTTCGATGAGGACGTAACGGATTTCATGCTGATCGGCAAGGGCGATGCGTTTCTGCGTATGCAGCCGCTGGTGCTGATAGGACTGCAACAGCATGGCAATTTGCTCAGACTGCGAGTGCTTAAGCTGGCCTACTTTATGCACTGCCGAAATCAGCTCTTCGGGTTTTACCGGCTTTAGCAGATAATCTGTAGCAGAGAACTTAATGGCCTGAATCCCATATTCATCGTGGGCGGTAACGAAGATGATATGTGCCCGGTTTTCGGGCAATTGTTTCAAGAGGTCAAAGCCCGATTCCTGCTGCATTTTGATATCCAGAAAGAGGATATCCACCTGGTGGAGCTTTAAGAAATCGTGAGCCTGAGCTACGGAATTGGCACTCCCTGCAATGGTGAGGTGTGGGCAATACAAGGACAGAAGTCCCGAGAGCGATGCTACGGCACCAGATTCATCATCTACAATATAGCAGCTAAGCTTATTCATTACAGCCAATTTTGAAATGTAAAAGCAGTTATTGTTCCTGTTTCAGCCTGATATTTTACCTCCATCTGAATGGGCAGGGATTCGAGTTTTTCGTTGTAAACCGCAATACGTTTTCTAATCAGCGATAATCCGTGGCCTTCAATCGCTGCTGTATGCTCCCAGCTGTTATTTCCATTATCCGAGGCTTCGACAATGAGTGAAGTACCTGAAGAAAAGATCCTGATGGAAATACGGGGAGAGCCAGGCTGTTTTCCAAAGGCATGCCGGATACTGTTTTCCAGCACCGGTTGTAAAAGCAGTGGGGGGAAATCGATGAGTGGGGCTGAAAGATCAGGGGATACATCAATGGAATACGAAAAAGCTATTCTTTCCTGCTCCAGACGCAGGTAATCTTCTTCCATTTTGATTTCTTCCTGCAGGGAGATAAACTCCTTTTTTCCATTATCCATTACATCACGCATAAAAGCGGCAACATTGCCGATATAGGTGCTTGCTTTCCCCGGATTGTTACTATTAATTGTACCCTGAATCGAATTTAGTGAGTTGAACAGAAAATGGGGGTTCAGCTGCCCACTTAAAAGCGCCAGGCGCGCTTCGGTATCTTCGGCTTTGCGTTTTAATGCAGCTAGTTTTCTTTTGCTGCGCCTGTTCCAAAGATAGAAGGCTACACCACCTGTTAGCAGTAAAACCATACTGATCAATGCAACCTTTCCCCAGGGGATTTGAAAATGGCTTTGTTTTACGTTTACTGTTATTTGATGTACCGTTTCGGGCTGACTTTTGTAGCGGAAAAAAATATTCCGCTTAGTGCCTGCAGGCAGATCATTTTCCAGAACAATATATACCGCGTTTTCGGGGCCGATGGACTGGACCGAATGCCAGGAGCCGGGTTTGTTTTCAAAAGCATATTGCAGTTCTTCATTTTTGCCTAGCGTACCAAACCTTAAAATACCCAATGTTCCGTAATCCTTCTCAAAGGTATTCTGTTCCGTTCCTTTGTAAACTTTGGGTACTCCTGAGCCATAATTCAGGATGTGCTGCAGATTGGTGCTAAGCGCTTCACCCTCCAGCGGAAGCTGGTAAAAAATAAAATTATTGGCCTTATCTTCCGGCCTGATAATCATAATCGTTTTTATTACCTTTCTGCTTGCTATGTTCCTGACCATCAGTTCAAGGGTATCGCCAATAGCTAAGCTGAAATTTCCGGCAAAGAAAGTTGGGTACCGGCTTTTGGTAACCGAGTCATCAGCAAGGTTTTTACTCCCCAGAAAAACATGGTCTTTATTTTGCTTCAAATCAGCGAGGGGTGTCCAGTCTTTAATAACCGTGTGACGCTGGATTGCAGAAAATTCCAGCTTGTTGTAATCTTCCCCTTGAAATTTCCGATAAAGCTGTGTTCTTTTACCGTTTTTCATAATAAAATTGGGGAGAAAGGTAATTCCGATAAACCGGTTTGAAATCAGCTGTATCGAAGTATTCCCGCTGCCCAGGTAGGCGTTTTTGATCTTGCTCAGGTTGGTGTAAAACCGCCTGGGAGTATGTTCTGATCCGGTTAGGATATAACTAAATACCGGTTCGGCACTAAGAGCAAATTCGACACCGCAGGTATCGCATATCTTTCCAGCTACTTTCTTTTTAACCTCCACGTTCGAAAAACCACTTGCCTGATCCTGTTTCCGGGCAGGTTGTTGCTGGGCAAAACCTAAGTTAAAGGCTGTGCCCAGGAGCAGGGTAAGGAGGATTCTTTTAAACATTTGGTCTGTTTTGCACTTATTTCTGGATGTGGTTTCGTTTGCAGGTTCGTTGGAGTACGAAAACGCGGTCAAGATCGGAAAAAACGCTAATTTATATTTCAAAAACATATTAAAGAATGTTGGGAATGATTGGTTAATATTGGTTTGTGCTGGTGGTGAGTGGTTTGGCAGGAATAAATAGGGCAGCACTGATGGCTTGCTCCAGTTTGGCTTCCGTGTCTGGTGCTTCGCCAATCTCTACCAGTTTTATCCTGCCGTCTCTGCCGATAATGATAGTAGTGGGGAAGGCGTAGGGTTTATAACTATTTGTCATGTTTTCAGGTTTGAAAAACTGGCGATAGCTGATGCCTCTGGCAGAGAGAAAATCCTGTATCTGCGTGGCAGAAGTGTCGAGCATGTTGATGCCCATTACTTCAAGCCCTTGTGCTTTGAATTTATTCTTTAGATGCTGGATCTTAGGCATTAAAATCCTACAAGGCATACAGGAAAGGTACCAGAAATCCAATAGTACTACTTTTCCTTTCAAGGCCGGAAGGATGGTCTTTTCGCCTGTGCTTAATTCGGTAGCCGAAAAAGCAGGTGCCAACATATTGGTACCGATGGTTTCAATGCTGTTTTTTTTAACTTCCATTTCTATTGGCCCTTCCAGAAAAGTTTCAGGATCGAAGCTGCGCTTTTTTCCGGTGTTGATTTTCGCAGTGAAGTCATAGATATCGATTGCCACTTTTCCATTTTCCAGTCTTTTCGAATACATCATCCGTCTTGATGGAAGCATCGTTTTCTTATCAATCCAGTAGCGGTTGAAATAGGCCAGGCTCTGGATTTCTGTAGTTCGGTAATCTGCCTTCCTAACAATATCAATGACAAAAAAAAAGCTGTTTTTTATTTCTACGCAGAATTTAAGCGCGGCTACATCTTTAGTGAATGTAGGGCGGTTTTGTCCAACGAGATTATAAATACTAAAAGAGGCCAACTCATGGCTGTTCCATTTAGTTGTGTAGGATGTCTGGCTGGAGGAGGCAAGGCTTTTTTTGTACAGGGTGTCTCTGCGGATAAGCCAGGCAGAACGCTCTCCAAAGCGGATATGCCAGAAAGCATCCTTTTCGATTTCTCCCTCCAGTGTGGATTGGGTAACAGTTATGGGCCGGCCTTCGCGGATCATGGTGTCTTGTTTTTCCAGTTGGTAGGAGATATAATCCATAGCTGCAAGCCTGTCGTAGGATTTTTGAAGGACAGCGAGGGCAGTGGTATCAATAGACTGGGCCCAGCTACAGGAAGCCGCAAGGACGAGCGTAAATAAAAGCGTAATTCTTTTCATCGTATTTGTTTTGATCAAAAATGAAAAGGATTTACCCGGCTTTATCATCAATAACTGAATCCGGTATGACTTCGTTTGAATTTGGTAAATTGGGTGGGTGTTTGGGGGAAGCAGGAACGGATGCTGTGTTTAGGAGGTGTATTGCCCTGCTAACCGGCTTTTTTCAGATCTCTCTTTCTGATCGAATCTTTTTGATTCGGCAAAAAAAATAATGGCTGCTGAGGATATATGTTTTTTGTTAAGGGCCTTGTTGTAAGTAGTTTGAGTGGTTTTTGATATGGCGGCCGGGATTTTGACGAGTAAGTGTATCTAAATTGAGCTTAATAAGCTAGAAAAAACTAATATTTTAATTGTAATTATCAGAATACAATTATTTAAGCAATATTTTGTTTTTTTGTTTTTGTACTTTATGATTTTTTGGGATATTCGATTGATTAATGGCAACTGTAAAATGATTAAAATTTTATGCACATTTCTTTTGTTTTTTTTGATCTGTGGATGCCATAATATCGATAACAGCTTACTTTTAAGTAAGGCTGACATTGGTAAAGAGGACGAATTGGACGTCCTATCCCGCTAGGGATTTATACATTGTTCAGGTTGTTCGTCGCAGGGGATTTGGTGATTTTTCCTCCAATTATGGTGTATTGACACACAGTAGAGGAAGAACAATGTTGTATGAAATGATAGGGACGGGCAAATATGGTAAAAGGATTTCCAAAGAGTTTATTGCTGAGGTCGAACCCTATGGTAAAACAAACTGGGGCTGGTTTTACGTTAAAAACGGTAAGCTTTCGGATACGCTGCCTGGACTGTCTGAGATCCTTTTGAGGTTGGAATCTGAAAAGGGCAAAGGGGAGTTCATTAAAGAAACAAATGGCTATATTAATTTTTATTTAAATGGTAAGACCGTAAAGGAAGCTAATTATGGCGATTATGTTATTAAAGATTCGGTTTTGAATTTCTCTGGCATGAAATACGGTTTGTACAAGCTTTATAAAGGCAGTCTTAAATCAGTGGGGGAAAACGGGAACGATATTTTTAAAAAGAAAGATGGGGTGTTTTTTATCCCACAGCCAGGATATGGGATTATAAATAAATATCGGAAAAGTCAGATCTTGGATGCGGTTGATTCAGCTGTACATCTGGGCGGGGAACTAAAAAAAATATGGATAAAACCAGATAATTGATCTAATCAAAAAAATCAATAGCAATACTCCTTTTCTGAATAAACTGATGACACAGTTTGTTTTACATACCTAGTGTATATGAATTTCATATTTAAGCTATTTAGTTTTAACGGCAATCAGTAGGAGGATAGGATTTGTTAACTATCCTCCTATATGCTAATATTTATTGAATAATTTAGACTTGATGTTCTGACTAGTTTGGATAAACCATCAGGAATAAATAATCGAGCAACACTTGCAGCGCATCCAATAACATCAAACCTCCCCAGATCTCAACACTCAAAATTTTCTTTGATAATTTTCGAGCCTGAATATCAAAATGTATTTACAAATAACACCATTTCGGTATATTGGAACTGATAATGGCGGGGAGCAGTGCGCATAACTCTTTTTAATTTTTTCCAGTTCAGCTTCATCAAAGAGATTGGATGGGAGTAAATAGTAAGCATCTTCTCCATAACGGGGTTTGTGTTTAATCTGATTGGAAAAAATATATTGGTGTAAATCGCTGGTATCTCCCATGCCATAAGTTTCCAACTGATTATTGTGACATGCATAAAAATCAAGGTGTGCCGCAGGAAACCATTTAGTAATGATGAGGGTTTTTATCCTTTTCTTACCGACCTGATTTTCATTTCGATATACTGAATCGATGATTTTACCAGTTTCCCTCCAGCCATAAAGATCGAGGGTGGGGTCTCCTTTGCCAAAGCTTAGGTTGTCCTTGTTTGAGGAAAAGGTTCCCGGATAGCAATTGATTATTAAGCCCCCAAAAGTTATCACAAGAAAGAAGAAGCCGGCCGATATGCTAATCCAAAAACGTGTGCGCGACTTAGACCACTGCTCTAGTTTTAGTGCCGCAAGCGGGATAAGACTGGCGTAAGCAGGGCCCGACCAATGTGGCAGGGTGTCTCTGAAAAGTGAAAGAAGCATCAGCGTTAACATGAGCGGTAAGGCGCAAAACAATAAGATCTGTTTCTCCTGTTCCTGGATGCGACTCTTATTGTAACCTGAACTTAAGACCGCAATCCAAACCAGGACGAAGTTGATTGGGTTGTTGTAAAAAATCTCTCCGCTAATCTCCCTTAAAAACGATAAAACATTAATCCCGGCATGAAAGACGTTTACCCTTGCACTATGATAGCTATAGGTGATAAACCCATGCTGAAAGTTCCATAGCAATACCGGGAGGAAAAGTATGCAGGCGATTGAGAAGGCGATATAAATGCCCTTGTAGTACATTAACCTTGGATGTTTGAACAGGATTAATAAAGCCATAGCCAGCAAAAGGAACACACTATGCACCTTACATAGTAGGGCTAAACCAACCATCAAACCAAACCAGCACCAAGCTCGAAGGTTTTTTTCTCCGTTAGCTATACTTCTGTTAATTTTTAGCAACAGGAATACTGCCCCTAACCAGAAAACCATTTGAGGGCTATCCGGAAGGATGAAGGTACCAGCGATAATGCTGCAGTAAAATGAGCTGGAATATAACAGTGCTGCATACCAACCTGTACGCTGGTTGTTGAGAAACGCACCCAGACGGAAAATTATAAGTGTGCAAACCGATGAAGAAAGGATTGCGCCTAATCTTACTGCTAACTCCTGGTGCAGGTTGAGGTTTAGCGTAGAGGCCCTGATTAACCAGGCCACAAATGGAGGATGATCAAAATAATTCCATTGAAACTTTAGGGCATAAGTCCAGTAGTAAACTTCATCATTGCCCAGGTTGATGGATGTGGCCAATACAATTTTGATAATGGCCATAAAAATAAGAAGCAACCAAACCTTTAGCGGAAACCTGGCCTGCTTCATGGGGTACTCGTTTCAAGTGCTCTTAACCTCTTTAGTCGTTTGATGGCTTTGGCCGGTCGGAAAAGCTTTTGTACATAAACCTGGTTGAAAGCCAGTAGTGCGCCAAATAATCCTATCATTGCACCAAAGAGTACATCAAGCAGGAAGTGTTGCGCGAGGTAAATACGCGAGTAACCAATTGCTGTGGCCAGCACAAGGCAGGGGAGAGAAATCTTTAATTTTTTATGCACAAGCACCAATACTGTTGCCAGCGCAAAGGCCGAAGTGGTATGGCCTGAAGGAAAGGAGTGATGATCGTGAAGGTTGATACCGCTTACGAAATTGATATAATCGAGGTGCATTTGTTCCAGGTACAATCTCGGCCGCGGCTGGTCAAATAATTTTTTAACAGTTTGTGCCAGCAGGCTCGAATAAGCATAGGCAAGCAGTACGGTTATCGCTTTTTTACGTTTTTTCAGTATCAAGAGCACAATACCCAGTAAAATGCACAACAATCCATCACCGAGATTGGTTAACAAACTGAAAAATGCGTCTAAAAACGGACTGTGATAACTGTTCAGCACAAAAAAGCAGTCGGTTTTGCTTAGGCAGTAGCAAACTATGCCCGCCAATAGTAAGATTAGGCTAAGGCCGGTAAAATATAAAGGTAACCGCTTAATCCGCTTGATCATCTGTTGAAGGTTTTAGGCAAAATTACCTTACATAGTTAATCACAACGTTAAGAAAGCGTCATGTTATTGTCATGCGAAATTTATCGAGTAGTTAAAACTCCTTATTCGTAAAATTAAAAAAGTCATCTTCAGGTTAACCCAAAGGATGACTTTTTGATAAAAATAATACTAATTCATATTAATGCGGTGCCGCTAGTAGCGGTGTAGCAAGGATCTTCCCGGCTTCGGTATCTTCGTATTTACCAATTTGCTTTTTCAGTTGCCCCATCAAATCAGCTGTAAGCTTTTCATATCCTTTCTTTCCGAATATGTTGGTGTTTTCGTTTGGATCTGTTTGCAAATCGTACAACTCCCAGCTGCTTACCCGTGTGTAAAAGCGGATAAGTTTATACCTTTTGGTTTTGATACCAAAGTGTGGCGATACTGAATGCTCGCCATTTTCGTAATAGTGATAATAAATGGCATCGCGTCCCTTTGCTTTTTTCCCCTTCAGTAGTGGTAAAAACGATTCGCCCTGAATATCTTTCGGAATAGTTACTCCGGCAGCTTCGAGTACGGTAGGGGCAATGTCCATATTCAATACATAATCGTTTGATTTGGTGCCGGGTTTAACCACGCCCGGGTAACGCATCACCATAGGCGTTCTAAACGATTCTTCGTAAATCCAGCGCTTATCGAACCAGCCATGCTCGCCAAGGTAAAAGCCCTGATCTGAAAGGTAAATTACAATGGTGTTTTTAGTTAGATTGTGCTTATCGAGGTAATCAAGCGCGCGACCAATGTTTCTGTCGAGCGAAGCGGCTGTACTCAGATAATCGCGCATGTAATGCTGGTATTTCCATTCGGTTAAGGCCTTGCCCGATAAATTACGCGCTTTTAAATCAGCATCGATGGGTTTGTAATAAGCATCAAATTTAGCCCGTTGATCGGCATTCATCCGGTCAACCGATGGTTCACGTCCGTTTTTGCTATACGATAACATTTTCAGGTCGTAGCTCATTTGCATGGTTTTACTGATGCTCATATCCTGTATTTTGGCTGCTTCACGATTGGTATAGTCATCGTAAAAATTGGCCGGCAAAGGAAAATTAACTTTATCGTACATGCCCATATCGCAGGTATCGGGTATCCAGGTGCGGTGGGTGGCTTTATGGCCAACAACCAAACAGAAAGGCTTGCTTTGGTCTCTGTCATCTAAATATTTCTCTACCTGATCTTCGATCACATTACTGGCGTAACCTGTGATGTGTTCTGTTTTTCCATCCATTCCGATAAAATCAGGATTGTAGTATTGACCTTGTCCGGGTAGGATTTTGTAGTAGTCAAACCCTTGTGGGGTACTTTCGAGGTGCCATTTACCAATCCATCCGGTTTGATAACCTGCGGCCTGCAGGTCCTTTACAAATTCATTCTGGCTCCCGTCAAATTTATAGTTTACATTGTCTCTGAAGCCATTTTTATGACTGTACTTTCCGGTTAATATTACTGCTCTGCTTGGGCCACAAATAGAATTGGTTACATAAGCCTTGTTAAAAACAGCACCTTCTTTAGCTATTCGATCAATATTGGGTGTTTTGGCAATTTTGGCTCCGTATGCACCTATGGCCTGGTAGGCATGATCATCTGATATAATAATCAGAATGTTGGGCTTTTGCTGAGCTATACTAATATTTAGCTGCAAAACCATAAAGCATAACATACAAAAGATGCGGATAAGTTTTTTCATTTTTTGGTTAGTAGAAATTTTGGTTTGAAGTGCTAAAGTTAATACTTGTTCAAAGGTATTCAACCGCTTATCTAAATTGATACACGATTAAAAAGGGGCAATTAAGGCTATAACGCATAGTTTTTTATGCTTAATATCTTCCACGGGCCTAAACAAACGTTTGTGCAGGTTTTGTTTATCGGGGTAAATAAATTACTTCATATTTTAGAAGAAACATAGCCAATAACTTTTTCAGCAACAACAAAACCCAATATATTCAATAACACAATTTATGCGTAAAATTTTATTCCTGTTCCTTTGTAGCTTCGTAGTTTCGGTTCAGGCACAATCGTTAAGACCTGATAGTATTTTTGGCCAGATGAAAAAAGTAGCCGACTGGCAATGGAAGACTTTAGAAACAAATGGTTGGAAAAACCCTAAAAAAGACTGGACCTCGGGGGCCATGTACACCGGAATGATGGCATTTGCGAAGCTGGCTAATACCGATATCTACTACCAGAAACTGATTCAGGTTGGCGAAGATAATAAATGGAAAATCGGCCACTACCGCCATTTTGCCGATGATTACTGCGTTGGTCAGCTCTATTCGGAACTCTATAGCATTTACAAGCGACCTGAATATATTGCCGATTTTAAAAGTCTGGCCGATTCTGTAGTTATTTTACCTCATACCGAATCGTTAGAATGGAAAAAGAACATTCAATTAAGGGAATGGGCCTGGTGCGATGCCTTGTTTATGGGACCTCCGGCACTGGCTTATTTAACTCAGGCTACCGGCGACACGAAATATTTGGATAAAGCATCCGAATTGTGGTGGAAAACAACCGCTTATTTATATGATAAGGATGAGCATTTGTTCTACCGCGATAGCCGTTATTTCGATAAAAAGGAAAAGAACGGTGCGAAAGTATTCTGGGGACGTGGAAACGGTTGGGTAATTGCCGGATTGGTGAGGGTGCTTGCTAACATGCCGCAAAGTCATCCGGATTATAAGCGTTTTGTAAAGCTGTATAAAGATATGTCGCGCCGCTTAGCCAAGTTGCAACAGCCAGATGGTACCTGGCATGCCAGCTTGTTAGACCCCGAAAGCTACCCAAGTAAAGAAACGAGCGGAACAGGTTTTATTACCTATGCTATAGCCTGGGGGGTAAACAATAATCTGTTACCTTATAGAAAGTATGAAGTTACGTTAAGTAAAGCCTGGGCTGCACTCAGTACATCGGTACACGCTGATGGCAAGTTGGGGTATGTACAGGCGCAGGGCGCAGCACCTGATAAGGTTGGTTATGACGATACCGACGTGTATGGTGTGGGCGCTTTTCTGTTAGCCGGAACAGAGCTTTTTAAACTGAAAACTGGCCAGGAAAGCAAGGTTTTTGTCAAATAAGTCAGTAATACAGCACGAGCAGTTAACCATAAGCGGTTAACTAAGCTCTGATCTATAACACAATCAAGCCAGGGTAAGCTTACCCTGGCTATTTTTTTGCCCTTGCTTTTAAATATTTGCTACAATAATTTTTTTGCGGTACATTAGCTGCCGTATTCATGGTAAATATTCTTAAAAATATCATCAATAGACCTTCTTAATCAGGGCCCTCGCCTGAAAGACTGCCTGATGTGCAGTTTATTTTAATTATTTTTATTTCAACACGTGCTGCCGGTAGATTTCTAGCTATCGTTTAGTTTCATTATACGTAATTTTAAAAACATGATTTTTGAAAATAGTTTGGCATTTGCCCAAAGTATGGATCAGCAAGATCCGTTAAGCCACTTGCGCGAGGAGTTTTTCTTCCCTCAGCAAAATGGAGAGCAGTTTATTTATTTATGCGGAAATTCTCTTGGGCTTCAGCCTAAAACAGCAAAAAGATATATCGATCAACAATTGGTTAACTGGCAAAATCTTGCCGTTGAGGGTTGGTTTGAAGGCGATACACCATGGATGTTTTTCCATAAGGCCCTGAAAGAACTCATGGCACCTATTGTTGGGGCGAGTAGTCAGGAGGTTTCGCCAATGAATACCTTAACCGTTAACCTGCACCTGTTGATGGTGAGTTTTTACAAGCCAAAAGGCAAAAGGTTTAAGATTATCATGGAGGCCGGAGCCTTTCCATCCGATCAGTATGCTATCGAAAGTCAGGTTCGGTTTCATGGTTACGACCCTAAAGATGCCATTATCGAAGTAAGCCCGAGAGCCGGCGAATATACTTTGAGAACCGCAGATATTTTGGCTCAAATTGCCGATAATGCTGATGAAATTGCGCTGGTACTGTTTGGCGGCATCAATTACTTTACCGGCCAATGGTACGATATGCCTGCCATTACCAAAGCTGGTCATGAGGCAGGCGCAATAGTTGGCTTTGATCTGGCCCATGCAGCCGGCAACGTACCTTTGCAATTGCACGATTGGGATATTGATTTTGCCTGCTGGTGCTCGTACAAATATCAAAATTCGGGCCCGGGAGGGATTAGCGGTATCTTTGTTCACGAAAAGCACTTTAGCGATACCAGTCTGGATCGTTTTGCCGGTTGGTGGGGCTATCAGGAGCAGGAACGGTTTAAAATGACCAAAGGTTTTGTGCCCGAGGTAGGAGCAGATGGCTGGCAGGTAAGCTGCACACAGGTAATACCGATGGCCTTATATTATGCGTCATTGCAGATTTTTGAAAAGGCAGGGTTTATTCAGCCATTAAGGGAAAAGAGCAAGCAACTAACGGCTTACCTGAGCCACATCATTAAAGAGATAAACGGATTATTGGGCGAAGAACAATATCAGATCATTACCCCCGAAACCGAAGACGATCGTGGTGCCCAGTTGTCGATTATTGCCAAACACAATCCCAAAGCAATATTCAAGGCATTAATGGAACACAATATTCTGGGCGACTGGCGCGAACCCAATGTGATTCGCCTGAGCCCGGTTCCGCTTTACAATAGTTTTGAAGATATTTTTAAAACAGGCTCGGTGCTGTTAAAGATCAGTAAAGAGCTGATTTGATTTACACCAAATTATTGACCACAAAGAAACATAACAATGGAACTTACTCCTGAAATTACCGAACGCCTTCGAAAGCTGGAGGAAAAATATACTGCAATGGGCCAGGATATGGGCTCATACCTGGATGGCTTGCTTTATGCCGATTTTTTAACTTATTGGGATTATATCCATCTGGATACTTTACTAAGTTTGCAAAACCCCAAAACACCGTTCCCGGATGAGGAAATCTTCATCATGTACCACCAGATTACGGAACTGTACTTTAAACTAACGCTCCACGAATGCAGGCAAATAGCCGAACATCAGGAACTTACTGCTGCATTTTTTACCACCAGGGTGAAAAGGATCAATGCTTATTTTAATGCCTTAACCACTTCTTTTGAGGTAATGGTTGATGGGATGGACAAAGAGCAATTCCTGAAATTCAGGATGTCGCTATTGCCGGCAAGCGGTTTCCAGTCGGGCCAGTACCGGATGATTGAAATCTGTGCTACCGATTTTAACCGTCTGGTTGATAAAAGCAAACGTGCAGAACTGGCCAATGCAAGTATTGAGGAACAATTTGAACACATTTACTGGAAATTTGGTGCTACTGAACTGGCTTCGGGAAAACAAACTTTAACCCTGAAACAATTCATTAAAAAATACGCCGGCCAGTTTTTACAGTTGGCTAAAGAAAGGGTTCAAACCAATTTTTCGGCACTTTATTTACAATTGCAGGCCAAAGGTGAAGATGTATCGGCGCTGGCCGAAGAGCTGAGGAAGTTAGATTTATATGTAAATGTAGAGTGGCCGCTTTCGCATTACAAATCGGCAGTGCGCTACCTGGAGAAAGATCCGGTTGATGTAGCGGCTACCGGTGGTACCAACTGGCAGAAATATTTGCCTCCGCGCTTTCAAAAAAGGGTTTTCTATCCCTTTTTGTGGACTGAAGATCAAATGGAAGAATGGGGGAAAGGCTGGGTATTGGATGTATTAAAAAGCCACCGCAAAGAAAAACCATAATTTTAAAATGCATAAAAGCTGTCTCAAAATATAGAGGCAGCTTTTTTGCTTGAATAGAATCCGCAGATCTTCTTAAAGCAGGAGTCTGGTTTATCCTGTCAACTGTCTAGCTCACCTGTGAATTTGTCTGGTTCAGTACATTATTGCTGTTTTTTGCCTGTTAAAGCCACTAGTTTTGGCTATACAATCACAAGAAAAGAATAAATCAACCATTAAAACCAATAAAATCATGAACAGATTATCAATTAAAAAACAGACAGGTATTTGGGGTAAAATAACAGTATATTTTGTTGCCTTTCTGCTAAGCGGGTTGGGTGTTGCACAGGCTGCTGAAGTTAATTTAACCGATAGCATTACTTTAAACAGTAAACCATTGGTGGCACAAAAACACGTAAAGGCGGGCGTACTGAATGTTGGTTATGCCGAAGCAGGTCCGGTTGACGGTGAAACGGTTATTCTGCTTCATGGCTGGCCTTACGATATAGATAGTTATAGTGAAGTAACGCACCTTCTTGCTGCAAAAGGCTACCATGTATTCGTTCCCTACTTAAGGGGGTATGGTACAACAAGGTTTCTTGCTGCAACTACGCCACGCAACGGACAACAATCGGCAGTTGCGGTAGATATTGTGGCCTTTATGGATGCTTTGAAAATTAAAAAAGCCATATTGGGTGGTTACGACTGGGGTGCTCGTACAGCCGATATTATTGCAGCCATCTGGCCTGAACGGGTTAAAGGATTGGTTTCGGTAAGTGGTTATTTAATTGGTAGCCAGGCTGGAAATGTGGCTCCTTTGCCACCAAAAGCTGAGCTGGCCTGGTGGTATCAATTCTACTTTGCAACGGCGCGTGGTGCAGCGGGTTATGCAGCCAATACCAAAGCCTTTAACAAACAAATCTGGCAGCTGGCCTCACCAAAATGGAACTTTAGCGATGCAACCTACGAGGAATCGGCCAAAGGCTTCGATAATCCTGACCATGTGCAGGTGGTGATCGATAACTACCGCTGGAGATTAGGCTTAAGCAAAGGAGAAACTAAATACGATGCACTTGAAAAGAAACTGGCTGCTTCACCTGCTATTTCGGTACCAACAGTAACCCTTGAGGGTGATGCCAACGGGGCACCGCATCCCGAGCCTGCACAATACGCCAGTAAATTTACCGGTAAATATGTACACCATACCATTAGCGGTGGCATTGGTCATGTGCTGCCTCAGGAGGCTCCACAAGCTTTTGCAGATGCCATTGTTGAGGTTACAAATCTGGCGCGATAAGCATTTCTTCACCTTTGATTATCCGCGATGTATAAAAATAAGGTCCATAATCATTGTTTTACGGGCAGTAATGAGTTCATCAAAAGCATTATCTGTGAGTTGAAATAACTGCTTGTACAAAGGGGCCATGATTAACGGATACGATAATAACGAAAAAAGGTTCATCAGGAATTGGTAGGGAGGCATCGTTTTAACTTGGCCCAAATCCATTTCCTGTTGTACTTCGTTTAAAAAGTTTTTAACAGGACCTGAATCGATATTTCCAACCAATTGCTTGCCCAGCGTGTTGATTTCGGTTACCAGGAAAGTTTCCTGATAGGGGAAAGCCATCATATCCTTTAAAAATACTTCGATTAGAAATTCGACCTTTTGCCTGAATGGTTTGGTCGAGGTCATACATTCGTTGAGGCGCTCGCTTAGCCCTTGCATAGCTTCCTGAAAAACAGCTGCGATGAGTAAATCCCTCGAGCGGAAATAGTAATGCAATGCGGTACGATTTACTCCGGCTGCATCGGCAATTTCCTGCGTGGTAGCATGCAATTTACCTTCGGCAAAAATAAGCCTTTTGGCAGTGTCCTTAATCAGTTGTTCGGTTCCAGTATTTTTAAGTGGCATATTATCGTTTAATCGCTTTTAAGTTAAATTAATGTGCCTGTTTATGCCAATTTCTCCGATAAAATATTCATCGTGAGAGATCACCAGCAATGTGCCTGCATAATCTTTTATGGCCGCAGTAAGTACATCCAGGCTCTTCAGATCCAGATTGTTTGTCGGTTCGTCCAGAATAAGTACATCGGGTTTGAGGTTACTTACAGAAAGACAGCAGAGTGCCAGTTTCATTTTTTCACCTCCACTCAGGCTTGAACATTTCCGGTCGAAAGCGGCTGCATCAAATTGCGAATGCACTAAAAATGCCCTGATTTCGTGTTCCTGCAAGCCAATCGAATTGTACTCCTGTATCTGGCCGTAAATGCTTAAGTCAGGCTTAATCATCGCATAATCCTGATCGAGGTAAAGATAGGAAAAATCGCTGGCGCTGTAATTTCCCTCCAGGGGCTGCAGCTCACCAGTTACGATTTTTAGCAAGGTACTTTTGCCCGAGCCATTTGCTCCTTCAATCTGTAGCCTTTCGCCCGATCGGAGCTGAAAACTTAGGGCTTGTGGTAGTAAAGGAAGCGTATATCCGAAGTTAATTGCTTTGGCATCGATCAGTAATTTTCCATGGTGCATTTCGGATGCCTTGATGTTGATCTTTAACACCTGATATTGTTGAATTTGTGACCGTGTTTCCTGCATGTTTTCCTGTAAGCCCGTTATTTTTTCATGCTGGGCATCCAGTACTTTGGCAGTACTTCGTTCCGATTTACTTTTCAATCCACCAGCAATAATGCGGGGAAGCGAGTTGCTTTGTCCGGCACTTTTACCACGCTGTTCTTGCCTTTGGCGCTGGTAGGCTACATCGCGTGCTTTCTTCTCTGTTTGTTTAAGTGTTTTGGCCTGTTCGTTAAGCTGTGCATGCAAGGCATTAACTTTTTCCAGCTTTTGCTGCTGGTAAAATTCAAAATTGCCACCATAAACCTCAATGCCTTTTTTACTCAGTTCGAGGGTTTTATTCATCAGGTTAAGCAGGCTCCTGTCATGACTTACCACCAGAATAGTGGCCTTGCTCTGCGCTATCAATTGGTACAATTTTCTGCGGGTTTGGATATCCAGGTGGTTGGAAGGTTCGTCGAGTAAAATCAACTCTGGCTGGTGCAGGTCTATACTGGCCAGGAAAAGCTTAGTTTTCTGCCCTCCGCTTAAACCGCCAAGTAGCTGATCGGTTGGTAAATGTTCCAGTCCCCATTTTTTTAGTGCCGAACTTACTTTTTGTTCAATTTCCCAGTCATCATCCAGATTGGTAAAATGTTGCTGATCGGCATCACCTGCAAGAATAGATTTCAGAGCTTCTAGTTTCTGATCGATACCAAGTGCACGGGCAACGGTATACTGATTGTATTCGCCCAAATGCTGCGGAATGTACCAGGGTTTTTCAGGCGTAATAATTTCGCCCGAACCGGGTTGCAAAGTTCCTGCAAGCATTTTGAGCAGGGTCGATTTACCTACGCCATTAATGCCTACTAATGCCGCTTTATCGCCGCTGGCAATGTTTAGCGAGAGGTTATGGAAGAGCTGTTCGTTATCGGGATGGGTGTAAGAAAGGGATCGGATGATTAAACTCATAGCAGCTAACATTAGTAAGTTGAAAAATATTTATGCTGCAAATGTATCATTCTTTTTTGTTTAACAAAAATGTTAAGTAAAAATAAAACAAAAATTATCCTGTAGTAAGAAATAGAATATGAGTTAATTGGATGTTAATATACTTAATCGCTTACCATGTTGTGCCAGCTTATTTCGCCCAGTAAAAGAAATGAGATAGCAAGGGAAGCAAAGCTATGGCAAGATAAAATAGGAGGGAGACTGATTATTTTTAATAAAGTATACTAAAATGGTCGACTTTTTTCTATATTTGGCCAGTCACCAGGATCGCGTTGTGGTCAGTCGGGTGAATTTCAACAATTCATAAAAAAATAACATCCTGGTTGTGCAATATGCGGCGCTTTATGTAATGGTGGAAAATTCATTTGGCACACATGGCGTACAATCCAGGATGTTATTTAATGCTTTTCACAAGTTACGATTAAGCCATCATTACTGCCCGATTATCACAGAAAAAATAAATACTATTAAATCTATAGATTTAATAGTTTTTTAATATTTTTTGTTTTACCTTTACAGCATCTAGTAATTCCACCAATAGTAGATAATTTATACAGAAGAAGGGAGAGGGAGCCTCATCGATCTTCTAGCAACTTTTCAGTAATGAAATAAGTGCTTTACTCATTCCGGAGGTATTCCGGAAAAATAAATTTACTGCATCTAATAATTCCACCACTAGTAGATGATTTATACAGAAGAAGGGAGAGGGAGCCTCGTCGATCTTCTAGCAACTTTTCAGCGATGAAATAAGTGCTTTACTCATTCGTCCGAAATTTTTCGGGGGAAAAATAAATTAACTAAGATATGAAAACACTTACAAGCTGTTTAAAAATGAGTAAACCATTCACTGGTCTATCAGGTGAGTGGGGACACCCACCTCTGGCGAATGCTAATGGGGAGTGCCTTCACCACCCAATTGATATTCCACAGAAATTTAATCAGTTACTTAAACTACAAAACTCCTGCTGTTGTAAATAGCATTTACAGCTTCAAACATGCTTTTCTTTTTTGATTAAGCGGCTGGTAATTTACCGGTCATGGAAGAGGTATGTCTGTTGCACAGGGTTTTAAAAACATGATTACTAAACTAAAAACCATAAACATGAACTTTAAAAACTATCTACCCGCACTTAAAGGCCTCACCTTGGGGCTGTTTATCAGCAGTTCGGCTTTTTCGGCAACCAATAACCCACCGGCAGCTTTTATCAAAGAAGGTATCTGGCGTGGCGTGTTCACCGTGAGCGAATCGGCTGTTCCTTTTAATTTTGAATTCAAGGGTAAAGATCCGGAACATGCCGTTTTTACTTTGCTAAATGGCACCCGTCGCGATGATTTCCATGTGCAGCGACTTGGAAAAGATTCGATTTTCGTTAAAATGAATACTTACGATGCTGCCCTGGTGGCCAAAATTGAACCCAATGGTACGCTAAGTGGCGAGTATCGGAGTTTGGTACCAGGTTTCAGGGGCAATTCCTTGCCATTTACAGCCGAGCCGGGTAAAACCTACCGCTTTGTAGAGCCTGGTAAAGATGTAAAACCTACTGCCGACCTATCGGGCAAATGGGAACTTAAATTATACAGTAAAGAAGCTGTTCCGGCATCAATTGCGGTGTTGAAACAAAACGGGAACAAGCTTACGGGCGTAATTATGACGGTTGTAGGCGATAGCCGTGAAATTGAAGGTACTATACAGGGCAACGAATTTGCTTTATCAGGTTTTACTGGCCCAAGTCCGTTTATTATTAAAGGCAAGGTAAATGAAGATGGCACGCTTTCAGGCGATCAGGGTTTTGGTATCTACAAAAACATCAAGTTCGATGCCACTAAAAACAACGATGCCAACCTGCCCGATCCCTATAAATTAACCTTTTTAAAAGAAGGCTATAAAAAACTCGATTTCACTTTTCCTGATCTTAAAGGTAAAGCCGTTTCGCTGAGCGACGATAAATACAAAGGCAAAGTGGTAATTGTAGAAATTGTGGGTACCTGGTGTCCGAACTGTACCGACCAGACTGTTTTTCTTTCGCCCTGGTTTAACAAAAACCAAAAACGTGGTGTAGAAGCCATTGCCATTGGTTTTGAGCAAAAAGATAGTCTGGCTTATGCCCAATATACGCTCGGAAAACTGAGAGACAAATACGATATCAAGTACGATATTTTATTTGGCGGGCTGGCCGATAAGAAGCTGGTATCGCAGAAACTACCGGCACTCAACAAGTTTATTGCTTTCCCAACCACCATCATCATCGATAGAAAAGGAGAGGTGCGCGAAATATACACCGGCTACACCGGCACCGTAACCGGTAAATATTACGACGATTACGAGAAGAAATTTAACCGCGTGCTCGACGAACTGATTGCTGAACCGGCACCTGAAACAGCAGCGCTAAACAATCGGAATCAATTATTAAAAGGAAAATAATCATTAAAAAACCAATATAAAATGAGCGTACATAAAATTTTTAAGGGAGCAGTTTTGCTCAGTTCACTGTTTATCGGTGGACAGGTTTTGGCCGATGGTGTGCAACCGGCACCTGTACAAAAAACAATAAAAGAAGGAGTTTGGCGTGGTGTATTTAATGTAAGCGAAACCCAGGTACCTTTCAACTTCGAATTTAAAGGCAAGGATTTCGAGCATGCCACATTTACCTTGTTAAACGGCACCCGTCGCGATGATTTCCATGTAAAGCGCATTGCACCCGATTCGGTATTTATTAAAATGAATACTTACGATGCAGCTTTGGTAGCCAAAATAAATGATGATGGCACATTATCAGGCGAGTACCGCAGTTTAGTGCCGGGTTTCAGGGGCAATTCGCTTCCTTTTACTGCCGAGCATGGCAAAAAGTACCGCTTTGTTGAGCCGGGTAAAGATGTGGCACCGTCGGCCAATATATCAGGCAAATGGGAGCTTAAGTTCTATTCAAAAGAACAGGTGCCTAACAAGGTGGCGATACTAAAACAAAGCGGAAACAAGCTAACCGGAGTAATTATGCAGGTAACCGGCGATAGCCGCGAACTGGAAGGTACTGTACAAGGCGATGAGTTTGTGCTTTCGGGCTTTACTGGGCCAAGTCCTAAAATTTACAAAGGTAAAATCAATCCGGATGGTACCATTAGCGGCGTAATTTCGGCCGGAATTTACGATAATACCAAATTCGATGGTGTAAAAGACGATAAAGCCGAACTGCCCGATCCCTACAAAATTACATTCTTAAAAGAAGGTTATAAAAAGCTCGATTTTACCTTCCCCGATCTTGCCGGGAAATCGGTTTCGTTAAGCGACGATAAATATAAAGGTAAGGTGGTAATTGTAGAAATTGTGGGTGCCTGGTGCCCGAACTGTACCGATCAAACGGTATTTCTTTCGCCATGGTTTAACAAAAACCAGAAAAGAGGAGTAGAGGCTATTGCCATTGGTTTCGAACAAAAAGACGACCTGGAGTACGCCAAATACACACTGGGCAAACTGCGCGATAAATACGATGTAAAATACGATATCCTTTTTGGTGGCCTGGCCGATAAAAAACTGGTATCGCAGAAATTGCCGGCACTCAATAAATTTATTGCCTTTCCAACTACCATCATCATCGATAGAAAAGGCGAAGTACGCGAAATTTATACAGGTTACACCGGCACTGTTACCGGAAAATACTATAAAGAATACGAGAAAAAATTTAACGCTTTGTTGGATGAACTGATAGCAGAAGATGCTACGGCTACTGCTTCGGTAACGGGTGATAAAAACACGCAAAAAAGCAAATAATCATATCCTTACGCCGGTTAAACTGATGGTTTAACCGGTATTATCTGAAAAAAATAAACCCAAAAATGAAACTAACATTAACCATTTCGCTATTAACCCTGGCCTCTTTAGGCGCTTTATCACAGTCGAACCGCTTTGCTGCGGCAAACCACAACGGATCTGCTTCAAAGAAAATAATTACCACATCTAAGCATGCTTTAAAAGCACAATCGTTTAAAGTAGATAACGCCAGCAGCAAACTAACCTGGTTGGCTAAAAAAGCCACCGGCGAACACAGCGGTAACGTAAAAGTGAGCGAAGGAACATTTGTAATTGATGGTACAACACTAAAATCAGGCAGTTTTACCATCGATACCAAATCGATTACCGTAACCGATGTTACAGATGCTTCGACCAACGGCAAATTGCTGGGTCACTTAAAAAGCGACGATTTTTTCAGTACTGAGAAATATCCAACTTCAACTTTTGTAATTACATCTGCTAAAAAAGGAAGTGGCAACCAGTATAACTTAACTGGTAAACTAACAATTAAAGGCATTACCAACGAGGTAAGTTTTCCGGCGGCTATTGATGTTGCTGGTAAAAAGTTAACCGCCAAAGCTAAAATTACCATCGATCGTACGAAATATGATATCAAGTTCAGATCGAAAAACTTTTTCGAAAACCTTGGTGATAAAGTAATATACGATGATTTTGATATCGATGTAGCCTTAGTGGCCAATGCCGGATAATAAACCAACCTAAACTAAAACGCTTAATAAGAAAGGCTGTATTGTTGCCGGATCGTTATGGCGAAGCCGATGGACTCAAAGCAAGTTCACAATACAGTCTTTCCAATTTAAAACAAACTGCCAAACGATTTTATAAGCTTAATCAGGGCTAAAAGAAACAGATTTGAACCGATGAAAAAAAGAAGTGCTATCATCATACTGAGCTTTATTGCGCTGTTGCTTACCCAGGCAGCTTTTGTTGGAGGCGGCGTAAGCGAAATCCAAACCAAAGAAGAACTTGGGAGCAGTTTATTTTTCGATAACATCCTTTCGAAAGACAGAAGCATTAACTGCTCATCGTGCCACCGGCCCGAATTTGCCTTTGCTGATACGGCCACTTTTAGCATTGGTATTGGCGGTAAACTAACCGCACGCAATTCGCCGGGTTTAACCAATTTATCTGGTCGCACACATTTTTTCTGGGATGGAAGGGCAGCTTCGCTCGAGGAACAGGCTTTAGGCCCCATTACTTCACCCGATGAAATGGGATTGAGCATTGAAGAAGCTGTAGAAAGGCTGAACAAGGATAAGGCATACGCTGAGGCTTTTGCAAAAGTATTTAAATCGCCGGCTACCAAAGATAACCTGTTAAAAGCACTCGCTGCTTTTGAGCGTACCTTAGAAACCAATAACAGTGCTTACGATCGTTACATCAATGGCGATGATAATGCACTTTCGGCTGCGGCAGCCCGCGGGCGGCTGTTGTTTATTGGTAAGGCCAACTGCAACAACTGCCATTCGGGAGAAGATTTTACCGCCGATCGTTTTAAAAATATTGGCCTTTATAATGGTAAAACCCTCAAAGATGCCGGACGTTTTACCATCACGAAAGACAGCACAGCCATTGGCGAATTTAAAATACCGGGACTGCGTAATGTGGCTTTAACCGCTCCCTATATGCACAACGGGCAGTTCAAAACACTTAAAGAAGTTGTGGCATATTATAACAATCCATCGGCGGTGGTACACGATGGCATTAACCGCGATTTATCGCTCGATAAACCACTCAATCTATCCGATGGCGATATCAACGACCTGGTCGAATTTCTGAAAGCGCTTACTGATCAAAGATTTTTAACCGCTAAAAACAACCCGGCCAAAAACTAGACAATTAAAGGAATGGCACATCGTTTTTGCGCAAAAAAAAAAAGCGCAACAGCCCTTGTTATGCCCAAATTTTAACACATAAAATGAAAAAAAACATACTATTAATAATCACAATACTCTTTTTTGCAATCAATACCTTTGCGCAAAAAAGGCTTATAACGGGAGTGGTCACTTCGGCCGACGATCAAACACCTATTCCCGGAGTATCGGTAAAAGTAAAAGGCCTTAACGAAGGTGCCTCTTCCACCAAAAACGGCAGTTATCAGGTAGCCATCCGCAATGGTAAAATCCTGCAGTTTTCTTTTATAGGCTACAAAACACAAGAGGTAGAAATTGGCCAGCAATCGGTCATCAATGTTAGTTTAGTCCCCCTGGCCAGCAGTTTGGATGAAGTAAGTATTGTAGGTTCGCACAATGCCAACCGTACCAAATTAAACTCGGCCAATCCGGTTGATATTATTGATCTGAAGGCGCTGCAGGAGTCGGCACCGCAGGTGAGTGTAACGCAGTTGCTGCAATATGTATCGCCCTCGTTCCATTCGTCGGTTTCGGGTGGAGGCGATGCAGCCTCGGCTACTTCAACCGCACAGTTGCGTGGTTTGGGTGTCGATCAGTTATTGGTGCTGATTAACGGCAAAAGACGCCACAAAAGTTCCAACATTAGCTGGGGTGGCCTGGGCAATGGAGCTACTGGTTACGATTTGAATGCCATTCCAACCGGAGCTATCGAACGCATCGAAATCCTGCGCGATGGTGCCGCTGCACAATATGGTTCTGATGCCATTGCCGGTGTAATTAACATTGTACTGAAGAAAAGTACAGAGGAACTTTCGCTTACTTCAACCGCGAGTGCGCGCACACGTGGCGATGGCTTAACTACCCGCACCAGCAGTAATTACGGACTTAAACTCGGTAATAAAGGTGGTTATTTAAATGTAACCGGCGAGTTTGCCACCCAGGCAGTTTCGTTACCGGTGGGCAATTCTGAATCGGGATTGTACATTGGCCCGGCTTACGGTGGTGGTGCCAATACCAGGGGATTCGACCAGATTTATACTAAAGATATAGACGATGCCATTTTAGCCAGCAGGGGGATAGACCGCCATTATTTCGATCAGCGTGGAAGTACCAACAAAGCCATTGATGGTTTATTGTTTTTTAATGCTTCCGTTCCGCTAAAAGATGATGTAGAACTTTATTCATTCGGAGGCATCAGTCACCGCACCTCACAATTTACTGCTGTGTACCGCCTGCCAGGCTGGACTGAGCGGAACAATACCTTTATTTATCCCGACGGTTTTTTACCAGCTATGGATAACATTCTTTCCGATAAATCGTTGGCTATTGGTGTAAAAGCCAAAGTGAAAAACTGGAAGGTGGATATTTCCAACGTATATGGCATCAACGATTTTTCCAATGTAATCAGCAATTCACTCAATGCCAGCCTGGGCCAGCGCAGTCCGCGTAAGTTCGATGCAGGAAGCTACAATGCTAGCCAAAATACTACCGGTTTAGATTTTAGCCGTTATTTCGACAAGGTATTGAGCGGCTTGAACGTTGCTTTTGGTGGCCAGTACCGGGTAGAAACCTATCAGATCATCGCTGGTGAGGAAGGTTCATATTCAAAAGCCGATCTCCGCACCATTTATGGCATCGATACTACTGCAACTGGTATTCCTTACACAACTTCGCTGGGTTTAACCCCCTTAAACGGGCTTTCTCCTGGTTCGCAAATCCATGCCGGTTTCCGTCCTTCAAACGAGGTTAATGTAAGCCGGTCTATTTCAGCGGCCTATTTAGATGCCGAATTAAATATTACGCCTAAATGGCTGGTATCTGCTGCCTTAAGGGTCGAAAACTACTCAGATTTTGGTAGTGTATTTACCTATAAAGCTGCTTCGCGCTTTGGCATTACCGATTGGTTAGGCGTAAGGGCTTCCATCAATTCGGGCTTCCGCGCGCCTGATCTGGCCCAGTTTTACTATACCGAAACCTCTACTACTTTTCAGAATGGGGTAGCTATCGATCAGGTTACGGCCAATAATGTAAATCCGGCTACTACCGCCCTGGGTATTCCTGCCTTAAAGGCCGAGAAATCGAAAGGTTACACAGCCGGCTTTACCGCTTCGCCATTGCCAAACGTAGAACTTACGGTCGATGCCTACCAGATTGATATTAATGACAGGGTGGGAAATACCGGGCGTTTTTCGGCAACCGATACCAATTTATCGGCCGATGTACGGGCACTATTTGTACAAACCGGAACCGTGCAGGCCAAGTTTTTTTATAACTCTTTCAGTACCCGAACCAGGGGGATAGAAGTAGCCGGTAGCTATAAATTTCTTTTCGAAAACGGTGGAAATGCCTCTTTTTTGGCCAGTGCCAATTTCTTAGATACCAAGCTCACCAATGTAAATACGCCCAAAGGATTGGAAGCTTACCGTTACATTATATTCGACGAGTCGGAACAGGCACGTGTAACCAACAATATTCCCTCAACCAAAATCAGTTTACAGGGTACCTACAATTATAAAAAATTAAACCTCTTATTACGTACCGTGTATTTTGGATCCGTGGTATCAGTTTCGCAGCTTAATGCCAATTTTCCGAAACCCGATTATTACTACCAAACATTTAGCCCGATTTGGGTAACCGATATTTCGGTCGGCTATAAATTAACCAACTACCTGCTGGCCACTGTAGGCGCCAATAATTTATTTAATGTATTGGGCGATTATAGCGTTCCGGCACCGGGAAGCAACATTACCCGTAATCCTGGTCCAGGCGGCGCACAGGCAGGTACCAATGCCGGCATTCAACCATTTGTAAGATTATCGGCCAAATTTTAATCCTTAAAACAAGCACATGAAATTTTTAAAGAACATACATCAGTTAAAACAGTTGACGTTTATCCATAAACTGGTACTGGCTGCCTTGGTTTTAATTGCGGTTTTACCATCGTGCAAGAAAACCGAATACCTAGATACCGATAATGCCGATCGCGAACCTTTAAGCGCGAAGGTGAAACTGGTAAATGCACTCAGCATTACTGCGCCGGTTAATTTTCTGGATTTTACCAGGCAAATTAATACCACACTGGTTGCCCATAATGTGGCTACCACTTATCTCGATACCCAGTTTGGTAAAGTACAGTACAATACCACTGAAGGCAGCAATACCAGTTATAAATCTTCCTATATTTTTGGTGGCGCGGCTTCTTTTGTACAGGAAACAGATAAAGCATCGTTTGCAGGACCGAATGGACCAATTGCCAGTTACTACCATACTTTGTTTACCGTTGCCAAGCGCAGGCCAAGCAAGTTAAATCCGGGTAACCGCGATAGTTTGGTACTGGTGTACGATGATTTAACTGCACCGGCTGCCGGAAAAGCCAAAATCAGGTTTGCCAATTTCTCACCCGATGCACCTAACCTCGATTTAAAAACCACTGCAGGCACTTCATGGTTTGCCAATGTGGCTTACGGTAACTTTGGCGATCAGGTGCAACTAAGCTACGATGCCAATGGAAAAGCACCAGCTACCATTTCGGGGCTGAGCTGGAAAACGCTGGGGCCATTTAAGGAAATTGCTGCAGGTTCCGCACAAAACCTCGAGCTTAGAAACAACAGCACAGGTACGCTGGTACCGGTAAAAACTGCGGCTTTGAGCAATCTTAATTTTGAAGAAGGTAAAATCTATACGCTGTTTATCAATGGCAACCTCGCTACTGATGCCGCCTTGCAAGCTACACTGATTGTACACACTAAATAATGGATACTGATGAGAACAAATAACAGAAGGAATTTTATTAAAACCTCCCTCACCGCAGTTGCAGGCCTGGCTTTGAGTCCGGCTTTATCGCATGCTTTTGTTTTGCAATTCGTACAAGAGCGATTAAAATATCCCTTTAATGCGTTCGAGCCTTATATCGATGCGCTTACCACCGAGATCCATTATACCAGGCACCATACGGCTTACATCAAAAATGTAAACGAAGCCATTGCGGCCGAAAAAATACCTTACACTACTGTCGAAACTTTTTTCGAAAATGCGGCCAGTCTTTCGCCTAAAGCGCGCAACAACGGTGGCGGGGCCTGGAACCATAATTTCTTTTTCGCTACGCTAAAGCCCGGTAGTGCATCAGTACCCAAAGGGAAATTAAAAGCAGCCATTGATAAAGCTTTTGGCTCGGTTGATCGTTTTAAAGAACAATTTGCACAAGCAGCAGCCACCCGTTTTGGCTCTGGCTGGGCCTGGCTGGTTAAAGATAAGGGACAGCTTAAAATCACTTCTACGGCCAATCAGGATAATCCATTGTTTGGTTCGGCAGAAGTGAAAGGCACTCCTTTACTCGCACTCGACGTTTGGGAACATGCCTATTACCTCAAATACCAGAACAAAAGGGCCGATTACATTGCTCTGGGATGTAGTAGCAGGCAGGTTAACCTAATAGTTTGAATACAAGGCCATTTGATGGCTTAAAGAAGCCCTGCTTTCTGCAGGTTATATTTGGTTAGAAGAGCGGAACTCGCCCGGATAGGGAGTTCCGCTAATTTATTATGGCTGTTATCCTTTTTTGAAATGTTTGTTCAATGCATTCTGAACTTTAGCCACATCAGTTTCGATGGCTTTTTTTACGCCCGCATCAAGTGCTTTGGTAAAATTAGGTGCAACATGGATGGCTGAAGCATCATTTACAATAATCAATTCGAGTGGATTAGCCCCAAATTTTAATGCTACTTTTAATTTAGAAACCTCTTTTTCAACGTTTTTGCTAAATTCATAGCTATCGCTCAACTCGTCAAAACAGTCGCGTGCAGCCTGAAATACCAGCTCAGTTTCAATATCTAAACCGTTTATAATGATGGTAGTGGCCTGTAATTCTTTTTTTAGGTCTTCGTTTCCTTTTACTGTGGTGTGGATGGTTTGCAAAGGCTCCAGTAAATCTTCGCTGATCACGATTAATTTTTTATCGGTGATTACAATTTTTGCATGATTGCCGGTTTCATCAAACAACTGTTCTACGTGAATGATATCGTTACCATCTTTAACTACAGATACATTTTGTGATTGTTTTTCAACTTTCGAATCGGCGATGGCATTTTTCAGTACGTTTACCAGATAATCGAGAACCGGATATTGATTAATTTCAGACATGTATTTAATAATTTTTTTTGCAAAGATAGGTTTGCAAACGGATCAAAGAAGTTTTAACAGGATTTTTTTTGGAAGCAGGACAATACAGGATGAAACTGAAGAATTTAATCTTTAATTTTATAAATAACCACCCTAACCAAATTGATATGAGAATTAGCCATTTAACATTTCTTGCTTTTTTAACCTTGCTAACCGTTTCGGGTTTTGCACCCGATAAACAGTATGCCCAACGTTTGGGTATTATGTCGGGCTTAGGGCAAGACAGTATTGCCCATGCCGGTGGTTTTACCATGATTGGCGAATCGGTAAGGAAAATGCTTGCCCCTGCTGTAACCGACGATGCTTTTAACGCCAACCTGAAACAGATGAAAGCTGCCAGGTGTAAAGTAACCGTGTGTAACCTGTTTTTTCCGGGGAACATTAAAATAGCAGGTCCAGATGTGGTAGAAAGCAAAGTTTTATCGTACGCCGATTCGGTACTTTCGAGGGCAGGGCAGGCAGGCGTAAAGCTGATTGTTTTAGGTAGCGGAGGTTCGCGCAATATCCCGGTAGGTTACGATCTGGCTAAAGCTAAAACAGATTTTGTGGCACTTTGTAAAAAAATAGGGCAGCTTGGGGCAAAATATAAAGTGGTAATAGCACTCGAAAACCTCGAAACCACCGAAACCACTTTTATTACATCGCTTAAATCGGCTGCCGAGATTGTAAAAAGAGTAGATCACCCCAATTTCAGACTTAATGTAGATATTTTTCACATGATGCGCGAAGGAGAATCGCCTGATGAAATATGGGCTGCAAAAGGCCTGGTAGGCTATTGCGAAGTGGCAGAAAAAGAAAAACGTACACTACCAGGTGTAATGCGCGACGATTTTAAACCTTATTTCCGCGCCTTGCGCGATATTAATTACAAGGGCCTTATTTTTATTGAAGGAAGCATTGGCAATGCTGCGGTAGAAATACCCGCTGCTTACAAATATTTATCGGCGCAACTGGCCGAAGTTGATGCAGAAAAGGGATAGCCTATATGCGGGTTAAAAACAATGCACAGGTATATCAGGTGGGTGAGGACACCCACCTCTAGCGTTGCTAATGGGCGGTGTCTCCACCGCTCAATTGATATTTCGCAGAAATTTAAACGGTTTCTAAATATGATTTCAGTCTGGTTTGATATAATTAGATAGTAATTTCCTGGTTAGTTCTTATAGCAGCCTGAAGCCTTCAGTTTCTACAGGCAGCTTAACAGGACTTTCGTTAGCTAATTACTTTCTCTACATTCTACAACGCTCAACTTGAGTTAATTACTTGCCTATCAATATAAAACTACATCCGGTTTACTGTTAATTTCAGTGCAAACTGACCGAATAATATTATCTTTGCAACCGATTGCGATGGACACTTACAGCTCATTTTCGGATAATGAACTAGCTTTCTTACTGACTAAGGATGATGAGCTGGCTTTTACCGAAATTTACAACCGTTTTTACGGTTTGTTGTTTATCCATGCCAGTAAACGCTTAAACAGCGAGGAAGAAGCCAAAGACCTGGTACAGCAATTATTCGAAACTTTATGGATCAAAAGGGCACAGGTAGCACCCGACGGTAATTTATCTGCTTATCTGTATGCAGCCACCCGAAACAGGGTGATTGATGTATTTGCGCATCAGAAAGTTGAGGATAAATACATTGGTTCTTTACAGGGCTATCTTGATCGGGAACATGTATTAACCGATTACCTGGTGCGTGAAAAAGAAATGGCTGCTTTAATAGAGCGCGAAATAGATGCTTTACCCCCGAAAATGCGCGAAATCTTCTTAATGAGCCGCATGGAGAATAAAACCCACAAAGAAATTGCCGAATTACTCGAAATTTCTGAGTTAACAGTAAAAACGCAGGTAAAAAGAGCGCTTAGAATTTTGCGTTCGCGTTTAGGTTTGGTTACCTATCTTCTTTTTATGCTTAAAACCTATCATTAAGGGGAAAATCCTGCTTTTTGGCGAGATAAAGGTTGTGATTTAAAGATTTTGAGTGTCAGATTTTTAAAATGGGCAATCAAATTTTATACCTTCTGAAAAAAAAAGTAAAAAAATATATTTCCGCGTACCCCCAGGCTATACCCTTCGCCGTATATACATTATCAACCCTAAAAGATTGTTGTTAATGGAGAAAAATGCGAAAATATTGTTGGATAAGTACTTGTCAGGTAATTGTACCCCCAACGAAAAAGCCATTGTAGAACAATGGTATCAGCAACTTCCTTTTGAAGGCGATACGCCAAAGCAACAACGCATTACCGCTACCCAGGCTGAGGTTTGGCAACAGTTACAACAGGGCAGAAAAAGGGCAAAGCAGCTGGTGCTGTATAAGCGCATTGCAGTGGCGGCCAGTATCTTATTGTGCCTGAGTGTTGGTCTTTACCTGGCAACGCGTACCAATGTGCAACAACAGCTTGTAGTAAGTACTTTAAACGATGTTAAGCCCGGTCGCAACAAAGCCATTTTAACCCTGGCCGATGGTTCTGTTATTGATCTGGATAATGCCAAAACCGGTCAAATAGCCATGCAGAACGGTATTGTTGTTCGTAAAACAGCCAATGGTAAACTCGAATATATTATTAAAGATGCCGCAGGTAACACCAATCAAACAATCAGTAACAATCTAATTTCGACCCCAAGAGGTGGCGAATATCAGGTAACCTTACCCGATGGTACAAAAGTTTGGCTAAATGCAGCTTCCACTTTAAAATATCCTTCATCATTTGCTAAAAACGAACGGAGGGTATCGCTGCAGGGGGAGGCTTATTTTGAAGTTTCAAAAGATAAAAACAGACCATTCAGGGTTGTTACGAATCAGCAAACTGTAGAAGTGTTGGGTACACATTTTAACATCAATGCCTATAATGATGAGGCAGTGGTTAAAACCACGCTTTTAGAAGGTGCCGTGAATGTTTCGAATGGTACAAACAGCTTAAAACTAAAACCTGGCCAGCAGGCGCTATTTAACCTTGCCGATGCAAAACTCCGCATAAACCCGGATGTAGATGTGGATAAAGAACTGGCCTGGAAAAACGATCTCTTTGCTTTCGATAACGACGATTTGAAAACCATTATGCGGCAGATATCGCGCTGGTACGACCTCGATGTGGTATATCAGGGTAAAATAACCGACGAAAAATATGTGGGTGAAATCCCAAGAAACAGCAATTTATCCGAAGTATTCAAAATATTGGAACTTAACCACGTTCATATTGATGCCAAAGGTAAAGTGCTTACTGTATCTGGCAGTAAAACCAGATAGACTTTGCCCGTCACTAAAAAGGCAATAAACCAAACAATTAATCAACTAATTAAACTAAACTGTATGATGAAAAAATTACCTGAAATCTAATTTCGTACCGCAAAAAAAACCGAAAGCGTCGCAACGCTTCCGGCAGAAATTTTGGACACAGCAGCTTGCTTCGAAACCCAGCTGCTATTTATTAACCTCATTCAAAACAAAGGTATGAAATTAACTACCCTTTACAACCCCGTATGCGCTATACGGAGGGTAAGGATTAAATTTTTATTGGTCATGAAATTGACTGCTATATTACTACTGGTCGGCACTTTGCATATTTCTGCCGCCACATTTTCGCAAACTGTAACCCTATCCCGTAGAACAGCTCCGTTAAAAACGATATTTAAGGAGATTAAAAAACAAACCGGTTACTTTTTCTTTTACAAAGGTCAGCTTTTAGAAGGCAAGCCCGAGGTTACTGTAGAGTTAAAAAATGCCAGCCTAACCGAGGCCTTAAACTCTTCGTTAAAAGGGCTAAACCTCAATTTTAATATTGTAAACAAAACCATTGTCATCAGCAATAAAGAGAACCAGCCCCTGGAGCCGCTTGCTGTAGCAAGCCAGATCGAAGTTAAAGGTAAAGTGGTAGATAAAGACAATGACGAAAGCTTGCCTGGTGTTAATATTTCCGTAAAAAACGGCGCCAGTATTGGCGTAACCAACGAGAAAGGCGAGTTTAAGGTAACGGTTGCCGAAGGCGCTACACTTGTTTTTAGCTATGTGGGCTACGAAATACAGGAAGCCAAGGCAAGCGCGGGCAAAACACTGAATATTAGGCTCACGCCTAAACAGACGCAGATGACCGATGTGGTGATTACTGGTTATCAGGCCATTAAGAAAGATAACTATACCGGTAACGCCATTACGATATCCGGAGATCAGCTGAAAAGGGTAAATCCGCAAAATTTGCTTCAAAGTATAGGCACATTCGACCCATCGTTTAAACTGATTGATAATAACCTTGCCGGCTCAAATCCTAATCGAATTCCGTCTATTAATGTCAGAGGCGCTTCAGCATTACCCAGTGGCGATGGCCAGGTACTTAGACGGGATGAAATTCTTGGAACAGCCAATATGCCGGTTTTCATGCTTGACGGGTATGAAGTAAGTGTGCAGAAAGTGTTTGACCTTGATGTTAACAGAATAGCCTCTGTTACCTCATTGAAAGATGCTGCCGCTACCGCTATCTATGGTTCGCGCGCAGCCAATGGCGTAATTGTGATCACAACTAAAACACCTTTGGAAGGCAAACTAAGGGTTGAATACAACTACGAATTGAATCTAACTGCGGCAGATCTAAGCGATTATCAGGTTTTAGATGCAGCTCAAAAACTAGATTATGAAGTTCTGGCAGGATTATATAATTCTGCTAAGCAACAGGTATCTCAGGATCAGCTGGATGAAATTTATTACCACAAAAAAGCCAATGTTGTGGGCGGTGTAAACAGTTACTGGCTGTCTCAACCCTTACGTAATACGATCGGGAATAAGCATGCTGTAAATCTTGATGGAGGGTCATCAGCCTTTCGGTACAATGTTAACCTACGCTACCAAACAAGACCTGGAGCAATGAAAGGATCGCAAAGAGACCAGTATTCTGGTGGAATGAGTTTCCAGTACAACGTTAAGAAAATTCAGTTTAGAAATGAATTATCTGTAACCCAGGTAGGAGCTACCGAATCGCCATACGGTGATTTTTCAAGTTATGTAAGGATGAATCCCTACTATCCTTTGCAAGATGCGAATGGCATGGTTATGCGAATTTCAGATGTCTACGAAAAACAAGACCGATCAAAAGAATATGTGTTTAATCCACTGTATGATGCCAGTTTAAGTAGTTTTAATAAATCAAAGTATACTGAAATCATTGATAACCTTTCTGCCGATCTGGAAGTGGCAAAGGACCTGAGGTTAAGGGCTCAGATGAGCATAACCACGCGATCAAACGCCGATGATGTATTCACATCTCCCATGGCAAATAAATATTATCTGTACACTTCAGATAAAATCGACGAAAAGGGCGAGTATACAAATAGGGAGATGAAAGAAACCTATCGGGACAGTAATATCAGGTTAACCTGGTTAAAGCAGATAGGCGGCCACTATTTTAATGCACTAGTAGGTGTAAACGCCAGGACAGAACTTCGCGATCAAAAAGAATTTACCGCAATCGGATTTGCGAACGACCGCTTTACCAGTATAGGATTTGCCAAGGGATATGCCGAAGATGGAAAACCATTAAGTAAGCTCGAAAAAGCAAGGCTTTTCGGTTCTTTCATCACCATGAACTACTCTTACAAAAACCGTTACCTGATGGATGGAACTGTTCGTATCGACGGTTCTTCTAAGTTCGGTGTAAACAACAGGTTGGCTCCGTTTTGGTCGTTCGGATTAGGCTGGAATGTACATCAGGAGGAATTCTTTAAGGATAATAAAGTAATCAGTCAATTGAGAATAAAGGCCTCAACAGGTCTAACAGGTTCTGTAGAGTTCGATCCCTATTTATCGCGGACCATTTATAAATATAATACCGGAAACTGGTATTCATCAGGCATTGGTGCGAGTGTAAACAGTTATGGTAATGAAAACCTGGGTTGGCAAAAAACACGGATGACGGATATTGGTATAGATATCGGGCTATTTAAAGACCGTATTATGATTACGCCAAGGGTATACAAGAAGTTTACCAAAGATATTCTGGCCGATATCACTTTACCTCCATCAACAGGCTTCTTGTCGTATAAAGAAAACCTTGGAGACATGGAGAATAAAGGAGCTGAATTAGGACTTACAATAGATGCGGTGAGGAGCAAAGACTGGTCGGTAAACCTGAATGCCAGTATGGTTTCCAACAGAAATAAGGTGGTAAGGATCTCGAATGCCTTAAAGAAATATAACGATAGGGCCGATGAATTGCAGTCGGTAAAACCTGGAGATGGCGGCTACAGGGGTATTCCATTACTTCGTTTTAGCGAAGGACAACCTTTTAATGCTATTTATGGCGTACGTTCATTGGGTATTGATCCGGAAAACGGACGTGAGTTATACCTCAAAAAAGACGGCAGCATAACCTACGATTATGATAAGCGCGATTACGTTGTAATTGGCGATCCTAACCCTAAAGTGAGCGGTTACTTTGGTGGAACGGTTAACTACAAAAGATTTAGTCTTTATGTGCAGTTTCAAACCTTTTTTGGAGGCGACAAATATAATTTAACCCTGGTAGAGCGTGTTGAAAATGCAGATCCACGCTATAACGTTGACAGCCGCGTGTTTGAAGAAAAATGGAAGAAGTCTGGTGACCTCTCTTTTTACAAAAATATAGCTGATATCGGCGAGACCGATGTAAGTTCAAGATTTATACAACCTGATAATCTGATCAACCTTCAATCAGTCAACCTTTCTTACGACATGAGTAAAAAAATAGCATCCAAACTATCAATGTCAAGTTTGATGTTCCAGGTAACTGCAAACGACCTGGTGCGCTGGTCGTCGGTTAAAGAAGAAAGAGGTATTAATTACCCGTTTACCAGGAGTTTAACCTTTTCTGTTAGAGCAGCTTTTTAAACTTTTTAATCACAGATTTAAAATAAAAAACATGAATATTAGATTATTAATCTGCCTTATTTTAGTAACAGGATTATTCAGTTCCTGCAAGAAATGGCTGGAAATTGAGCCGGAATCAGAAATCGCCGCCCCAATTTTATTCAGTACCGAAAACGGTTTCATGGAGGCAATAAATGGCGTGTATAACCGCAGTACCGAATCAGATCTTTATGGTAAAGAACTTACATTCGGTACAACCGAAGTATTGGCGCAAAATTTTTCGATGCGTGATGACGGACAGGATTACAGGCAGACCTCATTGTACAATTATAAACATGGCGAGTTTATCAAACGGAAGGATAAAATATGGGCTGGTTTATACAATTCCATTGTAAACTGTAATTTGATCCTTGAAAATGTTGATGCGAAAAGGAATGTTTTTACCGGTTCAAATTATGCCATTGTAAAAGGAGAAGCACTTGCATTAAGGGCCTACCTACATTTTGACTTACTGCGTCTTTTTGCGCCATCGTATTTGCGAAACCCTGCTGCAAAAGGAATTCCGTATGCCAGCAAGTACACAAAGGAAATTACGCCTATGTCTACTGTGTCGGAAGCCATCGAGTTAATGATCAAAGATCTTGAAGAGTCAAAACAGCTTTTAACAGCAGATCCCATCCGGAGCGCCGGTTACATTGTAAACTACCCTTTGGTTAGCGATACACTAAAAAATACAGAGGAGAAAAACGCTAGTCTTTTTTTACAGAACAGAAGACACCGTATGAATTATTATGCAGTATGCGGAACATTGGCCAGGGTTTACCTTTATAAAAATGATAAAGTGAAAGCCTTGTTAAATGCTAAAGAGGTAATCGATTCTAAAAAATTCCCATGGACAGCAAAAAGTGATTTTGAGGCTTTTGAAGATTCAAAAAAAGACCGTATCCTTTACAAGGAACTTGTTTTCGGATGGTATATACCTGGTGCTGCAAAAGAAATAAAAGACAATTGGTTTCAAAGTGGTACCAGAGGATTTTATTTAATTGAGGATGCTGCTGATTATATCTATGAAAAGGCAACAGCTGGCGCAAGTGATTCGCGCTACAAATACTGGCTATCTGCTACTTCAAATCAATCGTCGAGATCTTATGATATTGTTAAATACCGCAGAAACCCCTTAAGTGCAGAGGCGAATGCAAATCTACATTACCTTATGGCACCTGCAATCAGGCTGAGTGAGATGTATTACATTGCTGCCGAGTGTTCGTACTCCACCAATCCTGCAACCGCAGTCAATTACCTTACACAGGTTCGGGAAGCCAGACAAATTGGCGATCCTTTATCTATAAACAGTGAAGAAGATTTATTAAAAGAGCTACTTAAAGATGCACGTAAAGAATGGCTGGCAGAAGGGCAGTTGTTTTATATGTACAAAAGGCTAAATAGGGGTATTGTAGGGCAAACCGGCGTAATTATTCCTCCTTCCGATAATATTTTCGTACTTCCACTGCCTAACGATGAAATCGTTTATGGTGGCAGATAAAACATGTGAAATTTTTGAATAGCAAATTATGAAAAAATATATATTAATATTCGCGGTATTCTGCCTTGCTTCCTGCAAAAAAGCAGAAGAGATGCGTTTTGATCACAACGCTAATGTTTATTTCGATATTTATAATGGTGATAAAGATAGTATCGTAAGAACTTTTGCCTATAACCCTACATTAGCTCAGGATACCGTTTGGCTACCGGTGCGTTTATCAGGAATCAGGACCGTTGAAGACAGGAAGTTTAGTGCACGGGTAGACGCTGATTCTTCTACAGCCACTGTTGGCGTTCATTATGAAGCACTAAAACCCCAATATTCCATTCTTCCTAACAGGGGAATAGGATACATTCCATTGGTAATTTATAATAAGGATAAGGAACTGGAAAACAGATCGGTTTCGATACTGATCAAATTAACTGGTACACCCGATCTGGGCATCGAAAATCCTTACCTCATTAGGGCGAAAGTCGTATTCTCTGCCAAACTGGAAAAACCGGGTTGGTGGGATACCTGGCCGCTTCCCCCTTATTCGAGAACCAAACATGAATTGTTCATTCTGGTAACCGGACAAACCTCACTCTCAACCGACGGTTTGGATGCACCAAAAAACCTCTATTATATAGGCCTGTTAACCACGATGTTAAACAATCCTTTTAATTGGGTTACCAAAAATGAAGCAAAAGGATATGTGATTGAAGAGGTAACTGCTGGCAATACAGATAGGTACTATTTCTACAACAAGAAAAATCCGTCCAAAAAAACACTTTTACGGAAAAATATGCAAAATGGTAAATACTATTTTATAGATGAAAACGGCAATGAGGTTATTTAAATATAAAAACATGGATATTAAAAAAATAATATTGCTAATTATAGCAGTGGTATCTATTGCCGCATGTCATAAAGACCTGGGTAATTACGATATCAATATGCCTGTCGAGCCTAAGGTGATTGATCTCGATTCTGTTTATACAGCAAGTGTGGGCGATAGTCTGATCATCAAACCAAAGATAGAAGGTACTGATGCTGCCAATGTAGACCTTGAATGGCGAATCAGTGTAATTGAAGGAAACGATGTGCTTTATAAAGGGCCCGCATTAAAAATCATATTTGGTTTGCAGGCTAAAAGATATGCTGCCCGCTTAACCGTATTCAATAAAGCCAACGGAATGAAATATTTCCATAAGTTTTATATAGATGGCGGGACAGAATTTGCCAGCGGTACAACAGTGTTGAGTATAGAAAACGGAACAACGCAGTTTTCATTTGTAAAACCTGACGGCAGTGTGCAGGCGCGTTTATACAGGGCCATGCAAGGCAAGGATCTGCCTCCAAACCCTACAAATTTATTTCTGCTTAGAAATACATTTACCGGAGGTACCTTATTAGGCTATTGGATTATTACAAAAAACGGAGGCATCAGGCTGGAGCCAAATACCATGCAGGAAGATCCGAAATACCCCAATACACTTAAGAATAACTTTTTTACCACACCTGATAATCTTGAAGTCGGCTCCCTGATATCACACCCTCAGGGGGTAATGATGGGCGTGGTAAATGGCAAATTTTACGGAGGCACCACCAGCACCTGGGATCAGGCTGCTACCTATGGTATGTTTGGTTTACCTGCTGATGGCGATTATGAATTGGCTTCCTCCTTTGTAATGAGCTTTACGCAATCGGCCACTTATTTTATTGGTTTCGACCGGAACAGGAAACAATTTGTCAGAATCAATCTATATGGAGCGCCTGTTTATTTTGGTACCCAATACTCGGTTAGCACAACAACTGCTTTCGATCCTACCAATGTAGGTATGGATCTTGTTCATTTAGAGCAGCTCAATAACGCAGGTTGTTTTGCCTTTTGCAAGGGAACCGACGGAAAGATTTACGAGCTTAAGTTTAATGTTCAGTTTAATGGTCCGTTTACTTTTACCCCTCAGCATAAACGCCTTTTTGTGCGTCAAGAGTTGATCAACGAAAATACAAAATGGAGCGGTGCTAAAAATGGGGTAATCTATATTGCCAATGGCAGTAAAGTTTACCGGTACAATCCTGTAAATGAAGAACTCAGAGAACTGGCTACAAGCTTTACCGGGAAAACGATTTCCATGCTAAAACTTAGCGAAGACGAAGAAACGTTGATGGTAGGAACAGAACAGACTGTTTCCTTTCTAAACATAGCTACCGGAATGAACGGCGTATTCATTAAAAAGATCGAAGGCATTCCAGGTGCTCCTGTTGACATCGCAATCAGAAAATAACCCTATTCCATGTGCGTAGCTTTTTAAAAGCCACGCACGTGGAAATTTTAACCATAAAGAACGAACAAATGAAAATTATAAAATTAGCCGCATTGGCCTTATTATTCCCGGTTTTAACCTCGGCGCAAACACCAAACTTTAGCCTTTCCGGCAAAATAGGCAACCTGAATGCCCCGGCAAAAGCTTACATCGATTATATGGACAACGGCGTGGGCCATGAAGATTCGACTGTAGTGGTAAACGGAACTTTCCGCTTTACCGGTCATGTTTCTGGTATAGCTTATGCCCGTATGGCACTCGATCATACCGGTGGAGGCAAACAACGAGCAGTCTACACAGGCGATGTAATCTATTTCTACTTTGGTAAAGAGCAGGTTTTAATCAGCTCAAAAGATTCGTTAGATAATGCAAGCTTTACCGGTTCGAAAGTATATAACGAATATGCTGCTTACAACAAAACCATTGGCGGTACCATTATGGCTCTAACCAAAGCCGTAAATGCCGATTTCAATAGCGGAACACCAGAGCAGCAAAAAGATCCGGCTTATATGAAAGCGGTTGATACCCGTTACCGCAACAACATCAAAGCCCGCGAGGAGAAACAGTTTCAGTTTGCAAAAGACCATCCCAATTCATTTTTTGGTTTAGTGGCTCTGTCTGAGTCGGCAGGGGCAAAAGTAGATGTAAAGAAAGTAGAACCTGTATTCAATGCCTTAAGTAAAGAATTGCGTGCTACCGATCTGGGAAAAGAACTTGCGCAACGCATTGCAGCCAATGGCATAACGGCTATTGGAGCCAAAGCACCTTTGTTTACACAGAACGATGTGCTGGGAAAACCAGTCTCTTTAGAAAGTTTAAAGGGTAAAGTAGTATTGGTTGAGTTTTGGGCAAGTTGGTGCAGTCCTTGCCGTGCCGAGAACCCTAATCTGGTTAAAGAGTATAACCTGTATAAAGATAAGGGCTTCCAGATTTTATCGGTTTCGTTGGATAATGTGAAAGAAAACTGGTTAAAAGCCATTGAAACAGATGGTTTGCCCTGGTTGCATGTTTCCGATTTAAAAGGCTGGAACAACGAAGTAGGTCGTTTATATGGTGTTAGGGCTGTGCCTGCCAGTTTCCTGGTTGATCGTGACGGAACAATTATCGGCAATGGTTTAAGGGGCGAACCTTTAAATAAAAAACTGGCCGAAATATTTAAGAATTAATCGTCCACCTATTTTATAACGCTCAGAGGCTGTCCGCAAGTTGGATAGCCTCTTTTTTTAAAGAACAATAAAAACTAACATATTATATGAGGAGATATTTTAGGCTGCTGGCTTTATGCGTGTTGCTGTTTTCTACAAATGTTTTTGCACAGCAAAAGGTAGCAAGCATCATTTCTGCTGCAGTTAAAAAGGCTTACCCCGCAAGCGTCAGGATGTGGGGCTTTGATACTACCCGTAACGAACGTAACTCTGCACAGTTTAGTGGCGTAGTGGTAAGTGCCGATGGGTATATTTTAACGGCTGCACATACCGTACAGCCCGGCCGTAATTACAAAGTTTTTTTTACCGATGGTCGCGAAGCCATTGCCGAAGCTTTGGGTAAAATTGAAGTGAAAGAAACTCCGGGTGCACCAGATGTGGCCATGATGAAGATCTTAACCAAAGGCAGCTGGCCTTACGCCGAAATGGGGTATTCGCAAAGCCTTGTTAAAAATGAAATGTGCCTCAGCATTGCCTATCCGGAAAGTTTAAATCAGAAATTGCCCACCTTAAGACTGGGGAAGATTGCCGAGGTGAAAAACACCTATGGTTTCATTCAGTCAACCTGTAAAATGGAACCCGGCGACTCAGGCGGCCCCTTATTCGATTATTTAGGGCGGGTAATTGGCTTACACAGTGCCATTGATGTAGCTGAAGACATGAACTTCGAAATTCCTGTTGATTTGTACCGTAAATATTGGTCGGCTTTGCAACAGGAGAAAATTTATACAGCGTTCCCCGATCAAAGCGATTTATTTAATGCCGATAACCTCGCCGCGCAGATTAAAAAAGATACCGAAAGTGGCAAGATTGATTTCAGTAAAGTAAAGTTTAGTCCAAAATTTAAAAATACCAGTTTTGAAGTCAGCAGCAGGTTAAATGGCGAAATGAAAACGGTTAGCGCTACACTTTTTAACCTAACAGATGTTGTAGGAATGCACAAACAGGTATTGGTTACCAAAAACAGCATGATTGGTGAAGCCATTGGTCTAAAATTTAAGGATAAAACGCTTAATCTGTCGGTAATTGCCCGTGATAAAGAGAACGATTTGATATTGTTGGGTTTGAACGAAGCCATTCAGGGAGGGATTGATCTGAAAGCGATAAAACCGGTAATCAGCGAAAACCCTGTCGGGCAATTGCTGTTTACAGCAAAGTACGATGCAATTTATTTGCAGAGTGTTTGGAGCAGTACGCCGCTAAACTTGCCGAAAGTATCGGCTATGCCTTACTTTGGAGCAATGGTAGTTTATAATACCAGTCCGGTGGTGTTTTCGCTTATTAAAGCCGCAAGCCCCGCCGAGCTGTCCGGATTAAAAATGGGCGATGAGCTGGTAAGCATAGATGGGCAGGCGATTGCTAAATCGGCCGATTTTGTACCTTTTATGGCGAAGTACTGGCCTGATGACGAAATTACACTAAACTGGACGAGGGAAGGGAAACCTTTCGCTAAAACCGTAAAGCTTGCCGGAATAGGGCAGGGCAGTTCAAACCATCCGGCCGAAAAGTTTGCTGGTGGTAAATCGGTCCGGCGCGATGGATTTAGCGCAGTGTATGCACACGATCTGGCAGTAACTCCCGATTTAAATGGCAGCCCGGTATTTGATACTAAAGGCAATTTTTGTGGGCTAAACATTGCCCGTTTTAGCAGAACAGCGGCTTTGTTTTTGCCGGCCAGTTTGGTTTGCAATTTTATAACCGAACATATTAAATAAGCAGTTCTGGTCAAAATCAGATTCTTGTTGCAGGCTTAACAGTAGTTTCATATTCACTTGGTTCATTTGTTTTTAAACAAACGATTAAATGAAAAAAGATTTACTTGTCCTATTTACAGCAGCAGCCATCAGTATGGTAAGCTGCAAAAAGAATCACGAAGAACCTGCCACAGCGATCAGCTATCCCGATGTGGCCGAAGTTTCAGATCCTTCGGTTTTATTTACCACTGCAGCTGGTGTAAAAGTGTATAATGGTGGTTTTGGTTCGGCCGTTGCCATCGACCCAAATGCACCCGATGTTTTTTACATGCTTACCGATAGGGGATCGAACGTTGCCGGACAACTGGCCAATTCTATCATTATCGGTAAGCCTGATTTTGATCCGCAGATTGGTAAATTCAGGCTAAAAGATGGTAAACTGGTATTGGAACAGGTAATCGAGCTGAAAAATGCTGCGGGTGGCAAACTCAACGGTCTTCCAAACCCAGCAGGTATGGGCGCATCGGGCGAGATTGCCTACGATTTAAACGGACAGGTAATTGCACCCAGTGCTGATGGGATTGACTCTGAAGGCTTGGTATGGGCTGCAGATGGTTCTTTTTGGATTAGCGATGAATATGGGCCACATATTGCCCACTTCGATGCTTCAGGTAAAACCATTGAGCGCATTAACCCCTTTGGAACCGGAACCGGTGGACGTAAAATTCCGGCTGTATTCGCCAATAGGAGAGCCAATCGCGGGATGGAAGGACTAGCCATTACGCCAGATGGTAAAACTTTGGTAGGTATGATGCAGTCGCCGATGTATAACCCCACTAAAGCGGCTACAGCAAATTCGATAGTGCTGCGTATTTTAACTTTCGATATTGCAACCGGAGCAACCAAACAATACGCTTACCTGATGGATAATGTATCCTTAACCGGGGTGAGTGATATTGTTGCAGTAAACAGTACTACATTTTTAACTATAGAGCGCGACGGGCTTTTTGGCGGTGCAGCAACCAATCCGGCAGCCTTTAAAAAAGTGTTTAAAATCGATATCAGTGGCGCAACCGATATTTCAGATGCAGCAGATGGTGCTACAGGTAAACTTTACGGCGGAAAAACTGTCGAGGAACTTAACAATGCGGCTGGTTTAAGTACTGCAGGCGTTGTGCCGGTAACCAAAACACTGGTTTTGGATTTACTGAAAGATTTGCCAAAAGTATATCCACACGATAAAGCCGAAGGTTTAGCATTACTTCCCGGCAATATCCTTGTAATTTCGAATGACGATGATTTCGGCGTGGTAGACAATGGGGCAAGCGGATTTGCACAGAAGATTTTGCCTTTAACCAATGCAGTAGATCGTAATCGACTGTATTTTGTGAAAATTAAACTTTAAATACTTAGCCACTTATCTTACAGGTAAGTGGCTTTTTTTAGTGCTTTTGCGTGGATTGAGTATAAGCACTTACAACTTATGGGTGTTGAGGGTTGGCTTTTAAGGTACGGTTGCTTACCGTAATTTTACCCTTTTTTGCTACAGGTGTTGTAAATTAGACAGACATTAACAAGATTTGTATTGTCTATCTTAACTTATTCATATGTATTACACTTGTGCGATTGTTGATGACGAACAACATGCTATTGATGTGTTGACGGATTACATTAACGACACCCGCTTTTTAAGAGTAACCAATAATTTTAACAACCCGATTGATGCCCTGGAAAGCATAAGTGCAGGCGATAAAGTTGATTTCCTTTTTTTGGATATCGATATGGATGGGATGCAGGGTACTGAACTTTCAGCGCACCTGAGGTCGAAGGCGAGGTTTATTATTTATGCCTCTTCCAACCTCGAGCACGATGTAAAGGAAACCAACTCGGATTTTGAATGTTATCTGGGTAAACCGATATCGATGAAACGCTTTTCGGGTACCATAGAAACATTGATGCGGTTGAATAACCTGCCCATAAAAAACTGAAATAAAAAAGATTATGATTGAGCTCTCTTACTCATTTGAACACGAATTTTTAGCCAATACCGCCTATCAGCTGATGCGCGTAAACATGAACGACCCCTGGCTGGTGCTTTCGGGAAGTGATGTGGTTGGCATTATAGATCAGGATGAAAACGACGGCTGGAAACAGACTGTAGGGGAGCAGATGCCAGAAGACGTGGTTAAAGGTATGGGCGACCTGATTGCCATGCAACAGTTTAGCTGGCTGCCCAAGCTCATTAAAAAACAGTGGCCCGAGTATGTGCAGGAAGTTATTGTAGAGAACGAAAAAAATTACGAAGTGGTTTGCCACAAAGATACCTGTCCCGATCGCTTTAAACAACGTTTTACACCCGGTATTCATGCCTTAGCCAAACGCGAAACCGAGCTGGTATTCAAAGTTCGCCGCTTTAAAGTTTCCGGTCATTATCACGTAGTTAAAACACGCACCGCCGACCGCTACGCTTAAAAGTGATTGAAGGTTTGAAGGCTTGAAGGTTTGAAGGTTGAAAGGTTGGAATGTTTGAAAGTTGGAATTTAAAACCATTCAATCATTCACTAATTCAATTATTCTTCAATTCTATCATTTGCTAATTCTATCATTCTTTTATTCGTGATTGAGTGCTGGAATTTTGAATGAGTGAATTTAAAGTCATTCGATAATTCGCTAATTCTATCATTCTTTTATTCGTGATTGAGTGCTGGAATTTTGAATGAGTGAATTTAAAGTCATTCGATCATTCACTAATTCAATCCTTCACTTACTCCTTCGCTAATTCATTCCTTCAAAATTTGTTGATTTTCTGCAAATAAATCGCTAGTTGGGTTTTTATTTAGACTAATTCTTGTTAGTTTTGGGCGTTAAATCTTATCAGTAGATCCCAAACAATGAAAAAACTCTTACTAGGCCTAACTTTATTATGGTCTGTTTCTGCACAGGCACAAAAAAACAGCTTGCTCGATCAGGCTTTTTGGCAAGGCAAACCAGATGTAAACAGTGTTAAAGCAGAAATCGAAAAAGGAGCAAATCCTGCCCAGTTAAACGGTTCGAGCTTCGATCCGGTAGTGATGGCCATTAATGCCGAAGCACCCAACGAAACCATTAAATATCTGTTGGTTCAGCCCGGAAACGAAGTAACCAAGCTTACGCACGATGGCCGTACTTATTTACATTGGGCAGCAAACAGAGGGAACGACGAAATATTAAGTTACCTCTTATCAAAAGGCATTAACGTAGGCTTAAAAGATAGCCATGGCGTTACTGCATTAACTTTTGCCGCCGGTTCTGGTCAGCAAAACACCAAAATTTACGACTTACTTTTAGCCAATGGTGCCAATTTAAAAACCGATGTAAACGGTAGCGGAGCAAATGCTTTACTTTTAGCGATTGGCAGCGATAAGGATTTTAAACTCACCGATTATTTCGTAGGTAAAGGACTTGATTTAAAAAGTACCGATGCAGATGGTTTAAATGCTTTCGGTTATGTAGCCAGAAGTGGTAATATAGAAGCGCTTAAAGCTTTACTTGCAAAAGGCATCCCTGTTGATCAGTCGGCCTTAATAACAGCAAGTGAAGGCAGCCGAAGAGGCAGCAACGGTATAGAAGTTTATCAATACCTGGAGAGCTTAAAAATTAAGCCAACCAATACCAATAAAGAAGGCCGCAACGTATTGCACGCTCTGGTTCGTAAACCTAAACAAAATGATATTATTGCCCATTTCATTACAGCAGGTGTTGATGTAAACAAAGCGGATAACGATGGCAACACACCTTTAATGTATGCCGCTGTCACCAACCGCGATACAGCTGTGCTGGCTTTATTATTGCCAAAAGTAAAAAACATTAACCAGGTAAATGTCAAAGGACTAAGTGCCCTGGCTATGGCGGTTAACAGCAATTCGCCTGCAGTGGTAGCTTATTTGCTTGGTAAAGGCGCCGATTTAAAAACAACTGATAAAGACGGTAACAACCTGGCTTATTACCTGATCCAATCGTATAGCAGTGCAGAAGCAGGCCGCGGTTTCAATGCCGGCGGACCTTCTAAAGCTGAAGAATTTGAAGGTAAACTTAAATTGTTGCAAGCCAAAGGTTTCGACCTGGCTGCGGCACAGAAAAACGGCAATACACTTTACCATTTAGCCGTTGCCAAAGGCGATTTAAGTTTGGTAAAACGTGTGCAGGATTTCAAAATTGACGTAAACAGCCCAAACAAAGAAGGCATAACCCCTTTACATAAAGCTGCAATGATCTCGAAAGATGATGTGATGCTAAAATACCTTTTAAGCATTGGTGCTAAAAAAGAAGCCAAAACCAGTTTCGATGAGAGTGCTTTTGACCTGGCCAGCGAAAACGAATCGCTAAGCAAAGGAAATGTATCACTAAGCTTTTTAAAATAGAATATGAACAACTTAATTAAAATAACATTACTTTTTTGTGCGCTTGCCTTTTTTAAACCAACTCAAGCCAATGCACAAGCTGCCGCGAAATACAAATGCATGATCCAGATGAAGAGCTATATGGGCGAAGGTGCCTACATCGTTATTTCGCTGGTAGATGCCAAAGGACAGTACAACAAAACGCTTTATGTGCTGGGTTCTGATAAAAAATGGTACAACAGCTTAAAAGAGTGGCATAAATTTTACGCACAGAAACCAACCAATATCAGTGCGGTTACCGGTGCATCGTTAACAGGCGGCGACCGTGGTGTTTCAGTTATCGAAATCGAAAAAGCTAAAATCAATGCCGGTTACAAACTGCGTTTCGAAACTGCGGTTGAAGACAAAGAATATTTCGTTAAAGATCTTGAAATCCCATTAACTACTGAGGCACTTTCGGCCAAAACTGATGGTACAGGATTTATCAGATACGTACGTTTTAGCGCGAATTAAAATTCAGTTAAAACTATGACTACTAAAGTTTGGAGATACAGCCACTTAACCCTGGCTGTATCTTCTTTTGTTTTTCTATTGCTTGCTTCCGTTACCGGCATTATCCTTTCTGCTGAGCCAATCAGCCAAAAAATGAAACCTTACGGGGTAGCTAAGCTCCAAAATACCGATGTTGCCACGGTTATCCCCATTCTTAAAACCAAGTACAGCGAAATTACCAGTATTACTGTTGAGAATGGTCAATTCGTATTGTTGCAGGCCATTGATAACAATGGCGATGATGTAAAAGCATATATCGATCCTAAAACGGGTACTATTTTAGGCACACCTGGTAAAAAGAACGAATTTTTTCAGTGGGTAACCACTTTGCACCGTTCGCTTTTCCTGCACGAAACCGGTCGTTTTTTTATTGGTTTAACAGCATTTTTACTGTCACTCATTGCCATTTCAGGTATTTTGCTTACCATTCAAAGGCAAAGGGGCATCAGGCGGTTTTTTGCCAAAATACAAAAGGATGGTTTTTCGCAATATTATCACGTAATTTTAGGCCGTATTTTACTCATTCCCATCCTGATTATTGCCATCAGCGGTACTTATCTTTCGCTAAATACACTGGGGATTTTAAAAACCGATAAAACCAGTGTTGATGTTAACCTCGATAAGCTTAAATCTACTCCGGTAAAAAGCCTGAAAGATTTTACAGTTTTTAAGAATATCAGCCTGGCCGAAGTACAGTCAATCGAATTTCCTTTTTCAGAAGATGTAGAGGATTATTTCATCTTGACGCTTAAAGACCGGGAAATAGCAGTAAACCAGCTTACTGGCGAGGTACTGGCCGAAAATAAATATCCTTTCGCTTTATTGCTTGGTAATTTAAGTCTCGATATCCACACAGGCAGAACCAATGTGCTTTGGGCGGTGGTATTGGGCATATCATCGATCGGGATTTTGTTTTTTATCTATTCGGGTTTTGCCATTACGTTAAAACGCATATCGAAACGCAGTAAAAACAAATACAAGGCTGTAGAGGCTACGCATATTATTTTAACCGGATCAGAAAACGGCAGCACGCAGGGCTATGCCGCTGCCCTCCATAAACTGTTGCTTAAGCAGGGTAAAATCTCGTACATCACAACGCTGAACAATTATACGGTTTTCCCTAAAGCAGAACAGCTGATTATTTTTACCTCCACCTATGGGCTCGGCGATGCACCCTCAAACGGTAGCCGCTTTTTGCAAAAGATAATCGATATGCCACAAGTGCAAGCGCTTCATTATGCCGTGTTGGGATTTGGATCTAAAGTATACCCCGATTTTTGCAAATTCGCCTTTGATGTGCATAACCTCCTTGCTAAAGAGGCCTGGGCCACTCCGCTGATCGATATCCATACGGTGAACGATAAATCGCCACAGGATCTGCAGTTGTGGGAAGAGGCCTGGTCACAAATGAGTGGCGTAGAAGTGAACGGACTTTTTGCCCAAAACGCAGCGCAACCCAAAAAGCTGAAAAATTTTACAGTCCAGTCGAACACCGGCCAGGATAAAACTGCGGGAGTTTTCCAGGTAAGGTTGAGTGCCAAAGGTAAACTGAAAGCCAAATCAGGCGATTTACTGGCTATTTATCCGGCAAACGATCACCGCGAACGGTTGTATTCAATAGGCGTGATCGATAATGCCATACAACTGAGTGTGCGTTTGCATCCCGATGGCTTGGGATCTGGTTTTTTACATGATCTTAAACCTGAAGCTGTTTTGAAAGCCAAAGTGGTTAAAAACCCGCATTTTCATTTCCCTGCAAAGGCGAGTAGGGTGATTATGATTTCGAATGGTACCGGTATTGCCCCGTTTTTAGGGATGATTAACCAGAATGCCGCTAAAGTACCTTGTTATTTGTTTTGTGGTTTCAGGGAAAATTCATCTTTCGAGCCCTTTCAGCAGTTTTTAACCGAAATGCATACCCACGCAAAGGTGAGCGACCTTAAAATTGCTTTCTCGCGCGAAGGGAATAAGCAGTACGTAAGCGATCTGATTCGTGCCGAAGCCAATTTTGTAGCCGAAAGTCTCACGCAATCAGCAGTAGTAATGATCTGCGGATCGCTGGCGATGCAAAAAGATATTGTACAGATACTGGAAGAAATATGCCAGGAAAAAACCGGGCATCCATTGTCATTTTATCAATCGCGAAACCAGGTGTTAACCGATTGTTATTAGGTAATTCGTCATTCGGAGCGGAGAGAAGCCAAGTCGAGAACCACGCAGTGCTCAGCGAAGCTAAATCTGATTAAAGATCTCTCCGTTCCGCTACGCTTCAGTCGAGATGACGACCTTCTTTTGAGGATTTATTTATTACTACCTGCCAATTGCATGGCTTGGTAACTTAATATCCCCGGAGGTTAATATTTCGCCTTTATCGGTAATGATGATGTAACTGTATTGCGGGTATTTTTTTATTAGCCGGGCGCCGGCAATTTTACCCAAAACCATGGTCGAGGTACTTAAACCATTCGCCATTTCGGCACTCGGCCCAAATACCGTTACGCTAATTAAGCCTGTAGCGGGATAACCAGTTGCCGGGTTAATAATGTGAGCGTATCTTTTGCCCTTAAAAACTACATATTTGCGGTAACTGCCCGAGGTAACCACAGCATTCTTTTTGAGCTTAATTACAGCCAATAGTGCATCTTCTTTCATCGGATTGGTAATGCCGATGCTCCAGTCGTCGCCATTGGGTTGTTTGCCCCATGTACTCATATCGCCCGATGCATTTACAATACCGGCTTTTATACCTTTGGCCAGCATCATCTCACGGCACCTATCGGCAGCATAACCTTCTCCCAAAGCACCAAAGCCAATTTTCATTCCTTTTAACTTTAAAAAAATGGTGGAGTTTTGTTTGTTTAAGATAATGTTCCGGTGGCCTACTTTTGCTACCGATCGCTTAATCTCTTCAGGCGAAGGCATTTTAGTCATAGAGCCATCAAACTTCCAGATGCGGTCCATCGCGGCGAAACTAACATCGAAAGCCCCTCCAGTGGCCTTGGAAAGCGCAAGGGCACGCTCGGTTAAGGCAAATACTTCAGCGTCTACTTTTACAGGTACAATGCCTGCATTCTGGTTTACTGCCGAAACCTGCGAAGTGCTTTTCCAATCAGAAATAAGATTTTCTATCCGGCTTATCTCTGCAATAACGGTATCAATATTGTTTTCGGCCGAAAGTGAATCCTGAGCAGAAATGGTAATGTCGAAACGGCCGCCCATTAAAAGCGTGGTTCGCTTTCTGATGATCTGGGCACTGGTATTTAAACAGGATAGGAGAAGGGCAGCTAAGAGTATTCTTTTCATTTGCATTAAATTCGGTGCAAATATACGGTAAATGCAGGTGCTTCCTCTATTGCGGTCTATCCCATATATTGGCTGTGCAGCAATATATTCCCATCAAAAAAGGGCAATACCATCCGGTGATTGCCCTTTTCTAATAATAAAATTAACTAACTATTTCTATTTTTTGATAACGTCTGGAAATTTTACTTGTATAACATAAGTTCCCTCAAGTTTTAATTGCCATGACCATCTTGGATTTACCGAAAAACCTGGCGATGCAGGAAAGCCATCTATTGACTTTATAAAGGTACTTGGTATTCTGTAATACATTAAGAAGCCCCAATCGGTAGTTGGTGTAACATATTTTGTTAAAGGAAACGGTGCTACCTCAAAATCGCAGATCATGGCGGTATCGGTTTGAATAACAGGATTAAATTTGGCGTAATTTTCAAAAATTGGCCTATCTCCCCTGGCTATAATTTCGCCTGCTTTGGGGTTAAAAACCTTTCCGTTTTTATCTACCATCTTTAAAATGGCGCGGGCGCCCTCGTTAGATACCTTGGTACAGGTAATTGTTGGGTTTTTCATTGGCGTTGCAACACCTGTAACATCATTAAAACCGTTAGCAACATTATCTGTAATCACAAATAAATCATCGATACCCGGATCTACCACATTGATTGTAGCAATTTTAGGGAAAATTTTGGTGCCGGTAACGTTGGTCATCTCTACATCAAAAATATATCTGCCCAATGGCAAATTAGCCGAAGCTCTATTAAAGCTAAGCTGGCCGCTATTTTCATTAAAGTACATGGGTAACCGCTTAACCAACTCTCTCTTTTTATCCAGTTGTTCACGCGTAACATCTGTTTCCGGATCAAAATTCATTCCTGTTTTAAACACCAAAATTTCGTATTCTTTTGAAAATTCAGCCGGTGCCGGAGAGCCGTCCTCTTTTCTCAGGTTTAACATTTTAAAGGTGTAAGGAGGTGTAGATCCATCAGCATTAATTCTATCAGACTGAAAAAGGCTTAATCCCCTTTTTGCAAAAATATCATTGTCTTTATAACGAATTCCATCACTTTGGAAACCTTTCTCAATTTTTGTACAGGCATATATGCTTAATAAGAATAGTAGGCCTAAAATATATTTAACTTTCATATTTGATAATATTTATGGTTTAATTCCCTAAAGGTTGTGCATTAAAGAACAAACGATGATTTCCAGTTAAAACATGAACAATTCCGGTTTTGGTTACGATGCCGGAAGTTTGAACATCCGCGGCTCTATCTTTTTGATTTTCGGGTATAGCATTCACATCGGCTTCTTTATCATCACGTGTACCAATCACCTTAGTATAAGTAACATAATCTACGTAATTTATATACTGACCGTATTCATAAGAACGCCTGAATTTTATCATATACTGGACGTTTGGAATTACACCAAGCATGCTGTTGTATAATTTGCCTCCAAGCGTAATCTGATCCCGGTTTATTTTTCCAGCAAATAAATACGTTTTTAAAGAATCGCTGAGTTCCTGTGACGGTATATCCTTAATTCCGAAGTTAAAATTCTCATTTTGTGTTTCAATTGCTTTCTGATTTTTCTTTGCCTTTACATAATCGGCAATGCTATAATTGGTGGTAGCAAAAAAGGTAACATCGCCATTTACAGCATCTTTTAAACCAGCCTTGTCGATAACTTTAACCAACGAATCAAAATTGCGGTTAGATTTTAAGTAATCGTACGTAGTCATATCTACATAGGCATTACTTGGCCCTCCATCACGTTTATAATCGTCCTTTTTACATGCCGATAAGGCAGTTAAGGCTATACATATATATATTAAAATATTATTTTTCATGATTTTTAATCTTAAGATCAATTTAATTACACTTTACCCAACCAATAAGTAGTTTGTTTCAGATACGGATTGTTTCTGAATAAGGCAGGATCTAACGGCCAGTAAAAGCCTTCTTTTCTAAACCTCGTCTCAGGAAGCCAATCAATAATAAATCCATATCTCCGGGTACGCAGTAAATCATAAAACAAGTGCCCTTCCAAAAACATTTCCTTTCCACGTTCTACAATATATTTGTCCATTACCTCGCTTACTGATAAGCCAGCATCTACCAATACAGGGTTTGGATCGTTCCTTTTTCTAAAGTTATTAATAATCGTAGTTGCAGTGGCGGCATCACCTTTGTAAAGTGCAATTTCTGCTTTTAGTAATTGCATATCCGCTAATCTGAAGATGATGATGTTATTGCTTAAATAAGGGCTTAATTTTTGCCCCGGATTTCGGTAAGTTACATTGCTATACTTGATACACATTGGTTTTTCGGGCAGTGTAAAATCAAAACCCTTTTTTAACCTGATATCGGTATCCGTGTCAAAATGGTTATCGATATACCTTGGCACCACATAAAACCTCGGATTGTTACCAAAGCCATTAATATAGCTTCCGTTTAAAAATTCTGCACCTATCGAACTTGCCGATCCCTCAAGCGTATTTTCGCTAATATTAATCTCAAAAATACCTTCCGAAGAGCGTCCTATAAATGTATTTTTATAATTGGCCGTATCGGTTAAGGTATAACCACCACGACTAATCAAGGTGTTGATAGTTGTATCGGCACTGTTTACATCTACCATATTTGGTGCATCTGTTGAGACATCAGACATGGTTGCCCGCCACAAATACAAATGGGCTAAAAGTGCATAAGCAGATCCTTTATTAGCCGTCACTTTCGCATCGCCAGTATTGCTATAGGTCCAACTCAACAAATTAATGGCCTTATGACAATCATCCTCTACCAGTTTCATTACTTCTGCTCTTGGTTTTCTGGGTAATTGAGGCGCATTAAGCGGATCTTCATAAGATTCGGTAACAATTGGCACATCACCCCAAACGCGTACCATCATAAAATAACTTAAGGCCCTTAAAAAATAAGCCTGACCTAAAATGTTGTTTCTGAATTCAGTAGCATCATCTTCAGTAGATAATTGTGCATCTGTCATACCTGCTGCTTTCTGCAAGATAAGATTAGACATGGCTATACTTTTATAATAAAGTGTGTAATTAGCCAATGTGTTTAAGTTGTATTGAAAGGTGAAATCGCCGTTTTGTATACCCTCCAGCCCATCGCCGGTATACTGCATGGTAAAGTAGTTTTTAGCAATGGCATCGCCATACATATAGTAACGGTTATTTTTGTTGGTAATGGCATTGCGGAACAAGGCATAATTACCAGCCATAGCACCTCTTGCATCTTTAGCAGTTTTCCAGAAAGTTTGCTCGTATGGCGCATCTTTAGGCTCTTCGTAAAGTAGCTTTTTACAAGCACTCGTACTTAAAATAATGATTACGGTGCTTAATATGCTGAGTTTTGTTATAATATTTTTCATCCTAGTAGTATTAAAATTGAACTTGAAGACCTAAAGTATATTTTTTCGGGATCGGATATCCCGTTCCGATATACTCACCATATCCGTTTACAGCCTCTGCATCTGGCAATTTTTTTGATTGCTGGAACATGTGCACATTATCGATCATAGCAAACACTTTAAACTGACTAAGCCCCCACTTACTAAGGGTTTTGGCACCTAAATCGTACCCCAGTGTAATATTTTTTATCCTCAAATACCCTCCCTTTTCTAAGAAAAACGTTTGTGCACCTGTATAATAATAACGGTAAGTACCCAAATCGTATTTGGCATACTCCGCGTTATCACCCGGATTTCTCCAAATATTTAATTTATCCAAATCAGGGGTAGAGAAACTGGCAAATTGGTAGATTGCATTTCCATCCTGAGAGTTTGCAAAACGGTCTGAATCGAACAAGTTTAGCACATCTCTTTTAAAGGTAAATGTTGCAAAAACACTCAATGAGAAATTTTTGTAGCTAAAATTATTGGTCCAACCACCTGTAAAACGAGGATTCGGATCGCCAATTGGCTGTTTGTCCGGATTAATACCATCATTAAAAATATCTACAAAATAATCACCGTCTAAATCGGCCAGGTAAAAATCTCCTTCGTTAAAAGTGCCGTTGCTGTTCCGGTAACGTTCGCCGGTAAATGGATTTTGGGGAATATCTCCGGTTCTTGAAAATACACCCTTGGTTCGGTAAAGGTAAAATGCATTAAGGGGGCTACCCACTGATAGGATATGGGTTTTATCAAACCGATCACCTCTCAAAATGATATCGCGGCCACCATTAGGCAAGCTCATAATCTGGTTCTTATTATAAGAAATATTAAATGAAGTATACCACTTAAATGGCTTGCTGATCAGGGTACCGTTAAAAGTAAGCTCCAAACCTGAGTTACGTACTGAAAAAGCATTGGTAAAAGCCACATCGTAACCCGAGGTAACCGGCAAATCAACGTTAAATAACTTGTCCTTTACTTCTTTATTATAAACATCAAAGGTAATGGCATACTTCCCATTTTGAATTTCTAAATCCGTACCAATATTCCACTGTGTAGATTTTTCCCAGCTCAAATTCTTTTGGGCTACACCATTATTAAAATTAGGTGTGATAGCCGTAACACCATTGTAAGAGGATGCGCCGCCATTACCATCAAAAACACCATTGTTAACCAGATACTTATTGTATTGGACGTAGGCATTATTTAGATTTTCGTTACCTGTAACACCATAACTACCCCTGATTTTAATGAGACTGAATGGATTATTAGTCATGTTTTTCATGAAATTTTCTTCAGACAAGATCCAGCCAACAGATACTGACGGGAAAAAACCATATTTGTTGTTTTCGCCAAAACCCGATGAACCATCAGTCCTTATCGAGCCAGATAATAAGTATTTGTCGGCATAATCATAGCTGAAACGGCTGTAATAGGCGATTAATCCATGGCCACGGTATTGTGATGAGGCTAAAATGTTGGCCTGCTGAAAACCAGTCACAACGGTTATATTATCAGAAGGACCACCAAAGCCAGAAGCAAATGTATTTTCGTACTGATTATATTCTATATCTTGCCCTGCTAATACATTAAATGTATGTTTACCCAGTGAACCGCTATAATTTAAATAATTAGAAGCCCTTAAACCTATTCCGCTTGAAGAAAAACTGCTGGCACTATTTCCCAACCCATTGTTTAATAAGCTACTAAAACTACCATCTCTTCGTTGATTATCTGATGTATATGATGATTGGGAATTTAGCGTAAAATGTTTATTAAACTCATAACTTAAATTGAGGTTGATACCAAACTGGTTACTGATATTCCGATCTAAGTTTTCGCTATTCGGGCTTACATAATATTCGAGTTTTTCTGGCGAAAGATTGATCAGTGACGAAGGTAAATTCCCCGCACCGAGCCTGGTTGGATTTGATGAGTTGTTGGGATCTTCACCACCTCTACCTCTATCAGTTCTTGAATAATAAAATTGAGGATTGATCGTCAATTTTTTATTAAGTGCTTTTGTTGATAGGTTGATTCTGGTACTATAGCGTTTAACGCCTGTACCTTTTACAATCCCCTGCTCATTGTAATATCCACCACTAAAACGATAAGTCATTCCGTTTTCGGAACCACCGGTTAAACTGATATTGTTATCGTTTATTTTAGCTACACGATAGAACAAATCCTGCCAGTCGGTATTTCCATTAAATACCGGATTCAAGCTATCAGTAAGCAAGTAAGGGAGTTGTCTTCTCTGGTCGTAAGTGAGCTGCCTTTGCAAAACTTCCATTTTTTGTCTGCGTTCAGTAGCACCAATGGTAGCTTCACGCAAATCAGGCCGCTGCGAAAAACCTACATAGCTACTAATATTGATTTTAGTGTCGCCAGTTACTCCTTTTTTCGTAGTAATTAATATTACGCCATTGGCCGCTCTCGAACCATAAATGGCCGCAGCAGATGCATCTTTTAATACATCGATTGATTCGATATCGTTCGGATTTATCCCCGCCAAATAGTTGGTGCCGGTACCTGTTCCTGGTGGAACAAAATCCTCAGAAGCCTGAGGTACTCCATCTACAACATATAGTGGCGATCTTACCGTATTAACCTGGTCGTAACTGGTGCTACCTGTTGAGTTACCACGAACCGACACGGTTGGCGCTACACCAGGCTGACCACTAAAGTTCTGAACATTTATACCGGCAAGTCTACCCTGTAGCAGCTGGTCGAAACTTGGCGAAGGCAAATTGGCAAGTTCTTTTCCTGAAATACTGGAAATAGCGGCTGTTGATTTTTTTCTGGTTATTTTCTGATAACCAATTAATACCACCTCATCAAGTGTTTTGTTATCGTCCTGCAAAGAAAAGTTTAATGTGCCATTTGTCCCTAATGGTTTTTCCGCAGGTAAAAAGCCAACAATTCTGGCTATAATTATTGCCTTATCACCTTGCACAGTTAATACGAATTTTCCTTCCGCGTTCGTAGAAGTTCCGTTTTTTGTGCCCTTTTCCAAAATGGAAACACCAGGAATTGGTTTACCACCCTGATCTAAAACAGTTCCTCTCACTGTTTTTTGCGCAAAAGCCTGCCAGGGGATTAATAAATAGAATAAAAGTCCAAATAAAATTTTCGGAGTAGTTCCAGTAAAGTTTAGTTTCATAAAATTTGGGATGTTAACGGTTTAGTTAAGACTAAATTATATCCATTATTTTACAGGGAATTAACGTATTTTAACATTAGGTAGTTGGATTTTAACGTAAAAACTCTTAAAAGGTGATTTTCGCTCAAAATGGTAAGAAATTTATGTTATATGTATGCAAATACTAAACAACTTTTACGTTAGATATTTAATAGTAAACTAATTTTACGTTTTATTATTTTGGCTAAATAATTGTCTTATTTATATTTACAAAACGTTTTAGTAATACTACTTTTTGCTGGGAAATAAGATGTTTTTCTGCTGTTCGCGCAAGACTTCCACGCGTAAAAAATAAGGTCAAGCCTTGGTCTTATACGTGTATAAATTTACAACTATAAAAACCGTAGCTAAAATTATCATAACCGTACTTTGTTTTATAATAACTGCGTGTTGCTTTATTATAAATGCATACTGCTTTATCCTCGGGCCCTCACTAGCGCAAATCTTAGTGATTTGGGTTGTGTGGAGTGGATGACTTGTGCTTTTAGATTTATATAGATAAATTTTAGCTTATAGGTTGCTTTTGGAGCACAAGTCAGTCTATGCTCGGGTTAAGTGCGCTAAGACTTGCGCCAGTAGGGGGATCAGGGACTCTCATTAGAGATGCTGAAACAAGTTCAGCATGACGATATGGGAAAGTGTGGACTCATTCAGACCAGAGCTATGGCCTGATTCGAACTGCACCTTAAATTATAAATGATGCACCTTAATTTATAATATGTGCACCTTAAATGATCAGAACTGTACCTTAAATTATAAATGATGCACCTTAATTTATAATATGTGCACCTTAAATGATCAGAACTGCACTTTGATTTATAAATAATGCACTTTAGTTTATCAGAACTGTACCTTAATTTATAAAAGCTGTACCTCAATTTATCAGAACTGATTTAATAATCTGGAGCAGCTGTTTAAATAAACGGTGTCAAAAAGAATATTTAAATTTGGCCGATAAAATTCTTCTTCCTCATGACTTTTGTAGAAAAACTACAGGCCTTACGCACCTTAATGGCCGAACAAAAAATAGATGCTTATATCATTACCGCCGCCGATCCGCACATTAGTGAATACCTGCCCGCACATTATAAGGCGATCCCTTTTGCAAGCGGTTTTACAGGCTCGGCCGGAACTTTGGTGATTACACAAGATTTTGCCGGTCTTTGGACCGATTCGAGGTATTTTACACAAGCCGAAACACAATTATTGGGTTCTGGTTACGAATTGGTGAAGCTAAAAATACCGCATACTCCTGAGTATATTGAGTGGCTAACCGAAGTTATGCCTAAAAATGCAACTGTTGCTTTCAATTATCAGCTCATTTCAATATCGCTGGCACTAGAAATACAGGCTAATTTCGAAAAGCATCAAATCAATACCTTAAATGCCGATCTATTAAGCGGTATTTGGTTTGACAGACCAGCACTTCCGACCGAAAAAGCGTTTCTGATTGAAGATAAAGATGCCGGTTTATCCATCGCTGCAAAACTTGCACAGGTAAAAGCACAGTTAGCAACTAATGATGCCGACAGCCATTTAATTTCTTCGCTCGATGATATCGCCTGGCTTTTTAATATCAGGGGAAAAGATGTTGATTATAATCCTGTAGCCTTAAGCTTTGCTTTAATTACCCCCGGCGCAGTGAAACTCTTTATTGATGCTGAAAAGCTATCAGAAAGCGATGCTGATACCTTAAAACAGCAAGGTGTAACACTTTATCCTTACAACGCTATCACTGAGGCTTTAAAAACGCTATCGGCCGATGCATCGGTTTTTATCGATTTTAAACGCAACTGTTTTGGCATGTATCAACTGCTGCCTGCTACTGTTAAAGTAATTTCGGGTACCAATCCAAGTACGCACTTAAAAAGTTTAAAGAACGAAACTGAGGTTAATCACATCCGTAAGGCTATGGTACAAGATGGAGTGGCCATGACCAGATTTTTTAAATGGATGGAAGAAAGGCTGGGGGAGGAGCAGATTACGGAATGGTCGGCAGCAGAGAAACTGGCTACTTTCAGGGCCGAGCAGCTCGGTTTCGCTGGCTTAAGTTTTAATACCATTGCCGGCTTTAATGCCAATGGGGCTTTGCCGCATTATAGTGTAAGTTTGGAGAGTAGTCTCGAAATACAGCCAAATGGTTTGTTTCTGGTCGATTCGGGAGGGCAATACTTATATGGTACAACCGATATTACCCGGGTAATGCCTATGGCAAATTATTCAGCGCAGCAAGCCGACGATTATACTTTGGTATTAAAAGGATTGATTGAGGGATCGAAACTAATTTTTCCGGAGGGTACGAAGGGGTATCAGATCGATTCGATTTGCCGAAAACCTTTGTGGGAACATACCATTAACTTTGGTCATGGCACAGGCCACGGTATTGGCTTTTTCCTTAACGTACACGAAGGACCTCAGAATATTAGCCCTGCCAATGTTGATGTGGCCTTTAAACCGGGCATGGTAACCTCCATTGAGCCGGGGATTTATAGGCCGGGCGAACATGGGGTAAGGATCGAAAACCTGGTATTGTGCATTAACCACAACAATAGTGCTTTTGGTAATTTCCTAAGTTTCGAAACGCTTACTTTGTGTTATATCGATACCCGGATCATTAATAAAACGCTTTTAGAGGCCAATCAGCTTCGCTGGTTAAACGACTACAATAGCAAGGTGTTTCATCAGCTTCAACCACACCTTACAACTGGAGAAGCAAACTGGCTAAAAGAGAAATGCCGGCCGATATAGTTATTCATAATCTTTGATATTCAAAAAGCAGCGCCCCATTTACCTTAGGACGCTGCTTTTTTGCATTATATGATGTGCAGTTTGCTAACTGACTTGAATAAAACACAGGCTTAGCCAAACTTGCCATAAATGCACCAATTCTTTACCGATTTTGCGCTATTTCTACAGATGGTATGCGCTTTATTTTTTTAAATATATTTTTGGATAAAACGTCATAAATACGTTTTTTCATCATGATGAATATAAAACCAACAAAAAGATCTGCTGTAATAGCTTTTAAAGCAATATTTTGCTTAGCCTTATCTCTACTACACATTCAGGTAACTTTAGCTCAATCTCCATGGATTGCATTAGGTAAAAAGCCATCCACACTGGGTTTAGCAAAAGGTTTCTCGCAGTTTGATGCAGGTCCGTTTAAACTCAAACTGGTTAAAGCATCGCAAACGGTAGCGGGTTTACAGCCTAAAATGGTTGAAGGTTTCGATTTTGTGCCCAGCGACAGTCTAAAAGTACGCAGTTCGGATGGTTTGTACCATTTGGGAGATATTAACCTGAAACTACGTAGCACCGGCAATGAAACCTGGACAAGCTATAGCACTGCAGCCAAAAGAGCTGAGGTTAAAAGTATCGCTGCAGGTAAAAATGTGCTCTCAGCTGCCGATCTTGCTGCCACACTGCCTGCCGATATTCCCCTGCAAATTATCCGTAGCTGGGAAATGCAGCAAGGTAAATTAGTGCTTCGTTTCGAACTAAAGAACAAAAGCAGTAAAACAGTAGAAATTGGCGCATTGGGCATCCCGATGATTTTTGATAACATTTTAGAAGGCAGGACCCTGGAGCAAACCCATGCCAAAAATGTGTTTTACGATCCTTACATCGGTCAGGATGCAGGCTATTTACAGGTAACAGGTTTAAGCGGTCAGGCACCTTCGCTAATTGTGGCTCCGCTGGGGCATACCCCTTTCGAAGCATACAACCCGCTAAACGACGATCGCACACCCCGTGGAATTGCTTTTGAGGGCTTTTACGAGTGGATGGTGCACAGTAAAGCCTATGCCGAAAACGAATGGAAAAGCGCCGAACAATGGAATAAACCTACCAGTGCGTTTTTAAAACCGGGCCAAAGTAAAAGTTATGCACTTCAGTTTATCTTATCGGGTACAGCAAAAAATACAGAAAGCAAGCTGATTGAAAATAAAAGACCGGTGGCCATATCGGTACCGGGTTATGTATTGCCAAAAGATGTAGACGCTAAATTATTTATCAATTATGCTAAAAAAATTAAATCGCTTAGCGTACAACCCGAAAATGCCTTAACTATAAATGCCACAGGTGTAACCAAAAATGGCTGGAAAAGCTATTCCGTAAAAGCCAATACCTGGGGAAGAGCGCGTTTATCGATTGTTTACGAAGATGGCCTCGAGCAAACCATTAACTATAAAGTAATTGAGCCCGAAAATGAGGTGATTGCCAGTTATGGTCACTTTTTAACCACCAAACAATGGTTCAATCAGCCCGATCCTATCTTTAAAAGAAGCCCTTCGGCGATTACCTACGATTACGAAAAACAACAACAGGTAACGCAGGATAATCGCGCCTGGATTGCCGGTTTAAGTGATGAGGGTGGCGCGGGTTCGTGGCTGGGTGCCATGATGAAACAACTGGTGCATCCCGAAAAAGAAGAAGTAGCTAAACTGAAACAGTTTGTAGATACGGTAATGTTTGGCCATATACAGCTGAAAGATGGTCCTCAGAAATACGGAGTGAAAAAAAGCTTGTTTTATTATGCGCCTGATTCGTTGCCTAAAGGTACTTACGCAGAAAACATAAACTTTAAAACCTGGTCGGCATGGCCTAAAAAAGAAGCCGATAACCTTGGCCGTTCTTACAACTATCCGCATGTGGCTGCCGCGCATTGGATAATGTACCGTTTGGCTCGTAATTACACGGGACTGGTAGAAGAGGGGAGTTGGAAACAACACCTCATTAATGCCGCCGAAACGGGGATGGCCATGGTTAACATTGCACCTTACTATGCACAGTTTGGACAAATGGAAGGCACTATCTTTTACCTCATCTTAACTGACCTTAAAAATGAGGGCTTGACAGAAGAGGCAACCAGACTGGAGAACGAAATGAAAAAGCGTGCCAACCACTGGCGCTCATTGCAATATCCCTTTGGTAGTGAAATGCCTTGGGACTCTACAGGTCAAGAAGAAGTTTATGTATGGTCGAACTATTTTGGCTATGCTGATAAAGCCAATGTTACCCTAAATGCCATACTGGCTTACATGCCTGTGTTGCCACATTGGGCCTACAATGGTAATGCCCGCCGTTACTGGGATTTCTTGTATGGCGGTAAACTTACGCGTGTAGAACGCATGATTCACCATTACGGATCGGGCCTGAATGCCATACCGGTACTGATGGATTACCGTAAAAACCCTGATGATTTTTATCTGCTGCGTGCCGGATACGGTGGTTTAATGGGGACCATTTCGAACATTACACAAGATGGTTTTGCACCGGCTGCCTTTCATGCTTATCCTTCTACTTTAAAGAACGATGGTATTACCGGCGATTATGGATCGGGATTTTTTGGTTATGCGGTTAATACCTCGGCTTACGTAATTAAACACCCTGAGTTCGGTTGGCTGGCCTTCGGTGGTAACTTAAAGGAAGCAGGTGCTACCGTTAGCGTTAAATTAACCACTGCAGCAAAATCGGCGGTGTACATTGCTGCTGCAGGCCTTTACATTACGCTCGATGCAGGTATGATAGATGAACTTACTTATAATAACCAAAGCGGCGAAATTAAGCTGAAACTAAATGCAGCAAATGCTTATACACCTGCTGCACTGCTCAGGTTATCGCAATCGGTAAAGCCTAAAGATGGTGCCGTTTATACCCTAAAAAATTATAAGGTTAATGAAAGAGGTGCTTATCAAATTCAACTGGAAAAAGATAAACCTACAGAGATAACCATTAAAAGATAATGCCAATTTCTCAACTCTCGGAGCCCTGTAAATAATTGTTTACGGGGCTTTCTTTTTTCATTTTGTTTTTATAATCAATATTTTGTTCTGCTCAATTCTAGTTTTAATTAATCTGTCTTATGATATTCTTTTATTAAACAATATTGTAAGGATTTAATTTTAGCCTTATTGTTGATGCATCTGGCCACAATCTGGGTAAAATAAGCTTTTAAAATGCTCAAATCACTTGTATCAATACTTTAATTTTATAGGCTTAAATTTTTGATTATAAAATGAATATTTATTTTAAAGATAATATTGTACAATAACGCTAACCTGATCCGTAATTTAACAAACCGATTGTTTGTCATTGCTGTGCAGATTTTGCTGCTATTTTTCGCTTAAAAGAAATTAATTGTGATTTTTACATCCAAAATCTAGCTTATAATTTGCAGATACCGCCCATATTTTAGCCATTCAATTGTTAAGTTGTTTGAATGAAAATTGCATTTGGGATATTTGCCTAACAACAAAAAATATGTTTCAAAAGGAAGTTTACCTCCAACGGAGAGCAGCATTAAAATCAAAAGTAAATTCGGGTATTTTACTCTTTATGGGTAATGAAGATAGCCCGATGAATTATAAAGACAATACCTACCACTTTAGGCAAGACAGTACTTTTTTATATTATTTCGGTATAAACGAACCTTTATTGGGTGCGGTTATCGACCTCGATGCCGATAAAACCATTTTGTTTGGTAACGAAATGGGGATTGATGATATTGTTTGGATGGGCAGGCAGAAAACCCTGAAAGAAAAGAGCGTCGATTCGGGTTTAACCGAAGTACAGCCACTCGATAAGCTGGATGATTATCTTCAAAAAGCTGTCGAAAAAAAACAGCAGGTACATTTCTTACCACCTTACCGTGCCGACAATAAAATTAAACTCAGCCATTGGTTAAACATTCCAATCGGCCAGTTAAAAGAGCAGGCATCATTAAGTTTTATTAAAGCGGTTGTTGCGCAACGATCAATTAAAGGGCCTGAAGAAATAGCAGAGTTAAACCATGCGGCAGCTTTATCGGCCGATATTCATTTAATGGTGATGCAGCAGGCCAGACCAGGTATGTACGAGCGCGAACTTGCCGCAAAAATTGAAGGTGCTGCATTGGCTACAGGTGGAAATATCGCTTATCCGGTTATTTTAACCGTACGCGGCGAAATTTTGCATAACCATTTTCATGGTAACCAGTTGCAGGATGGTCAAATGGTTTTAAACGATTCGGGTGTAGAAACTGCTTTGGGTTATGCCGGCGATCTTACCCGTACTTTTCCGGTAGGTAAGAAGTTTACCGCTGAGCAAAAAGATGTGTATGATGTGGTATTGAAGGCTTATACCGATGCCAAAAATATGCTGGCCCCGGGCGTAAGGTATTTGGATGTGCATTTAACCTCTTGCAGAACATTGGCACAAGGTCTCAAAGACATAGGTTTAATGAAAGGAAACGTTGAAGATGCGGTAGCCGCTGGTGCGCATGCCATGTTTTTTCAATGCGGAACAGGTCACATGATGGGGCTCGATGTACACGATATGGAAGACCTGGGCGAACAATATGTGGGTTACACAGACGATTTGCTTAAAAACACCACACAATTTGGTTTAAAATCTTTAAGGTTAGGCAAAGCACTCGAAAGCGGCTATGTGTTAACAGTAGAGCCTGGAGTGTACATTATTCCGGAACTGATAGACCGCTGGAAAGCCGAAAACCAGTTTAGCGAATACATTAATTACGATAAATTAGAACAGTTCAGGCATTTTAGCGGTATTAGGGTTGAAGATGATTTCCTGATTACCGACACCGGAAGCACCATGCTGGGTAAACATCTGGCGATTACTACCGATGAAGTGGAGGCTGTGAGAGGTGAAGCCTACTAGCGGAGAAGTCGTATTGGGCACAATCCCGCATTAAATAAACCTGATAGAACGGATGCTCCCGGTTTTTACCGGAGCAGGAGAGATAGCAGGACTGGACTAACCCATGAAACACTGCAATTGCTTTTCAAAATAAATTGGCTGATGACGGTAAATGATATGAAAAAAACAACACTTGGCTGCATAACAATGCTTATGGCTTGTTTTAGTACACAGCTTTTGGCACAAAGCCCCAAAAAGGCTTATACATTGGCCGATACCCTACGAGGCAGTTTAAATGCCGAGCGTACCTGGTGGGATGTGCAACGTTACGAACTTTCTGTAACACCCGATTATAACGGTAAAAGCATTAGCGGTTCGAACAAAATTGTATACAAGGTGGTAAAACCCAACAATGGTAAAACCCGTATGCAGATCGATTTGCAGGAGCCTTTAATTATTGACAGTGTTTTGTATAACGGAAAAGCACAGCTAAAATTTGAGCATACCGGAAGCGTTTGGTATGTACATGTTCCTGCGCAAAAATTATCGGTGCTCAATAATGTAGAGTTGTTTTATCACGGCAAGGTACACCAGGCCAAAAGGGCTCCCTGGGATGGCGGCTTCATATTTACAACCGATTCGCTTTCGCGGCCTTGGATGACGGTTGCCTGCCAGGGGCTGGGTGCTTCGGTTTGGTACCCCAATAAAGACCACCAGAGCGATGAGCCCGACCGCGGGGCTTCTTTAACCATGACAGTGCCCGATACGCTTGTGGCAGTAGGAAATGGCCGTTTGGTATTTAAAAAGAATAACGGCAATGGTACTGCAACCTACAAGTATAACGTGCAGAATCCAATCAGCAATTATTGTATCATCCCCTACATTGGCAAGTATGTTAATTTTAAAGAAAAATATGCCGGCGAAAAAGGTGCACTTGATGTAAATTACTGGGTGCTGGATTACAATTATCCTAAAGCCAAAACCTACATGCCCGATCAGGTTCATAAAATGATGAAAAGCCTGGAGTACTGGTTTGGACCATATCCTTTTTACGAGGATGGCTACCAGTTAATTGATGCTTCGCATACCGGAATGGAGCACCAATCGGCCGTTTCTTATGGCAACCGCTATAAATTTGGTTACATGGGGCGCGATATGTCGGGCAATGGCTGGGGATTGAAATGGGATTTTATCATCATTCACGAAAGCGGTCACGAGTGGTTTGGAAACAACATTACTACCAACGATTTGGCTGATATGTGGGTACATGAAGGCTTTACCAATTATAGCGAAACCCTGTTTGTTGATTATATCTTTGGCAATAAAGCCGGTAACGAATACAATTTCGGAATTAGAAAAGGCATTCGCAACGATAGCCCCATTATTCCGGCTTACGGGGTAAACGCCCAAGGCAGTGGCGATATGTATCCTAAAGGCGGTAATATGCTGCACGCCATCAGACACAGTTTAAATAACGATGCCCTTTTCAGGTCGGTTTTACGCGGACTTAACCAAACCTTTTACCACAAAACCGTTACTACAAGCCAGATAGAAAACTATATTTCTAAAAAAACAGGGTTTAACTATGCCAAAGTTTTTGACCAATACCTGCGCACTACACAAGTGCCAACCTTTGAGTATTATGTTGAAAAAGGCAAGGCTTTTTATCGTTACAGCAATTGTGTAAAGGGCTTTAACCTGCCTTTATCGTTAAGCAAAGCGGGTGTTAAAACCTTAAAAATTATCCCTTCCCAAAGCTTGCAGCAAGTTGCCCTGGCTAAAGGTCAGGAAGCGTTGTTTGCCAAAACCGGTATCGAATTTATGTATTATCTCGATGTAAAAAACACGAAGTAATTTTAAAACCAGCTGCAGTTAAGATTTAATGGCATTCTTTTTTAAGGATGCCATTTTTTGTGTCATCAGGTTTTGCTGATGCGCTTGCGTTTGTTACTGCTCACAACTGATCCAAATTGCATATTTATAGCCAATATTGGTTAAAATCCAATAATACGGGCGCAGCACGATCAAGTACCTTTGAATGTTGTTTAATAGGTTAATTATTGAAAATAACTTAACCAATGTTTAGCGATTTTAAACTTTAAAGTTTACAGGCAACCGCTAATTTTTTAAATCTTAATTATTAAAAACATAATAGTACAATGAGTATCAAATGGACAGGGGTTTTCCCAGCTGTAACTACAAAATTCACAGCAAACGACGAATTAGATTTTCCGGCCTTCGATTTAAATATTGAAGCACAATTAGAAGCAGGTGCTGAGGGAATTATTTTAGGCGGATCGCTTGGCGAAGCCAGTGTATTAAGCGATGAAGAGAAATTCGGATTGTTATCGCATACCTTAACATTGGTAAACGGTCGTGTACCTGTTTTATTGAACATTGCCGAGGCTACCACAAAAAAAGCAATTGAAGTAGCTAAAAAAGCCGAATCGCTGGGTGCACAAGGTTTAATGTTGCTGCCGCCAATGCGCTACAACGCTGCACCTGATGAAACTTTAGCCTTTTTTGGCGCGATAGCCGAAAGCACCAGCCTGCCAATTATGATTTATAACAACCCGGTTGATTATAAGATTGAAGTAACCTTAGATATGTTTGAGGTGTTAACCAAATACGATAATATTCAGGCGATTAAAGAATCGACCAGAGATGTATCTAACGTAACCCGTTTAATTAACCGCTTTGGCGATCGCTTTAAAATTTTTACCGGGGTAGATCCGCTGGCAATGGAAAGTATTGTAATGGGTGCACACGGTTGGGTTGCGGGTTTGGTTGATGCTTTTCCGAGAGAAACAGTTGCAATTTTCAGGTTGATTAAAGAAAACCGCATTGCTGAAGCTTTAACCATTTACCGTTGGTTTTTACCCGTACTTGAGCTGGATATCCATGCTAAACTGGTACAATACATTAAACTGGCCGAAGTGGCTACCGGTTTGGGAACTGAAGCGGTTAGAGCACCACGTTTACCAATCAGCGGTGCAGAAAGAGAAAAAGTACTTAAAATTATTAATGATGCATTAGCTGTTCGTCCGGTATTACCTGCAGGTAGCTGGGGCAAATAGTTTGAATAACCAGATATGAACGGAAAAAATATTATAGCCGGTACTTATTCAGAAATTAATGAAAAAAGCCTTAAAGCCGTTAATCCTGCAACAGGATTAACGCTTGAAGGCGATTTTTTTAAAGCCAGCCAAAGCCTTGTTGATGATGCACTAACATCGGCAACAAGTGCTTTTCAGGTGTATAGAAACTTAAATAAAGACCTTAAAGCCGCTTTTCTAAATGCCATAGCCGATGAAATTACAGCTATTGGCGAAGAACTGGTAAACCGGGCTTCGGCCGAAAGCGGTTTACCTTTGGCGCGTTTACAGGGCGAGTTGGGGCGTACTACAGGTCAGTTGAGGTTATTTGCCAATGTGGTAGCCGAAGGCTCGTGGGTTGATGCCATTATTGATACGGCATTGCCTGAGCGGCAGCCTTTACCTCGTCCTGATATCAGAAGAATGCTGGTTCCAATTGGTCCGGTAGTGGTTTTTGGGGCGAGTAATTTCCCGCTGGCCTTTTCGGTGGCCGGGGGCGATACTGCTTCGGCATTGGCTGCCGGTTGTCCGGTGGTGGTAAAAGCACATCCTGCACATTTAGGTACAAGCGCCTTGGTAGGTGGTGCCATTGTTAAAGCTGCCGAAAAAACGGGTATGCCCAAAGGTATTTTTTCTTTGTTGTTCGATGATGCTTATACTGTTGGCGCAGCTTTGGTGCAGCATCCTTTAACCAAAGCAGTTACTTTTACCGGTTCGTTTAAAGGCGGTATGGCTTTGATTAACCTTGCGCAGCAGCGCGAGCAGCCTATTCCGGTTTTTGCCGAAATGGGCAGTATTAATCCGGTAATCTTTTTGCCAAAGGCGATCGAAAACCAGGCCGAAGAACTGGCTAAAAAATATGCCGTATCCATTACTTTGGGCGCTGGTCAGTTTTGTACCAACCCGGGTTTGCTGCTTGCCGTACAATCGCCGGAACTGGAAAATTTTAAAACTACTTTAAAAGAAGCCATCGCTGTTATTCCGTCGGCTACCATGCTTACCGAAGGCATTGCCCAAAACTATGGTAAACTTTCGGCTGGTATTGTAAATGAAGGTGGTGTTGCACTTTTGTCGGCATCGACCGTGAAAAACAACGAACTTCAAAATCAATCGGAAGCTAAAATAGCGCAGGTAAGTGCCAGCGATTTTATCCGTAACCCGAAGCTCCGCGAAGAAATTTTCGGTCCATATTCTTTACTGGTTGTGGCAAAAGATGTAGCCGAGCTCGAAAATGCGGTTGAGGTATTGGAAGGACAACTTACTGCTACTTTGATGGCCGATAAGCAGGAACTTCAAAACTATCAGGCTTTAATCAATAAACTAACCGATAAAACCGGAAGGATCATCCTGAATGGTGTGCCAACAGGGGTAGAAGTTTGTGCAGCCATGCAACATGGCGGGCCGTTTCCGGCCACGAACGATAGCCGCTTTACTTCGGTAGGGTCGACCGCTATTAACCGTTTTGCGCGCCCATTGGCTTACCAGGATTGGGAACAGGATTTATTGCCAGATGAACTGAAAAACGAAAATCCTTTAGGCATTTTCAGAACGGTGAACCAGAAATTAACGAAATCTTATGAGTAAAACATTTTTTTGTGTAGATGCACATACTTGCGGAAATCCGGTTAGGTTGGTTGCCGGTGGCGGCCCACAGCTTATTGGTGCCAACATGAGCGAGAAACGGCAACATTTTTTAAAAGAGTTTGATTGGATCAGAACGGGTTTAATGTTCGAGCCAAGAGGGCATGATATGATGTCGGGCAGTATTCTTTATCCACCTCACGATCCGAAAAATGATGTTGCTGTGCTGTTTATCGAAACCAGTGGTTGCCTGCCTATGTGCGGTCACGGTACAATAGGCACCATTACCATTGCTGTTGAAGAAGGCTTGATTAAACCCAAAGTACCGGGCGTAATCAGAATGGAGGCACCTGCAGGATTGGTTTTAATCGAATATAAGCAAGAAGGCAAAAAAGTAAAATCAGTGAAGCTTAAAAATGTGGCTTCTTACCTGGCTGCAGAAAACCTCGAGGTAGAATGCCCTGATTTGGGGCTGCTTACTTTTGATGTAGCTTATGGGGGAAATTTCTATGCCATTGTTGATCCGCAAAAGAACTTTCCCGGGCTCGAAAATTATACCGCTTCGCAACTGATTACCTGGAGCCAGACCATCAGAAAACGCATTAACGAAAAATACACTTTTGTACATCCTTTAGATCCGACCATTAACGGCTGTAGCCACGTTTTGTGGACCGGAAAAACAATCGACCCTACATCAACTGCGAGAAATGCCGTTTTTTATGGCGATAAAGCGATAGACCGATCGCCGTGCGGAACAGGAACCTCAGCCCGTTTGGCACAATGGTTTGCAAAAGGAAAACTTAAACAGGGTGAAGATTTTATCCACGAAAGTTTTATTGGCAGCAAGTTTATTGGCCGCGTAGAAGAGGTAGTAGATTTAAACGGGATTAAAGCTATTATTCCAAGCGTAGAAGGCTGGGCAAAAGTATATGGTTACAATACCATTAAAATCGATGCCGAGGACGATCCCTATGCACATGGATTTCAGGTGATTTAGTGTTTTAAACTTAAAAGAATGTCGAAAGTATTAATAATTGGAGGTGGAATAGTAGGTTTAACTTCTGCATACTATCTGCAGAAAAAAGGCTACGAAGTAACCGTTTTAGATAAGGGGGATATTACTGACAACTGCTCTTTTGGTAATGCAGGTATGATTGTACCCAGTCATTTTGTGCCACTGGCTGCGCCAGGTATGATAAAGCAGGGAATCAGGTGGATGTTTGACAGCAAGAGCCCTTTTTATGTGCGGCCATCGTTAAATGGCAGCCTCATTAACTGGGGACTGAAATTTATGAAACATGCCACCGCAAAACATGTTGAAGCTGCTGCAGTTCCGCTGCGCGATTTATCTTTGCTTAGCAAAAAACTATATCAGGATTTAGCTAAAGAACCCGATTTTAATTTCGAGCTCACCAATAATGGCATCCTGGCTTTTTATAAAACTGAAAAAGCTGGCGAAGAAGAAGCTCACCTGGCCGAAAAAGCCATTGATCTGGGGCTGGATATGGCTGTTTTAAGTGCCGATGAATGCCGTGCTTTGCAGCCTGGTTTAGCACTCGATGTTTTAGGGGCTGTACACTACCGTGATGATGCGCATTTGTACCCAACTAAACTGATGAATGCTTTGCTGACTTATTTAACCAATAACGGGGTTAAAATTGAAAGGAACAAAGCCGTTGATCGAATCGAAATTGCCGGTAACCGCATCATGAAGGTTTTTACAGGTAATCAGGCCTGGGAGGCCGATCAGTATGTGCTGGCTACCGGCTCATGGTCGCCTGCTGTTGCTAAAATGGCCGATTTAAAAATATCCTTAATGCCCGGTAAAGGCTATTCGTTTATGGAGCCAGAGCCTGAACACCGCTTAACAATACCCGCACTTTTATGCGAGGCAAGGGTAGCCATTACGCCAATGAACGGGCAGATCAGGTATGGCGGTACAATGGAGCTCGATAAAATTAATACCCGCGTAAATATGCAAAGGGTTAAAGGGATTGTAGAATCAGTTCCCAATTATTTTCCCGATTTAAAACCGGCATTACCTGCCGAAAAAGATATTTGGTACGGTTTCAGGCCTTCGTCTCCAGATGGTTTGCCTTATATTGGCAGAAGTACCAAAAGAGAAAATTTAATTATTGCTACCGGTCATGGTATGATGGGCTTAAGTTTAGGGCCTGCAACTGGATTACTGGTAAGCCAGATCGTTGCAGAAGAAGCCAAAGCTATGAAACTGGAACCTTTTTCGGTTGAACGTTAAGAATTTTATATCTTGTCTCGTGGTGTCAGATGGAAACATCTGACACCACTTTTTTCATCCCCCAACCCCCTTCGAAGGGGGACGAGATTCCCTCGAAAGTAAACCGCATTTGAGATCACTTCCCTCACCATATTTTAAAGCCAATCATTTCCCCCTTTGAAGGGGGTAGGGGGATGAAATTAAACTACTTTTAATTTATAATTATTTCCGTGCAAATCTGAGCCTCCTATGTTTGTTGTGAAATTTAAAAATAATAAATTTAACATATTTAAGTGAAAAAGAGCGAGAGTTGATTTGTGCCCAAACAACTTCTTATAGTATGTTCTCACGGAGATATTGCCTCACTCTTTTTTGCCTTTTAGAATCTGAACAGAATGTAAGGCGTATTTATTTTGAAGTATAGCCAGGATA
>Ga0308163_10000282_pt1 | contig 120206 bp, 106 predicted proteins | sample PhyTR1_FD_201037 | JGI IMG/M metagenome (GOLD analysis project Ga0308163, IMG submission 201037) | Phyllosphere microbial communities from UC Gill Tract Community Farm, Albany, California, United States - DLSLT.R1 | ecosystem: Host-associated > Plants > Phyllosphere > Unclassified | place...
TGCCTGGCGGCTTTAGCGCGGTGGTCCCACCTGACCCCATGCCGAACTCAGAAGTGAAACGCCGTAGCGCCGATGGTAGTGTGGGGTCTCCCCATGTGAGAGTAGGGAACTGCCAGACATCAATTAAGTGAAAAGGCCATCCGAAAGGATGGCCTTTTTGCATTGGGTGATCTTGTGAGTATTACGTCATCTCTGCAATGCTACGCCCGAGAAAGATGTTCTCTCGGACGTAATATCCTATTATTTAAAACTGTTAATGGATGACCTGCGATAAAAATGCTCTTGTGCGTTCAGATTTCGGATTGGCGAAAAACTCTTCCGGTGGCGCCTGTTCTACAATTTCCCCTCGATCCATAAAGATCACTCTATCTGCCACAGTCCTCGCAAATCCCATTTCATGTGTCACGCACAGCATGGTCATTCCTGACTGAGCCAGTCCAATCATCGTATCCAACACCTCTTTAACCATTTCCGGATCAAGGGCTGACGTAGGTTCATCAAACAGCATAATTTTGGGCTTCATACACAGGGAACGAGCAATCGCAACGCGCTGCTGCTGCCCCCCGGAAATTTGCCCTGGGAATTTATGCGCATGCTCGGCAATACGAACGCGTTCCAGATAATGCATCCCTAAGACTTCGGCATCCTTTTTAGACATCTTTTTGACCCAAATAGGGGCCAGCGTACAGTTCTGCAATACCGTTAAATGTGGGAATAAATTGAAGTGTTGGAACACCATGCCCACTTCCTGACGAACGCGTTCAATATTGCGAATATCTTCATCCAGCTCGATCCCATCAACAACGATACGTCCCTGCTGATGTTCTTCAAGGTGATTAATACAACGGATAGTAGTCGACTTTCCAGAACCCGATGGGCCACACAGGACGATACGTTCACCTTGCGTTACCTTCAGGTTGATATCTTTCAGCACGTGAAACTGCCCGTACCATTTATTGACGTTTTCCAGGGTAATCATCGCGTCAGCAGGGGTCATAATTATTTTGCTCATAAATTCCTCAGTGCGGTGTCCGCCCGGTGTTAAAACGTTTCTCCAGATGCTGGCTATAGCGCGACATGCTGAAACAAAAAATCCAGTAAACCAGTGCAGCAAAGACATAGCCTTCGGTCGACATGCCAAGCCAGACTGGATCCACGGTTGCCTGTTGAACACTACTGAACAGATCGAATAACCCGATAATGATCACCAGGCTAGTGTCTTTAAAGAGGGCAATAATTGTGTTCACAAGTCCTGGAATAACCAGTTTCAGTGCCTGCGGTAAAATCACTAAACCCTGCGTTTTCCAGTACCCTAGTGCCAGCGATTCAGCCGCTTCATATTGTCCTTTTGGCAGAGCCTGTAGCCCACCGCGAACGACTTCTGCGACATAAGCGGACTGAAATAAAATGACGCCCACGAGTGCGCGGATCAATTTGTCGATCGTAGTCCCTTCCGCCATGAACAATGGCAGCATCACCGAAGACATAAACAACACGGTAATGAGGGGGACGCCGCGCCAGAATTCGATAAAGATCACTGAAAGCACCCGCACGACCGGCATCGTTGAACGACGGCCAAGCGCCAACAAAATACCCAGCGGCAGCGCGCCGGCGATCCCGACGGAAGCGATGATCAAAGTTAATGTCAGCCCACCCCACTGGCGAGTTTCGACGCGCTCAAGTCCCAGCACGCCCCCATATAGCAACAACCAAACAACCACCGGATAAACCACAGCCCAGCAAGCAATGTAGCGCCCTCGGCGTGGCAAATGTTTCCAGAACATCGGTGCGATCGACAGCAGCCCAACAATCAGCGCCACGTTGATACGCCAGCGTTGATCGTGTGGATACAAGCCATACATGAATTGACCAAAACGCTCATGAATGAATACCCAACAGGCACCCGCTTTGGTGCAGTCAGCGCGTGTGGATCCAACCCAGTTTGCCTGTAGAAATGCCCAGTTTATGAGCGGCGGGATAAGTTCCCACATCAACCATAGACAGATAATGGTGAGAAGACTGTTGCTCCAGGAGGAGAACAGATTTTTACGTGCCCAGGCGATGAAACGCCAGCCCCCTGCGCTAGAAGGGCGCTGGGCGTGAGACAGTACGGCTTTTGTCATCATGGCTCCTTAACGCTCGACCAGTGCGATGCGACGGTTGTAGATATTCATCAACAGTGAAATCGTCAGGCTAATAACCAGATAAACCGACATGGTGATGGCGATAGTCTCGATAGCTTGTCCTGTCTGGTTAAGTACTGTCCCGGCGAACAGTGAAACCATATCGGGATAACCGATAGCGGCAGCCAACGATGAGTTTTTAGCAATATTCAGATACTGACTGGTCAGCGGTGGGATGATCACGCGTAAAGCCTGAGGAATGATCACCTGACGGAGTGTGACCGGGTTGGGGAGTCCGAGCGATCGCGCTGCTTCATGCTGCCCATGTGGTACAGCCTGAATACCAGAGCGAATAATTTCTGCAATAAACGCAGACGTATAAATGGAAAGCGCCAACGTGAGAGCCGCCAGCTCAGGGATTAATACCACCCCACCACGGAAGTTAAATCCACGCAATTCCGGAATATCCCAGTGCAATGCCGAACCAAAAATCCCTTGGGCCAGCAACGGTAAACCCACAATCAAAAGTAACCCGACTGGCCAGGTCTTGCGAAGCTGTCCGGTTTTCATCTGATGCGTGCGGTTATAGCGAAACAGTCCAACGGATACAGCAACGGCGATAACGATAGCGGCAATAGCGGCCCATAAACCTTCGCCAGCCTCAGGCGAGGGTATATATAACCCGCGGTTACTGAGAAAAAATAAGTCAAAAGCATCGAGGGCCTGGCGCGGGCCTGGCAGATTACGCAGGACGGCGAAATACCAGAAAAAGATCTGCAATAGGGGCGGAATGTTGCGAAACGTCTCGATATAAATCGTAGAAAGTTTGCGCAGGAGCCAGTTTTCAGATAACCGGGCGAGCCCGAGGAAAAATCCGAGGAATGAAGCAAAGACGATACAGAGTGCAGAGACCAGAAGCGTATTCAGCAGGCCAACCAGAAATACCCTTCCATACGTATCGCTCTCTTGATAATCAATCAGGTGCTGCACAATTCCAAATCCTGCAGTGCGATCAAGAAAGGCAAAGCCCGAAGTAATGCCGCGATTGCTCAGGTTATTGACGGTGTTATGAATCAAGTAAATCGCAACGACCACGACGACGACAATGGCGATGATTTGAAATAGCCAGGCGCGGACCGCGGGATGAGAAAAGGAAAGTTTCCCTTTTAAGGCTAAGCGGCGATGGGACATAAAAAACCTCGGTAACCATGACTCTGGGCTGGGCACCGCTCATGCAGTGCCCGTTACAGCTAAAAACTAGCGTACTGGTGGAGCGTACTGGATGCCGCCGTTGTTCCAGAGGTTGTTCTGGCCACGTTTGATTTTCAGAGGACTTTCCGATCCCACGTTACGTTCAAAGATCTCTCCGTAGTTGCCAACGTGTTTAATGATGTTGTAAGCCCACTTATTATCGAGCTTAAGATCCTTGCCGTAATCACCTTCTTTACCCAGAAGATGTGCCATATCCGGAGTGGATGGAGCTGCCGCTTTCTCATCAACGTTCTTCGAATTAATCCCCATTTCTTCAGCATTCAGCATGGCGAAGAGAGTCCACTTAACAATCGAGGTCCACTCTTCATCACCGCGACGCACGACTGGGCCAAGAGGCTCTTTAGAGATAACTTCAGGCAGAACAATCCATTCGGCAGGATTGCTGAGCTTAATGCGCAGGGCATACAGCTGAGACTGGTCAGAGGCCAGCGTATCGCAGCGCCCTGATTCCAGCGCTTTTGCGGACTCATCAGAGCGATCGAACGTCACTGGGGTGTATTTCATCTTGTTCGCTTTGAAATAATCCGCAACGTTCAGCTCGGTATCCGTACCGGCCTGAATACAGACAGTCGCGCCGTCGAGTTCTTTCGCACTCTTCAGGCCTGCTTTATTGTGAGTCAGGAAGCCGATACCGTCATAATAGGTGACGCCAGTAAACGTCATGCCCATGCCAGCATCGCGAGACGAGGTCCAGGTGGTATTACGAGAGAGCACATCAACTTCGCCAGATTGCAATGCGGTGAAACGTTCTTTCGCTGTGAGTGGGGTGTATTTAACTTTGGTATCATCACCGAAGAGAGCCGCTGCAACGCCTCGGCACACGTCAACGTCGATCCCGGAGAATTTCCCGTTAGCATCCGCGTAGGAGAAACCCGGTAACCCATCGCTGATACCGCACTGTACAAAGCCTTTCTTTTTAACGGCATCCAGAGTTGCGCCCGCATGCGCCTGACCCGCAACAGCAAACAACATGCCGGCGGCGGCCAGGCTGGCTATCATCGTCTTTTTCATATGCATCCTGTGTGGCGAAAATTATTGTTATAGAAAGTCGTTTTAAAACGCTTTTACCTGTCTGTGGCATTGGCCGACGTTTATAAAGCAAACGTAATGCCAGTTTTCGTATTCAGCTAAAAAGAGAGATATCTGAACGCGTAATGCTGAGTGTAGACAGGGATAATAAAATCAAGCGCCCTGAAATGGTGCGAAATGACAACCTACGCCACAAATCAGAGCAAAAGTTGATAAGACAAAACGGAAATTATTGAGATGGTTTCAGGCGTGAATATTGGCAGGATATTGAATGTTATTAATCTGTGAAAAATATCACGTATTAGATTGCAACTTGAATTTCGAGTGAATAAAAATGCGAGAACAATCAAGGATGAAAAGAGAGACAGGAATGTTACAGGGAAGTTTTTTAACAGGGAGAGCAATAACTGCACTGATATAAAGCAAAAGCGCGGAAGATACCGCGCTTTTGTCAGAGAGTTTTATTTGGTTAACGCTACGATACCCAACGTCAGGCCAGCGACAGCCGCAGCACCGCCGGCAATTGCGCCAGCCGTTTCCCAGTTATCCTGAGTGGTGCCTTTCATACACGTATTGGTATGGACAAGGCGGCCTTGATCGTCGTAAACCGGTACACACGGAGAATCGTGGGCACAACCAGCCAGAAGCGCAGCGAGCGTTGCAACGCAAATGAATCTTTTCATGATGTTACCTCAGAATAAAAACTGACTCGCCATAAATCCAATAGGGTATTTACCGAGCTGAGCGCTATTTTATCACTGCTCAGGGCTACCGGAGTTAGATGAATAATCTCAAAGTATGTGGTTTGTAAAAATGATGGAGAGATGCGAAAGCACGAATGAATGGTTATTTTAGAAGCAATATTAGCGATTAGACCTAACTCAAATAATAAAGGGTTTCATTATTTATTCGTCTTAGAACCTAAGAGTGCTAATTCGTTGTTTAAACATAAAAAGAGTAGGCGCCATTCAGCGCCTACTGATTTTTTAATGATGTTGGCGAGTAAATCGCCGTCTTACGACGACGAAAAATACGGGAACAAAAAAGATAGCCAGAAGCGTAGCGGATAACATCCCACCCATGACGCCCGTGCCTACGGCATTTTGTGCGCCACTCCCCGCACCGTTACTGATCACTAACGGCATTACGCCAAGAATAAACGCCAGCGAAGTCATCAGAATAGGACGAAGGCGCATACGTGAAGCCTCCAATGTTGCTTCGATAATCCCTTTCCCTTCTTTTTCCATCAGATCTTTAGCAAACTCAACAATCAGGATGGCATTCTTAGCAGAAAGCCCAATGGTGGTGAGAAGACCTACCTGGAAATAGACATCATTGTTCAGTCCGCGCAGGGATGCACCGAGCAGTGCACCAATGACGCCTAGTGGCACCACTAACATCACGGAAAATGGAATCGACCAGCTCTCGTAAAGGGCGGCCAGACACAAGAATACAATGATGAGAGAAATGGCATAAAGTGCGGGTGCCTGGTTTCCAGACAGTCGTTCCTGGTACGACATGCCCGTCCAGTCATAGCCAATTCCGGAAGGCAGTTTCTTCGCCAGGCTTTCCATCATGACCATGGCTTCACCTGTACTTTTGCCGGGCGCTGACTCCCCAAGTATTTCCATTGAGGGCATGCCGTTGTAGCGCTCAAGCCGCGGCGAACCGGAAACCCAGCGTGAAGAACTAAAGGCTGAAAAGGGGACCATCTCGCCGTTTGCACTGCGCACATAAAGATTATTGATATCACCCGGTAACATGCGGAACTGCGCCGCTGCTTGCGCATACACTTTTTTGACACGACCGTGATCGATGAAATCGTTAACGTATGTTCCTCCCAGCGCAGTTGAAATCGTCTGGTTGATATCTGATACGCTGACGCCCAGCGCCTGGGCTTTCTCCTGATCAATATCGAGCTTAAATTGCGGGGTGTCTTCCAACCCATTAGGACGTACACGTACTAGCAGGTCAGGGTGGTCTTTGACCATACTAAGAAGCTGGTTTCGGGCCTGTGTGAGTAAGGTATGACCCAGGTTTGCCTGATCGATTAACTCAAAGTCGAAGCCCGTTGCTGTACCTAACTCGATAATGGCTGGCAGGTTAAAGGGAAAAACGAGACCATCTTTAATTTGGCTAAAGGCTTTTGTTGCACGACCTACTATCGCTTCGGCGCCATTTTGTTCACCGGGACGATCTTCCCACGGTTTGAGGCTGACAAACGCGATACCTGAGTTTTGTCCCTGACCGCTGAAACTAAAACCGTTAACGGTAAAGACCGACTCAACGTTCTCTTTTTCTTGGGTCAGATAGTATTGCTGAACCTGATCCAGAATTTGCTGTGTGCGGGTTTGCGTTGCACCGGCGGGTAGCTGAACCATTGTCATGAACACGCCCTGATCCTCCTCCGGCAGGAAAGAGGTGGGGAGACGCAAAAAGAGCACCGCCATACCGCCAACGATCAGCACATACACCACAAGATAGCGTCCTGTTTTACGCAGGATCCCGCTGACGCTGTTACTGTAATGATCGACACTTTTATCAAAAAGAGTATTAAACCAACCAAAGAAACCACCTTTTTCTTGATGCTCTTCAGAGGCTGGCTTAAGCAGCGTCGCGCAGAGTGCTGGAGTCAGAATCAGTGCGACTAATACTGAAAGAGCCATAGCAGAAACGATGGTCAGAGAGAACTGGCGGTAAATGGCCCCCGTAGAACCACCAAAAAAGGCCATCGGTATAAACACCGCTGAAAGCACCATGGCGATGCCGACCAATGCGCCTTGAATTTGCTCCATCGATTTTTGCGTCGCCTCTTTAGGCGGTAGCTTGTCTTCTACCATGACGCGCTCGACGTTCTCAACAACCACGATGGCATCATCGACCAACAAGCCTATGGCCAGCACCATGCCAAACATGGTGAGGGTATTGATGGAAAACCCAAATGCCGACAAGATGGCAAAAGTACCGAGCAATACAACAGGCACTGCGATGGTGGGAATGAGCGTGGCGCGTAGGTTTTGCAGGAACAAATACATGACCAGGAAAACGAGGACGATCGCTTCGAACAGCGTTTTAATCACTTCATGAATGGAGATTTTGACGAACGGGGTTGTGTCGTAGGGATAGACAACTTTCATCCCTTGCGGGAAAAAGGACTGTAATTCTGCGAGCTTTGTTTTGATGGCCGCAGCAGTATCGAGGGCGTTTGCACCCGTTGCCAGTTTAATCCCAAGACCCGTCGCAGCCTGACCATTAATCTTGGTCACCATATTGTAGTTTTCGCCGCCAAGTTCAATTTGAGCCACATCTTTCAGATGCACCATTGACCCATCTTGATTCACTTTCAGCGTGACGTTGCCAAACTCTTCCGGGGTTTTTAAACGGGTTTGTGCGATGATAGAGGCATTTAACTGTTGCCCTGGAATTGACGGCGTTCCACCTAATTGACCGGCAGCTATTTGGTTATTCTGGATTTTTAGTTGGTTGATCACATCCAGAGGTGTTAGCTGAAATTTATTAAGTGCATTGCTGTTGAGCCAAATACGCATGGCGTACTGTGCGCCAAAGAGCTGAACGTCACCCACGCCCGATGTCCGACTGATCGCGTCTTTAACGTTTGACGCCACGTAGTCTGAGATATCGTCCTGCGTCAGCGTTTTATTATCAGAGACAAACCCTGCCACCAGAAGGAAGCTGCTGCTGGATTTCTCCACGCCAATACCTTGCTGCTGAACTTCTTGTGGCAGCAGCGGCATGGCGAGCTGCAGTTTGTTTTGAACCTGTACCTGCGCGATATCAGGATCGGTACCGGACTGGAAGGTCAACGTGATTGTAACGTTACCCGCTGAATCGCTGGTGGATGACATGTACATCAGGTTATCGATACCATTCATGTTCTGTTCGATAACCTGGGTCACGGTATCTTGCACCGTCTGTGCATCCGCACCGGGATAGGTTGCGGTGACGGCAACTGCAGGAGGCGCAATGGTGGGATATTGCGCCACAGGTAATTGAAGAATAGCCAGCCCGCCCGCAATCATCAGAATGATGGCAAGTACCCAGGCGAAAATCGGCCGTTGAATAAAGAAATTAGCCATTTCGTAATCCCTTATCTGGCTGTCTTGACGGCGGAATCAGACACGGCGACCACGGTGGCGCCAGGATGGATTTTCTGCAGGCCACTGACGACCACGCGATCCCCATCCTTAAGTCCTTCAGCGATCAACCAGCTGTCTCCAATGGCATGAGAGGCGATAACATTACGTAATTCAATCTGCTCTTTATCATTCACCACCAGAACGGTGGCATCGCCACGTGGAGTACGTGTCACACCCTGCTGGGGAACTAAAATGGCGTCAGGCTGTATGCCTTCATCAATACGGGCGCGGACGAACATGCCTGGCAACAGACTATGTTGAGGGTTTGGAAAAACAGCGCGAAGCGTGATGGAACCTGTACTTTCGTCGACGGTGACATCCGAAAATTGCAGCGTGCCTTTGAGTGGGTAAGGCTGACCATTTTCCATTAACAGCTGAACGCTGCTGGTATCTTCGTTTTTCTGCAAACGAGATTGCTTCAGATGCATAAAATCATTGCTCGATTGCGTCACATCAACATAGATCGGATCAAGCTGCTGAACGGTCGCAAGGGCAGCAGCCTGCCCGTTCGTGACTAACGCGCCTTCGGTCACGTTGGATTTGCCAATACGTCCATTGATGGGCGATGACACTTTGGTATAGGCGAGATTAATACGTGCGGTTTCGACACTCGCTTGCGCAGCAATGACGCTGGCGTCAGCTTGTCTGGCATTCGCTACAGCCTGATCGTACTCTTGCCGACTGATATATTGCGTTCCTACCAACGGCTCGTAGCGTTTCACCGTTAAGTGCGCAATGTTAGCTGCTGCTTCGGCTTTTGCGAGCTCGCCCTTAGCGCTGTCATAGGCAGCCTTATAGGTTGCGGGGTCGATCTGATAGAGAGAATCGCCGGCATTCACATCGCCACCTTCCGTGAAATTGCGGCGTAAAATAATGCCGCTGACCTGCGGGCGAACTTCAGCGACGCGGAATGCGTCAGTACGCCCCGGCAATTCAGTGGTCACTGCCAATGGAGCACTTTTCACGACATAAACTGTTACCTGCGGAGCCTGTGCGCTTTGCTTTGGGTTGTCAGAACCATCGCAGCCCGTAAGCAGTGTGGCGCAGACAATAAAACCGGATAGAGGTAAAAGCCTGAAGTGTGTCGTCATTACTGTTCCTTTAAAAACAATAAACTGATATTTGCCGTAGACAGGTGAAAAAAGGAGAAAGGCAAAGAGTCAGAAAGCCAGAGCACATCATAATGAGGTGTGTTGGCTTTTTTTAATTTATAAGTGCGGCATGCGGTCTATTAATACATAATTCAGATTAAAACGTGGTAAATGAAGGGTATAGTGGACAACACGTAAATATAAACCTTCTTTTTATTCATCGTTATTTATATGTTTAATGAATTTAATTATCACGATTCATTTGTGGGGATTATTAATTACTTAAATTGACTTTTTTTGTTCAAAGTAAAACCGGCATTTAGTGAATACTGTCCAGGCAATGAGCGCTACAGATTCAACAGTGAGTGCAAATATTTATGTGACGGATGAGAGTCTATGGCGCGCAAAACAAAAGAAGAGGCACAAAAAACACGACAACAGTTGATTGAAGCGGCTATCACACAATTCTCTACGCGAGGCGTGTCCAGCACCACACTGACGGATGTAGCAGATGCGGCAGGTGTGACGCGAGGTGCCGTATACTGGCATTTCACCAGTAAATCTGAATTGTTTAATGCAATATGGGAGCAGCAGTTACCGCTATGTGATCTGATTGATGAACGTCTTACTCTCGGTGTCAGAGACGATCCGTTATTCACACTTCGGGAGCGTTTTATCGTTGCTTTGCAATATATTGCTCATGATCCTCGCCAAAAATCCCTGCTGCAAATTCTGTATCATAAATGTGAATTTAATAAAGAATTGACATCAGAGTGTGATATTAGAAAAAGAATTGGCTTCAATTACGACAATGTACGGGCGTTACTGGAGAGATGTCTGGCTCAGGGCGTTATTGATCCGCAGATTAATATTGATATGACGCTGATTGTTTTCCATGGTTTTTTTAGTGGCTTAATTAAGAACTGGTTAATGAATAGCGACAGCATCAACCTTTACCAACACGCGCCTGCATTAGTGGATAATATTCTGGCGACGTTAAACATCACGCGTAAGCCGCCAGTAAAATATGATGTTGCCTCTTAAAGGGCGACGTCATGTTAAAGATTATTTTTCATCATATCAGGACCGTGAGAAAGCTCCTCGATGGCTTGTGCGGACACGGGTTTGCCGAGCAAATATCCCTGAAGCATATTGCAGCCAAGCTCTGTCAGGAATGCCTGCTGCGCCTCGGTTTCTACCCCTTCGGCAACCACTTTAAGATTTAACGTTTTTGCGAGTGCAACTATGGCAGAGACAATAGTGGCATCGTCGCTTTCACCGCTCAGATCTTTCACAAACGCGCGATCAATTTTCAATTCGCAGGCGGGCAGTCGCTTGAGATAAAGCAGGCTGGAATAACCTGTTCCAAAATCATCAATTGACGCTTTGACACCCGCATTTGTCAGCTCTGTAAGAACCCTTACGCTTTCATCCGGGTTATTCATCGCGGTAGTTTCGGTCACTTCAAGGATTAACGATTCTGGCGGAAGCTGATGCAGTGCCAGGCAATCGAGCACGGTGTTGACCAGCGACGGCTGCTCAAACTGCAGGGTAGATAAATTAACGGCCATCGACCAGTTGGTATGGCCCTGAATATGCCACGCGCGCAGTTGCCGACAGGCTTCATTGATCACCCAGTTGCCTATCGGAATAATCAAACCGGTTTTTTCTGCCAACTGAAGAAATACATCAGGAGTCAACAACCCTTGTTTTGGATGCTCCCAGCGCAGCAGGGCTTCAAAGCCCAATATAGGGCCTGCAGGGGCATGAAACTTCGGCTGATAGTGCAGGCGCAGTTCATCACGCTCAACGGCCATCCACAAATCGTTCATCAACTGTAAGTGCGTTTGCGCCAGTGTGTTCATCGACGGCTGGAAAAAGTGATATCCATTCCGTCCAACATGTTTGGTGTGATACATCGCGGCATCGGCATTAAACATCATTTCACGATCGGTTTTCCCATCGTGCGGATACAACGCAATGCCAATACTGACGGTAACGACCAGCTCGTAGGGATCAACGCTGAAAGGACTGTCGATTGCGCGCACTAACGCGTTAGCCAGTGAAGCGGCATCATCCGGTCCACTGACTTCGACCAGCAGGACAAACTCGTCACCGCCGATGCGGGCAAGTGTGTATTGCCCTTTAAGCGGTAACAGCAGCCGCTTCGTCACTGCGACCAACAGCTTGTCGCCAGTGACATGACCGTAAGCGTCATTCACTGCTTTAAAGCCATCAAGGTCCATAAACATCAGAGCGAAGTGCGTTCCTTCGCGGTCTGCTTTGTTGATCGCCTGGCTGAGTCTGTCTTCCAGCAGAATACGATTTGGCAATCGCGTCAGCGTATCGTGAAGGGCCAGTTGCGCCAGCTCCCGGTTAGCTTCAGCAAGGGATGAGGCTAACAGCGTGGTCCGTGCCTGAAGGCGGGCATCAAGCATTGAGACCAGCAACGTGATGGCTAAAATCGAGAGCGCGACCACGCTGACCAAAACGGCCAGCCAACTGCCATTAATCCCGTGATGATGCATGTGCGTTGTTACTGGAAACTGCGCCGCTTTCATGCCCGCGTAATGCATGCCGGCAATCGCAATGCCCATTGTTAACGCTGCACCCAGGCGCATCAGCGCAACTTGTGCGGCTTCATAACGTAATCGAAAGGTCAGCCACAGCGCGACCAAAGATGCCACCAGCGCGATAACCACGGAAAGGGCAACCCAGGTTTTATCCCACACAATTCCCGGTGACACCTCAAGTGCCGCCATACCGGTGTAATGCATCGCGACGATGCCCGTCCCCATCACGAGAGCGCCCGGTAACAGGCGTCGTAAGCGAAGCTGTTCGCCGCTCACCAGCCAAAGGGCAAACATGGAGGAGCCAATCGCGATAGCCATTGAAAGCGCAGTGATTGCCACGTCGTAGCTCATGCTCATGGCAAGATCCATCGCCAGCATACCAATGAAGTGCATGGCCCAGATGCCGATGCCCATCGCCACGCCACCGCCTGCGAGCCAAATACGTGCCGCAATGCCCTGGCTGCCGGCGACTCGTCCGGCCATATTGAGTGCGGTGTAAGCAGCAAGAATGGCGACGACAAAGGAAATGACAACGAGAATTTGGTTGTATTGGCTAACCAGCATGTTCTGTATAACTCATTCGTAGTGAGACGTTATGGAATAGTATCTGGAAAGGGCAGGGACATTATCACCGTACGGGAATGACGAAAAGGGATTTAAGCCCCTGTTTTTAATAGGTGAAAAGAGTGTTTTTGCCGATGTTTGGGCTTAATCTAGATCCGAGCAGTTGACTAATTTTAAGGGGTTCACAGAATTCATATTACGACACTTGTCAGTTTCGGTACTCAGCAGCTCAATCCACTGCATGAGCAGCGCATCAAAAAGGAAAACCGAGACGGCAAAGATAACCAGCCACCAGTATTTACGAATCATTGTGTCGTCCCGGGGTAATCGAGCTAAGGAAGTGGTGGAAATATACACGAAACGCGGGCGTTTAAAAGGAGGATAACTGAAGGTTTACAAATGGTTGACGGTACGAAACGCAGGCAATAAAAAAGGCGCGTCCCCATGCCAGGTAGCGCCTTTTTAAACAAGCAGTTAGCTAATCGAAATTAGTTCATGCCGTATTTTTTGAGTTTCTTACGGAGGGTACCACGGTTGATACCCATCATCAGGGCAGCGCGGGTTTGGTTGCCGCGGGTGTATTGCATCACCATGTCCAACAGTGGCTGTTCAACTTCAGCCAGTACCAACTCATACAGGTCACTCACATCCTGACCATTCAGTTGAGCAAAATAGTTCTTCAGTGCTTGTTTAACCGAGTCACGGAGAGGTTTTTGAGTCACCTGATCCTGAGAGTTAACGGTAGAAACGGTCAGTACGTCAGAATTTACGCGTTGTTCGAACATAGTTCTGTCAGCTCTTTATTTCTGTTTACGCAAAATTTTCGAAGTATGCCTCCAACGCCTCCAGCTGTACGCTGGCATCCTCTATGGCGTTGAATGTGCGCCGAAACTGGTCATTTGGAGCGTGTTCCTGGAGATACCAGGATACGTGTTTCCGCGCAATTCGGTACCCTTTTGCCTGACCGTAAAAGTCATGCAGTTCCCGAATATGCGCACAAAGCAAGCGCTTAACTTCTGCCAGAGGCAGTGGAGCAAGCAACTCCCCAGTGTCCAGATAATGCTGGATTTCCCGAAAGATCCAGGGTCTTCCCTGAGCGGCACGTCCTATCATCAGAGCATCTGCCCCTGTATAGTCGAGCACAGCCCTGGCTTTTAGCGGGTCAGTTATGTCGCCATTCGCGATAATCGGAATGGAAACTTTCTGCTTAACTGCCCGAATGCTGTCGTATTCCGCATTGCCGTTGAACAAACAGGCGCGAGTGCGTCCATGAATGGTCAGGGCCTGGATACCACAATCTTCGGCCAGTTGGGCAATTTCTACACAGTTACGGTGTTCCGGCGCCCAACCAGTGCGAATTTTCAACGTAACGGGAACATCCACTGCGTTAACCACCCCCAACAAGATAGACTTCACCTGATCGGGGTATTGCAGAAGGGCTGAACCTGCAAGCTTACGATTCACCTTTTTTGCCGGGCAACCCATATTGATATCAATAATTTGGGCGCCACTTTCAACGTTAATACGCGCGGCTTGCGCCATTTCTTCAGGATCGCTTCCAGCAATTTGCACGGTGCGAATACCTGGCTCATCAACGTGCACCATCCGTAGACGGGATTTATCGCTTTCCCAAACCTGCGGGTTAGACGACATCATCTCGGAAACGGTTAAACCGGCTCCCATCTCGTAGCACAGCGTCCGGAAAGGCCGATCAGTAATACCTGCCATTGGCGCTGCGATCAGGCGATTTCTGAGCTGATAGTGTCCGATGCGCATGAGTTAAGAAATGACCATACTGTGACTGCAAGGCGGCGTATATTACGCATTTTTTACATGAGATGAAAGGCCAAACTTTGAACAATCTGCTGTTGCAGATCAAGGAATCGCTACTCAGCGTTAAGTGAGTCAATTATTCACTAAACAAATCATTATGTTATGTTATTTTGTCTATTTTATAGACGCTTACAAATTCCCGTAACTTCTCATCATTTCTCGATGAATGAATCATTTTATCGGGATAATCTGCTGTTTTTAGCAGCAGATTAATGGCCTTCTTTGCGATCTGGGTCCCATTTCAGGACATGATATCAACGCGCAATATGAACATTATTCAACCACGACACGCCCATGAAGTGACTGTACCGGGCGGTTATTATCGTGATGCATAGTGTGGGTAAATTTCTCTAACTGAGTGGCGGAGAGGGTCATCGGATTTTTGAGCACGACCCAGGTCACTCCTTCTGAACAAGGAGGCGTTGTCAGAGAACCGCTAAAACGCCAGTAGGTTTTGTTTTTAGGCAAAAGTTTGTTCAGGTCGAGTTTCGTATCCAGCGTCGCCGACTGTTCGGCTTGCCCAGGCATGATACCCCACAGTTTATCCAGCTCTGCGTTGGCGGCCCCTTTATCAAACATCACCGCGACAACGGTCAGTGCGCCATCGGCATTTTTATGGACAAGGTGCATTTCCATATCGAATTTTTTGCCGTGGATGGTATTTTCACTCGGCGCATGGAAGTGGAATTGCTGCAAAGCCCAGGATTGATTATCAAGCGTGACCGTATCTGCCGTGTCCGGCTTTTCGACCGCCTGAATGGTATGGCCGTTGTTGGTCAACGTGACAGGGCCATCGATGTAGTGGGTTTTTAACGGTGTGAGATGAGCCTTGATCGTTGAGTCGATATTAATAGGCGACTGGTTCATTCCGCTTTGACAGGTTTTATACGCCTCATCCAGCGCACCCCAATGCTCCGGTGAACCTTCGCCTTCATAGCTCCAGTGAGATGCATAAGCTGAAGCAGAAACGATGCTCAGCGCCAGGATTGCTGCCTTACCAATAAATGGGGTCATAATATTCTTCCGGTGAATTTAATAATCTAAATCATATAATAGCCATATGATTGAAGTGGTTATTATACCGGGTGGGAATAACGGGCGTGGAGACTTTTTACAGTAAAAATGGCGTGATCGACCGATCACGCCAGAGGGAATTACTTCTTACGACCTGTAATGCGACACCATTCTTCTTTCTCTACCACCGGGTCGAGAGCGAAGAGCTCAGCGTAGGCTTCACATACGCTGTCTGCCTGGCTGGCCAGAATACCGGAAAGCCCCAGTAAACCGCCCTCAACGGGCAGCACGCTGATTAATGGTGCCAGTTCACGCAGTGGGCCTGCCAGGATGTTTGCGACCACCACATCTGCTTTCATGACGTCTGGCTGGTCATCGGGTAAATACAGTTCAAGGCGATCGGACACCCCGTTTCGCTGGGCATTATCGCGGCTGGCCTGAATCGCTTGCGGATCGATGTCGATCCCGATCGCTTTTGCTGCGCCGAGTTTCAGCGCGGCAATGGCGAGGATCCCGGATCCACAGCCAAAATCGATCACCGTTTTCCCTTCCAGATCCAGTCCATCCAGCCATTGCAGGCAAAGAGAGGTTGTTGGATGGGTACCCGTACCAAACGCCAGGCCTGGATCGAGCATCACGTTTACGGCATTGGCATCAGGCACATCGCGCCAGCTTGGGCAGATCCACAGACGTTTGCCGAACTGCATGGGATGGAAATTGTCCATCCACTCACGTTCCCAGTCTTTGTCTTCCAGTTGCTCGATTTTATGCACAAATCCCGCGCCCAAAAGTGGGTGATTTTCCAGAATCGCCACGACCTCTTTCATGTCTGTTTCTGCGTCGAACAGACCAATAACATCGGTATCACCCCACAGGCGCGTTTCGCCTGGCAATGGCTCAAACACTGGTGTGTCATGCGTGTCCTGGAAAGTAATGGAAACCGATCCGACTTCCATTAACGCATCACTCAGTTCTTCGGCGTTCGCGCCGGTTGTATTCAGTTTTAGTTGGATCCACGGCATGGCAAAACTCTTTATTTATGAGTAGAAATGACGGCCGCCTGTGGGACGGGTTGACCGAAACGGTTCCCCACCACAAACGCCAGCAAACTTAACAGTAACGAAGGCACAATCGGATGGAAGCCCAGATACTGAATTTTAAATGTGGCGAGCACTGCGTACAGCACGCCACCCACAATCATCCCGCTGAGCGCACCCGCCGCATTTGCACGTTCCCAGTACAGACCCAGCACCAGCGGCCACAGGAACACGGCCTCCAGCCCGCCAAACGCCAGCAGGTTTAACCAGATGATCATCTCCGGTGGACGCCATGCGGCAAGCATCATCAAAATGCCAAGTACCAGCGTTGTCCAGGTTGAGATGCGCTTCAGGCGATGCTCATTATGGATTTTAGTGGGTTGCGCGCTGAGCCACAGATCTTTAATGATCGTGGCAGAAGCCTGCAACAAATGCGCATTCACATTCGACATGATGGCGGCCATTGGCGCGGCAAGGAATAATCCCGCAGCCCACGGCGGCAACACTTGCACCATCAGTGTGGGGATCACCTGATCCGGCACCGTCAGATTAGGTAATATCGCGCGGCCAAGCGCCCCGGCGAGATGCATTCCGAGCATGAGCAGCGACACCACAACAGTGCCGATAATAATTCCACGGTGAACCGCTTTGCTGTCTTTATAAGAGATACAGCGCACGGCCGTGTGGGGCAATCCGATCACGCCAAAGCACACCAGCACCCAGAATGAAGTCATAAATGCCGGGGTAAGAATGTCGTCGGCACCGTGTGGGCTCACCAGTTTGGGATCGATCTTCTCCAGCGTTTCTACTGCGTTGCCCAAACCGCCGGCCGCATAAATCACGCCAACCAACAGCACCAGCGTGCCAATCAGCATCACCATACCTTGCATGGTGTCGTTCAACACGCTGGCACGGAAACCGCCAAAGGCGGTGTATAGCGCGATGGTAATGCCGAAAATCAACAGGCCATTTTCGTATTTAATGCCCGCAGCGGTTTCCAGCAATCGTGCGCCACCAATGAATTGCACGGCAATCGCACCGACGAACGCCACCAGCAGACTGACGCTGGCAATCCAAACCACTGCGCGGTTCTGATAGCGCGCCTGCAACATGTCATTCAACGTGATCGCATTATATCGCCTGGCAAGAATCGCGAATTTTTTACCCAAAATACCGAGTGATAACCAGATGGTCGGAACCTGAATCATCGCCAACAACACCCAGCCCAGCCCGTATTTATACGCCGCACCGGGGCCGCCGATAAACGAGCTGGCGCTTACGTAAGTTGCTGTGAGCGTCATTGCCAGAACGAAACCGCCCATCGAGCGGCTGCCCAGGAAATACTCACTGAGAAACGAACCGGTGCTGCGTTTGCGCATGGCGTAAGCCGAAAGGCCGAACACCACGAAGAGATAAATAATCAGAACGGCGATGATTTCAGTTTGCATCGCTATCCTCCAGAGAGATATCGCGGAAGATAAAACGCACCATCAGCCAGCACAGCAGAATAAAGACCAGCGGCATCAGAAGGCAGGCCATTTCGAACCAGTGTGGAAGGCCGGTAAACCCAGCGGTCGAATCAGGTAAGTAAGCAGTTACTAACCAAGCGATAAGGTAGAGAAGGGTCAGCCACAGCGCCCAACGCGCTTCTTTATGGGCTTGAACAAAACGCTTGTCCATTTTATATCCCTTGTGGATGAAGAAAGCGGGGATTGTACATGATGGGTCCTGGCGATCCCCACAAATAAAAAAGGCCGGAATCTCCGGCCTTTTAATGAGAATGCAGTCTTACTTTTCGTGAAGACCGAGTTTTTTCTCCAGATAGTGGATGTTAGTTCCACCGTTCTGGAAATGCTCGTCGTTCATGATACGAACCTGCAGATCAATGTTGGTTTTGATACCGTCAATGATCAGTTCCTGCAAGGCGTTCTTCATGCGGGCAATTGCCACATCACGATTTTCGCCGTAGCAGATAAGCTTGCCAATCATTGAGTCATAGTACGGCGGCACAGTATAGCCAGCGTAGATATGTGATTCCCAACGGACACCAAAGCCACCCGGCGCGTGGAAACGCGTGATTTTACCCGGGCTTGGCAGGAAGGTGTTCGGGTCTTCGGCGTTGATACGGCACTCTACCGCATGGCCTTTGACGATCACTTCTTCCTGCTTGATGGACAGCGGCTGACCCGCAGCGATACGCAGCTGTTCTTTGATCAGGTCAACACCGGTAATCATTTCGGTGACAGGGTGTTCAACCTGAATACGGGTGTTCATTTCGATGAAATAGAACTCGCCGTTTTCAAACAGGAATTCGAACGTACCTGCACCGCGATAACCGATATCCACGCACGCTTTAGAGCAACGCTCGCCGATGTAGCGACGCAGTTCCGGCGTGATGCCTGGTGCTGGTGCTTCTTCAACGACTTTCTGGTGACGACGCTGCATGGAGCAGTCACGTTCAGCCAGATAGATAGCGTTACCCTGACCGTCAGCCAACACCTGAATTTCGATGTGACGTGGGTTTTCCAGGTATTTTTCCATGTAAACCATGTCATTGCTGAAAGCTGCTTTCGCTTCAGCTTTGGTCATGGCAATGGACTGCGCCAGGTCGGTATCGCTACGTACAACACGCATACCACGACCGCCGCCGCCGCCGGACGCTTTGATGATAACCGGATAACCAATGCGTTTAGCATGGGCGCGGTTAGCATCCATATCGTCGGTCAGAGGGCCGTCGGAACCAGGAACCGTAGGCACGCCAGCTTTCTTCATCGCGGTGATCGCAGAGACTTTGTCACCCATCAGGCGAATCGTGTCTGCTTTCGGGCCGATAAAGATAAAGCCAGAGCGTTCAACCTGCTCAGCAAAGTTGGCATTCTCAGAGAGGAAGCCGTAACCCGGATGGATTGCCACCGCGCCGGTGATTTCAGCGGCGCTGATGATTGCCGGGATATTCAGATAACTTTTTACGGACGGAGCCGGACCGATACAGACCGTCTCATCCGCCAGTAATACGTGTTTTAAATCGCGATCCGCGCTTGAATGCACAGCAACAGTCTTGATGCCCAATTCTTTACAGGCACGAAGGATTCGCAGTGCGATCTCGCCGCGGTTGGCGATGACAATTTTATCCAGCATGTTCGCCTCGTTACTCGATGACGACCAGCGGCTCGTCAAATTCTACCGGCTGACCACTTTCGACCAGAATCGCTTTCACAGTACCAGACTTGTCTGCTTCGATTTGGTTCATCATTTTCATGGCTTCAACGATGCACAGGGTATCGCCTACATTGACTTTCTGACCCACTTCGATGAACGCCTTCGCGTCCGGGCTCGGGGTGCGGTAGAAAGTACCAACCATTGGGGAACGTACGATGTGACCACTGATTTCGGCTGCTGCAGCAACCGGCGCTTCTGCTGCCGGAGCGACTGCGTTAGACAGAGCAGGCTGTTGCATCACAGGTGCAGCATAAGCTTGCTGCATGACTGGGTAGCCAACATTTGGCGCAGCACGACTGATGCGTACAGACTCTTCGCCTTCAGAAATTTCCAGTTCGGAGATGCCTGATTCTTCAACCAGCTCGATCAGCTTTTTAATCTTACGAATATCCATGAGTGGGTTCCGTACTCTTGTTTAGTGTGATTGTGACAAGCGTTTTACCGCTGTCTGTAAAGCGTATGAATAACCGTCAGCACCAAGTCCGCAGATAACGCCAGCGGCGATATCAGACAGATATGAATGGTGGCGGAACGGTTCACGGGCATGCACATTGCTCAGGTGGATCTCGATAAACGGGATGTTCACCGCAAGCAGTGCGTCGCGGATAGCAACACTGGTGTGCGTAAACGCGGCCGGATTAATCAGGATATAGTCCACAGTGTCTTTAGCCTGATGAATTCGGTCGATGAGTGCGTACTCCGCATTTGACTGAAAATGATCCAGTTCCACATTCAGTGAGGTTGCTTCCGTACTCAGACGGTTAACAATTTCGCTCAATGTTAACGAGCCATACTTCTCCGGCTCACGGGTTCCGAGCATATTCAGGTTCGGTCCGTTCAGAACTAAGATGTGGAATTTATCAGCCATTGTGCCGCTATCTCCTGCGAATCTCGGGTAAAAAACAAAATATACCTTCAACGCGCAATTGTCACCTTTTCAGAGGCTAAAAACCCCTGTCAGGAAAACCAAAGTCGCACATTATAACGATTTCGTAGCATTTGGCAGCTAAATACTGGTCTTATCAGGGAAGATTATCAACCGCAAAGCTAAAAAGATTCGCGGTTGATAGGGTTTCAGCGGGAAAACGCACAGTTTAGCGGACTATCGCCACCACTGGCGGAACTTCTTGTAACGCCATGCCAGCAGCCCGATGGCGAGCAAAGCATAGATGACAGGTTGGGGTGATAAAATCTTCACTGACCACAGGTAATGTATCGGCGTCAGGATCGCAACGAGATAGACGAAGTTATGCAAAAATTGCCAGCGCCTGCCCAGTTTTCGCTGCGCATACTGCGTTGAGGTTAACGTCAGCGCGAACAATATGACCCAACTGACAATACCGAGCGTTAAATAAGGTCGCGATATCAGTTCACTTCCGAGCAATGCCAGATTGTTAATCCCCAGTTCCAGCAGCGCGTAACTGGTCAGATGGAGCGTTGCCCAAGCAAAACACCACAAGCCTAAAAGGCGGCGTGTGCGGATCAATAACGGCTGTTTAGCGTAGCGCGCCAGCGGTGAAATCAGCAAGCTGGCCAATAAAAATTTCAGAGCCATCCTACCGGTAAAATGTTGGATATCTTTCGCCGGATCGGCGCTGAAATAGCCCTGGCTGGCCGCCCAGAATAGCCATATAAAAGGAAGCAAACCGGCAAGATGTAAAATCACTTTGAGCCAGGTAATCTGCTTTGCGGTTAAACGCACTTAGAAATTCTCCCGCAAGTTGATGCCCCGATAAAGAGAAGCAACCTGATCCGCGTAGCCGTTAAACAGCAATGTCGGCTGGCGTTTCACATCCAGCGCACCGCCGGAACCAATAAAACGCTCCGTGGCCTGCGACCAGCGCGGGTGATCGACGTGAGGATTCACGTTCGCCAGAAACCCATATTCGTCAGGGGCGGCCAAATTCCACGTCGTAGGGGGGCGCTCGCGCGTCAGTTTGATGCTGACAATCGATTTGATGCCCTTAAAGCCATATTTCCACGGCACGGTTAAGCGGATAGGCGCACCGTTTTGCGGGGGCAGCGCCTTGCCATACACACCCACAGTCAGCAGCGTCAGCGGATGCATAGCTTCATCCAGACGAAGCCCTTCCACGTACGGATACTCTAGCCCTCCGCCGATAAATCGGTCCTTTTGTCCCGGCATTTGCTCCGGTGAGTAGAGTGTCTGGAAAGAGACATATTTTGCATGGCTGGTGGGTTCAACCAGCGCCAGCAATTTATGCAGCGGGAAGCCAACCCACGGCACCACCATCGACCAGGCTTCGACGCAGCGCATGCGGTAGATGCGCTCTTCCAGCGGGAATCGGGTGGTTAAATCATGATGATCCAGCGTCAGTGGTTTTGCCACTTCACCTTCAATTTTTAGCGTCCAGGGATCGGTTTTCATACTGCCTGCGTTGGCGGCAGGGTCCGCTTTATCCAGGCCAAATTCATAAAAATTGTTGTAACCGGTGACTTTATCTTCCGGCGTCAGCGCCAGTTTATTCTGCCATTGTGCAGGTTGGGTAAAATCCAGCGGCAGCCCGGAGGGGGCTTTTGGGCGGTCATTGCCTTTAAACCAGTCGAGCAGGTCGGCATGAGCGGCAGGGGAAAGGGAAAGCGCGGTGGCGCTGATACCGAGCATCTTCAGGATCTGGCGGCGCTGTAACATAAAGACAGACTCGGACGTTACGTCGGCTTCCGTCAGTTTTCTGGTTTTCATGGCACTCTCCGTCATGCGTTTTTATAAGCATGACGGAGGAGTGAGGTTATCGCGAATATGTCACGAAAAATTGAAGATTAGGCAATCTTGACCAGCGCGCGGCCATGAAACTGGTTGTTCATGATTTTTTCGGCAAATTCAGGTGCCTGTTCGAGACGGATTTCAGTCGCGCTCTGGGTGTAGAACGATTCAGGTAAGTCGCGAACCAGCCGCTCCCAGGCCTGCGTGCGGCGTGCGGCAGGTGTCATCACGGAATCCACACCTTGCAGACGCACATTACGCAGAATAAATGGCATGACGGTGGTTGGCAGTGCAAAACCCCCTGCCAGACCACAAGCGGCAACACATCCGCCGTAGTTCATCTGCGCCAGTAATTTTGCCAGCACTTTGTCGCCCACGGTATCCACCGCGCCTGCCCAGATTTGTTTTTCCAGCGGGCGGGTTTCAGCGAACTCTTCGCGGCCCAGAATGCGGTTTGCACCCAGTGAACGCAGGTAATCATGCGTGCTTGCGCGACCGGAAACGGCAGCAACCTGATAGCCTAATTTGTGCAGCAGCGTGACGGCGGTACTGCCGACACCACCGCTTGCGCCGGTTACCACGATTTCACCTGATTCGGGACGAATTCCCGCGTCTTCCAGCGCCATCACGCACAGCATCGCGGTAAAGCCAGCCGTACCGATGATCATCGCTTTACGACCATCCATGCCTTTTGGCATTGGCACCAGCCAGTCGCCTTTGACGCGGGCTTGCGCGGCCAGTCCACCCCAATGGTTTTCACCCACGCCCCAGCCCGTTAACAGCACCTGCTGCCCAACGTGGAAACGCGGATCTTCACTCGCGTGAACATGACCCGAGAAGTCGATCCCAGGCACCATTGGAAAGTTTCGGATGATTTTACCTTTGCCAGTAATGGCGAGTGCGTCCTTGTAATTCAGGCTGGACCAGTCAATGTCAACGGTGACGTCGCCTTCTGGCAGGCGAGTAGCCTCGATGGATTGGACCGAAGCCAGGGTTTTGCCGTCTTGTTGTTCTAAGATCAATGCCTGCATACAGGTATCCTCACTAAGCATGGTGATTGGAAAATAATTTCTGAAGACTATACTCGCTCATTGAAACGCTATGCCGATTTAACGCAATAAATTGCCAGATATATCAGGTTTACTAGTATGCCGCACTAGACATGCAAGTTAGTGCTCACTCGCCCCCCATCAACCAGCGGAGTAATCTCAAGGATGCGATTAACGACGAAATTTTCGGCTTTTATTACGTTGCTGACGGGGTTAACCATATTTGTCACCCTGATAGGCTGTTCGCTCAGCTTTTATAACGCCATTCAGGACAAGCTAACGAATCGAGTACAGTCAGTTGCGTCCGTCATCGACACACGGCTCGTGACATCAACCCTTCCCGCACTTTCGCATCAGCTTGATGAACTGATGGTGCCGGTCGATATCGTCCACATCGATATTTTGCAAGGAAGCAAAGTCGTCCTCAGCCACCCACGGCAAAGCAGCTATCGCCCGGCGGGCACGCTCCCGCAGTACCGAGAGCTCACAGTGCAATCATTAAAAAGCCCTGGTATGTCTATCCGGTTGGTCTATCAGGACCCAATGGCCAATTATTTCCGTTCGCTGATGACTACCGCGCCGCTGACCTTCGCGGTGGGCTTTGTGGTGATCCTGATTTTTCTGGCGGTGCGCTGGTTGCGACGCCAGCTTTCGGGGCAGGAGCTGCTGGAATCGCGATCCCTGCGCATTTTAAACGGTGAGCGAGGCGCGAAAGTGCGCGGCTCAGTCTATGAATGGCCGTCGCGTACCAGCAGTGCGCTCGATGTTTTGCTCTCTGAAATTCAGTTTGCCAGCGAACAGCGCAGCCGGATGGATACGCTGATTCGATCCTATGCCGCTCAGGATAATAAAACCGGTCTAAATAACCGACTTTTCTTTGATAATCAACTGGGAACGCTGCTGGAAGATCCCGAAAAGGTCGGCACGCACGGGGTGGTGATGATCATTCGCCTGCCCGATTTCGATCTGCTGCGCGATACCTGGGGTCGCTCCGTCGCAGAAGAGCACCTCTTTACGCTGATAAATCTGTTATCGACATTTATTATGCGCTACCCCGGCGCGTTACTGGCGCGCTATCACCGCAGCGATTTCGCCGTACTGCTACCGCATCGCACGCTGAAAGAGTCAGAAAGTATCGCCAGCCAGCTACTGAAAGCGGTTGATGCGCTGCCGCAGACCAAAATGCTCGATCGCGATGATATGGTCCATATCGGGATTTGCGCCTGGCGTGGCGGGCAGCAGACGCAACAGGTCATGGAGCATGCCGAAGCGGCAACGCGCAACGCTGTGCTGCAGGGGGCAAATGGTTGGGCGATTTATGATGATTCTCTGCCAGAAAAAGGGCGCGGAAACGTACGCTGGCGTACACTTATTGAGCAAATGCTGAGCCGGGGCGGACCCCGAATTTATCAGAAGCCAGCGGTCCTGCGTAACGGCCAGGTGCACCATCGCGAATTAATGTGTCGCATCTTCGACGGCACCGAAGAGGTCATTTCGGCCGAATATCTGCCGATGGTGTTACAGTTTGGTCTCTCTGAAGAATACGACCGTCAACAAATCACGCGCCTTATCCCATTTTTATCTTTCTGGCCTGAAGAAAATCTGGCATTACAGGTTACGGTTGAGTCGCTGATTCGCCCGCGTTTTCAACGCTGGTTGCGTGATGTCTTAATGCAATGCGAAAAATCGCAACGAAAACGTATTATTTTTGAACTTGCAGAGGCAGATGTCTGTCAACATATCAGCCGCTTACAGCCTGTGGTCCGTTTGATGAATGCGCTTGGTGTTCGCATCGCGGTGACACAGGCGGGTTTAACCCTGGTCAGCACTAGTTGGATCAAAGAATTGGATGTTGAACTTTTGAAGTTGCATCCGGGGCTGGTCAGGAATATTGAAAAACGTGCAGAAAACCAGCTTTTGGTTCAGAGTCTGGTCGAAGCCTGCAAGGGTACGCAGACGCAAGTCTTCGCCACGGGCATACGTTCACGGAGTGAATGGCAGATGTTGACGGAGCGCGGTGTGGCGGGTGGTCAAGGGGATTTTATTGCGTCCTCTCAGCCGCTTGACAGCAATGTGAAAAAATATTTGCAAAGATACTCTGTTTGACCTGCCGTTTAATTTGTTTTCACGTAGAATATCGCGCCTGTAGCTTTGAGTATGACGAGCAAAACGCCAGTGAACGACCTTGAGTGTTGCAAATGGAAGTGAGGGACGCAGCTGTTGACTCAGCCCTGATGGAATCAGGTGATACATTTGTAACATTAGGAAACGTGCTGCACTAATTTTCACCGTAGCAGATGATTTTTGCGCCTTGTCGCTGCTGCGTGTGGTTGGTAAAGTAAGCGGATTTTATTTTTCCGCCCCAGCTTTCAGGATTATCCCTTAGTATGTTGAAAAAATTTCGTGGCATGTTTTCCAATGACCTGTCCATTGACCTGGGTACTGCGAATACCCTGATTTATGTTAAAGGACAAGGCATCGTATTGAATGAGCCTTCCGTTGTGGCCATTCGTCAGGATCGTGCCGGCTCCCCTAAAAGTGTGGCAGCCGTAGGACATGATGCGAAGCAGATGCTGGGTCGTACCCCAGGCAACATCGCCGCGATCCGCCCAATGAAAGATGGCGTTATCGCTGACTTCTTCGTCACCGAAAAAATGCTTCAGCACTTCATCAAACAGGTTCACAGCAATAGCTTCATGCGCCCAAGTCCGCGCGTGCTGGTTTGTGTGCCGGTAGGTGCGACTCAGGTTGAGCGTCGTGCGATCCGTGAGTCTGCTCAGGGTGCGGGTGCACGTGAAGTCTTCCTGATTGAAGAGCCAATGGCTGCCGCAATCGGTGCCGGTCTTCCGGTTTCTGAAGCGACAGGTTCGATGGTGGTGGATATCGGTGGCGGTACAACGGAAGTGGCTGTTATCTCCCTGAACGGCGTGGTGTATTCCTCCTCCGTTCGTATCGGTGGTGACCGTTTCGATGAAGCCATTATTAATTATGTGCGCCGTAATTACGGCTCTCTGATTGGTGAAGCCACCGCAGAGCGAATTAAGCATGAAATCGGTTCCGCTTATCCTGGCGACGAAGTCCGCGAAATTGAAGTTCGTGGTCGTAACCTGGCAGAAGGTGTTCCGCGTGGCTTTACCCTGAACTCCAACGAAATTCTGGAAGCGCTGCAAGAGCCGCTGACCGGTATCGTAAGCGCGGTGATGGTTGCGCTGGAGCAGTGCCCACCAGAACTGGCTTCCGACATCTCCGAACGCGGTATGGTTCTGACCGGTGGTGGTGCGCTGCTGCGTAACCTCGACCGCCTGTTAATGGAAGAGACAGGAATTCCTGTCGTAGTTGCAGAAGATCCACTGACTTGCGTAGCCCGTGGCGGCGGCAAGGCGCTGGAAATGATCGACATGCACGGCGGCGACTTGTTCAGCGAAGAGTAGTCGGGTATGAAAGGGTAGCGGTCGCTACCCTTTCTCTCTGACGCGAGAATACGCATAGCCTATGAAGCCAATTTTTAGCCGTGGCCCGTCGCTGCAGTTTCGCCTGATCCTGGGGGTTCTGGTAGCGCTTGGAGTCATCATCGCCGACAGTCGCCTTGGTATGTTCAGCCAAATCCGAACATACATGGATACCGCCGTCAGCCCTTTCTACTTTGTATCTAATGGTCCCCGTGAATTACTCGACAGCGTTTCTCAAACGTTGTCTTCGCGCGATCAACTCGAACTCGAAAATCGGGCCTTACGCCAGGAACTCCTGCTGAAAAACAGCGAACTACTGATGCTGGGTCAGTATCGTCAGGAAAACGCCCGCCTGCGTGAACTGCTGGGTTCGCCGCTGCGTCAGGATGAGCAGAAAATGGTGACACAGGTGATCTCCACTGTTAACGATCCGTACAGCGATCAGGTGGTGATCGACAAAGGCAGCGTGAACGGTGTTTACGAAGGCCAGCCCGTTATCAGTGATAAAGGCGTTGTGGGTCAGGTCGTGGCGGTGGCGAAGTTAACCAGCCGCGTTCTGCTGATCTGCGATGCGACGCATGCGTTGCCGATTCAGGTGCTGCGTAACGATATTCGTATTATTGCGGCCGGTAACGGTTGCACGGACGACTTACAGCTGGAACATCTGCCTGCCAACACCGACATTCGCGTGGGTGACGTACTCGTGACGTCCGGTCTGGGGGGACGTTTCCCTGAAGGCTATCCGGTGGCTGTGGTTTCCTCCGTTAAACTGGATACACAACGCGCTTATACGGTCATTCAGGCTCGTCCGACGGCGGGTTTACAGCGCTTGCGTTATCTTCTGCTGTTGTGGGGAGCCGATCGTAATGGCACCAACCCGATGACGCCGGAAGATGTCCACCGCGTGGCCAATGAACGTCTGATGCAAATGATGCCACAGGTACTGCCTGCGCCTGATTCGATGGGGCCGCCTGCGCCCGTACCTGCGCCTGCGACCGGATTAACGCAGCCAACGTCTGATGCGCCACCGCCGCCGCAACTCTCCTCAGGAGGGCAGTAGTGGCGAGCTATCGTAGTCAGGGTCGTTGGGTTATTTGGCTCTCGTTCTTCATCGCACTGTTGCTGCAAGTTATGCCCTGGCCGGACGACCTTCTCGTTTTCCGGCCAAACTGGGTGCTGCTCATTCTACTGTATTGGTCCCTTGCACTGCCGCACCGCGTAAATGTGGGCACAGGTTTTGTGATGGGTGCCATACTGGATCTCATTAGTGGCTCAACGCTTGGCGTGCGCGCCTTGTCCATGAGTATTATTGCGTACCTCGTCGCACTCAAATTCCAGCTTTTCCGAAACCTCGCGCTCTGGCAACAGGCGCTGGTGGTGATATTGTTGTCGCTTGCCGCGGATATCATTGTTTTCTGGGCTGAGTTTTTAGTGATCAACGTCTCTTTCCGACCGGAAGTGTTCTGGAGTAGTGTAGTTAACGGTGTGCTCTGGCCGTGGTTGTTCCTGCTGATGCGCAAAATTCGCCAGCAGTTTGCCGTGCAATAAAAGGTTTCTATGACGTCTTTATATCTTGCCTCTGGTTCCCCGCGCCGTCAGGAGCTCCTCATTCAGTTGGGTGTCTCTTTTGAACGTATCGTCACCGGTATTGAAGAAAAACGTGCCGAAGGCGAAAGCGCGCAGCAGTATGTGTCTCGTCTGGCGCGAGAAAAAGCACAGGCTGGTGTGGCGCAAACACCGCGAGACTTACCTGTACTGGGGGCAGATACCATCGTGATTTTTAACGGTGAAGTTCTCGAGAAACCGCGTGACGCTGAACATGCGGCACGCATGCTGCGTAAATTATCCGGGCAGACGCATCAGGTGATGACAGCGGTTGCGCTGGCGGACAGCCAGAACGTGCTGGATTGCCTGGTGATTACGGACGTCACATTCAGAGTGCTTACCGATGAGGAAATCGCCGGGTATATCGCCAGCGGTGAACCTATGGATAAAGCAGGTGCATACGGTATTCAAGGGCTGGGTGGCTGTTTTGTCAGGAAGATCCATGGCAGCTATCACGCCGTAGTCGGCTTACCGCTGGTGGAAACGTATGAGTTGCTAAGCAATTTTAACTCACTGCGTGAGGGAAGGGATAATTATGACGGCTGAACTGTTGGTTAACGTAACGCCATCGGAAACTCGGGTGGCCTATATAGATGGCGGCATTCTTCAGGAAATTCATATTGAGCGCGAAGCGCGACGCGGAATAGTAGGCAATATCTACAAAGGTCGTGTCAGTCGTGTACTACCGGGTATGCAGGCGGCATTTGTAGATATTGGTCTTGATAAAGCGGCGTTTCTCCATGCCTCAGACATCATGCCCCATACCGAATGCGTCGCGGGCGAAGAGCAAAAACAATTTACCGTTCGTGATATCTCCGAACTGGTCCGTCAGGGCCAGGATTTAATGGTGCAAGTGGTGAAAGACCCCCTCGGCACCAAAGGCGCGCGTCTCACAACTGACATCACTTTGCCTTCACGCTATCTGGTCTTTATGCCAGGCGCATCGCATGTAGGCGTCTCTCAGCGTATTGAGAGTGAAGACGAGCGTGAACGCCTGAAAAAGGTGGTCGGCGCGTATTGCGATGAGCAGGGCGGTTTCATTATCCGTACGGCGGCAGAAGGGATCAGCGAAGAGGATCTTGCCTCCGATGCGGCCTATCTGAAACGCGTCTGGACCAAAGTGATGGAGCGTAAAAAACGCAACCAGACCCGCTATCAGTTGTATGGCGAGCTGGCGCTGGCCCAACGCGTATTGCGGGATTTTGCCGATGCGCAGCTCGACAGAATTCGCGTCGACTCTCGTCTGACGTACGATGCATTGCTGGAGTTTACCGCCGAATACATCCCTGAGATGCCAGGCCTGCTGGAACACTATTCTGGCCGTCAGCCGATTTTCGATCTCTTTGATGTCGAAAACGAAATCCAGCGCGCGCTGGAGCGCAAAGTCGAGCTGAAATCGGGCGGCTATCTGATCATCGATCAGACCGAAGCGATGACTACCGTTGATATCAATACCGGTGCGTTTGTTGGTCACCGCAATCTTGACGACACGATTTTCAACACCAATATTGAAGCGACCCAGGCGATCGCGCGCCAGCTGCGCCTGCGCAATCTCGGCGGCATTATCATCATCGACTTTATCGATATGAGTAATGAAGATCACCGTCGTCGCGTCCTGCATTCACTGGAGCAGGCGCTGAGTAAAGATCGTGTCAAAACCAGTATTAATGGTTTCTCGCAGCTTGGTCTGGTGGAGATGACCCGCAAGCGCACGCGCGAAAGCGTAGAGCATGTGCTATGCAACGTATGCCCGACCTGTAATGGGCGCGGCACGGTCAAATCCGTCGAAACCGTCTGCTATGAAATCATGCGTGAAATCGTTCGCGTTCATCATGCCTACGACTCCGATCGTTTTCTGGTCTATGCTTCCCCTGCGGTGGCAGAGGCACTGAAAGGCGAAGAGTCGCACGCGCTGGCGGAAGTGGAAATCTTTGTCGGTAAACAGGTCAAAGTGCAAATTGAGCCGCTCTATAATCAGCAGCAGTTTGATGTGGTAATGATGTAAACGCAGCGACGCTGCAAGAGAACGGCTGACAAGGAGAGACGCGTGAGGCGATTGCCAGGAATTTTACTGCTTACAGGGGCAACGCTTGTCGTCATTGTGGCGTTGCTCGTGAGCGGGCTGCGCCTCGTTCTGCCCCATCTGGATAGCTGGCGCCCGCAGGTGCTGGCAAAAATTGAACGTGCCACCGGCGTTCCGGTGGATGTCAGCCAGCTTAGCGCGAACTGGCAAAATTTTGGCCCGACGCTGGATGCGCGCGACATTAACGCCGCACTGCCAGACGGCGGCTATCTTAAAATCAAACGTGTTACGCTGGCGTTGGATGTCTGGCAAAGTTTGCTGCACATGCGCTGGCAGTTTCGCGATCTCACCTTTTATCAACTCCAGTTTCTGACCAATACACCTTTGCGCAATAGCGACAGCAAAGGGATCGAAACCAACCGTATCAGCGATCTGTTCCTGCGCCAGTTCGATCATTTCGATCTGCGTGACAGTGAAATCAGCTTTATTACGCTGTCTGGTCAACGCGCAGAACTGGCGATCCCGCAGCTGACCTGGCTGAACGGTAAAGATCGTCACCGCGCAGAGGGACAGGTCAATCTCTCCAGCCTGACCGGGCAACACGGCATCATGCAGGTGCGAATGGATCTGCGTGATGATAATGGCTTGCTGAACAGTGGCCGCGTATGGCTGCAGGCGGATGACGTTGACGTTAAGCCGTGGTTGGGCAAATGGATGCAGGATAACGTCGCGCTGCAGCGTGCGCGTTTTAGCCTTGAAGGCTGGCTCACCCTGACGGATGGCGATATTGCAGCGGGTGATGTCTGGCTCAAGCAGGGTGGCGCGGCGTGGAAAGGCGACAATCAATCCCATGATATGTCCGTTGACAACCTGACCGCGCATGTCACGCGTCAGGGGGCTAACTGGCAATTCTCTATTCCTGATACGCGCATTACGATGGATGGCAAAGCGTGGCCGCGTGGCGCGTTAACCATGGCGTGGATCCCTGAGCAGGAAGTCGGTGGCGCTGATAATAAACGCAGCGATGAACTGCGCATTCGCGCGAGCAATCTTGAGCTGGCCGACCTCGAAGGTCTGCGCCCTATCGCCAACCGAATATCCGCTTCACTGGGCGATGTCTGGCAAGCCACGCAGCCGAGTGGACAGATTGATAAGCTGGCGCTCGATATTCCCCTGCAGGCAACAGAAAAGACTCGATTCCAGGCTTCCTGGAAAAATCTCTCCTGGAAGCAATGGAAGCTTCTGCCCGGAGCAGAACACTTTGCAGGAACGCTTGAGGGCGGCGTTGAAAATGGCCGACTCACGGTGCAAATGAATGACGCTAAAATGCCTTACGAGACGGTTTTCCGCGCGCCTCTGGAGATCGAAAAAGGTTCTGCCACGCTCAACTGGCTGAAAAACGATAAAGGTTTTCAGCTGGATGGGCGTGACATTGATGTGAAAGCCACCGGTGTCCGTGCGGCGGGTAACTTCCGCTATTTGCAGCCAGAAGGTGATGAACCCTGGCTGGGCATTCTTGCTGGGATCAGCACTGATGACGGTGGCCAGGCCTGGCGTTATTTCCCGGAAAATCTGATGGGTAAAGCGCTGGTGGACTACCTGAGCGGCGCGATTCAGGGCGGGCAGGCCGATAACGCCACGCTGGTGTATGGCGGAAATCCGCATCTTTTCCCTTATAAACATAACGAAGGTCAGTTCCAGATTCTGGTCCCGCTGCGTAACGCCACGTTTGCCTTCCAGCCCGACTGGCCAGCGCTCAAGAACCTGAATATTGAGCTGAATTTTCTTAATGACGGCCTGTGGATGAAAACCGACAGCGTTGCGCTGGGCGGCGTGACGGCCAGCAATTTAACCGCCGTGATCCCGGATTATTCCAAAGAAAAGCTGCTGATCGACGCGGATATCAACGGGCCGGGTAAAGCCGTTGGCCCTTATTTTGAAGAGACACCGCTGGACGATTCCTTGGCTGCGGCGCTGAAAGAGCTGCAGATTGATGGCGATGTGAATGCCCGTCTGCACCTTGATATCCCCCTCGATGGTGAAAAGACGACTGCTGAAGGCGACGTCGTGCTCAATAACAACAGCTTGTTCATCAAGCCGCTCAATAGCACGTTGAAAAACCTGAGCGGGAAATTCAGCTTTGTGAACGGCAATTTGAAAAGTGAACCGCTAAAGGCGACCTGGTTTAATCAGCCCTTGAACGTGGATTTCTCAACCACAGAGGGTGAGAAAGCGTATCAGGTGGCCGTCAATATGGATGCCAACTGGCAGCCATCAAAAATGGATGTGTTGCCAAAACCTGTCGCTGAGTCGATTGATGGCTCGGTGGCGTGGAATGGCAAAGTGGGCATTGACCTGCCGTATCATTCTGGGGCGCGCTATAAGGTCGATATCACGGGCGATCTCAAAAATGTAAGCAGTCACTTACCGGCTCCGCTCAACAAGCGTGCGGGCGAGGCGCTGCCGATGAAAATAAACGTCGACGGCGACCTGAACAGTTTTGCGCTAAGCGGTAACGCTGACGCTAAAAATCATTTTAACAGTCGCTGGCTCCTGGGTCGTAAGTTGACGCTCGATCGCGCTATCTGGACGACGGACAGCCGCACTATCCCGCCGTTACCTGAGCAGTCGGGTGTAGAGCTGAATCTACCGGCCCTGGATGGCGCTGAGTGGCTGGCGATGTTTAATCGCGGCGTCGGACAAAACGTCGGTGACGCGGCCCAATTCCCGCAAAAAGTGACTGTGCGTACCCCGGCGCTGACGCTGGGTGGACAGCAGTGGAATAATCTCAGTATTGTCTCCGAACCGACAGTGAACGGCTCGAAAGTCGACGCGCAGGGGCGTGAGATCAACGGTACGTTGACGATGCGTGACAACGCGCCGTGGCAAGCTGCGATTCGTTATCTCTATTACAACCCCACAACGGCTTCGCCAAAAGCTGATCCCAGCATACCTGCGCCACTCTCCAAAGTGACAAAAGTGGATTTCAGTGGCTGGCCTGATCTGCAGTTGCGCTGCGCTGAATGCTGGTTGATGGGGCAAAAATATGGCCGTATTGACGGTGACTTTGCGATCGCGGGCAATACGCTGAGTCTCTCCGGCGGCCTCATCGACACGGGCTTTGGGCGTTTAACGGCTGATGGTCAGTGGGTGAACGGTCCCGGCGAACAGCGCACGTCCTTGAAAGGTCAGATCAAGGGAAGCAAACTGGATAGCGCTTTTGATTTCTTTGGCGTTAGCACGCCGGTGAGAGGCTCGTCATTCGATGCCAATTACGATTTGCACTGGCGCGCCCAGCCGTGGAAACCGGACGAAGCGTCGCTAAACGGTATCCTGAAAGTTAACCTCGGCAAAGGTGAAATCGCCGATGTCAGTACCGGGCATGCCGGACAGATTTTGCGTCTGCTGAGCTTTGATGCACTGCTGCGTAAACTGCGCTTTGACTTTAGCGACACCTTCAGCGAAGGGTTCTACTACGATTCCATTCGCAGCACCTCGTGGATTAAAGACGGAGTGCTGCATACGGATGACACGCTGGTGGACGGTCTGGAAGCGGATATCGCTATGAAAGGCTCTGTCGATTTAGTCCGTCGCGAGTTGAATATGGAAGCGGTGGTCGCACCTGAAATCTCCGCGACCGTCGGCGTGGCGGCCGCATTTGTGGTTAACCCGATTGTGGGGGCTGCGGTCTTCGCCGCCAGTAAGGTGCTGGGCCCTCTGTGGGGCAAAGTCTCGATTCTACGCTATCGAATTACAGGCCCGGTGGATAAACCACAGATTAACGAGGTGCTTCGCCAGCCCCGCAAAGATGCACAGCAATGATTTGACGCGGGCGATATATTGCCTCACTCTCATTTATATTGATCTTTTATACCGCCCTCCCGGCGGCAACGAACGAGTAGCAAAACGATGAGTCTGAACCTGGTAAGTGAACATTTGCTCGCAGCGAACGGCCTGAGTCATCAGGATCTGTTCTCCATTCTTGCCCAACTGACCGAGCGTCGTCTCGACTACGGCGATCTCTATTTTCAGTCGAGCTACCACGAGTCCTGGGTTTTAGAAGACAGCATCATTAAAGATGGCTCTTATAATATCGACCAGGGCGTTGGCGTTCGCGCCGTGAGCGGTGAAAAAACCGGTTTTGCCTATGCCGATCAGATAAGCCTGACGGCATTGCAACAGAGCGCCCAGGCGGCACGTACTATTGTCCGTGAAACCGGGGATGGTCGCGTCAAAACGCTGGGCGAAGTACAACATACCGCGCTGTACACCAGCATCGATCCGCTGCAAAGCATGAGTCGTGAAGAGAAGCTGGATATCCTGCGCCGTGTGGACAAAGTGGCGCGCGCGGCAGACAAACGCGTGCAGGAAGTCTCGGCCAGTTTGACGGGTGTGTACGAACTGATTCTGGTTGCGGCAACCGATGGCACGCTGGCGGCAGATGTGCGCCCGCTGGTTCGTCTGTCGGTTAGCGTGCAGGTGGAAGATGACGGCAAACGTGAGCGCGGCTCCAGCGGCGGCGGTGGACGTTTCGGCTACGAGTGGTTCCTGGCTGATGAAGACGGCGAAGTGCGTGCAGATGCATGGGCGAAAGAAGCCGTTCGTATGGCGATGGTTAACCTGAACGCGGTCGCGGCACCTGCGGGCACGCTGCCAGTGGTATTGGGTGCGGGCTGGCCCGGTGTTCTGCTGCATGAAGCGGTCGGTCACGGTCTTGAAGGCGACTTTAACCGTCGTGGCACGTCGGTATTTAGCGGTCAGATGGGTGAGTTGGTGGCGTCTGAGCTGTGCACCATTATCGATGACGGCACCATGGCAGATCGTCGCGGCTCCATCTCAATTGATGATGAAGGGACGCCTGGGCAATACAACGTGCTGATCGAAAATGGCGTGCTGAAAGGCTACATGCAGGACAAACTGAACGCGCGTCTGATGGGCGTTGCGCCAACGGGGAACGGTCGTCGTGAATCTTACGCGCATCTGCCAATGCCGCGCATGACCAACACCTATATGCTGGCGGGTAAATCAACGCCGCAGGAGATTATCGAATCCGTTGATTACGGTATCTTCGCGCCAAACTTTGGTGGTGGACAGGTGGATATCACCTCCGGGAAATTTGTTTTCTCAACGTCCGAAGCGTATTTGATTGAGAAAGGCAAAGTCACCAAAGCGGTGAAAGGTGCCACGCTGATTGGTTCTGGAATCGAAGCGATGCAGCAGATTTCAATGGTCGGTAACGATCTTAAACTGGATAAAGGTGTTGGCGTCTGCGGTAAAGAAGGCCAGAGCCTGCCGGTTGGCGTGGGCCAGCCGACGCTGAAAGTCGACAGTTTGACGGTCGGCGGCACAGCCTGATTGTTGATTCAACATGCCCTCTACGGAGGGCATTTTATTACTCTTTTCGTCGCCCTCGCATTCCCTGATACAACGCCGCCACTTCCACAAAATAATCCGTCAGATAGTTAATACACACCTGCACCTTGAGCGGTAGCTTATCCTTTTCGGTATACAGCGCGTAGACCGGGCGCGGATCCGACTGATAACGCGGGAAGAGGATCTCCAGCTCACCGCTGTTGATCTCATTGATCACCCACATCAGCGGCACGTATGCGATCCCCGCGCCCGCCACCAGCCAGCGAGAAATAGTCATCGGATCGTTAGTCACAAATCGTCCCTGCGGCAGCAGTTTTGTAGACAGGCCTTCTGGTGCGATCAGCTCAAACTCGTTATCCGGCCGCACGCTGTATTCCAGCCATGAATGATTACTCAGATCCGCGGGTTTTTCCGGGACACCAAATTGCAGCAGATAGTTTTTTGAGGCACAGACGACCATAGGCATACTGCCCAGACGACGGGAGAAAAGGCTGGAATCCTGGAGCGCGCCGACGCGGATCACGACATCCAGCCCGTCAGCAATCAGGTCCGGTGCCGGGATTCCGGTCACTAAATTTACCGTCAGCCCTGGGTACTCTTTCAACATCTCAGCCGTCATACCGGCGAGGACATTTTGTGCCATAGTTGAAGAACACCCGATGCGCAGCGTGCCGATAGGGGTGTTGTTAAAGGCATAAAGTTGTTCGTGTACATCCTGGACTTCATGCAGCATGCGCCGACAGCCCTGATAATAAATTTTACCGGCCTCCGTCAGCCCAATACTCCGGGTGCTGCGGTTTAGCAGCTTGACCTGAAGTTCATCTTCCAGTTTTGACACCGTCTGGCTGATGGATGACACACTCATTTGCAGCTGTCTTGCAGCAGCGGTAAAAGAGCCAAATTCGACGACTTTGGCAAAGACGGACATGCGCTTTAAACGTTCCATTGTTCACTCTGGCTTAAAAGTGATTTAGATCACATATTATAGATAACAGCATAACAGTTACGTTAAAATATTATTAATGAGTTAACGGCTTCGCCATTCCCGCCCGGCTTTTCTTGCCTTACTGCGATGGCGTGAGCGTAAAAAAATTCAGTCGCCTGCTCGCACTATAATCAAGGTCAACATGAGTCTGTTTCCCGTTTTCGTGGTGTTTGGTCTGTCCTTCCCACCGATTTTTTTCGAACTGATTTTATCACTGGCGATTTTCTGGCTGGTGCGTAAGGTGCTGGCCCCAACCGGTATCTACGATTTTGTCTGGCACCCTGCATTGTTTAATACCGCGCTGTATTGCTGCCTTTTCTACTTAATATCGCGCATGTTTGTCTGAGGTGGATGTGAAAACACTAACAAGAAATATCTCCCGTACTGCCATTACTGTGGCGCTGGTTATTCTGGCCTTTATCGCCATCTCGCGCGCATGGGTATTTTATACTGAATCACCCTGGACGCGTGATGCGCGCTTTAGCGCGGATATCGTGGCGATTGCGCCTGATGTGGCGGGCCTCATTACAGCGGTCAACGTGCGTGATAATCAGCTGGTCAAAAAAGATCAGGTTCTCTTCACGATTGACCAGCCGCGTTACCAGAAAGCATTAGAAGAGTCAGAAGCCGACGTGGCCTATTATCAGGCGCTCGCCACTGAAAAGCGTCGTGAGGCGGGGCGTCGCAACAAGCTAGGCATTCAGGCGATGTCGCGCGAAGAGATTGATCAGTCGAACAACTTGCTGCAAACCGTTCTTCATCAGCTGGCAAAAGCAGAAGCCACCCGCGATCTGGCGAAACTGGATCTGGAACGCACCGTCATCCGCGCGCCCTCGGATGGCTGGGTGACAAACCTCAACGTCTACACGGGCGAGTTTATTACGCGCGGTTCAACGGCGGTGGCGCTGGTCAAACAGCACTCCTTCTACGTTCTGGCTTATATGGAAGAGACCAAGCTTGAGGGCGTTCGCCCAGGTTATCGCGCAGAAATCACGCCGCTTGGCAGCAACCGTGTGCTGAAAGGCACGGTGGACAGCATTGCCGCGGGCGTCACCAACTCCAGCGCCACTCGCGATAGCAAAGGCATGGCCACGGTAGATTCCAATTTAGAATGGGTGCGTCTGGCGCAGCGTGTACCGGTGCGTATTCGCCTGGATGACGAGCAGGGAAATCTGTGGCCCGCCGGGACCACGGCGACGGTAGTCATTACCGGCGAGAAAGATCGCAATGCCAGCAACGACTCTCTGTTCCGTAAAATCGCGCACCGCCTGCGTGAGTTTGGGTAATCACGATGGGTATTTTTACCATCGCCAGCCAGCACCTGCGCTTTGCCGTTAAGCTGGCATTCGCCATCGTCCTGGCACTGTTTGTGGGCTTCCACTTTCAGCTGGAGACACCGCGCTGGGCTGTGCTGACGGCGGCGCTTGTTGCGGCCGGTCCGGCTTTTGCCGCCGGGGGCGAACCCTATTCCGGGGCTATTCGCTATCGCGGCATGCTGCGTATCGTCGGGACCTTTATCGGCTGTGCGGCCGCGCTGGTGATCATTATTACAATGATTCGTTCGCCGCTGCTGATGCTGATGGTGTGCTGTGTCTGGGCCGGTTTTTGCACGTGGGTTTCTTCACTGGTAAAAGTGGAAAACTCGTATGCCTGGGGGCTGTCGGGCTACACCGCCCTGATCATCGTGATTACGATTCAGGCCGAACCTTTACTGGCCCCGCAGTTTGCCGTCGAGCGCTGCAGCGAAATCGTGATTGGTATCGTCTGCGCGATCGTTGCCGATCTGCTGTTCTCGCCGCGATCCATCAAACAGGAAGTCGACCGTGAACTGGATGCGATTATTGTCGCCCAGTACCAACTCATGCAGCTGTGCATTAAGCATGGCGACAGTGCGGAGATGGACAATGCCTGGGGGGCGCTTGTGCGGCGTACCGCTGCGCTGGAAGGGATGCGCAGTAACCTGAATATGGAATCTTCGCGCTGGTCGCGTGCGAATCGACGTCTGAAAGCTATCAATACGGTGTCATTAACGCTGATCACCCAGGCGTGCGAAACCTTTCTTATCCAGAACACCCGTCCAGAAGTGGTCACGGATACGTTTCGCGAGCTGTTCGAGGAGCCCGTCGAAACGGTGCAGGATGTGCATCGACAGCTCAAACGCATGCGTCGGGTGATGGCCTGGACCGGCGAGCACGATACGCCGGTGACGATTTATACCTGGGTTGGCGCGGCGACGCGTTTTCTGCTGCTCAAGCGCGGCGTGGTGAGTAACACCAAAATCAGCGCCATCGAAGAAGACGTTTTACAGAGCGAAGTGGTTATCAAGCCCGAATCGGCCGAGCGCCACCATGCCATGGTCAACTTTTGGCGTACTACGCTGGCCTGTATGCTCGGCGCAGTATTCTGGCTCTGGACCGGCTGGACATCCGGGACAGGGGCGATGGTGATGATTGCCGTTGTCACCTCGCTGGCGATGCGGCTGCCGAATCCACGTATGGTGGCGATTGACTTCCTTTACGGCGCTATCGCTGCGCTACCCATCGGTGCGTTCTACTTCCTGGTGGTGCTCCCGTCGACGCAGCAAAGCATGCTATTGCTCTGTATCAGTCTGGCGGTGCTGGCGTTCTTTATTGGAATTGAAGTGCAGAAACGTCGGCTGGGCTCGCTCGGTGCGCTGGCCAGTACCATCAATATTCTGGTGCTGGATAACCCGATGACGTTTCACTTTAGCCAGTTCCTCGACAGTGCGTTAGGCCAGTTGGTGGGCTGCTTCCTGGCGATGATGGTGATTCTGCTGGTGCGTGATAATTCTCAGGCGCGCACCGGACGTGTGCTGCTGAACCAGTTTGTTTCTGCGGCCGTTTCCGCGATGACGACCAACACCGCGCGTCGTAAAGAAAATCATCTGCCCGCGCTGTATCAGCAGCTGTTTTTACTGCTGACGAAATTCCCCGGCGATGTTGCTAAATTTCGCCTGGCGCTGACAATGATCATCGCCCACCAGCGTCTGCGAAATGCGCCAGTGCCCATCAATGATGATTTGTCAGCGTTTCACCGCCAGCTTCGCCACACGGCCGATCGCGTTATTTCGGCTTCCAGTGATGACAAACGCCGTCGCTACTTTGGTCAGTTACTGGAGGAGCTAAACGTGTATCAGGAGAAACTGCGCGTCTGGGAAGCCCCACCGCAGGTGACGGAACCGGTGCGACGGCTGACGGAAGTCCTCCATCGCTATCAAAATGCCCTGACTGATAGCTAAAGACCGAAAAAACCGACGCCAAAAAGCGTCGGTTTTTTTGTGGCTATACTTAATCTGGCAGGTTCTTAAACCCAGATCAGGAGGACACATGACCACCCAGACTCTTCAGGATAATGCGCTTTTCCAGACCGGCTATCTGGTCGACGGCGTGTGGAAAACGCTGGACACCACCTTTGATGTGCTCAACCCGGCAACGGGTGAAGTGGTCGCGAAAGTGGCAAAGGCGGGTAAAAAAGAGACCGAAGAAGCCATCGAGGCAGCCAGTCGCGCTTTTCCTGAATGGCGTGCCAAAACGGCGAAAGAGCGTTCGACGATCCTGTATCGTTGGTATGAATTAATTATCGAGAATAAACGCTGGCTCGGGCAGTTGATGACCACGGAACAGGGCAAACCCTTAAAAGAGGCAGAGGGCGAAGTGGAATATGCCGCCAGTTTTATTCAGTGGTTTGCTGAACAGGCAAAACGTGCCAATGGCGAAATCATCCCGCCCGTAAAACCGGGCTCCCGCATACTGGCAACCCGTGAGCCGATCGGCGTCGTGGCGGCCATCACGCCGTGGAATTTCCCGATGGCGATGCTGACCCGTAAGCTCGGCCCGGCACTCGCCGCAGGCTGTACCGGAGTGATTAAACCCGCCAATAACACGCCTCTTAGCGCGTTCGCGCTGTTATCGCTGGCGAAAAAAGCCGGTGTCCCTGATGGCGTGCTTAACGCGGTGGCGGGAAATACCCATGAAATCAGCGATGCGATTATGGCCAGCCACGAGGTGCGCAAAATCTCGTTTACCGGCTCTACCGAGGTGGGCAAAACGCTCATGCGTAACGCTGCGGAAACCATGAAAAAGGTGTCGATGGAGTTGGGCGGCAATGCGCCTTACATCGTCTTTGACGATGCCGACATCGATGCAGCTGTGAAAGGCGCGATTGCCAATAAATTCCGTAACGCGGGGCAGGTGTGCGTTAGCGTGAACCGTTTCTATATCCAGGAATCTGTCTACGATACCTTCGTGACAAAACTCGCCGAAGCGGTTGAGGCACTGAAAGTGGGGAACGGTCAGGAAGAAGGCGTCATTGTGGGTCCATTAATTGAACCTTCTGCGGTCAAAAAAGTACGTGAGCACGTCGAGGATGCCGTCGCGAAAGGCGCGACCGTGCTGGCGGGGGGGAAACCGCATGCGTTGGGCGGCAATTTCTGGCTCCCTACCGTACTAGGCGATTGTCACGAAGGGATGAAACTTGCTGAAGAAGAGACATTTGGCCCCGTTGCAGCGTGCTTCCGTTTTACCTCTGAGGAAGAAGTCATTCAGCGTGCGAATAATACGCCGTTTGGTCTGGCCGCTTACTTCTATACGCAAAATTTGCAGCGTGTTTTCCGTGTCTCGCAGGCGATTGAAAGCGGCATGATTGGCATCAATGAATGCGCCGTCTCAACCGAGCTGGGGCCGTTTGGCGGTGTGAAAGAGTCTGGGCTGGGGCGCGAAGGATCGGTGCTGGGGCTGGAGGAGTTTCTGGAAGTCAAAACCCTGCACATCGGGGGATTATAATCAGCGTCAGGGCGGCGGAAGTCGTCTGTCTGGACGGGGTGGCGGGCAATGAATATCTATACGTTTGATTTTGATGAAATCGACAGTCAGGAAGACTTCTGGCATGAATTTTCACGCACTTTTGGACTTGAACGGGATAAAGTCACGAATCTGGATTCGCTATGGGATGTGATTATTAATGGGGGACTGCCCACGCCGCTGGAGATCGAGTTTATCCATCTGCCGGAGAAACTCCGTCGACGGTTTGGCGCACTGATTCTGCTGTTTGATGAAGCGGAAGAAGAGCTACAGGGGCAATTACGCTTTAACGTTCGGCCTTCCTGATGGGCATAAAAAAGCCCCTGACAACGTGTCAGGGGCAAGTCGTATGATGAGATACGACGAGGGTTTATTTGTACAGCTCAGCCGTTGCGTGCCAGTGATCGCCCTGAGTTAACTCAGTCACGCGATAGCTGCTGGCACCGGCTTTCTCCGCTTTAGCCGCCAGTTTCTGACGAATATCCATTGGGGCGCCCCCAATGGCGGTGACCGATACGCTACCCATTGATTGCAGATTCTGTGCTTCGTCAGAATTCACCAGGTGTGCAGCAGCGCTGGCACCGAAGGAGAGAACGGAAGCTAAGCCAAGGGTTGCGATGATTAATTTGGTTTTCATAGTCATTTTCCTCAATAACGTTTTCTCAACGGCCAGAAGGATTAACCTGCTTTTTTTATGCCTGGTGCCGCTGAGTCGATAATTACAGTGTTCGGTATGGGCTGAACTTATTTGTACAGTTCAGCAGTCGCATGCCAGTGATCGCCTGAACGCGCTTCGATCACGCGATAAGATGATGCACCTTGCTCTTGCGCTTTTTTGTTGAGCATTTCATGCATATCCATCGGAGAAGTCCCGATAGCGCCGACTGAAACAGTGCCCATTGCCTGACGGGACTGTGCCTGATCCGCATTAATGGAGTCGGCGGCGAAAGCACCGAATGACAGGACAGACAGAATGCTCAATGCTGCTACAGTTGATTTGATTTTCATGATTCTTTACCTCGTCGAATTTATTGGGGTCTTTTCGTTTCGTGACCCTCATCACAAAATCAAGTATACACTAGTCACGCTAAATATTAATACCATGCTAATGGTTTCCTATGTAATTAGGTGTTAAATAATTGAATGGATATAACCAAAATGAATAAAAATGGTTAAATAATCGACATTATTTTTTTTAAGTTCAATAAAATCATGGTGATATGCATTTTTGATTTTTTGTGCGCTTTGTTGATTTGATATTCACTGGGTGAATGAAAAACCGCAGGGGAAAGCACTAATTGCAAAAGAGAAGGGCAAAACAATATGGTGTGGAATGGGGGAGGGGCAGAAGATTCCCCGCTGCCAATGACAGCAGGGAAGCGGTTTAAAGCTCTTGCTCGAACAGCATCAGGATGGCTTCGTACAGGTCTTTCACCGAGAAGCCGTTCGCAGGCGTCGTGAAGATTGTATCGTCACCCGCAATCGTTCCGAGAATGCCTTCCGATTTACCCAATGAATCAAGCAGGCGAGCGATCAGCTGCGCAGCGCCTGGGCTGGTATGAATCACGACAACCGCATCGTTATAATCAATATCCAGAACCAGATTCTTCAAAGGACTTGACGTTGTCGGCACGCCTAACTCTGCGGGCAGGCAATAAACCATTTCCATTTTGGCGTTGCGAGTTCGTACCGCGCCAAACTTGGTTAACATGCGGGAGACTTTTGACTGATTGATATTCTCGAAGCCCTGTTCCTGTAAGGCCAGGACAATCTCTCCCTGTGAGCTAAATTTCTCTTCTTTGAGCAGCGCTTTAAACGCTTTCACTAATTCTTCTTGTTTCGACGAGCTTCGCATATGTCACCCTGTTCAGGACGATGGAATGTCATCATTATGCATGTAAATGAATTTTTATGCAAATTATCGGATAGGGATGAGAGGGGAGGTAATGTTATGAAAGGGAGTGATTTTATCAAATTTTGTTATCGGAAAACATGCCTGGGTCACGTCGCGCAAATAACCTTAAAAGTAAATTAAATGTTATCAAAATGATGTTGTTTTGATGACAAGCCAGGGTGTATGGTAACCCCCTCTTGATTCGTTGCTTTGTTGCTGAAAATTGCCCGTAAGCGTTCAGGCGAAGGCGAAAGAAGTGCGACCTCAAATTCTTTAGCTACGAAAATTGTTTTTATTCATCTGCTGAATTAAGGTCGCCGCAACGGAGTCACAGACACTTAAGTTAACCATAATAAGGAGTTTAGGATGAAAGTCGCAGTCCTCGGCGCTGCTGGTGGTATCGGCCAGGCGCTTGCCCTACTACTGAAAACCCAACTGCCTTCCGGCTCAGAACTCTCCCTGTATGATATTGCTCCGGTCACACCTGGTGTGGCAGTTGACTTGAGCCACATCCCAACAGCTGTGAAAATCAAAGGCTTCTCCGGTGAAAACGCACGTCCAGCGCTTGAAGGCGCAGATGTGGTGCTGATCTCCGCAGGTGTCGCGCGTAAACCGGGGATGGATCGTTCCGATCTGTTCAACGTTAACGCCGGTATCGTGAAAAATCTGGTTCAACAGATTGCTGAAACTTGCCCGAAAGCGTGCGTGGGTATCATTACCAACCCAGTCAACACCACGGTTGCTATCGCGGCTGAAGTGCTGAAGAAAGCCGGTGTATACGACAAGAACAAATTGTTTGGCGTAACCACGCTGGACATCATCCGTTCCAACACCTTTGTTGCTGAACTGAAAGGCAAATCACCGTCTGATATCGAAGTCCCGGTTATCGGTGGTCACTCTGGCGTGACGATTCTGCCATTGCTGTCGCAGATCCCTGGCGTGAGTTTCTCCGAGCAGGAAGTGGCTGACTTGACCAAACGTATTCAGAACGCAGGCACCGAAGTGGTCGAAGCGAAAGCGGGTGGCGGTTCAGCAACTCTGTCTATGGGCCAGGCGGCTGCACGTTTTGGTCTGTCTCTGGTACGTGCGCTGCAAGGCGAGAAAGGCGTAGTAGAATGTGCGTATGTTGAAGGTGATGGCGAGCACGCTCGCTTCTTCTCTCAGCCGCTGCTGCTGGGCAAAAATGGTATCGAAGAACGTCAGTCGATCGGCAAGCTGAGCGCGTTTGAACAACAAGCGATGGAAGGCATGCTGGACACGTTGAAGAAAGATATCACTCTGGGTGAAGAGTTCGTCAGCAAGTAATCGACCCCCCAGTCATAAAAAAACCGGAGCCTTGTGCTCCGGTTTTTTTATGCTTCTTTTAGTTGGTGGCGGGATATTCCTGAATCGTCACCTGAAGCGTCAGTTTTTTGTCATTACGCATGACTTCGACTGGAATAATCGAGCCAGGACGAATCTCTGCTACCTGATCCATTGTTTCGAGTGCGGATACGGCAGGCGTGCCGTTGACCGAAACAATCACGTCGTTCACCTGTAGCCCTGCGTTAGCCGCCGGACCGCCCGGTGTCACTTCATTGACCACGATACCCTGAATCTGATCGATGCCGCCGCCCTGGGTGTGCATTGGCGCAATTTCACGGCCACCGATGCCAATATAGCCACGAATGACGCGACCATCGCGAATCAACTTGTCCATAATTTTGTTGGCTAACTGGAATGGGATCGCAAAGCCGATGCCCTCAGGCGTCTCGCCATCGTTACTTTTATCGAACGACAGGGTATTGATGCCCATTAATTCTCCCAGCGAATTCACCAGCGCGCCGCCGGAGTTACCGTGGTTAATGGAGGCGTCCGTTTGCAGGAAGTTTTGTCGCCCAGAAGGGTTCAAACCGATACGACCGGTGGCGCTGATAATCCCTTGGGTAATGGTTTGCCCAAGGTTATACGGGTTACCAATCGCCATCACCACATCGCCGATATGCGGCGTGCGTTTACGGTTGATCGGAATCACTGGCAGCCCGCCCGTGGCATTGATTTTGAGGACGGCGAGGTCGGTCAGCGTGTCCGAACCAACCAATAAGGCTTCAAACACGCGGCCATCCTGCAGGGCGACGATAATCTGATCGGCGTCGTTAATGACGTGTTTATTGGTAATGATGTAGCCGCGTTCATCCATGATCACGCCGGAGCCGAGAGTACGAATCTCCAGTTGATTATGCGCGGAACTGTTGAGGCCGCGGTTATAGACGTTAACCACAGCAGGCGCAGCACGGCGAACCGCCTGGTTGTAGCTCACAGGCGTCTCATCGGTACTGTCGAAACGCGGCGCCGCCAGCTGATTTAACTGGCGTAAAGAGGGCATTGCAGCCAGTAACAGGCCGCCAACGACCAAACCGATAGCAATTGAACGAAATAGCTTAAGAAACATGATGCGGGCGTCGTTAATTAAGGGACAGATGCAGCATAGCATGACTTATCCGGACATCACATGCAGCGGTGACGTCCGGATGAGCAAATGCTTAGCGTAATAGAATGTAGAGCGTATCGTTGCCACGGATGATTTGCAGCGCAATCACTGCTGGCTTGCTTTCCAGTACCTTGCGCATCTCTGCGATCGACTGAACACGGCTGCGGTTAACACCGATAATCACGTCATCCTGATGCAGGCCTGCCTGCGCGGCGGGACTGCTCTTTTCGACGCTTTCGATAGAAATACCTTTTGTACCGTCTTTAAGCTGCCCGTCGCTGAGCGCTGCGCCTTGCAGTGCAGGGGCGATGAGTTCAGCACTGGCCGACGATGAGGTGCTCTTATCCAGCGTGACTTCGACTTCCAGCGGCTTGCCATCGCGCAGTAGTCCAAGCTTCACCTTCGTCCCAGGTTCCGTGGTGGCAACACGTGAGCGTAATTCAGCGAAGCTGCTCAGCGGCTTACCGTTGAGGCTAACAATTATATCACCCGATTTCACCCCCGCTTTTGCGGAGCCGGAGTTAGGCAGAACTTCACTGACAAACGCCCCGCGCTGCACGTCGAGATTAAAGGCTTTTGCGATGTCGGCGCTCATTTCCATGCCTTTAATTCCCAGCAGACCGCGTTTCACTTCGCCGGATTCAATCAGCTGTTGCGACAGGATTTTGGCCATATTGCTGGGGATAGCGAAGCCAATCCCAACGCTACCGCCGCCTGGCGCCAGAATCGCGGTATTAATACCAATCAGCTCACCGTTGAGATTCAGCAGTGCGCCGCCGGAATTCCCGCGGTTAATGGAGGCGTCAGTCTGGATAAAGTTCTCCAGGCCTTCGAGATTTAAACCGCTACGACCCAACGCGGAGATAATGCCAGAGGTCGCCGTCTGGCCCAGACCGAAAGGGTTACCCACGGCGACGGCAAAATCTCCGACACGCAATTTGTCGGAATCCGCGATAACAATTTGTGTCAGCTTGCTGGGGTTTTGGATTTGCAGTAGCGCGATGTCGCTTTGATCGTCGCTGCCAATCAGTTTGGCATCGAACTCGCGACCATCGTTCATTTGCACGCTGATTTTATCGGCCTGACTGATGACGTGATTGTTCGTCAGAACGTAGCCTTTCGCCGCATCAATCACTACCCCGGAGCCAAGCCCTTCAAACGGCTGGGTTTGCTGATCGGGACCCTCTTCACCAAAATATTTTTTTAGCTCTTCCGGTATACGTTGGCTCTGTGCCGCCGTGCCCTCAACCTTGATGCTGACCACCGCCGGCAACACTTTTTCAAGCATTGGCGCAAGGCTTGGAATGGCCGCCTCACCAGGCACTTGCGAAGGCAGGGCCGCAGCCGCAGGCCATGACGCCGTGAGAGATAACCCGACACTTAACGCAATCGCGCTTAACAGCTGGTTTTTTTTCTTCATTGATGCTGGCTCTCATAACCTGGAATAAAGGGAAAAACGGCCCAAAAACAGTTTGATGTTATTGAATTTTAAACCACTGAACAATGAGGTAATTGACTAAATAATAGCTGGGAAGGGAAAGAAAGGACGGGCGCAAGGGCTGCGCCCGTAAAATATATTGCAGATGTGCGATTAATCGCGTTTTACGCCACCGCGCAGCAGGCCGGATGCACCGTCTGAGTAATCGCGTGGCATCTGTACTGGAACCTGATCGTTGCTGGCTTCGGACTCAGCCAGACGGTTGCGGAACGGGTTGCTTTCAGCACTCATCTCCGGCAGAAGGTTGCTGGAGCTTTTTGCCATATGTTGATACAGCTGACGATAGTCGGTGGCCATGTTGTCCAGCAGCTCGGCGCTACGGGCAAAGTGGCTGACCAGCTCTTCACGATACTCTTCCAGTTCAGCTTTGTTTTTTTCCAGTTCGTATTGTAACGACTGTTGCTGACGCAATTTGCGATTACCGAAACGCATGGCTACAGCACCGATTGCGATGCCGACGACTAAACCAATTAGCGCATATTCCCAGGTCATGAACTTCTCCCGTTGTCTTGTGGTTCCGTAGGGTATTGGCGCGGCTCCTGCCTGTGCCTGATTATGCCACTATAACCGCTATTTCTTCAGAAGTGGAATCCTGACGTATCATCGCGTACTGTAGAACGGCCTTTTTTTCGCCAGTTGAGCATTCTGGCGAGGATTAATTGAAGGAATAACAACGACATTATGCAAAGCCTGTCTCCAACATCGCGTTACCAACAAGCCCTGAATGAGGGCACTCACCAGCCAGATGATGTGCAGCGCGACGCGGTTAATCGCCTGAATTCTATCTATCAAAACCTGACGACCGAACCGACTGAAACGGCGCAAACCAGCGGGCTGAAAGCTGCGTTTGGGCGACTGTTGGGGAAAAAAGAGCCACAGACGGTTCCCCCGGTTCGTGGCTTATATATGTGGGGCGGTGTGGGGCGGGGCAAAACCTGGCTGATGGATATGTTTTATCAAAGCCTGCCGGGCACGCGGAAGCAGCGTTTGCACTTCCACCGCTTTATGCTGCGCGTACATGAAGAACTCACGGCGCTACAAGGCCACAGCGATCCGCTGGAGATTGTCGCCGACCGTTTTAAAGCGGAAACCGACGTCCTGTGCTTTGATGAGTTTTTTGTCTCGGATATCACCGACGCGATGCTGCTTGGCGGCCTGATGAAAGCCCTTTTCGCACGAGGCATTACGCTGGTGGCGACCTCCAATATTCCGCCAGACGACCTGTATCGTAACGGCCTGCAACGCGCACGTTTCTTGCCTGCAATCGATGCGATTAAAGAACACTGTGACATCATGAATGTGGATGCGGGTGTGGATTATCGTCTGCGCACGCTGACCCAGGCGCACCTATGGCTGTCTCCTTTAAACGAAGAGACACAGGGTCAAATGGACAAACTGTGGCTGGCGCTCGCGGGTGCTAAGCGTGATAAATCGCCTGAACTGGAAATTAATCACCGTCCATTACAAACCCTTGGGGTCGAAAACCAAACCTTAGCCGTGTCGTTTGCGACGCTGTGCGTGGATGCCCGCAGTCAGCATGATTACATTGCGCTCTCGCGTCTGTTCCACACCGTGATGCTGTTGGATGTTCCGGTGATGACACCGCTGATGGAGAGCGAAGCCCGCCGTTTTATTGCGTTGGTGGATGAGTTTTACGAGCGCCACGTCAAGCTGGTGGTCAGCGCGGAAGTGCCGTTGTATGAAATTTATCAGGGCGAGCGGTTGAAATTCGAATTCCAGCGCTGTTTATCACGCTTGCAGGAAATGCAAAGCGAAGAGTATTTGAAGCGTGCTCACATGCCCTAACGCACGGCCTTTCACAGCGTGAAAGGCGCGGTCAGCGAAAGCCTTCGCCAAAACGGACCGCTTCCCGGAAAACCTTGCGACTAATCACATTTAGGGGTCGATCTTTGACCCTGACTTCTCTATAATCTTGCGACCCCACGTTACGAGAAGGTTTTTTTCCCAAAACTTTCTATGTGCCGGCATAGGCTATTCGAAGGGGTAGGTTTGCTGGACAATGTCGTGTGAGCCTCAACTGACTAAACGTTTGGGTGTTCACCAACGTGTAACTTATTATTTGGGTAAGCTTTTAATGAAAACTTTTACAGCTAAACCAGAAACCGTAAAACGCGACTGGTATGTTGTTGACGCGACCGGTAAAACTCTGGGTCGTCTGGCTTCCGAGCTGGCTCTGCGCCTGCGCGGTAAGCACAAAGCGGAATACACTCCGCACGTTGATACTGGTGATTACATCATCGTTCTGAACGCAGAAAAAGTTGCTGTAACCGGCAACAAGCGCGAAGACAAAATTTATTATCATCACACCGGTTTCATCGGTGGTATCAAACAAGCGACCTTTGAAGAGATGATTGCCCGCCGTCCTGAGCGTGTGATTGAAATCGCGGTTAAAGGCATGTTGCCAAAGGGCCCGCTGGGTCGTGCTATGTACCGTAAACTGAAAGTTTACGCGGGCAACGAGCACAACCACGCGGCACAGCAACCGCAAGTTCTTGACATCTAATCGGGATTATAGGCAATGGCTGAAAATCAATACTACGGCACTGGTCGCCGCAAAAGCTCCGCCGCTCGTGTGTTCATCAAACCGGGCAGTGGTAAAATCGTAATCAACCAGCGTTCTCTGGAACAGTACTTCGGTCGCGAAACTGCCCGCATGGTAGTTCGCCAGCCGCTGGAACTGGTTGATATGGTTGAAAAATTGGATCTGTACATCACTGTTAAAGGTGGTGGTATCTCTGGTCAGGCTGGTGCGATCCGTCACGGTATCACACGCGCTCTGATGGAGTACGACGAATCCCTGCGTTCTGAACTGCGTAAAGCTGGCTTCGTCACTCGTGACGCGCGTCAGGTTGAACGTAAGAAAGTGGGTCTGCGTAAAGCACGTCGTCGTCCACAGTTCTCCAAGCGTTAATCTTTTTTCTGCTTTGGCAGAAGGATTGGCGAAAAACCCGCTTCGGCGGGTTTTTTTTATGGATAATGTTCAGGTTATCCACAGTATTTATTTGATTCCCTGCTCTTTTTCAGCATTTCCAGAATCCCCTCACCACAAACCCTGCAAAATCTGGTAAACTATCATCCAATTTTCTGCCCAAATGTCGGCGAACCCTCGATTTTTGTTCACTTTCTGAACAATGCGGTTGTTCTCTGGGATGGGTGACAAATCATCTGGCTAGCCATCGTGGCTAGTAGCAGTACTATTCTGAATATACCTGGAGGTTTTCATGGCTGTCGCTGCCAACAAACGTTCGGTAATGACGCTGTTTTCTGGTCCTACTGACATTTATAGCCATCAGGTTCGTATCGTGCTGGCCGAGAAGGGTGTCAGTTTTGAGATCGAGCATGTGGAAAAGGATAACCCGCCTCAGGATCTGATCGATCTCAACCCGAACCAGAGCGTACCAACGCTTGTGGATCGCGAGCTGACCCTGTGGGAATCCCGCATCATTATGGAATATCTGGATGAGCGTTTCCCTCATCCGCCGCTGATGCCGGTTTACCCGGTTGCGCGTGGCGAAAGCCGCCTGTATATGCAGCGTATCGAGAAAGACTGGTACACGCTGATGAACGTTATCGTCAACGGTTCCTCTTCTGAAGCGGACGCTGCACGTAAGCAACTGCGTGAAGAATTGCTCGCGATCGCCCCGGTGTTTGGTCAGAAACCATTCTTCCTGAGTGATGAGTTCAGCCTGGTCGATTGCTACCTGGCTCCGCTGTTATGGCGTCTGCAGTCTCTGGGCGTAGAATTCAGCGGTCCGGGTGCGAAAGAGCTGAAAGGCTATATGACTCGCGTCTTTGAGCGTGATTCTTTCCTCGCATCCCTGACAGAACCGGAACGCGAAATGCGTCTTGGCCGAGGTTAACGATTGTGGAAATGTCACAGCTGTCTCCACGCCGTCCGTATCTGCTGCGCGCCTTCTATGAATGGCTGCTGGACAACCAGCTGACGCCGCACCTGGTGGTGGATGTGACGTTGCCGGGTGTGCAAGTTCCGATGGAATACGCGCGCGACGGGCAAATCGTGTTGAACATTGCCCCGCGTGCGGTCGGGAATCTTGAGCTGTCCAACGACGAAGTGAGCTTCAACGCCCGCTTCGGCGGTGTACCGCGTCAGGTTTCTGTGCCACTGGCAGCCGTACTGGCGGTCTATGCACGTGAAAACGGTGCGGGCACGATGTTTGAGCCGGAAGCGGCTTATGATGAAGACGTCGCCAGCCTCAACGATGAAGACGGTTCTACCGGTAGCGAAAGCGAAACGGTCATGTCTGTTATCGATGGCGATAAGCCCGATCACGACAATGATAACGATCCGGATGACGATCCGCCGCCGCGCGGTGGCCGTCCAGCGTTACGTGTTGTGAAATAATCAAACAGGCCCGATGGGCCTGTTTTGCTATCTGCGGTTTTTCGCTACGCTAAAATCCTATGTTATGATAAATCGTTGTCACTCTTCTGACCCGAGTCTTTATGAAACCAATTGATCTTCAGGCGGAAAATTCAACCGAAACCGTGGGTCGCAGTTTGCGTCGTCGTCCGCTGGCGCGTAAAAAACTCTCCGATATGGTGGAAGAAGAACTGGAGCAAATGATTCGCCGGCAGGAGTTTACGCAGGGCGAACAGCTCCCGTCAGAGCGTGAACTGATGGAGTTCTTTAACGTTGGGCGTCCATCCGTACGCGAAGCGCTGGCCGCGTTAAAACGCAAAGGGCTAGTGCAGATTAACAATGGTGAGCGCGCACGCGTTTCCATGCCTTCTGCCGACACCATCATCGGTGAACTCTCCGGCATGGCGAAAGATTTCCTCACGCAACCCGGCGGGATTACCCACTTTGAGCAGCTCAGGCTGTTTTTTGAATCCAGCCTGGTGCGCTACGCAGCGGAATACGCCACGGATGCGCAGGTAGAAAGCTTGTCAAAAGCGCTGGAAATCAACAGTCAGTCACTCAGTGATAATGCGCTGTTTATCCGGTCCGATGTCGATTTTCACCGTGTGCTGGCGGAAATCCCAGGCAATCCCATCTTTATGGCGATCCACGTCGCGCTGCTGGATTGGCTGATTGCGGCCCGTCCAAAAGTCTCCGACGCCGAACTTTACGAACACAATAACGTCAGCTATCGCCAGCATATAGCGATTGTCGATGCGATCCGCCGACGCGATCCCGATGAAGCCGATCGGGCGCTACAATCCCATCTCAACAGTGTTTCCGCCACCTGGCACGCGTTCGGTCAGGGATCTAAAAAAAAGAAATAACGATCCTTTAGTGAAGCAGATCGCATTATAAGCTTTCTGTATGCAGTGCTGCTTATTTGATCTGGTATAACAGGTATAAAGGTATATCAATAAAGCAGATCAAAACACTGAGGTATCTATGGCAAAGCAATTACGTGGCGTGATGGCCGCACTCCTGACTCCGTTCAACAATCAGCAAGCACTCGATAAAGAGAGCTTGCGACGTCTGGTGCAGTTCAATATTCAGCAGGGAATCGACGGTCTGTACGTCGGCGGTTCAACCGGCGAAGCCTTTATACAAAGCCTCTCCGAGCGTGAACAGGTGCTCGAAATCGTGGCGGAAGAGGCGAAAGGCAAAATCACCTTAATCGCGCATGTCGGCTGTGTCAGTACAGCTGAAAGCCAGCAGTTAGCAGCGTCTGCCAGTCGTTACGGGTTTGACGCTGTGTCAGCCGTCACACCGTTTTACTATCCCTTCAGCTTTGAGGAACATTGTGACCACTACCGTGCAATTATTGATTCCTCGAATGGTTTGCCGATGGTGGTGTACAACATTCCGGCGCTAAGCGGCGTGAAGCTAACGCTTGATCAGATCAACACCCTGGTGACGCTGCCGGGCGTGGGCGCGCTGAAGCAAACGTCTGGCGATCTCTTCCAGATGGAACAGATCCGCCGCGCGCATCCGGATCTGGTGCTCTATAACGGCTACGACGAGATCTTCGCCTCCGGTTTGCTGGCTGGCGCTGACGGCGGCATCGGCAGCACGTACAACATCATGGGATGGCGCTACCAGGCCATCGCCAAAGCGATCCGCGAGGGTGACAACGCGACGGCACAGCGCCTGCAAAGTGAGTGCAACAATGTTATCGATCTGCTGATAAAAGTCGGCGTATTCCGTGGCCTGAAAACGGTTCTGCATTACATGGATGTGGTATCCGTCCCGCTGTGTCGCAAACCTTTTGCACCGGTGGCTGAACAGTATTTGCCTGAGCTAAAAGCGCTGGCGAAACAATTGATGGTTGAGAAGGCGTAGTGCGTTGCCCGGCGGCGCACCGTCGCCGGGCTAAACAGATAAAAACAGAGCGTCGGGAGAGTTAAATGCGTATTCCTACCCAAAGCATCCCGTGGTACCGCCATCTCAGCCGCCCCCAGTGGCGCGCCTTCTCCGCCGCATGGTTGGGATATTTGCTGGATGGTTTCGATTTTGTATTGATAGCCCTGGTGTTAACGGAAGTTAAAACGGAATTTGGACTGACAACGGTCGAGGCGGCCAGCCTGATATCAGCCGCCTTTATCTCCCGATGGTTTGGTGGCCTACTGCTTGGCGCCATGGGCGATCGCTACGGGCGCAAACTGGCGATGATCACCAGTATCGTATTGTTTTCTTGCGGGACGCTGGCGTGTGGTTTTGCGCCAGGCTACATCACGATGTTTATCGCCCGCATGGTGATCGGCATGGGCATGGCGGGCGAATACGGCTCCAGCGCTACCTACGTGATTGAAAGCTGGCCAAAGCATCTGCGCAACAAAGCCAGCGGCTTTTTGATCTCCGGCTTCTCTGTCGGGGCGGTTATCGCGGCGCAGATCTACAGCCTCGTCGTTCCCGTATGGGGCTGGCGCGCGCTGTTCTTTATCGGCATTCTGCCGATCATTTTTGCCCTGTGGCTGCGTAAAAATATTCCGGAAGCAGAAGACTGGAAAGCGAAACACGAAGGCAAAGCGCCCGTGCGCACGATGGTGGATATTCTCTATCGTGGAAAACATCGGGTGATTAATATTGTCATGACACTCTTCGCAGGTACGGCGCTGTGGTTCTGCTTTGCCGGGGAGCTCAACAATGCCGGTCTGGTGATGATTCTTGGTCTGCTGTGCGCTTTTGTGTTTATCAGCTTTATGGTGCAAAGCAGCGGCAAGCGCTGGCCGACGGGCGTCACGCTGATGGTGGTCGTGCTGTTTGCGTTCCTTTATTCGTGGCCGATTCAGGCGCTGCTGCCGACCTATCTGAAAACGGATTTGGCCTACGATCCGGCGATGGTGGCGCGAGTGCTGTTCTTCAGCGGCTTTGGTGCAGCGGTTGGTTGCTGTGTCGGCGGTTTCCTGGGCGACTGGCTAGGGACGCGCAAAGCGTACGTTTGCAGCCTGCTGGCCTCGCAGCTCCTTATCATTCCGGTCTTCGCGATTGGCGGTTCCAATATCTGGGTTCTCGGTTTTCTGCTCTTCTTCCAGCAGATGCTCGGGCAGGGGATTTCCGGAATTCTGCCGAAGCTTATCGGCGGCTATTTCGATACCGATCAGCGTGCAGCGGGGCTGGGCTTTACCTACAACGTCGGCGCGTTGGGTGGGGCGATTGCGCCGGTGATTGGTGCGCTTCTGGCGCAACGTCTGGAGCTGGGCACCGCGCTCGGTTCGCTCTCGTTCGGCTTAACCTTTGTCGTCATCCTGTTGATTGGCCTGGATATGCCGTCTCGCGTGCAGCGCTGGATTCGCCCCGAGGCACTCCGCACGCACGATGCGATTGACGGTAAACCGTTCAGCGGAGCCGTTCCTCTAGGTAGCATCAAGAGCGAGCGTGAGGCGGTGAAATGACAACGTTGGCTATTGATATCGGCGGGACCAAGCTCGCTGCTGCGCTGGTCGACGATTCTTTGCAGACTCGCGAACGACGCGAGATGCCAACACCTGCCAGCAAAACGCCTGATGCGCTGTCTGTTGCGTTAACGGAGCTGGTGACACCGCTGATGAAGCAGGCAACGCGCGTCGCCATCGCTTCGACGGGCATTATTCGCGAAGGTATCTTGCTGGCGATTAACCCCCTTAATCTTGGCGGACTGCTGCATTTTCCGTTGGTGCAGACGCTGGAGAACATCACAGGTCTGCCTGCTATGGCGGTGAACGATGCGCAGGCTGCGGCATGGGCAGAGTACCACGCGTTGGAAACGGACGGCGGTGAGATGGTTTTTATTACCGTTTCAACTGGCGTCGGCGGGGGCGTGGTGCAGAACGGAGTGTTGCAAACGGGATCGGGCGGTTTGGCCGGCCATCTGGGCCACACGCTTGCCGATCCGCAGGGACCGGTGTGTGGTTGCGGGCGAACGGGGTGTGTGGAGGCCATCGCCTCTGGCCGGGGTATTGCGGCAATGGCGCAGGGCGATCTGGCTGGGCTGGATGCCAAAACCATTTTCAGCCATGCGGCACGCGGACATCAGCAGGCCCGCGACATCATCGCGCGGTCCGCACAGACGCTAGCGCGACTTATTGCCGACGTCAAAGCCGTCACCGACTGCCAGACGGTAGTGGTGGGCGGCAGCGTCGGGTTGGCCGAAGGTTATTTGCCTCAAGTGATTGAGTCGTTAGCGCAGCTACCGCCGGTCTATCACGTGGCAGTGCGCCCGGCGCATTACCGGCACGATGCCGGTTTACTGGGCGCGGCATTACTGATTCAAGGAGAGCAATGATGATGATGGGTGAAGTAAGAGCGCTATCTTTATCGGGCATTCACCCGGTGTTGCAAGACGCGTTGATGCTGGGCGTCGCAGCCTGGCCGCAGGATAAACCGCCGGGTCGCTACGCGTTGCAGGGTGACGATATCTTTATGAACGTGATGGAATTCGCCACGCAGATACCGGAACAGAAGAAAGCGGAATTGCATGAGCGTTACATCGACATCCAGCTTTTGTTGGCGGGTGAGGAGCGTATCCAGTACGGCGTGTCTGGTTCGGCGCGGCAGTGCGAGGAGCAACACGTAGAAGATGATTATCAGCTGTGTAGCGTGATTCATGGCATGCAGCAGATCGATTTAAAACCGGGAATGTACGCGATTTTTATGCCCGGTGAGCCGCATAAGCCCGGCTGCGTGGTGACGGAATCTGAAGAGATAAAGAAAGTGGTGATTAAAGTTCGCGCCAGTTTACTGAACGCATAAAAAAAGCCGGATGGTTAACCCCATCCGGCCTTCGTTTTACACTTCCAGGTAGTTCATGATCCCTTCAGCCGCTTTACGGCCTTCGGCAATCGCTGTTACCACCAGGTCTGAACCGCGAACGATATCGCCACCGGCGAAAATTTTCGGGTTGCTGGTCTGGAAGGCGTTTTCGTTGCCTTCTGGCGCAATCACGCGGCCCTGCGAGTCCAGCTCAACGCTGTGTTTCGCCAGCCACTCCATGCTGTGAGGACGGAAACCAAACGCCATCACCACCGCGTCAGCCGGAACCACATGCTCTGAACCGGCCACGATTTCCGCGCGACGGCGGCCTTGCGCATCTGGCTGACCCATTTCGGTACGCGCCATTTTCACGCCGCTCACTTTCCCGTTCGCATTCACTTCCACACCCAATGGCTGGACGTTGAACTGGAACTCCACGCCCTCTTCACGCGCGTTTTTCACTTCGCGTTTAGAGCCTGGCATGTTCTCTTCGTCACGACGATACGCACAAATCACGTGCGTGGCATCCTGGCGAATTGAGGTACGCACGCAGTCCATCGCGGTATCACCGCCGCCAAGCACGACAACGCGTTTACCTTCCATGCTGACGTACGGCTCAGCCGTGGTTTCGCCAAAGCCCATCATCTGCTTGGTGTTGGCAATCAGGAACGGCAGGGCGTCAAACACGCCTGGAGCATCTTCATTTTCCAGACCGCCGCGCATCGACTGATAGGTCCCAACGCCGAGGAATACGGCGTCGTAGTCCTTCAGCAGATCGTCGATCTGGATATCACGGCCCACTTCGACGTTCAGTTTGAACTCAATACCCATGTCGGTGAAGATTTCACGACGACGCGTCATCACCTCTTTTTCCAGCTTGAAGGCTGGAATACCGAAGGTCAGCAGGCCACCGATTTCCGGGTGACGGTCAAACACGACGGCTTTTACGCCGTTGCGGGTCAGCACGTCAGCACAGGCCAGGCCAGCCGGACCCGCGCCGATAATGGCGACGCGTTTGTCGGTCTGACGCACGCCGGTCATGTCCGGACGCCAGCCCATCTCGAAGGCTTTATCGTTGATATAGCGCTCGATATTGCCGATGGTCACTGCGCCAAACTCGTCGTTCAGCGTACAAGACCCTTCGCACAGGCGATCCTGTGGGCACACGCGGCCGCAGACTTCCGGCAGGGTGTTGGTCTGGTGAGACAGCTCAGCGGCTTCGAAAATATGCCCTTCATTAGCCAGTTTCAGCCAGTTCGGGATGTAGTTGTGTACCGGGCATTTCCATTCACAGTAAGGGTTGCCGCAGGACAGGCAGCGATCTGCCTGTGCCTTGGCCTGGCCTTCTGAAAACGGCTCATAAATTTCTACAAATTCAATCTTGCGGATCTTCAGCGGTTTTTTCGGCGGATCAACGCGCTGCAGATCGATAAACTGGTATACGTTCTGACTCATTGCTACCCCTTACTGCGCCTGCACACGCAGCTCTGCTGCGCTACGACTACGGTGACCCAACAGTGCTTTAACATCGCTGGACTTTGGTTTAACCAGCGCGAATTTCGCTGAGAAAGCTGGCCAGTTCGCCAGGATCTCTTCGCCGCGCGAAGAACCGGTATGCTGCACATGTTCGGTAATCAAACCGCGCAGATGTTCTTCGTGGATGGCCAGCGTTTCAACGTCCAGCACTTCCACCAGCTCTGGGTTCACGCGTTTGCGGAACTCACCGTCTTCATCCAGGACGTAGGCGAAACCGCCCGTCATGCCTGCGCCGAAGTTCACGCCGGTTTTGCCCAACACGCAGACAATCCCGCCGGTCATGTATTCACAGCCGTTATCGCCGATGCCTTCTACAACGGTGATGGCACCCGAGTTACGCACCGCGAAACGTTCACCTGCGCGACCCGCTGCAAACAGACGACCACCGGTCGCGCCGTACAGACAGGTGTTGCCGATAATGCTGGCTTCGTGACTGCGGAACGCAGAACCGACCGGAGGACGCACCGCCAGCAATCCGCCTGCCATGCCTTTACCGACGTAGTCGTTAGCATCGCCAGTCAGATACAGCTCAACGCCGCCCGCATTCCAGACGCCGAAGCTCTGACCCGCGGTACCGCTGAAGTGCGCGATAATCGGATCGGCTGCCAGGCCCTGATCGCCATGGGTTTGCGCGATATAACCAGAAAGCGTCGCGCCAACAGAACGGTCAGTGTTGCGAATATCAAACCAGAACGTTTTGCTCTGCTTGTCGTCGACAAACGGTTTCGCCTGCTGCAACAGTTGGGCATTCAGCACGCCGTTATCAAACGGTGGGTTGGTCTCGGTCCAGTAAACGGCTTTGCCTGGGTGCGGCTGTGCCGTTTCCAGAAGCTTAGACAGCTCCAGCTTCTGCTGTTTGGCGGTGAAACCTTCCAGCTCTTTCAGCAGGTCGGTACGGCCAATCAGATCCACCAGACGCGTCACGCCCAGTTGCGCCATTAACTCGCGGGTTTCGCGGGCGATGAATTCAAAGTAGTTGGTCACTTTGAACGGCAAACCGTGGTAATGGTTTTTACGCAGTTTTTCGTCCTGCGTTGCCACACCCGTCGCACAGTTGTTCAGGTGGCAAATACGCAGGTATTTACAACCCAGCGCAACCATTGGGCCGGTGCCGAAGCCGAAGCTTTCTGCACCGAGAATAGCGGCTTTAATGATGTCGAGACCGGTTTTCAGACCACCGTCAACCTGCAGACGGATCTTGTGGCGCAGACCGTTGGCCACCAGCGCCTGTTGTGTTTCAACCAGGCCCAGCTCCCACGGACAACCCGCGTATTTCACGGAGGAGAGTGGGCTTGCACCCGTACCGCCGTCGTAGCCTGCGATGGTAATCAGATCCGCATAGGCTTTTGCCACACCAGTCGCAATGGTGCCCACGCCCGGTTCGGAAACCAGCTTCACGGAGATCAGCGCTTTCGGGTTGACCTGTTTCAGGTCGAAAATCAGCTGCGCCAAATCTTCGATAGAGTAGATATCGTGATGAGGCGGAGGGGAGATCAGCGTCACGCCCGGCACTGAGTAGCGCAGTTTGGCGATGTAAGGCGTCACTTTATCGCCTGGCAACTGACCACCTTCGCCCGGTTTCGCACCCTGAGCGACTTTAATCTGAATGACATCGGCGTTAACCAGATACGCCGGTGTGACGCCGAAGCGGCCAGAAGCCACCTGCTTGATTCGCGACACTTTGTTGGTGCCGTAGCGCGCAGGATCTTCGCCGCCTTCGCCGGAGTTCGAGTTGCCGCCGATGCTGTTCATTGCTTCAGCCAGCGCCTCGTGGGCTTCAGGGCTCAGTGCGCCGATGGACATGGCCGCAGTATCAAAGCGTTTGTACAGCTCGCTCGCCGGTTCCACGTCATCAATATTGACCGTTTTACCGTCAGGCGTGACCGCCAGCAAATCGCGCAGGGTCGCCGCCGGACGTTCGTTCACCAGCTTCGAATACTGCTGATAATCGCTATATTCACCGCTCTGAACGGCCTGTTGCAGCGTGCGGACCACGTCCGGGTTGTAGGCGTGGTATTCGCCACCGTGAACGTATTTCAGCAAGCCACCCTGATCCAGCGGTTTACGCGCCAGCCACGCCCGTTTCGACAGGTTAAGCAGATCCTGCTGGAAGTCAGAGAATCCGGCTCCGCCGATACGGCTGATCACACCCTGGAAACAGAGATCGGCGACGTCATCGTGCAGACCGACTGCTTCGAATAACTTCGAGCAACGGTAAGAAGCGATAGTCGAGATGCCCATTTTGGACATGATTTTGTACAGACCTTTGTTGATGCCGTTACGGTAGTTCAGCATCACGGTGCGGTAATTTTTTTCGATGACGCGCCCATCAACCAGTTTCGCCAGCGTTTCGTAGGCGAGGTATGGATAGATGGCGGTGGCACCAAAGCCCAGCAGCACGGCGAAATGGTGTGGGTCGCGCGCGCTGGCGGTTTCAACGATGATGTTGGCGTCGCAGCGCAGGCTCTTATCCACCAGACGGGTCTGGATCGCGCCCACTGCCATTGGTGCAGGAACCGGCAGGCGGTTCTTAGCGATGTTACGGTCAGACAGCACCAGCAGAACTGTGCCATCACGCACCATCTGCTCGGCTTTATCACACAGCGCTTTCACCGTCTCTTCGAGGCTCGTTTCGGTCACGTCGAACGTGATATCGAGCGTGTCGGCGCGGTAATGCTCCTCTGTCATGGTGGTGAGCTGTTTGAAATCGGAGTACAGCAGGATCGGCGATTTAAAGCTCAGGCGGTGCGCCTGGCCTTCGGCTTCGCAGAAGACGTTCATCTCGCGACCGATGCTGGTCGCCAATGACATCACATGCGCTTCACGCAGCGGATCGATTGGCGGGTTAGTGACCTGCGCAAACTGCTGACGGAAGTAGTCGTAAATGATACGTGGCTGGCTCGAAAGCACGGCAAACGGGGTATCGTCACCCATTGAACCAACGGCTTCCTGACCGTTCTCACCGAGCACGCGGATAACAGAATCCAGCTCTTCGGCGTTGTAATTAAACTGTTTCTGGAAGCTGGCAAGCGTGTCGTCGTCCAGCTCACGGCTGCCGACTTCTTCGTCCTGCAGATCTTCGAATGGCACCAGACGGCGGACGTTTTTCTCCATCCACTCTTTATACGGGTGACGGCTTTTCAGATCGTCATCCGTTTCTGCTGAGTGGAGAATACGGCCGCTGCGGGTGTCGATAACCATCAGCTCACCCGGACCGACGCGGCCTTTTTCAAGCACTTCGTCAGGCTGGTAATCCCAGATACCCACTTCAGATGCACAGGTGATCAGCTTATCTTTGGTGATGACGTAACGCGCCGGGCGCAGACCGTTACGGTCCAGGTTACAGGCCGCGTAACGTCCATCGGACATCACGATGCCCGCCGGGCCATCCCACGGCTCCATGTGCATGGAGTTAAAGTCGAAGAACGCGCGCAGCTCAGGATCCATATTCGGGTTGCTCTGCCAGGCTGGCGGAACAAGCAGACGCATCGCACGTACGATATCCATCCCGCCAGCCAGCAGCAGTTCCAGCATGTTATCCATGGAGCTGGAATCCGAGCCGGTTTCATTCACGAACGGTGCAGCATCATGAAGATCGGGGATCAATGGGGTCTGGAATTTATAAGTACGTGCACGCGCCCACTGGCGGTTACCGGTGATGGTATTGATCTCACCGTTGTGCGCCAGATAGCGGAAAGGCTGAGCCAGCGGCCAGCGCGGTACGGTATTCGTGGAGAAGCGCTGGTGGAAGAGGCAAATGGCCGATTCCAGACGCAGGTCCGCGAGATCCAGATAAAAGCGCGGCAGGTCCGTTGGCATACACAGACCTTTATAGATGTTTACCAGATTTGAGAGGCTACACACGTAGAACTCTTTATCGTCAAGCAAACGTTTTTCAATGCGGCGACGGGCAATGAACAGGCGGCGTTCCATATCACGCGGACGCCAGCCCGCAGGCGCATTCACAAAAATTTGTTCAATACGAGGCAGCGAGGAGAGGGCGATTTCACCGAGTACCCCTTCGTTGGTTGGCACATTGCGCCAGCCGACAATCGACAGGGTTTCGCGTTGAAGTTCTTCTTCGACGATGCGGCGTGATGCGGCAGCTTTTTCAGGATCCTGATTCAGGAACAGCATACCGACAGCGTAGTTTTTGGCTAAACGCCAGCCGCGCTCTTCTGCAACAATGCGGAAGAAACGATCCGGTTTTTGCAGCAGCAGACCGCAACCGTCGCCGGTTTTGCCATCTGCGAGGATAGCACCTCGGTGCTGCATGCGGGCCAGTGCGTGTATTGCGGTACGCACTACCTTGTGGCTAGGTTCGCCTTCTATGTGGGCGATCAGGCCGAAACCACAGTTATCCTTCTCAAGGGATTTATCGTACAACATATCAGTGAACCTCCCCAGGCTCTTCGGGCTTCCCATCTGGACGTGGCGCACAGGCACAGAAAGAGCGCGGCGACGGGGTTTGCGTGTCATACGCGTACCTCGCATTCGCCCTCTTAATATCCTTTTCGCACAGGTCAAACAAGTTTGAGGACTTGCTTCAGAGGGAATCTCAATTACTGCATAAATATGATGAGCAGGCTGCTCATCCAGAAAGCTTCCAGCGGATTTCCAAGTTATCGGGAATTGATACATAGGTCAAATGGCAATCTTATTTATACAAAATTGTGCTAAAGAGGTGTTAGTGCTTTGAATATAAACGTTATTTTACGTATTTTTAACGAACTTATCGTAGGGGAAGCAATAAGGGAGTGTGATCTGACTCACTATATGAAAGCGGTATTATCAATGCGGCGTGCTGAATACCAGAATAATTGCAGGATATTACACTGGCACTGCGGAGCAACCCGCATAATCACACTGTTTTTCAGCTCTGGCGCTATAAGTGAAAAAAAGAGCCTGAGCATAAGCAAAAGTAATTGCCATAGTGATGAATGAAATTGCAGTAATAGTGGGTTTTTATTCAAATGAGTAATAGCGGTCCAGAGCGATTGATCCAGGTCATCGCCGACTGAAGCTAAAAATGGCAGGCTTATCCCCTTTGTTCGGGGCGGTCTATCAGATTATGCAGTTACAGAAATTAGTCAATATGTTTGGTGGGGATCTTTCACGTCGCTACGGTGAAAAGGTTCATAAGCTCACGCTACACGGGGGTTTTAGCTGCCCCAATCGCGATGGCACCATTGGGCGTGGCGGCTGTACTTTCTGCAATGTGGCCTCTTTTGCCGACGAAACGCAGCAGCAGCACTCTATTGCAGAGCAGCTCGCCCATCAGGCCCGTCTCGTAAATCGTGCTAAACAATATCTGGCCTATTTCCAGGCTTACACCAGCACCTGGGCAGAAGTACAAGTGTTGCGCTCGATGTATCAGCAGGCCGTCAGTCAGGCAAATATTGTCGGGTTATGCGTCGGGACGCGTCCGGACTGCGTGCCAGAAGCCGTATTGGATCTGCTGAGTGAATATAAAGAGTTGGGTTACGAAATCTGGCTGGAGCTGGGACTACAAACCGCACATAACAAAACCTTGCACCGCATTAATCGCGGCCACGATTTCGCCTGCTACCAACGCACTACGCGGCTTGCCCGCGAGCGCGGACTAAAGGTGTGTTCACACCTGATTGTCGGTTTGCCGGGAGAAGGGCAGCAGCAGGGCCTGGAGACGCTGGAAAAGGTGGTCGAGACTGGCGTTGATGGCATCAAACTCCATCCGCTTCATATCGTCAAAGGCAGCACTATGGTGAAGTCCTGGGAAGCAGGGCGACTAAACGGAATTGAGCTGGAAGAATACACCGTTACGGCGGGTGAGATGATTCGTCACACGCCGCCAGAGGTGATTTATCACCGTATCTCCGCCAGCGCCCGTCGCCCGGAATTGCTCGCGCCACTATGGTGTGAGAACCGCTGGACAGGGATGGTTGAGCTCGACCACTACCTGAACGCGCACGGAGTTCAGGGTTCTGCGATTGGTAAGCCTTGGGTTTCCCCGCTAACGTCGTCGGCCGCCGAGTAGGCTACCCAGCATCCCGCGAACTATTTGATTTGTCACCTGACGCGCCGCGCTTTTCGCCATGGTCTGCACGACGCCATCGCGCTTGCCGCCGCGCGGACCGGTGCTGCCGAAGAGAATGTCTTTCAGCCCACCGAGTATTCCGTCATCCACCGCAACCGACTCGCCTTTTGCCGCGGGTACATTTTGCTGCTCCGTAGTGGCCTGAACCCCTTTTTGCAGCATTTCGAAAGCGGATTCTCTGTCGATGTCGTCCTCGTATTTTCCGTATACCGGCGAATGATTTATCAGTCCGTTTCGCTCATCCTCCGTTACGGGTCCCATGCGGGAGAATGGCGCAATAACCATTGCGCGCTCGACGATTGACGGGCTGCCTTTCGCATCCAGAAATGAAATCAGCGCTTCACCGGTTCCGAGCGCCTGAATAGCAAGCTCTGTATCAAATGCCGGATTGGCGCGCATAGTCTGTGCTGCAGCTTTTACGGCTTTCTGATCCTTCGGTGTGAAGGCGCGGAGCGCGTGTTGCACGCGGTTTCCCAACTGCCCCAGAACGTTGTCGGGGATATCAGAAGGGTTTTGCGAAACGAAATACACCCCCACGCCTTTAGAGCGAATCAGGCGGATCACCTGTTCGATTTTATCCAGCAAGACCTGCGGGGCATCGCTAAACAGCAGATGCGCTTCGTCAAAGAAAAACACCAGCTTGGGTTTGTCGAGATCGCCCGCTTCCGGCAGCTGTTCATAAAGCTCTGAGAGCATCCACAGCAGGCTAGCGGCATACAGTTTAGGCATCTGGTAGAGCTTTTCGGCGCTCAGGATGTTGATGATGCCTTTGCCATTGTTGTCGGTGCGCATCCAGTCTTTGATATCCAGCATCGGTTCGCCAAAGAAATGTTCTGCACCTTGCTGTTCCAGAGTCAGTAGCCCACGCTGAATGGCGCCTACCGAGGCGCTGCTAATGTTGCCGTACTGATTCTGGAAGGATTTTGCGTTATCCCCGATGTACTGTGTAATCGCGCGGAGATCTTTGAAATCGAGGAGCAGCAAGCCCTGATCGTCCGCGATGCGAAAGATGATATTCAGCACACCAGACTGCACATCGTTCAGATTGAGGAGCCGCGCCAGCAGCAAAGGGCCGACGTCAGATACGGTCGCGCGCACCGGATGGCCCTTCTCACCGAAAATATCCCACACCACCACCGGATTACCTTGCGGTTGCCAGTCGGTTACGCCGATGTTTTTGAGCCGGTCGAGCAGTTTTTCAGACGCGGTGCCCTCCTGCGCAATGCCGGTCAAGTCGCCTTTCACGTCGGCCATAAACACCGGGACGCCAATTTCAGAGAAAGACTCCGCCAGCTTTTGCAGGGTGACGGTTTTTCCCGTCCCCGTCGCACCGGTAATCAGCCCGTGGCGGTTCGCCATACCGGGCAACAGGAACAGCTCTTTCTCCAGCGTTCGGGCAATCAGCAGTGGTGTACTCATGGGGCGCGTCCTCTTTTTGTCCTGCGTCGAGTATAGGCAACCTGACGGCAATGTGACTCAGTAAATTCCTGACTTTGCGGCGCATTATCCAGTGCGGACTATGCTTTTGCATACGGTTCACAAAATTTTGGGAAGCTATGTCCAGATTCTTTTTTAATGACCGCAAACAGCTGGTCAACGACGCCATTGAAGGCATACTGATTTCCGCGCCGCACGGGAATCTCGTCAAACTCGATATCGATCCGGCTATTCGCGTGGTTGCGCGTAGTGACTGGGATAAAAGCCGCGTAGCGGTGATTTCCGGTGGTGGCTCGGGCCACGAACCCGCTCATGCGGGATTTGTCGGCAAAGGGATGTTGACCGCTGCCGTGTGTGGCGATCTGTTTGCCTCACCGAGCGTAGATGCGGTGTTAAACGCAATTGTGGCGGTAACGGGCGATCGCGGTTGCCTGTTAATCGTCAAAAACTATACCGGCGATCGGCTTAACTTTGGCCTCGCGGCGGAAAAGGCCAAACGTTATGGGCTGAAGGTCGAGATGGTGATTGTTGCTGATGACATCGCCCTGCCAGATAACAAACAGCCGCGTGGTATTGCGGGGACGGCGCTGGTGCACAAAATTGCCGGATATGCAGCCGAACAGGGGAAATCACTGGCTGACGTGCGGGATATTGCGCAGCAGGCTTGTGAGAATATCTGGAGTCTGGGCGTGGCGATGCAAACCTGCAACCTGCCGGGCAGCGACGATGAAGAAGGGCGTATCAAGGATGGGCATGTCGAACTCGGGTTGGGCATTCACGGCGAGCCGGGCGCATCGGTGGTTGATACGCACAACAGTAAAGAGATTATCGACACCCTGGTGAAGCCACTTAAAGATAATGCAGGCGAGGGCAAATTTGCGGTGCTGATTAACAACCTCGGAGGTGTCTCTGCGCTGGAGATGGCGCTGCTCACGAAAGAACTGGCGGACTCTGCGCTGAAAGAAAATATTGCGTATCTGATTGGCCCTGCGCCGCTGGTAAGCTCGCTGGATATGAAAGGCTTTTCGCTGTCACTGTTACAGCTTAACGATACCTTTGAGAAAGCCATTAACGCACCCGTCGAAACTATCGGTTGGCAAAAGCCGGTAGCGTTCGCGCCATTACGCACGCTTTCGCATACTGCGATTCAGGATCGTGTTGAATTTACGCCTTCCTGGAATGACGAGGTCGCAACGCGAGTGGCCGCAGCGACGCAAAAGTTGATCGCTCTGGAGAATCGTTTGAATGCGCTGGACGCCAAAGTGGGTGACGGCGATACCGGGTCGACTTTTGCGCAAGGGGCGCGGGAGATTGCGCAGCTTCTGGAGCAAAAACAGCTTCCGCTCAACGATCTGTCTAAGCTGTTGTTGCTGATCGGCGAACGGCTTGCGACGGTCATGGGCGGCTCCAGTGGCGTCCTGATGTCTATCTTCTTTACAGCTGCCGGACAGAAATTACATGACGGAAAATCACTGCCGGAGGCATTGCTGAGTGGGCTTGCGCAAATGAAGCATTACGGCGGAGCGGATCTTGGCGATCGTACCTTGATCGACGCGCTACAGCCTGCACTGGAGGCGCTGCAAAACGGCGATATTCAGGCGGCTGCCCAGGCAGCGAAAAAAGGCGCAGACGCTACGGCTGGTATGCAAAAAGCCGGAGCAGGGCGTTCGTCGTATGTGAATAAAGAGAACCTGGAGGGGGTAACAGATCCCGGGGCAGTGGCCGTTGCAGAAGTCTTTGCGGCAGTGGCCAAAGCAAAACAGTAGCACCTGTGGGTGCACCCTCTCCCGTGGGAGAGGGTTGGGTGCGGGCATTCGCTCGCACCGTATTTCTGAGCGGTTTAAATCAGAAATCTGCTTTCAACACGACACGATAACGAGCTTTGCCGTCACGAACGTGCTGAATAGCTTCATTGATTTTAGACATCGGATACAGTTCGGTCGTTGGCGCAACCTTCGTGCGGCCCGCGAATTTCATCAGCTTGCGCAATTCGTAAGGCGTACCGGTCGCGGAACCCGACACGCTACGGTCGCCGCCAATCAGCGTGAACGCAGGCACCGGGAGTGGCTTCAGAACTGCCCCGACGGTGTGGAAGTTACCGCCATAGGCCAGCGCTTCAAAGTACGGCTGCCAGTCGAGATCGACGTTAACGGTGTTGATGATCAGATCAAACTGACCGGCCAACGCTTTTAACAATTCCGGATCGCGGCTGTTAACCACTTTATCAGCACCCATCGCCAGGACTTCTTGCTCTTTCGCTGGGTTAGAGCTGAACGCGGTGACTTCGCAGCCCATGGCGTGCAGCAGCTTAATGGCGATGTGGCCCAGACCACCAATGCCGATCACGCCGACGCGGCTGGTGGCAGTGACATGATGCATCAGGAGAGGTTTGAAGACGGTGATACCGCCGCATAACAGTGGGCCTGCGGATTCGATATCAATGCTGTCCGGCAGGGGAATGACCCATTGCCAGTCGGCGCGCAGTTTGTCGGCAAAACCGCCTTTATTCAGGATGGTCGGGATAGCGCCTTCCAGACAGTTGATCTGATTGCCGCTGATACAGGCATCACAATGCCCGCAGCTACGCGCCGTCCAGCCGATACCGACACGCTGACCGATTTTAAGCCCTTTGCCTTGGGCAGCTGTACCCAGCGCGACCACGCGGCCAATGACTTCGTGTCCGGCGACGAGCGGATAGCTTGAGAAACCCCATTCGTTGTCAATCATCGACAGGTCTGAGTGGCAGATGCCGCAATAATCGACCTGTACTTCGACGTCTTCTGCTTTCAGCTCGCCCGCATCATATTCGTACAGCTCAAGTTCTGCACCTGCCTGCGGTGCGGCATAGCTTTTTATCTTCGACATCGTCTTTCCCCCATTTTGGTGTGAACTGAGAGTGTAGAGCATTCAGTTTACAGCCGCTTAACAGAAGAGGGCAGGAACGGAATTTAGAGATTTTTCAGCATCCTGACTTCGCAGTCGACGTGACCAGTACAACCGAGAGGTTCTGAGATGTGCTCAAAGCCGAGGTGTTCGTACAACCCAATCGCATCTTTGAGGAACGCGGTGGTTTCGAGATAACAGCGCTTAAAACCCTGCGCGCGAGCGTGATCGAGTGCCACCAGCGCCAGCTTTTTCGCCAGCCCTTGGCCGCGCACGGACGGCAGGAAGTACATTTTTTGCAGTTCGCAGATGTCGGGTTCGCTGCAGCTCAGCGGTGCAACACCGCCCCCGCCGACGACATGACCGTTTTGCTCGATAACCCAATAGGCATGGCCGGGCTGGCTGTACAGCTGATACAACTCATCAAGATTCGGGTCAGCAACGGTGTAGCCTTTATCGGCCGTCAGACCATATTCAGCCGATACCGCACGAATGACGGTAGCGATGCCGGAATTATCCAGCTCTGTTATCCGACGCATCGTTGTCGCGGCGGTCGGGGTAATTACGCTCATAGCATGGCTCATGACAAAAATTGACACACAGTTGCAGTTAATAGCATCGCAGAAAAGGGAGTGCAAGCGAGGATATTTCAGGGAGGAGTCCCCTTACCTGCGAACAGGTAAGGGGTTAAGGCCTTACAGCGCCGCGATAACCGCTTGCTGTTCGATCAGTTTCGCTTTTGCATCAGCGAAAGCGACCAGACGTTCACGCTCTTTCGTGATAACCGCTTCAGGTGCACGCGCCACAAAACCTTCGTTAGACAGCTTGCTTTCGATTTTGCCAATTTCGATCTCGACTTTGGTCACTTCTTTCGCCAGACGCGCCAGCTCAGTGTCCTTGTCGATAAGACCAGCCATTGGGATCAGCAGCTCGGCGCCATCGATGATTTTGGTCACGGAAACCGGACCTTTTTCATTGGCTGGCAGCACGGTGATGCTTTCCAGACGCGCCATGTTCTGCAGGAAGCTGCTGTTCTCGTTAACACGACGAACCGCCGCGTCACTGCAACCGCGCAGCAGGAGTTCCAGTGGTTTGCCCGGGGAGATGTTCATTTCCGCACGAATATTACGTACGGCAACGATCGCTTGTTTCAGCCATTCGGTATCGGAAGCCGCTGCTTCATCTACCTGGGCAGCATCAAACTCCGGGAACGGCTGGAGCATGATGGTATCGGCAGTAATGCCTTTGATAACCTTCACGCGCTGCCAGATGGTTTCGGTAATGAATGGAATGATCGGATGCGCCAGGCGCAGTAAACCTTCCAGAACGGTGATCAGCGTGTTACGCGTTCCGCGCAGTTCCGCTTCATTGCCGCCGTTCATCACCGGTTTGGTCAGCTCCAGATACCAGTCACAGAACTGGTTCCAGGTGAATTCGTACAGGATACCTGCCGCGATATCAAAGCGGTAAGTGTCCAGCGCTTCACGGTATGCTTTGATGGTCTGGTTGAATTCCGCGAGGATCCAGCGATCTGCCAGCGACAGCGTCATCTCGCCACCGTTGAAACCACAATCCTGATCTTCGGTGTTCATCAGCACAAAGCGGCTGGCGTTCCACAGTTTGTTACAGAAGTTGCGGTAACCTTCCAGACGTTTCATGTCCCAGTTGATGTCGCGACCGGTAGAGGCCAGCGCCGCCAGGGTGAAACGCAGGGCGTCGGTGCCGTGCGGCTCGATGCCGTCCGGGAATTGCTTCTCGGTACGCTTAGCGATTTTTTCCGCCAGCTGCGGCTGCATCATGTTGCCGGTACGTTTCTCGAGCAGATCTTGCAGAGAGATGCCGTCAACCATATCCAGTGGGTCGATCACGTTACCCTTGGATTTAGACATCTTCTGGCCTTCATCGTCACGAATCAAACCGGTCATGTAGACGGTTTTAAACGGAACCTGAGGTTTGCCGTTTTCATCTTTGATGAAGTGCATGGTCATCATGATCATGCGGGCGATCCAGAAGAAGATGATGTCGAAGCCGGAGACCATCACGCTGGTTGGGTGGAACTGACGCAGCGCGTCGGTGTTCTCTGGCCAGCCGAGCGTAGAGAAGGTCCATAGTGCGGAAGAGAACCAGGTATCAAGAACGTCGTCATCCTGACGCAGCGCAACGTCTGCACTGAGGTTATTTTCCTGACGTACTTCTTCTTCGGTGCGACCAACGAAAACGTTGCCGTCGTTGTCGTACCACGCCGGGATACGGTGACCCCACCACAGCTGACGAGAAATACACCAGTCCTGAATATCACGCATCCAGGAGAAGTACATGTTTTCGTACTGCTTCGGCACGAACTGAATGTCGCCGTTTTCAACCGCTTCAACCGCAGGTTTTGCCAGCACGTCAGCGCGAACGTACCACTGGTCGGTCAGCATCGGTTCGATAACCACGCCGCCACGGTCGCCGTAAGGAACGGTCAGATCGTGTGGCTTAACTTCTTCCAGCAGGCCAAGCGCGTCGATGGCGGCAACCACCGCTTTACGCGCGGCAAAGCGTTCCAGCTTCTGGAATTGCGCTGGAATATCGCTTGGGTAAACGTCAGATTCTTCGCCTTTGGTGTCGTACACTTCTGCGCTTTCGCGGATGTCACCGTCAAAGGTCAGAATGTTGATCATCGGCAGGGCGTGACGACGACCAACTTCATAGTCGTTGAAGTCGTGCGCCGGGGTGATTTTCACACAGCCGGTGCCTTTTTCCATATCTGCGTGTTCGTCACCCAGAATCGGGATACGACGATTCACCAGCGGCAGCATGACGAACTTGCCAATCAGATCTTTGTAGCGCGGATCTTCCGGGTTAACGGCCACGCCGGTATCGCCCAGCAGGGTTTCCGGACGAGTTGTCGCCACGACCAGATAATCTTTACCGTCTGCGGTTTTCGCGCCATCAGCCAGCGGATAGCGGATATGCCACATTGAGCCTTTCGACTCGCGGTTTTCCACTTCCAGATCGGAGATGGCCGTGCGCAGTTTTGGATCCCAGTTAACCAGGCGTTTGCCACGGTAAATCAGGTCTTCTTTGTACAGACGGACGAACACTTCTTTCACGGCATTGGAAAGGCCTTCGTCCATGGTGAAGCGTTCGCGCTCCCAGTCCACGGAGTTGCCGAGACGACGCATCTGACGGGTAATGGTGCCGCCAGATTCTGCTTTCCACTGCCAAATTTTGTCGATAAAGGCGTCGCGACCGTAGTCGTGGCGGGTTTTACCTTCTTCAGCGGCAATTTTACGCTCCACCACCATCTGGGTCGCAATACCCGCGTGGTCAGTACCTGCCTGCCACAGGGTATTTTTCCCCTGCATGCGCTGGTAGCGGATCATGGTGTCCATGATGGTTTGCTGGAAAGCATGACCCATATGCAAACTGCCGGTGACGTTCGGCGGCGGGATCATGATGCAGAAGGACTCTTTGCTTTCATCGCCGTTAGGCTTGAAATAGCCCTGCTCTTCCCAGTGCTCGTAAAGCGGCTGTTCGATATCTCGTGGGTTGTATGTCTTTTCCATTATTTCCAGGTTGCCGTATTCAGGTTAAAACCAGCCAGGCGGTACGCTTTGTAGCGTTCGCGCGCCAGTTGTTTCAGAGAATCTTCGTGAGGGACAAAGTCTACCACTTCTGTGAAAGCGGTGGCAAAATCTGCAAAGCCCGTACGCAAGCTAATCAGGATGTCGCGTGCGCTGCTGTTGCGTTTTTGCGGCCAGGCTATTTCCACCGGCGCACCGCCGCGTGGTCCTTCACCCGATAAATTGTGCGGGACAAAACTCTCGGGCGGTCTTGCCCACAGCGCTTCGTCGAGGCGAATAGCCTGCTGTTCATCTTCGCAGGCAATCAGTACACGTTTTCCATTTCGCCAACGTTCTGCGGCAATTTCACACACCAGTTGTTCAACGGCGCTGAGACCATCCTGATGGGTATCATTGTCCAGAAGGTAGAACGTTGCATTCTTCATATATGGGGCTTCTTGTGGTGAATTTAAACGTAGTGCCCGACGGCAACGCGCCGGTCGGGCATACGATTAGTTTACTCTTCGCCGTTAAACCCGGCGCGGTTGAGCAGGAACTGTGACAGCAGGGCAACAGGACGACCGGTCGCGCCTTTGGCTTTACCGGAGCGCCATGCGGTGCCCGCGATATCGAGGTGCGCCCAGTTGTACTTACGCGTGAAGCGCGCCAGGAAGCAGCCAGCGGTGATAGCACCACCCGGACGACCACCGATGTTCGCCATATCCGCAAAGTTGGATTCCAGCTGTTCCTGATACTCATCGCCCAACGGCAGGCGCCATGCGCGATCGCCAGCCTGTTCGGAGGCACCAATCAGCTCATGCGCCAGCGGGTTGTGGTTCGACATCAGGCCGGTGATGTGATGGCCCAGGGCAATCACGCAGGCGCCGGTCAGCGTAGCGACATCGATAACCGCTTCAGGTTCGAAGCGTTCAACGTAGGTCAGTACATCGCACAGCACCAGACGGCCTTCGGCGTCGGTGTTCAGCACTTCGACTGTCTGGCCGGACATGGTGGTCAGCACATCGCCAGGGCGATAGGCGCGACCACCAGGCATGTTTTCGCATCCCGCCAGCACGCCGATAACGTTAATCGGTAGCTGCAGCTCGGCCACCATACGCATCACACCGTACACCGCCGCAGCGCCGCACATGTCGTACTTCATCTCATCCATGCCTTCGGCAGGCTTGATGGAGATACCGCCGGAGTCAAAGGTGAGCCCTTTACCGACGAGCACAATCGGGCGCGCATCTTCCGACGGGTTGCCTTTGTACTCAATGACTGACATCAGCGATTCGTTCTGAGAACCGTTGCCGACCGCAAGGTACGAGTGCATTCCCAGTTCTTTCATCTGCTGTTCGCCGATGACGCGGGTCACGATATTTTTGCTGTACGAATCCGCAAGCTGACGTGCCTGAGAAGCCAGGTAGCCGGCGTTACAGATATTCGGCGGCATATTGCCGAGATCTTTTGCTGCTTTGATACCTGCAGCAATCGCCAGACCGTGCTGAATCGCGCGTTCGCCGCTGGTCAGTTCGCGACGCGTGGGCACATTAAAGACCATCTTACGCAGCGGACGACGCGGTTCGCTTTTGGTGGTTTTCAGCTGATCAAAGCTGTAGAGACTTTCTTTCGCGGTCTCAACCGCCTGGCGCACTTTCCAGTAGGTGTTACGGCCTTTAACGTGCAGTTCGGTCAGGAAGCAGACGGCTTCCATCGAGCCAGTATCATTCAGCGTATTGATGGTTTTCTGAATAACTTGTTTATACTGACGTTCATCCAACTCACGCTCTTTGCCGCAGCCGATCAGCAGAATGCGTTCGGACAGCACATTTGGAACATGATGCAGCAACAGCGTCTGCCCAGGTTTGCCTTCCAGTTCGCCACGGCGAAGCAGGGCGCTGATATAGCCGTCACTGATTTTATCGAGTTGTTCGGCGATCGGGGAGAGACGGCGTGGTTCAAAGACGCCCACAACGATACAGGCACTCCGCTGTTTCTCCGGGCTACCGCTTTTTACACTGAACTCCATGCACTACGCTCCTGAATCTTAAAGACAACGACGGCGGCTACGGATAGAATTGAAACCTTTCGTAACTCATGTCCGCTGTTGTGGTGACTTCGTGTTAATCTTACGTTACTACGGTTTCGGCAGTTCAAAAAAATTTCCTGAAGCGCGAATCCGCCGGGTTTTTTAATTTTAGCGGTGATTTCGACGACTCAAGAGAATAAATGACCTTTAAGCCATGAAACAAGCAATATTCCAGCAAAGAGACGGGTTTTTACGGGCGTATTTAAAGTGATAATCATAAGATATCTGGTACGGGAGACGCTCAAGAGCCAACTGGCCATCCTTTTCATCCTGCTTCTGATCTTTTTCTGTCAGAAGCTGGTCAGGATCCTCGGTGCGGCTGTTGACGGTGAAATCCCAACAAATCTGGTGCTTTCTCTGCTCGGATTAGGCGTGCCTGAAATGGCGCAGCTTATTCTGCCGCTAAGCCTTTTCCTCGGCCTGCTCATGACGCTGGGCAAACTCTACACCGAAAGCGAAATTACGGTCATGCATGCCTGCGGCCTCAGCAAAGCCGTATTGGTGAAAGCCGCGATGGTACTGGCGCTGTTCACGGGTATCGTGGCGGCGGTGAACGTCATGTGGGCAGGCCCCTGGTCTTCGAAACATCAGGACGAAGTACTCGCAGAGGCAAAAGCTAACCCAGGCATGGCTGCATTGGCGCAAGGCCAGTTCCAGCAAGCTTCTGACGGCAGTTCTGTGCTCTTTATCGAGAGCGTGGACGGTAGCCGTTTCAATGACGTATTCCTCGCGCAAATTCGTACTAAAGGCAACGCACGCCCGTCGGTAGTGGTGGCTGATTCTGGTCAACTCACACAACGCAAGGACGGTTCTCAGGTTGTGACGTTGAATAAAGGTACGCGTTTTGAAGGCACAGCGTTGCTGCGCGATTTCCGTATTACGGACTTCCAGAACTATCAGGCGGTTGTTGGCCATCAAAACGTGGCTCTCGATCCGACGGATACTGAGCAGATGGACATGCGCACGCTGATCAATACCGATACCAATCGCGCCCGCGCAGAATTGCACTGGCGTCTGACGCTGGTATTCACCGTGTTTATGATGGCGCTGATGGTCGTGCCGCTGAGCGTCGTTAACCCGCGTCAGGGCCGTGTACTGTCAATGTTGCCAGCCATGCTGCTTTATCTGGTGTACTTCCTGCTGCAAACGTCCATCAAGTCTAACGGTGGAAAGGGTAAGATCGATCCCATGATTTGGACATGGGCTGTCAACGGTCTTTACCTGCTACTGGCGGTTGTATTGAACATGTGGGATACCGTGCCGATGCGTCGCATCCGTGCCCGTTTAATGCGTAAAGGAGCGGTGTAATGCAGGCGTTTGGCGTTCTTGACCGCTATATCGGTAAAACTATTTTTACCACCATCATGATGACGTTGTTCATGCTGGTGTCGCTCTCCGGCATCATCAAGTTTGTTGACCAGCTGAAAAAGGCCGGGCAGGGCAGTTACGATGCACTGGGTGCGGGGATGTATACCCTTCTCAGCATTCCGAAAGATGTGCAGATTTTCTTCCCAATGGCCGCGCTGCTTGGCGCATTGTTAGGTCTGGGGATGCTGGCGCAGCGTAGTGAGCTGGTGGTGATGCAGGCATCGGGTTTCACCCGCATGCAAGTGGCGCTGTCGGTTATGAAAACGGCTATTCCGCTGGTGTTACTGACCATGGCAATTGGCGAGTGGGTAGCGCCGCAGGGCGAGCAGATGGCGCGTAATTACCGTGCACAAGCCATGTACGGCGGTTCGTTGATGTCCACTCAGCAGGGCTTGTGGGCTAAAGACGGCAATAATTTTGTCTATATCGAACGCGTGAAGGGCGACGATGAACTGGGCGGCGTGAGTATTTACGCCTTCAACGATAATCGTCGTTTGCAGTCCGTCCGTTATGCGGCGACTGCAAAATTTGATTCTGCAAACAGAGTGTGGCGTTTGTCGCAGGTGGATGAATCTAACCTGCAAGATCCTAAGCAAATCACCGGTTCTCAGACGGTATCAGGCACCTGGAAAACCAATCTGACCCCAGACAAACTGGGTGTGGTGGCACTGGATCCAGATGCGTTATCGATCAGCGGCTTACACAACTACGTGAAGTATCTGAAGTCGAGCGGCCAGGATGCAGGGCGTTATCAGCTCAACATGTGGAGCAAGATTTTCCAGCCGATGTCGGTGGCGGTGATGATGCTGATGGCGCTGTCGTTTATCTTCGGGCCGCTGCGTAGCGTGGCAATGGGCGTGCGCGTGGTGACGGGGATCAGCTTCGGTTTCGTCTTTTACGTGCTGGATCAGATCTTCGGTCCGTTGACGCTGGTCTACGGCATTCCTCCGCTGATTGGCGCGCTGTTGCCAAGTGCTTCATTCTTCCTGATAAGCCTCTGGTTGCTCCTCAAACGCTCATAATTTCCTGACTTGCTCACTCCCGCATCGCCGGGGGTGAGCCTCCTCACCCGTTTCACTCCGCACTTTTTCACACAACCTTCAACGTCTTGCCTCAAATTTGAGTATGATTGAGCGATGATGTTGTGAAGGGATCCCCTATGAAGCAAATTCGTATGCTGGCGCAGTATTACGTCGATCTGATGATGAAGCTCGGCCTGGTGCGTTTTTCCCTGCTGTTGGCCCTGGCGCTGGTGGTTCTGGCGATTGTGGTCCAGATGGCCGTGACCATGGTGCTGCACGGGCAGGTTGAGAGCATTGACGTTATCCGCTCAATCTTCTTTGGTTTGTTAATCACGCCATGGGCCGTCTATTTTCTCTCGGTAGTGGTGGAGCAACTGGAGGAGTCGCGTCAGCGTCTTTCCCGGCTGGTGCAAAAGCTGGAGGAGATGCGCGATCGCGATCTCAAACTCAACGTGCAGTTAAAGGACAACATTGCGCAGTTGAATCAGGAAATTTCAGATCGTGAGAAGGCGGAAGCGGAACGTCAGGCCACGCTTGAGCAACTGAAAATCGAGATGAAAGAGCGCGAAGTGACGCAAATTCAGCTCGAACAGCAATCGTCATTTCTGCGATCTTTTCTTGATGCATCGCCCGATCTCGTTTTCTATCGTAATGAAGACAAAGAATTTTCTGGCTGCAACCGGGCTATGGAGTTGTTGACGGGAAAAAGCGAAAAACAGCTGATTAACCTTAAGCCGCAGGACGTTTACTCCGCAGAGGCCGCGGTAAAAGTGATCGAAACCGATGAAAAAGTGTTCCGTCACAATGTCTCTTTAACCTACGAACAGTGGCTGGATTATCCGGACGGTCGCAAAGCCTGTTTTGAAATCCGCAAAGTGCCGTACTACGATCGCGTCGGTAAGCGCCATGGACTGATGGGCTTTGGTCGCGATATTACCGAGCGTAAGCGCTATCAGGACGCGCTTGAGCGTGCCAGCCGTGACAAGACCACCTTTATCTCTACCATTAGCCATGAATTGCGCACGCCGCTGAATGGCATCGTGGGGCTCAGTCGTATTTTGCTTGATACCGAATTAACCAGCGAACAAGAGAAATACCTCAAAACCATTCATGTTTCCGCGGTGACGCTGGGTAATATTTTCAATGATATTATCGACATGGATAAGATGGAGCGCCGCAAAGTCCAGCTGGATAACCAGCCGGTAGACTTCACCGGTTTCCTGGCCGATCTTGAAAATCTCTCAGGCTTACAGGCTCAGCAAAAAGGGCTGCGCTTTGTGCTTGAGCCAACATTGCCATTGCCGCATAAAGTGGTGACTGACGGGACGCGCTTGCGCCAGATCCTGTGGAATCTTATCAGCAACGCCGTGAAATTTACCCAGCAGGGTGAAGTGGTGGTTCGCATCCGTTTTGATCAGGGCGATATGCTGCACTTCGAGGTGCAAGATTCCGGTATCGGTATTCCGCAGGATGAACACGACAAGATTTTCGCCATGTATTATCAGGTGAAAGACAGCAACGGCGGGAAACCTGCCACGGGAACCGGGATTGGTCTGGCCGTATCGCGCCGCCTGGCAAAAAGCATGGGTGGGGATATCACGGTTTCAAGCCAACAGGGTAAAGGCTCAACGTTCACGCTGACTGTCCATGCCCCGGCGGTAGCGGAAGAGGTGGAAGACACCTTCGAAAACGACGAACTGCCCTTACCTGCGCTGCATGTGCTGCTGGTCGAAGATATTGAATTGAACGTCATTGTTGCCCGTTCGGTGCTGGAAAAACTGGGTAATAGCGTCGATGTGGCGATGACCGGCACCGCCGCGCTGGAGATGTTTACCCCCGGTGAATATGATCTCGTGCTGCTGGATATCCAACTTCCGGACATGACCGGGCTGGATATCTCGCGTGAACTGACGCAACGTTATGCTCGCGACGAACTTCCGCCGCTGGTCGCGCTGACGGCGAATGTGCTGAAGGACAAAAAAGAGTACCTCGATGCTGGCATGGACGATGTGCTCAGCAAGCCGCTGGCGGTTCCGGCCCTGACTGCCATGATCAAAAAATTCTGGGATACCTGTGATGAAGAGGAGAGCACTATGACGTCCGTTGATAGCGAAAAAGCGCAAACGATTCTGGATATCGCCATGCTTGAACAGTATATCGAGTTGGTGGGGCCGAAGCTTATCACCGATGGTCTGGCCGTATTCGAAAAAATGATGCCTGGCTATTTAAGCGTGCTGGAATCGAACCTGACGGCTCGCGATCAGAAAGGTATCGTCGAAGAAGGTCACAAGATTAAAGGTGCTGCCGGGTCGATCGGCTTGCGTCATTTGCAGCAGTTGGGTCAGCAGATCCAGTCTCCCGATTTACCTGCGTGGTCCGATAATGTGGGTGAATGGGTTGAGGAGATGAAGCAGGAATGGCAAAACGATGTTGCCGTGCTGAAAGCGTGGGTGGAAAGTACAAAAAAATGACCCCGGATAAACCGGGGTGCGCGAAATACTGCGCCAACACCAGGGAAATCGTGACCGCGCCTGATTTTTTGTGTTGTTTTCGCATGGACGCTGCCTTAAGAATGAGGCCGCACGCAGTTAAGATAGCAAATCTTAAATGATTTGTTACATGAATCAGTGAAATGTGTGAAGCATAGCGTTTTAATCAGAATTTTTAATATGCTTCAGACGGTTGGAGAGAAGGAACAGCAAGATGAAAAAAGTGGGTGTAGTGCTAAGTGGGTGCGGCGTTTACGACGGTGCAGAGATCCACGAATCCGTTTTGACGCTACTTGCGCTGGCTAAACAGGGCGCAGAAGCCGTTTGCTTTGCGCCGGATAAAAATCAGGTGGATGTGATTAACCATCTGTCTGGTGAACCGATGTCTGAAACGCGCAATGTGCTCATCGAAGCCGCCCGTATTGCCCGAGGCAATATCTTGCCGCTCGCGCAGGCGAATGCTGACGAACTGGATGCTCTGATCGTTCCCGGTGGGTTTGGCGCGGCAAAAAATTTGAGCACCTTCGCCAGCGAAGGGAGTGAGTGCCACGTCGATAGCGCGTTGCAAGCGTTGGCTCAGCGCATGCATGCATTGGGAAAACCGCTGGGCTTTATGTGCATCGCGCCCGCCATGCTGCCAAAGATTTTTGATTTCCCGTTACGTTTGACTATTGGCACCGATATCGACACGGCGGAAGTGATCGAAGAGATGGGCGGGGAACATGTTCCTTGTCCGGTCGACGATATTGTTGTTGATGAAGACAATAAGATCGTGACCACGCCAGCCTATATGGTGGCGCAAAACATTGCAGAAGCCGCAACCGGTATTGATAAGTTGGTTGACCGTGTGTTGGTTCTTACCCAGTGAGTCAAAAACGTTCTCCTGTCGCATGGGCGAAGCGAATCTTCATTCGCATGGTATTGGCGCTGGCCGTTTTCTGGGGCGGCGGCATCGCGTTGTTTAGTATTATGCCCGTGCCTTTTTCGGCGGTGATGGTGGAGCGCCAAGTGAGCGCATGGCTAACCGGTCATTTCGGTTATGTGGCGCATTCCGACTGGGTGAGCATGGACGAGATTTCGCCATGGATGGGGCTGGCAGTGATTGCGGCAGAAGATCAGAAATTCCCGGAACACTGGGGATTTGACGTTTCGGCAATCGAGAAGGCGCTGGCCCATAATGAGCGCAATGAAAAACGCGTACGCGGCGCATCAACCCTTTCACAGCAGACGGCGAAAAATCTGTTTTTGTGGGATGGCCGAAGCTGGGTACGAAAAGGACTGGAGGCCGGGTTAACGGTCGGGATGGAAACGGTCTGGAGTAAAAAACGTATCCTGACGGTGTACCTGAATATTGCCGAGTTTGGCGACGGGGTGTTTGGTGTCGAAGCTGCGGCACAGCGCTATTTCAATAAGCCCGCCAGTCGTCTGAGCCAGTCAGAGGCGGCGCTGCTGGCCGCCGTTTTGCCTAACCCTATAATCTACAAAGCCAATGCGCCATCGGGATATGTCCGTAGCCGACAGGCGTGGATTATGCGCCAGATGCGCCAGCTTGGTGGGGAAGGGTTTATGACCAGAAATAAACTGTACTGAGTGAGGCTTAAGCCCCTTGGATGCATGCAAAGGGGCGAAGGGCAAACCGCTTAATCAGTCCTCGTCAAAGCCTGAGTTAAACAGTGCAACTACCGCTTCCAGCGCCTCAACTTCTTGCGGACCGGTGGCTTCGACTTCAATCTGGCGACCTTTGGCGGAATCGAGCATGAGTAGCGCGATAACGCTGTTGGCTTCAGCTTCGGTGCCTTCGTCGTTACGCAACAACACTTCAGCGTCAAAACCCTGCATCAATTCAAACAATTTCATCGCTGGACGGGCGTGCATGCCCAGCTTATTGGTGATCTCAACGGTATGTTTTACGGTCATGTTTTGCGTTTTTCCAGCGTGCGATGACGAGACTGAACGTTTTTACCGCGTGAGCGGAAATAGTCGGCCAGCTGTTCAGCAATATAAACTGAACGATGTTTACCGCCGGTACAACCAATGGCTACGGTCAGGTAGCTACGGTTGTTGGTTTCCAGCATAGGTAACCATAGCTCAAGGTAGCTTCGCGTCTGGTATATAAAATTGTGAACTTCTGTGTGTCTGTCGAGGAACGCCGCGACAGGTTTATCCAGACCGGTCATTGGTCGCAGTTTTGGATCCCAGTGCGGGTTGGGCAGGAAGCGCACGTCAAACACATAATCCGCATCGATAGGGATCCCGTGTTTGAAGCCAAAAGATTCGAACACCATGGTAAGTTCACGCTCACGTTTACCCAGCAAGCGGGTGCGCAGCATTTCGGCCAGTTCATGAACCGACATCTCGGAGGTGTCGACAATCAGATCGGCGCGGGAACGCAGCGGTTCCAGCAAATCGCTCTCTTCGTCGATAGCACTCTCAAGGGAAAGATTTTTGCTGGAAAGCGGATGCAAACGTCGGGTATCACTGTAACGACGAATCAGCGTGTTGCGATCGGCATCCAGGAACAGCAATTGCGGAGTGAAGGTTTCTGGCAGGCTGCTCATCGCCTGCTCAAAGACTTCCGGTGATTCCGGCATATTACGGACGTCGATGCTAACAGCCGCAGAAATTTGTCTGTCAGCCAGCGTACGCGCCAGTTCTGGCAGCAGCACGACCGGAAGGTTATCGACGCAGTAAAAGCCCATATCTTCGAGCGCTCGAAGGGCCACGGATTTCCCCGAGCCCGAACGACCGCTGACGATCATCAGCACCATGTTCCGTTTCTCCTCGCGCCTGCAGATGTGGAGGCCATCTTGTGGTTACGCATCATCCTGATTGCCTTCCGCTTCGGTGATAATTTGATACAGTTCCTCATCACTTTGGGCTGCGCGCAGACGGCGGCAAATGGTTTTATCTGCCAGGCGCTTGGCCACCAGCGAGAGCGTATGCAAATGGGTTTTGGTCTGGTCAGCAGGCACCAGCAGCGCGAAAAGCAGATCGACGGGCTGGTTATCGATCGCATCAAAAGCGATCGGCGTTTCCAGTTGGACAAAGACGCCCACGGCACGCAGTGTGTCTTCCTCCAGCTTGCCATGCGGAATGGCAATGCCATTGCCGATACCGGTACTGCCCATTTTTTCACGGGTCAGAATGGCCTCAAACACCACCTGAGGTGGCAGGCTTAACTGTTTTGCGGCCAGTTCACTGATAATTTCCAGAGCGCGTTTTTTGCTCTGGCAGTGAACGCCACTGCGGGTACATTCCTGGTTAAGGACATGACTTAATTGAAGACCGGAATCGTTGTTCATCATAATTTCACCTAAGCGCTAACTGTACAAAGGCCTGTTGTGTTTCACAACAGGCCGCCCTGCACCCGTTAACTGCTCGGACAATTAGTGTTGTTTCAGTTTATCTTTATGTTTATTAAGCTGTCGCGCAAGCTTGTCAATCAAGCCGTCGATAGCCGCGTACATGTCTTGCCCTTCCGCACTGGCATGGATTTCGCCCCCGTTTATGTGCAGGGTTGCGTCCGAGATATGAGTCACTTTCTCCACTTTCAACACAATGTAGACCTGATTGATCCTCTCGAAATACTGCTCCAGCTTGGCGAATTTTGTATTCAAAAAGTCGCGTAAAGCCTCAGTGATTTCGACATTGTGTCCTGTGATGTTGAGCTGCATAGTGTCTTCCTTATCGGTTGTGTCAAACCAGTTGTTTACGCTGGTTAGACGGCGGAATGGATAAAGACTCTCGATACTTCGCAACAGTACGACGTGCCACCATGATACCCTGATCGGACAGCATGGTGGTTAACTTACTGTCACTCAGTGGCTTCGCGGGGTTTTCCGCGGCGATCAACTTCTTTACCAGGGCGCGAATTGCCGTTGACGAGGCTTCGCCACCGCCTTCGGTATTCACATGACTGGAGAAGAAATACTTAAGCTCAAAAATACCACGCGGACTGTGCAGATACTTCTGCGTGGTCACACGCGAAATGGTCGATTCGTGCATCTCAACGGCTTGGGCAATATCTGCCAAAACCATCGGTTTCATAAATTCTTCGCCCTGCTCAAAAAAGCCTTGCTGCTGTTCCACAATGCAACGACTTACGCGTAGCAGCGTATCATTCCGGCTTTCGAGGCTTTTGATCAGCCATCGCGCTTCTTGAAGATTGCTACGAATATATTGATTGTCGGAGTCGTTCCGCGCACTGGTGCACATGGAAGCGTATTGCTGATTGATTTGCAGGCGGGGAATGCTGTCGGAATTGAGTTCTACGGTCCAGAGACCGTTGTGCTTTCGGACCAGAACGTCAGGAATCACATATTCGGGTTCGCCGGTTTGGATCGATTGTCCCGGCCGGGGATCGAGTGACTGGATCAGATTCACCGCTTCTTTTAGCACATCTTCCTTGAGTCGCGTCACGCGCATCAGGCTGCGAAAATCATGATTCGCCAGCAAATCGAGATGTTCGCTGATAATCAGTCGCGCTTCGTCGAGTCTTGGCGTCTCTTTAGCAAACTGAGAAAGCTGGATCAGCAAACAGTCGCGCAGATCTTTTGCCGCGACGCCGACCGGGTCAAAGCGTTGAATGCGCTTGAGAACGGCTTCGATCTCGTCGAGTTCGATTTCGCTATCACCCATGCTTTCCAGAATTTCGTCCAGGGTCACCGTTAAATACCCGGTGTCATCCACGGCATCGACAATGGACGTGGCAATCGCGCGATCGGTTTCGGTGAAAGGGGTCAGTTCCACCTGCCACATCAGGTAATCCTGCAGCGACTGCGTGGTTTCACCCTGATAAACCGGTAATTCATCATCCTGATAATCAGCGCGTGTTCCGGATGGGGTTCCAGCGGTGTAAATTTCATCCCAGCTGGCATCTAGCGGTAACTCGTCAGGCATCTCTTTTTGCTCAAGGGCATCTGCCGTATCGAGCGTTTCGGTGTCCTGCTTTTCCTGGGTATCTACCTCTTCATGAAGATCGGTTTGCTCCAGCAGCGGATTACTGTCCAGCGCTTGCTGCAGTTCCTGCTGAAGTTCTAACGTTGACAGTTGCAACAGACGGATCGCCTGTTGTAACTGTGGCGTCATCGCCAACTGTTGGCTGAGCCTTAATTGCAAACCTTGCTTCATGTTCAGGGCGTTTTTCTCCGGTCCTGCGTAACTTAACCTCTACCCTATCAGAGTCTGAAGTCTTCCCCAAGGTACACGCGCTTAACATGTTCATCTTCGAGGATTTCGAGTGGCGTGCCGTGAGCAATCAAATGGCCCTGGCTGACGATATACGCACGCTCACAAACGGCCAGCGTTTCACGCACGTTATGGTCGGTAATCAGCACACCGAGACCGCTGTCGCGCAGATGTTCGATGATACGTTTAATGTCGATAACGGAGATGGGGTCGACGCCTGCAAACGGTTCATCCAGAAGGATAAATTTCGGATTGGCTGCCAGGGCGCGGGCAATTTCTACTCGACGGCGTTCACCCCCCGAAAGTGCCTGGCCGAGGCTGTCGCGCAGGTGTTCAATATGGAACTCTTCCATCAATTCGTTGGCGCGATCCTGACGCTGCTCAGCGGTCAAATCGTCACGGATTTGCAGGACGGCCATGAGATTGTCGAACACGCTAAGACGGCGGAAGATAGACGCTTCCTGCGGTAAATAGCCAATCCCGCGACGCGCACGAGCGTGCAGCGGCAGCAAGCTAATGTCTTCATCATCAATGATGATGTTGCCCGCATCGCGCGGAACAATGCCAACCACCATGTAAAAGGTGGTGGTTTTACCTGCACCGTTAGGACCCAACAGGCCAACAATTTCGCCGGAGTTAACGGTCAGACTGACATCTTCCACGACGCGGCGGCCTTTATAGGCTTTGGCGAGGTTTTTTGCAGTTAATGTTGCCATAACGAATTAGTTACTCTTTTGCTGTGCGGGAGCCTGGGTTTTCCCTTTGTCCTGCAACTGAGACGGAACCAGTACGGTTGTCACGCGCTTACCTTTCTCGCTGGAAGCCTGCATTTTCTGCTCTTTCACCAGATAAGTGATCTTATCGCCAGTGATGTTGCTGTCCAACTGCTCCAGATAAGCGTTGCCGGTCAGGATGACAAGGTCTTTCGCCAGTTCATAGTGCATGTGCGAGGCGTGGCCTTTCACCGGCTTACCGTTATCCTGCATCTGATAAAACGTTGCCGGATTGCCGTAGCCATCAATAATCTCTTTGCCTTGTTCGCCACCTGGACGGGTGACAACCACTTTGTCGGCATTGATTTTGATGGTGCCCTGCGTCATCACGACGTTGCCCGTGAAGGTCACAACGTTACCCTGCATATCAAGTGACTGGGTGTCAGACTCGATATGAATAGGTTGATCAGTATCTCCTGTCACCGCAAGGGCAGGGAGACTGGCGGCCAGCAGTGCGCTGGCGATAACAAAATTAAGGCTGAGTTTGTTTATTTTGAATTTCATATGAGGTTCTAACCTTTTCAATCAGCTCGGCGTTTTTGCTGCGTAAGTTCCCGCGCATTCTCAAACCGCTGGAATTAAATGTAGTGCCGTATAACGTCACCAGATCTTGTGACGTCACATCCTGGGTTACCAGGTTGATCTGCGCATTATCTGTCGTAATTTTGCGTAGTTGAGAATCAGCGGTCAGGGCGTTCACTTCAACGTGACCGTACAGATAAAGCATACGGTCATTTGTCAATTTTGCTCTGTCAGATTTGATCGACCAGGTCGGCACCTTATTGGTGTCAAATGTGGTCATGACCGGCTGAGTAAACCACGAGATGCCTTCATCAGAAAAATACTCAACATGCTGGGCAATCAAGCGATAGTTCAGCGCCCCTTCCGGGCTGTAAACCACCGTGTCGCTGTGATCGCTCTTATAGGTCGGATCGTTAGTAGCGACCACTTCTGCTGGCGCATCGTCATTGTCAGCGAGATTCACGCCAATCAATACCAACACGGCCAGTGAAAGCAGAATGATAACCCAACGTCTGGTTTTACTCATATCGATTGCCCTTTGGCCTCATCAAGCTTGCCCTGTGCCAGCAATAACAAATCGCACACCTCGCGAACGGCACCGCGCCCCCCGTTGATCCGGGTGACATAGTCCGCGCGCGGGATCAGCAGAGGATGCGCATCGGCGACGGCGATACTTAACCCCACTTCAGCCATCACAGGCCAGTCAATCAGGTCGTCCCCGACATAGGCCACATTCTCAGGTGCGATGGCAAGTTTCGCCAGTAAATCACTGAAAGCGACCATTTTGTCAGACTGCCCCTGATACAGATGGGTGATGCCCAATGTCTCACAGCGATCTTCTACCAGTTTAGCCTTACGCCCGGTGATAATGGCAACTTCTATCCCGGATGTGAGCGCACAACGAATGCCGTAACCGTCGCGCACGTTAAATGCTTTCAGCTCTTCGCCGTTATTGCCCATAAAAATCAAGCCATCGGAAAGAACGCCATCTACATCAAGAATCAGCAGACGAATCTTTCCCGCCTGTGACATCATTTGCGTGCTGACCGGACCATAACAGGTTGCAAGGGATGCACCCGCATTACTCATTGTCTTATCCTTCATTACACTACGCCTGCGCGCAGAAGATCATGCATATGTACCACACCCAGCAGTTGGTCGCCATCGGCAACCATGACGGCGGTAATATGACGGGACTGCATTAGGTTCAAAACTTCGACTGCCAGCGTGGCGGGACGGACTCTGATGCCGCCTGGCGTCATTACGTCGGCGATCCCCAGCGTGCGGACATCAACGCCCATATCGAACACACGGCGTAAATCGCCATCAGTGAAGATCCCTTCGATATTCATCTGGTCGTCGCAAATCACCGTCATGCCGAGATTTTTACGCGTAATTTCCAGAAGTGCGTCGCGCAGCGGGGCATCTTTACTGACACGAGGGATCTCTGCGCCCGTATGCATAATATCATTTACCCGAAGCAGTAGCTTACGTCCCAGCGCACCGCCCGGATGCGAGAGCGCGAAATCTTCTGGCGTAAAGCCTCGGGCTTCAAGAAGCGCAACGGCGAGGGCATCCCCCATCACCAGTGCAGCGGTCGTGCTGGATGTCGGCGCAAGGCCGAGTGGGCAAGCTTCTTTCGGCACTTTTACACATAAGTGAACATCAGCCGCGCGCGCCATCGTGCTTTCTGGTCGACTGGTCATGCAAATGAGTGGGACATGGAGACGCTTCAGAACGGGAATCAGCGCCAGAATCTCGTTAGACTCACCCGAATTCGACAGGGCGATAACAATGTCCTGCGGCGTCACCATTCCGAGATCGCCATGGGCGGCTTCACCGGGGTGAACAAAAAATGAGGATGTTCCGGTACTGGCAAACGTCGCGGCCATTTTGCGCCCAATATGACCCGATTTGCCCATACCCATCACCACGACTTTGCCCGCGCAGGAGAATATTTTCTCGCACGCCAGGCTGAAATCCTGATTGATGTATTGATCTAACTGCGCCAGACCTTCACGTTCAATCTCCAGAACTTCTTTGCCTGCTTTTTGAAAGTCAAAACCCGGTTGCAATTCTATTTGCGACATAATGCGTTCCGTTTACCCAGAGAGAAGAGGCGACAGCCAGTACAGCATCGCCATCCATACGATAAAACCACCCGTCAGCAAAGCGCCCGCGCCTTTGCCAATTTGTTGTTTACGTCGCCAGCACAGCAGGGCGAAAATGATACTGACAATGAGCATCACCCCATAATCGCGCGAGAAGGCCAGCGGATTAAATGCCCCTGGCGCAATCAGCGCCGGTAAACCCATCACGATAGCGATGTTAAAGATATTCGAGCCAATGATATTGCCAATCGCCATATCACCTTCGCCTTTACGCGCGCCGGCAACGGCGGTGGCCAGTTCAGGCAAACTGGTGCCAATCGCAATCACAGTCAGGCCGATAGTGAGCTCACTGATGGCGTAGAAATTGGCCAGTACGGTGGCGTTATCAACGACCATACGCGTGGCCATTGGCATGATAATCAGCGCCACGCCCAGCCACAGCAGGGCGACGGGCAGGGTGCCTTCGCGAGGCAGTTCCGCAACTTGCTCACGCGTCAGGCTGTCATTCCCCTGCTTTTCCGCCAGACGCGCAATTTTAACAATATACAGCAGCCAGATGATGGCCAGCGCAATGAGCAGGATGCCGTCATCCAGCGTGAGTTGCCCGTCATAAAGCACGTAACCTGCCAGCAGGCTGACAATTAACATTAGCGGTAATTCGCGGCGCAAAACATCAGAATGCACGCGAAATGGATGCATCAGCGCGGCGAGGCCAAGGATCAATAATATATTGACGATGTTAGAGCCAATTGCCGTCCCAATCGCTAGGTCAACCTGACCATGAAGAGAGGCTGAAGCAGAGACGATAATTTCCGGAAGCGATGTCCCGACACTCACCACGGTCATCCCGATGATAAGAGGCGGTATGCCAAAAAGCCGACACAGGATGGACGCTGCAAAAACCAGACGGTCAGCACTGTAGACCACTAACAGTAAACCGATTATTAACAGTGCCGTTGCTAAAAGCATCAAAAATCCTTTATTCAGGTATACTCGCCGGTCCACTGAGAATGAATCTCTGGCGCCGCATGCAGTCTGTAGACGTAACGATTCTCTAATTTTGACTTTATGCGTCGGAAAAGTAAAACAAATGCCAGCTTTCGCTAACCTGTACAGGTAATATTCTGCAAAAATGTCGGGTTTAAGGCTGAATTAAGCGCCATGCTTAACCTCAAAGGGAAAGAAAGGAATTTTAAATGAGCCAAACAATGGCGAATTTAGTCGATGTCCGTGACGTCAGCTTCTCCCGCGGCAACCGATTGATCTTCGAAGACATTACATTGACGGTGCCGCGTGGCAAGATCACTGCGATCATGGGGCCATCCGGCATCGGCAAAACAACGCTGCTGCGTCTGATCGGTGGACAGATCCCGCCAGACAGCGGCGAAATTCTTTTTGACGGCGAAAATGTGCCTGAGATGTCGCGCACGCGCCTCTACACCGTTCGTAAGCGCATGAGCATGTTGTTTCAGTCAGGGGCGTTATTCACCGATATGAACGTCTTTGATAACGTGGCGTATCCGCTGCGTGAACATACGCATTTGTCCCCTGAGCTCCTGAAAACGACGGTCATGATGAAGCTTGAAGCGGTGGGGCTGCGTGGCGCTGCCAGGCTGATGCCTTCTGAGCTGTCTGGCGGAATGGCGCGGCGTGCGGCGCTGGCGCGTGCTATCGCGCTGGAGCCGGACTTGATCATGTTCGACGAACCTTTTGTCGGCCAGGACCCTATCACCATGGGCGTGCTGGTCAAGCTCATTTCAGAACTTAACAGCGCACTCGGCGTCACCTGCGTTGTGGTCTCTCATGATGTCCCCGAAGTGCTGAGCATCGCGGATTACGCCTATATTGTGGCGGATAAAAAAATCGTGGCTCACGGGGGGGCTCAAGAATTGCAGAATAACAGCGATCCGCGGGTTCGACAGTTCCTGGACGGTATTGCGGACGGTCCTGTTCCGTTCCGCTATCCGGCGTGTGATTATCATCAAGATTTATTGGGAATAGGGAGTTAAGCCACTGATGCTGTTAAATGCGTTGGCCGCTCTGGGACACCGTGGCATAAAAACCATCAGGACGTTCGGGCGTGCCGGGTTGATGTTGTTCAATGCGCTGGTTGGCAAGCCGGAATTTCGCAAGCATGCGCCATTGCTGGTACGCCAGCTCTATAATGTCGGCGTGCTGTCGATGCTCATTATTATCGTGTCCGGTCTGTTTATCGGCATGGTTCTTGGGCTGCAAGGCTACCTTGTTTTAACGACTTACAGCGCTGAAACCAGCCTCGGTATGCTGGTGGCTCTTTCTCTGTTGCGCGAACTTGGACCGGTTGTGGCAGCGCTGCTTTTTGCCGGGCGTGCGGGTTCTGCGTTAACCGCCGAAATCGGTTTGATGCGCGCAACGGAACAGCTTTCCAGCATGGAAATGATGGCGGTTGATCCTCTGCGTCGCGTGATCTCTCCGCGTTTTTGGGCGGGTGTGATTTCGCTACCCCTGCTGACGATTCTGTTTGTGGCCGTCGGAATTTGGGGCGGTTCGCTGGTGGGTGTGCAGTGGAAAGGGATTGACGCGGGTTTCTTCTGGTCCGCGATGCAGGATGCGGTTGATCTGCGTATGGATCTCGTGAACTGCCTGATTAAAAGCGTGGTCTTTGCGTTCACGGTTACCTGGATTGCATTGTTCAATGGTTACGATGCGATACCGACCTCTGAAGGGATTAGTCGCGCGACAACGCGCACTGTAGTTCATTCGTCGCTGGCCGTACTGGGTCTGGATTTTGTGCTCACCGCACTGATGTTTGGGAATTGAGTTCATGCAAACAAGAAAAAGTGAAATTTGGGTAGGTGTGTTTCTTGTGCTGGCGCTGTTGGCTGCACTGTTTATTTGCCTCCGCGCGGCGGACATCACCTCAATTCGGACTGAACCCACTTATCGTCTCTATGCGACATTCGATAATATCGGGGGGCTTAAGGCGCGTTCACCGGTTCGTATCGGCGGCGTTGTGATTGGACGGGTGGCGGACATTACTCTCGATGAAAAAACCTATCTGCCGCGTGTGGAAATGGAGATCGAAGAGCGCTACAACCACATTCCGGACACCAGTTCGCTCTCCATCCGTACTTCCGGTCTGTTGGGTGAACAATATCTGGCGTTGAACGTCGGCTTTGAAGATCCGGAACTGGGAACGTCTATCCTTAAAGATGGTGGCGTAATCCAGGACACCAAATCTGCGATGGTGCTCGAAGATATGATTGGTCAGTTCCTTTACAGCAACAAAGGGGACGACAAAAACACTGACGATGCCTCTGCAAAGAGCGAAGGCCAAACTGATGTTGCACCGACCCCTGGCGCAACCCATTCATCTCAGGAGAAGTAATTGATGATTAAACGACTATTGATGGTTGCCATGCTGGTGATTGCCCCACTGAGTGCCGCCTATGCAGCGGATCAGGCCAATCCTTATAAACAGATGGACGAAGCGGCGAAGAAGACATTTGACCGCCTCAAAAATGAGCAATCAAAAATTCGTTCCAATCCGGATTATCTCCGTGATGTGGTTGATCAAGAGCTGTTGCCTTACGTTCAGGTGAAATATGCAGGCGCGTTAGTTCTGGGCCGTTATTACAAAGATGCCACGCCTGCACAGCGTGAGGCTTACTTTACGGCGTTCCGCGAATACCTGAAGCAGGCTTATGGCCAGGCGCTGGCGATGTATCATGGCCAGACCTATCAGATTGCTCCAGAGCAGCCGCTGGGCGATGCGACCATTGTGCCTGTTCGCGTCACCATCATCGATCCAAACGGTCGTCCGCCGGTGCGCCTGGATTTCCAGTGGCGTAAAAATACGCAAACCGGAAACTGGCAGGCTTACGACATGATTGCTGAAGGCGTGAGCATGATTACGACTAAGCAAAATGAGTGGAGCGATCTTCTGCGCGCCAAAGGCATCGATGGCCTTACCGCACAGCTGAAATCTATTTCCAGTCAGAAAATCTCGTTGGATGAGAAAAAGTAATGACGCAGCCATTAAGCTGGACGCGTGAAAATGACACATTATTCTTATCAGGCGAGCTTGATCAGGACCTGCTGATTCCGTTATGGGATTCGCGTGAATTCGCTATGCAGGGCGTCACGGTGATTGATTTGCATAGCGTGACGCGCGTGGATACCGCAGGCGTTGCACTGTTAGTACATCTTGTGGCTGAAGGCAAAAAACAGGGAGCAGCCGTGAAACTGGCGGGTGTCAGCGATAACGTTCTCACCCTGGAAAGACTTTATAATTTGCCCGAAGACGTATTACCTCGCTAATTTTTTCAGTGCGTTACTTCTTAAAGCCTCGACTGTTTCACGGTCGGGGCTTTTTGCTTGTTTAAGACTGCGTCACTTTGCTCTAAGATGTTGGGCTTGTTTTCACTAAAGATGATTTAGAACCCATGGAAAATCATGAAATCCAGTCGGTGCTGATGAACGCACTCTCCCTTCAGGAAGTCCACGTCACCGGCGATGGCAGTCACTTTCAGGTTATTACTGTGGGTGAGATATTCGACGGCATGAGCCGTGTGAAGAAACAGCAGGCTGTCTACGCGCCGCTGATGGAATACATTGCGGATAACCGCATCCACGCCCTGTCGATCAAAGCTTATACCCCGCAAGAGTGGGAACGCGATCGCAAACTAAACGGTTTTTGAGCTGAGGGTGGTTTGCCCGCAGCACGGTTGAATTCATAAGAGAGCACAATCATGGATAAATTTCGTGTACAGGGGCCTACGCGTCTCCAGGGCGAAGTCACAATTTCCGGCGCGAAAAACGCCGCGCTGCCGATTCTGTTTGCCGCACTGCTTGCGGAAGAACCGGTAGAAATTCAGAACGTACCGAAGCTGAAAGACATCGACACCACGATGAAGCTGCTCACCCAGTTGGGCACCAAAGTCGAACGTAATGGTTCGGTTTGGATTGATGCCAGCAAGGTGAATAACTTTTCTGCCCCGTACGATCTGGTGAAAACCATGCGTGCGTCCATCTGGGCGCTTGGTCCGCTGGTGGCGCGTTTTGGTCAGGGTCAGGTTTCTCTGCCGGGCGGCTGTGCGATTGGCGCGCGTCCAGTTGATTTACATATCTTCGGTCTTGAAAAGCTCGGTGCAGATATCAAGCTCGAAGAAGGCTACGTTAAAGCCTCCGTCAATGGCCGTCTGAAAGGCGCGCACATTGTGATGGATAAAGTCAGCGTCGGCGCGACGGTCACCATCATGTCAGCGGCGACGCTGGCGGAAGGCACAACCGTTATCGAAAATGCGGCTCGCGAGCCGGAAATTGTTGATACGGCGAATTTCCTCGTCGCACTCGGCGCGAAAATTACCGGTCAGGGCACCGATCGCATCACCATCGAAGGTGTAGAGCGTCTAGGTGGCGGCGTATACCGCGTGTTACCAGACCGTATCGAAACTGGCACCTTCCTGGTCGCTGCCGCGATTTCAGGCGGTAAAATTCTGTGTCGCAATGCACAGCCAGACACCCTGGATGCCGTATTAGCGAAACTGCGTGATGCTGGTGCAGACATTGAAACCGGTGAAGACTGGATTAGCCTGGACATGCACGGTAAGCGCCCTAAAGCGGTTAACGTACGCACTGCTCCGCATCCGGCGTTCCCGACTGATATGCAGGCACAATTTACGCTACTGAACCTGGTGGCTGAAGGGACGGGCTTCATTACTGAAACCATCTTCGAAAACCGCTTTATGCACGTACCTGAACTCATTCGTATGGGTGGGCGTGCAGAAATCGAAAGCAATACTGTGATTTGTCATGGCGTAGAAACGTTGTCAGGTGCTCAAGTGATGGCGACGGATTTGCGTGCTTCTGCGAGCCTGGTGCTGGCGGGTTGCATTGCTGAAGGCACAACGATTGTGGACCGCATTTACCACATCGATCGTGGATATGAGTGTATTGAGGATAAACTGCGCGCTCTGGGTGCAAACATCGAGCGTGTGAAGGGCGAGTAATCGTTCCGGCAGCCCCCTGCCAAATGGCCGGGGGGTTGCTGTTCTTATCTCTTCTTCTGCAAGCGTCAATCCTGGCGGTCATTTTCCTGCTTTTTCTGACGCATCATTCGCGTTCTGTCGATAAATTCATGGGTAATCGGGTTGTGATAACGCGAAGGCCAGATAATCCAGGGCTGTGTTTCCAGCGCCGTTGCAATAATCAATTCTCCTTTTGGCCATGGGCGAGTCAACGCGTTGGCAAGCGTTGAAGAGCTGAGCCCGCTGCGCCTTGATTCTGCTGCAAGTGAGGTCCCTTTTTTGCGCAGTGCGGCAATAATGTCGGCCGAATGCCAGTCAATAAACTTCTTTTCCATATGCTGTCCTTAGAGTGAAATGCGTCCACGTCATTCAGGTGAATTAACGTGGGTTACTATACCTTCTTAGACGGGCTGTTCTAAAAAGTTCGCATAACTGGACGCAATATTCGGAATATGACAGGGCTTTATTCATGCAGCCTGTAAGCTGATGAATTAACACGAATGAATGGTTTATTGGAATTTTTTGGAGTCTCCCCGGCACGGGTGCGGGGAGACGTTGCGATTTTAACGATCGCGCTGAACGGCGATGTGGGCAAGGCCAATTAACGCATCGCGCCATGGGCTGTCTGGAATAACCTGAAGGGCTGTAATGGCCTTATCTGCTTCTTCTTCGGCACGCTGGCGTGTCCATTCAAGCGATCCGCAGATTGCCATTGTTTCCAGTACAGGTTCCAGAAGATGTCGACCATTTCCTTGCTCGATCGCTTCACGAATCAATTTCGCTTGTTCCGGTGATCCGTTGCGCATTGCATGCAGCAGGGGCAGGGTAGGTTTACCTTCGTTCAGGTCGTCCCCCACGTTTTTGCCCAGGGTTTCACCATCCGCACTGTAATCCAGTAAATCGTCGATCAGCTGGAACGCGGTGCCAAGGTAGCGGCCATAGTCCTGCAAGCCACGCTCTTGCGCTTCAGTACAGTCTGCAAGAATGCCGGAGCACTGCGCTGCAGCCTCAAACAGACGTGCCGTTTTGCTGTAAATCACACGCATGTAGTTTTCTTCGGTGATGTCCGGATCGTTGACGTTCATCAACTGCAGCACTTCACCTTCGGCGATGACGTTTACGGCCTCTGACATGACTTCCAGCACCTTTAACGAGCCAAGACTCGTCATCATCTGGAATGCGCGGGTATAGATAAAATCACCCACCAGAACGCTCGCTGCGTTGCCAAATGCGGCATTCGCGGTCGCTTTTCCGCGACGCATATCGGATTCATCCACCACATCATCATGTAGAAGAGTCGCGGTGTGGATAAATTCGATGAGTGCCGCAATATTGACGTGCGCATCTCCCTGATATCCAACGGCTCTTGCAGCCAGAATGGCGATCATTGGACGAATGCGTTTACCGCCGCCACTGACGATGTAATAACCCAACTGATTGATGAGCTGAACATCAGAGTTGAGTTGCTCCAGGATTACTGCATTCACACCCGCCATATCTTGCGCGGTTAACTCGTTGATTTTATCTAAATTCATCGCAAAAGCCGGGCTTCTTATCCTGTTTACCACATATCAAATGGGCTAACTTAGGGTTTTGGTTTATCAAATAGTATGCCTGATTGTACTGAAAAAACGGCTCAGATAAACGTTACCGTACGTGTTGTGTTTTTTTTCTTCATGTATTGATGGTAGCACTTGTCAAAGGCTCGCGTTTTGCGTAATATTCGCGCCCTATTGTGAATATTTATAGCGCACTCTGAATCACACGAGGATGTGCGCGGAAGCGGAGTTCTATATGTACGCGGTTTTCCAAAGTGGTGGTAAACAACACCGAGTAAGCGAAGGTCAGACCGTTCGCCTGGAAAAGCTGGACATCGCAACTGGCGAAGCTGTTGAGTTCGCTGAAGTTCTGATGATCGCAAACGGTGAAGAAGTCAAAATCGGCGTTCCTTTCGTTGATGGCGGCGTTATCAAAGCTGAAGTTGTTGCTCATGGTCGTGGCGAGAAAGTTAAAATCGTTAAGTTTCGTCGTCGTAAACACTACCGTAAGCAGCAGGGCCACCGTCAGTGGTTCACTGATGTGAAAATTACTGGCATCAGCGCCTAAGACCTGAGGAGAGATTTAAATGGCACATAAAAAGGCTGGCGGCTCAACTCGTAACGGTCGCGACTCAGAAGCTAAACGTCTTGGCGTTAAGCGTTTCGGTGGCGAAACCGTTCTGGCGGGTAGCATCATCGTTCGTCAACGTGGCACCAAATTCCACGCTGGCAACAACGTAGGTTGCGGTCGTGACCACACTCTGTTTGCTAAAGCAGACGGTAAAGTGAAATTTGAAGTTAAAGGCCCGAATAACCGTAAATACATCAGCATCGTTGCTGAGTAAGTTTTTCGTGGTCCGGTAACGGATTAAAGCCCCGCAACGTGTTGCGGGGCTTTTTACATTGAAAACCCGGAAAAATTTTCTGCAGGAAAAACGGGCATGAAACAGCAGGCAGGCATCGGTATTCTTTTGGCACTCACTACGGCGGTGTGCTGGGGAGCGTTGCCCATTGCCATGAAGCAGGTTCTGGAAGTCATGGAACCGCCTACGGTAGTGTTTTATCGCTTTTTAATGGCCAGTATTGGCCTTGGCGCGATTCTGGCGATAAAAGGAAAACTTCCGCCATTGCGGATTTTTCGTAAACCGCGTTGGCTGATTCTCCTGGCTATCGCAACGGCTGGCCTGTTCGGTAACTTCATCCTGTTCAGTTCTTCTCTGCAATATTTAAGCCCCACCGCATCACAGGTCATCGGTCAGCTTTCGCCTGTAGGCATGATGGTTGCCAGCGTCTTTATCCTTAAGGAGAAGATGCGTGTCACGCAGATAGTGGGTGCAAGTATGTTGTTATGCGGTCTGGTGATGTTTTTCAACACCAGCCTGATCGAGATTTTTACCCGCCTGACGGATTACACCTGGGGTGTGATTTTCGGTGTTGGGGCAGCAACGGTCTGGGTGACCTACGGCGTAGCGCAAAAGGTGTTATTGCGCAGGCTCGGCTCACCGCAGATTCTCTTTTTGCTGTACACTTTATGTACGATAGCATTATTGCCGTTAGCAAAACCGGGTGTCATCACCCAGCTCAGCGACTGGCAACTGGCGTGTCTCATTTTCTGTGGGCTTAACACGCTGGTCGGTTATGGCGCGTTGGCCGAAGCGATGGCGCGCTGGCAAGCAGCACAAGTGAGTGCATTAATTACGCTCACACCGCTGTTTACGCTCTTATTTTCAGATTTATTATCAATGGCCTGGCCCGATTTCTTCGTCAAACCGATGTTAAACCTCTTGGGATATCTCGGTGCGTTTGTCGTGGTTGCGGGCGCGATGTATTCCGCCATTGGTCATCGTCTTTGGGGACGTTGGCGCAAAAATGAAGCGGTTGTAGTTGTCCCCCGCTCAGGCGAATGATTTACGGAGAGTAAAATGAAGTTTGTTGATGAAGCAACGATCCTGGTTGTTGCAGGTGATGGCGGTAATGGTTGCGTAAGCTTCCGCCGTGAAAAATATATCCCTCGTGGTGGCCCTGACGGCGGTGATGGCGGTGATGGCGGTGATGTGTGGCTAGAGGCGGATGAAAACCTCAACACGCTGATCGACTACCGTTTCGAAAAATCTTTCCGCGCCGAACGTGGTCAGAACGGCCAGAGCCGTGACTGTACCGGTAAGCGTGGCAAAGACGTGACCGTTAAAGTTCCGGTCGGTACGCGTGTGATCGACCAGGGCACTGGCGAGACGTTGGGCGACATGACCAAGCATGGTCAGCGCTTGATGGTGGGTAAAGGCGGTTGGCATGGTCTGGGTAACAGCCGTTTTAAATCTTCTGTTAACCGTTCTCCGCGTCAGAAAACGATGGGTACACCTGGTGATAAACGCGATCTGCAGCTCGAGCTGATGCTGCTGGCAGACGTGGGTATGCTGGGGATGCCAAACGCGGGTAAATCGACCTTTATCCGTTCTGTTTCTGCTGCGAAACCTAAAGTCGCGGATTATCCGTTTACTACGCTGGTACCAAGCCTGGGCGTTGTCCGTATGGATAACGAAAAGAGCTTCGTGGTTGCTGATATCCCGGGTCTGATCGAAGGTGCTGCTGAAGGCGCTGGACTGGGTATTCGCTTCCTGAAACACCTTGAGCGTTGCCGCGTTCTGTTGCATCTCATCGATATCGATCCTATCGACGGTTCAGATCCGGTTGAAAATGCCCGTATCATCGTTGGCGAACTGGAAAAGTACAGCGACAAGCTGGCCGCTAAACCGCGTTGGCTGGTCTTTAACAAGATCGACCTGATGGATAAAGCGGAAGCAGAAGCCAAAGCGAAAGCCATTGCTGAAGCGATGGGCTGGGAAGATAAGTACTATCTGATTTCAGCGGCAAGCCAGATGGGCGTCAAAGATCTTTGCTGGGATGTGATGACCTTCATCATCGAGAACCCAATTACTCAGGCAGAAGAAGCGAAGCAGCCTGAGAAAGTTGAATTTATGTGGGATGACTATCACCGCCAGCAGCTTGAAGAACAAGAAGTTGAAGTCGAAGATGACGAAGAGTGGGATGAGGACTGGGACGAAGACGACGAAGAAGGTGTCGAATTCATCTACAAACGTTAATTCCATGAAAGGCCCCCTGTTGAAGGGGGCTTTTTTTTAACGCCTTTAGCTCAATGTCGACGGTAGCCAGCAACTGGCGATTAACCCGCCCTCAGGCGCATTCTCGAGCCGTAAATGACCACGGTGAAGCTGCACGATGCGCTGAACAATACTCAGCCCCAGACCGCTCCCGCCATAGCGTTGATCGAGTCGACGGAAAGGTTCGGTAATTGAATGCCTATGCGCTTCATCGATTCCCGGCCCATTATCGATAACGCTCACTTGTGTCCCGCCTTCATGTTCAACTAGTGCGATTTTGATAGTGGTGCCTGGTGGACTGTATCGAGCCGCGTTTTCCAGTAAATTCCGTAGCATCAGGCGCAGCAATATGGCATCGCCCTGAACGGTAAGCTCGCTTTGCGTGGGCCATATCACCGGATGATCTTTGAATTCATGCTCCAGCTTTAGCGGGGCAATAATATGTTTTGTCCAACTGACGGTATCGTAATGACCACTCGCCATGGCTTGACCCGCCCGTGCCAGCATCAATAGCTGTTCAACCGTGTGCATGAGCTGATCGATACGATCGATAAGCGTGGACGCCTGTGGAGTGCCTGATTGCACCATTAGTTCAAGGTGAAGCCGAATCCCGGCCAGCGGCGTTCGCAGCTCATGAGCGGCGTCAGCGGTAAATAGACGCTCTTGTTTAATGGTGTGGTCCAGGCGAGCCAGCAGTTGGTTCAGAGACGTCGTGACGGCACCTATCTCTTCCATATCGGAAAATTCAGGGAGAGGTGAGAGATTATCTGCAGATCGATTCGCCAGGCTAATACGCAGCTTGTTGAGGGGGCGCGTTATCCAGGTAATCGCCCAGAAAGAGAAAAACAGTGTAAAACCCACCATCACCAGCGAAGGAACGAGAAGCGACGCTATGGCTTCGCGGATTTCCTTTTCTACATGCTGGTTACGCGCTTTGGCTGAGAGGGTTTCGCTCACCAGGAAGCTAATTTGCTCTCGGCTTTCATGCCAAAGCCAAATCACGCTGATGAGCTGGAAAAATAACAGAATGACCGCCAGCAAAACCATCAAGCGCCGACGCATGCTGTTCATTTTTGGCTCTCAAGACGATAGCCGACGCCACGAACGGTTTTGATCCGATCTTTGCCGAGTTTACGTCGCAGGTTATGGATGTGAACTTCGAGTGTGTTCGAGCCAGGATCGTCTTGCCAACTGTAAATATCCTGCTGCAGCGTCTCGCGGTGCACGGTTTGCCCCGACCGCATAATCAGACGCGTGAGCAGAGCAAACTCTTTTGGCGTGACTTCGACGGGGTGAGAATCGCACAGAACCTGCTGGGTTTGCAGATTCAGCGTGAGATCGCCATCGACCACTTGATTATCGCTATGGCCCTGATAGCGGCGAATCAGCGCGCGCGCTCGAGCCTGTAATTCAGCAAGCGCAAAGGGTTTGACCAGATAATCATCTGCGCCTGAATCAAGTCCATGAATTCTGTCTTCAATGGCGTCCCGAGCGGTCAGGATGAGCACCGGATTATCAACGCCGCGACGACGCCACTGGCTCAGCAGCGTCGCGCCGTCTTTGTCAGGGAGGCCCAGATCGAGGATAACAAGGCTGTACTCACCGCTTTGAATCAGCGAGTCAGCCTCTGCGGCGGTAGCCGCACAGTCCAGCGCATAGCCTTCGTTGGCAAGCCCCAGAGCCAGCCCTTCCTGTAAGAGAAGATCGTCTTCAACAATGAGTAATTTCATCGCTAGTTATTCTGATAAATGTCCTTGTAAAGCCTGCTTTCGAAACGGACCAGAGGAATGCGACGATTACGCTGGTCACCCGGTTCGACGGCATAGCCGGAGAGATACTGTACAAACGCCATTCGCTGTCCGCTGGCTGTAGTAATAAAACCAGCCAGGTTGTACACACCCTGCAGCGAGCCGGTTTTAGCGGAGACTTTACCATCGACGCCTGCAGCGTGAAGACCTGCGCGGTACTGCAGAGATCCATCGTAGCCCGCCAACGGCAGCATCGAAATAAAGTTTAGCTCAGTGTCATGCTGGGCAATGTACTGAAGAACTTGCATCATTGTTGCAGGAGAGATCAAGTTATGCCGTGAAAGGCCAGAGCCATCAACAGCGATAGTATTCCCAAGATCGATTCCTGCCTGCTGGCGCAAAATCTGACGAACAGCATCTGAACCTGCGCGCCAGGTTCCTGGAACGCCAAAACGGGCGTGTCCGATCATGCGGAATACGGTATCGGCAATCATGTTGTCCGATTTTTTCAGCATAATCTTAAGCAAGTCGTGCAGTGGAGCGGATTGCTTGCTGGCAATCACCGTACCGGCTTCACTCGGTTGCGTCTGACGTAACAACGTGCCTGAATAGGTGATATTAGCCTGTTTTAGCTCATCTTTCAGAATCGCACCCGCATAACTTGCGCCATCCTGGATAGCGAAAGCCAACGGCAGGGGATCAGCGCGTTGTGTCAGGCAGCCCGTCAACGTAAAGCGATTGAGATCGCCGGGAACGACATCGAGTTCACAATATTGCGCATCCGGTGAGCCTTTCGCCAAGGTTCTGACCTGGCTGAACATGGTCACTGGGTAATAAGACGCCACGCGGATAAAGGCTAAATCATCGGGTTTTGGTGCACTATAAAGCGAAACCGAGAAACAGTTGCGGTCAACAATAGCGGCGGCTGGGGGGGCGCTAAAGCATTGCGTCATGTCATTCCATGGCCAGCCGGGTGCTTTATCGTGACTAGCGAAAATAGACGTGTCGATCAGCACATTGCCCTCGATTTTTTGGATCCCGGACTTTTTCAGAACGGCGACCATATTGCGGATATCCTGACGTTTAAACGTCGGATCGCCGCCAAATCGAGCAATCAAGTCACCTTTCAGAACGCCACTATCGACATTCCCTTTGGTCTCAAGCGTCGTGGTGAAACGGAAGTCTGGTCCGAGTTGCAACAGCGCAGCCAGCGCCGTAATCACTTTCTGCGTACTGGCGGGAAGAGCCATTTGCTGGCTGTGATAATCAATCTCCGGCGCCTGGGCACCCACTTTTTGCACCATGAGCGCAAGGTTAGCGCCAGCAGGGAGTTGATTGATGTATTCATCAACATTCGCTGCGTTTGCAGTGAATGCCATACTGGTAGTCAATCCGATGATAAATCTGGAAAATCGCATAATCTCGCGCTAACAACCCGTAAACAAAGCGCCATACTACGGTGCATCGCCCTGTAAAGTAAACGATGACCCATAGTGAACTTCGCGGTAAAATACGTATCAAATTGAAAAATTGCTGCTGACCTGGAACTTTGCTTCCGGGTCAGTTTTCTTTTGCTCCTGACCTGAGACAGGCATTGAAGTCTGCGAGGCCGGTAGTCGGGGTGAGTGAGTCGCTCCCAACAGGAATGTTTAAGAGGTATAACAAATGCAAGCTATTCCGATGACCCTACGTGGTGCAGAAAAACTGCGCGAAGAACTGGATTTCCTGAAATCGGTTCGCCGTCCTGAGATCATTTCCGCCATCGCTGATGCGCGTGAGCATGGTGATCTGAAAGAGAACGCTGAATATCACGCCGCGCGTGAGCAGCAAGGTTTTTGCGAAGGGCGCATTAAAGATATTGAAGCTAAGCTCTCTAATGCACAGGTTATCGACATCACCAAAATCCCAAATACGGGCCGCGTGATCTTTGGCGCTTCGGTAAAAGTGCTGAACCTGGATAATGACGAAGAGCAGACTTATCGCATCGTGGGTGATGATGAAGCAGACTTTAAACAGAATTTAATCTCTGTAAACTCACCTATTGCGCGTGGTTTGATAGGCAAAGAAGAAGAGGATGTTGTTGTCATCCGTACGCCTGGCGGTGAAGTGGAATTCGAAATTATTAAGGTCGAGTACCTCTGATTCGCATCTCAGCGCAGATGTTGATACATTGTAAAGAAAGGAAAAAGGCCGCATAGCGGCCTTTTATCAACTGTCGGAGCATGGCATTTTGCTCACCTGCTTATGGAAATCCCTCGTTTTACACAGTAAATGTGTTCGATTCGGGATATTCTTAGCGTGGTAGCGAGATTTTACGCTCTTTAGTCGGGCGATAGAGCACCAGCGTTTTACCGATAACCTGTACATTACAGGCACCGGTTTCACGCACGATAGCTTCCACGATTAAGGTTTTAATGTCTCTATCTTCAGAGGCGATTTTCACCTTGATTAACTCGTGGTGCTCAAGCGCTAGTTCGATCTCGGCAAGCACCCCTTCGGTCAAACCATTGTTGCCAAGCATGACTACAGGCTTGAGTGGATGTGCCAGACCTTTAAGGTGCTGTTTTTGTTTAGTACTCAGATTCATCGTATATTTTTGCTTACGTTGGGATTGAAAACGGTTCATTCTACCGCCATCTCCCTTATATCGCCAAATAGCTGCGTAGAAATTTACGTCACAGGCAAATTACGATGAACCAGGACGGAAAGTGAAATGACAGGTAAAAAGCGTTCTGCCAGCTCCAGCCGCTGGCTCCAGGAACACTTTAGCGATAAATATGTTCTACAGGCGCAGAAAAAGGGATTGCGTTCCCGCGCCTGGTTTAAACTTGATGAAATACAGCAAAGTGACAAACTCTTTAAACCGGGAATGACGATTGTTGATCTCGGTGCTGCACCCGGTGGATGGTCTCAGTATGCGGTTACGCAGATTGGTGGCCAGGGTCGAATCATCGCTTGCGATCTTTTACCAATGGATCCAATCGTCGGTGTTGACTTCCTTCAGGGCGATTTTCGTGATGAATTAGTGCTGAAAGCACTGCTTGAACGAGTCGGTGACAGTAAGGTTCAAGTTGTCATGTCGGATATGGCGCCAAATATGTGCGGAACACCAGCGGTGGATATCCCCCGTTCCATGTATCTGGTTGAACTGGCGTTAGAAATGTCTCGTGATGTTCTAGCACCCGGTGGTAGTTTTGTAGTGAAGGTGTTCCAGGGCGAAGGTTTCGAGGAGTATCTTAAGGAAATTCGCTCCCTGTTTGCGAAGGTGAAAGTTCGTAAGCCGGACTCTTCCCGTGCTCGTTCACGAGAAGTGTATATTGTAGCGACAGGACGTAAATGATAACCGGTTGATTTCAAACGTGAGTTTGAGAAAAATCAGGTGCAGACTATCCTGGCGCTGTTTTTAACACAGTTGTAATATGAGGTTCATCCCTTGAGTGACATGGCGAAAAACCTAATACTCTGGCTGGTCATTGCCGTTGTGCTGATGTCAGTGTTCCAGAGCTTTGGGCCCAGCGAGTCGAATGGCCGCAAGGTGGATTATTCTACCTTCCTGCAAGAGGTCAATCAGGACCAGGTTCGCGAAGCGCGTATCAACGGACGTGAGATCAACGTTACCAAGAAAGATAGTAACCGTTACACGACTTACATCCCGGTGAACGATCCTAAGCTGCTTGATAACCTTCTGACTAAAAACGTCAAGGTGGTAGGTGAGCCGCCGGAAGAACCGAGCCTGCTGGCTTCTATCTTCATTTCCTGGTTCCCGATGCTGCTGCTTATCGGTGTCTGGATCTTCTTTATGCGCCAAATGCAAGGCGGCGGTGGCAAAGGTGCCATGTCGTTCGGTAAGAGCAAGGCGCGTATGCTTACGGAAGACCAGATCAAGACCACTTTTGCTGACGTTGCAGGCTGTGACGAAGCAAAAGACGAAGTGGCAGAACTTGTTGAATACCTGCGTGAGCCAAGCCGTTTCCAGAAATTGGGCGGTAAGATTCCGAAAGGCGTTCTGATGGTCGGCCCTCCGGGTACCGGTAAAACGCTGTTGGCGAAAGCCATCGCGGGTGAAGCGAAAGTACCGTTCTTTACTATTTCTGGTTCTGACTTCGTCGAAATGTTCGTGGGTGTGGGCGCATCTCGTGTGCGTGACATGTTCGAACAGGCTAAGAAGGCGGCGCCGTGCATTATCTTCATCGATGAAATCGACGCCGTAGGCCGCCAGCGTGGCGCGGGTCTGGGCGGTGGTCACGATGAACGTGAACAGACTCTGAACCAGATGTTGGTTGAGATGGATGGCTTCGAAGGTAACGAAGGTATTATCGTTATTGCTGCGACTAACCGTCCAGACGTACTTGACCCTGCGTTGCTTCGTCCAGGTCGTTTCGACCGTCAGGTCGTGGTTGGTTTGCCAGATGTTCGTGGTCGTGAACAGATTCTGAAAGTCCACATGCGTCGCGTACCGCTGTCTCCAGATATTGATGCGGCAATCATTGCGCGTGGTACTCCTGGCTTCTCCGGTGCTGACCTGGCAAACCTGGTCAACGAAGCGGCGTTGTTTGCTGCTCGCGGTAACAAGCGCGTAGTGTCCATGGTGGAATTCGAAAAAGCGAAAGACAAAATCATGATGGGTGCGGAACGTCGCTCCATGGTGATGACGGAAGCGCAGAAAGAATCCACGGCATATCACGAAGCAGGTCATGCGATTATTGGTCGTCTGGTTCCGGAACACGATCCGGTACACAAAGTCACCATTATCCCACGTGGTCGTGCGCTGGGTGTGACGTTCTTCCTGCCGGAAGGCGATGCGATCAGCGCCAGCCGTCAGAAGCTGGAAAGCCAGATTTCGACCCTGTACGGTGGTCGTCTTGCTGAAGAAATTATCTACGGCGTGGAACATGTTTCTACCGGTGCGTCGAACGACATTAAAGTCGCGACTAATCTGGCACGTAACATGGTGACCCAATGGGGCTTCTCCGACAAACTCGGTCCGCTGCTTTACGCGGAAGAAGAGGGCGAAGTATTCCTTGGCCGCTCTGTTGCCAAAGCGAAACATATGTCCGATGAAACAGCTCGTATCATCGATCAGGAAGTCAAAGCGCTGGTTGAACGCAACTATGGCCGCGCACGTGAAATTCTGAATGAAAACCTGGATATTCTGCACTCGATGAAAGATGCGCTCATGAAATATGAGACTATCGACGCTCCGCAGATCGATGACCTGATGGCTCGCCGCGAAGTGCGTCCGCCAGCCGGTTGGGAAGATCCAGGCGCTTCCAATAACTCTGACAACAATGGCACCCCGCGTGCGCCGCGTCCGGTTGATGAACCCCGCACGCCAAATCCGGGTAATACCATGTCAGAGCAGTTAGGCGACAAATAAGTCACTGCCTGAAATCGGTTAATCTGTACCCAAACCCTGGAGCTTGCTCCGGGGTTTTTCTTATCTGCTCATTTAAATACCAGGGATTTAGCCATGAAACTTTTCGCCCAGGACTCGACTCTTGATCTCTCACATCCCCATGTGATGGGGATCCTGAACGTTACGCCTGACTCGTTCTCCGACGGCGGCGCGCACAACACGCTGATTGAAGCGGTGAAACATGCCAATCTGATGATCAACGCAGGTGCGACGATAATTGATATCGGCGGCGAGTCTACGCGTCCTGGCGCGTCGGACGTGAGTGTGGAAGAAGAGTTAGCGCGCGTGATCCCTGTGGTGGAAGCAATTGCTCAACGCTTTGAAGTGTGGATCTCCGTGGATACGTCTAAACCCGAAGTGATCAGAGAATCCGCGCGAGTAGGAGCTCACATTATTAACGACATTCGCTCGCTTACCGAACCGGGCGCACTGGAAGCGGCTGCCGAAACCGGTTTACCGGTATGCCTGATGCATATGCAGGGGCAACCCAAAACAATGCAGGCAGCGCCGAAGTATGACGATGTTTTTGCCGATGTGAATCGCTACTTTAATGAGCAAATAGCGCGTTGTGAGCGTGCGGGTATCGCAAAAGAGAAATTGTTGCTCGACCCGGGATTCGGATTCGGTAAAAATCTCTCCCATAACTATGAGTTGCTTGCGCGTTTATCAGCGTTTCACCATTTTGGTCTGCCGTTGCTGGTCGGGATGTCGCGAAAAACGATGGTGGGGCAATTGCTTAATGTGGGTCCTGGCGAACGTTTGAGTGGAAGTCTTGCGTGTGCAGTTATTGCGGCGATGCAAGGCGCGCACATTATTCGCGTCCATGACGTCAAAGAGACAGTAGAAGCTATGCGTGTGGTTGAAGCCACATTGTCAGCGAAGGAAAACAAACGCTATGAGTAATCGTAAATATTTTGGCACCGACGGCATTCGTGGGCGCGTGGGCGACGCACCGATCACCCCAGAATTTGTTCTTAAACTCGGCTGGGCAGCAGGTAAGGTTCTGGCTCGTCACGGATCACGTAAAATTATCATCGGGAAAGATACCCGCATTTCGGGCTACATGCTGGAGTCAGCATTAGAAGCTGGCCTTTCAGCCGCAGGGCTTTCCGCTTCATTCACTGGTCCAATGCCAACGCCTGCGGTCGCGTATCTTACGCGCACCTTCCGTGCAGAAGCGGGCATTGTGATTTCTGCTTCGCACAATCCGTTCTACGATAACGGGATTAAATTCTTCTCCATTGATGGCACAAAATTGCCTGACGAAGTTGAAGAAGCAATCGAAGCGGAAATGGAGAAAGAGCTGACCTGCGTCGATTCATCTGAATTGGGCAAAGCAAGCCGTATCGTTGATGCTGCGGGCCGCTACATTGAGTTCTGCAAAGGTACGTTCCCGAATGAGTTGAGCCTGAGCCATCTTAAAATCGTGGTCGATTGTGCGAATGGCGCGACCTACCACATTGCGCCAAATGTTTTCCGTGAACTCGGCGCAAAAGTTATCGCGATTGGCTGTGAACCTGATGGCCTCAACATCAACGAAGAAGTAGGTGCGACAGACGTGCGTGCTTTGCAGGCCCGCGTGTTGGCTGAAAAAGCCGATCTGGGCATTGCGTTTGACGGCGACGGCGACCGCGTAATCATGGTTGATCATGAAGGTAACAAAGTTGATGGCGACCAAATTCTGTACATCATTGCCCGCGAAGGTCTGCGTCAGGGCCAGCTGCGCGGCGGTGCGGTAGGTACATTGATGAGCAATATGGGCCTGGAACTGGCTCTGAAGCAACTAGGCATTCCGTTTGCCCGAGCCAAAGTGGGCGACCGCTACGTGCTGGAGAAACTCCAGGAAAAAGGCTGGCGTATTGGTGCAGAAAACTCTGGCCATGTGATTCTGCTAGACAAAACGACGACCGGCGACGGTATCGTAGCGAGTCTTCAGGTTGTTGCTGCGATGGTGCGCAATCATATGAATTTGCATGATCTGTGCAGCGGCATGAAAATGTTCCCACAGATTCTGGTTAACGTTCGCTTTACAGCTGGTAAAGGCGATCCACTGGAAAATGAAAATGTGAAAGCGGTCATGGCAGAAGTGGAAGCTGCGCTGGGAAATCGCGGCCGCGTGTTGTTGCGCAAATCGGGTACAGAGCCGTTGATTCGCGTGATGGTTGAAGGCGAAGAAGAAGCGCAGGTTACTGAGTTTGCTCATCGAATTGCCGATGCGGTTAAAGCGGCATAATCTCTTGCAGTAAGTGTTTAAAAAGGCGGCGTTTGCCGCCTTAAGATTGTCCGATATCGGTGCTTTTGCTGTTTTTTTCCGCAGTTGATACAATGCACTAAAATTGCCCTTGCGAAGGCCATTCGCTTTGGTTAGTATTCACACCCGCTTCAGTGGGAAACAAAAATCCTGCTAAATTGGTCGAAGCATTGGTATGCGGCAAATCCGCAAGGAACAGGTTGATTATGTACGAAGCTCTTTTAGTTGTTTTCCTTATTGTAGCCATCGCTCTTGTAGCGCTGATCATGCTGCAGCAAGGTAAAGGCGCTGATATGGGAGCCTCCTTCGGAGCAGGCGCTTCCGGTACGCTGTTTGGTTCAAGTGGTTCTTCGAACTTCATGACCCGTACTACGGCGATTCTGGCTACGCTGTTCTTCATTATCAGTCTGGCGCTTGGCAACATCAATAGCAACAAGACCAGCAAAGGAAGCGAGTGGGAAAACCTGAATGCTCCGTCTAAAACCGAGCAGACTCAGCCAGCTGAACCGGCTAAGCCGACCAGCGATATCCCGCAGTAAGGTTTCAGTACCGAGGTGGTGGAATTGGTAGACACGCTACCTTGAGGTGGTAGTGCCCTAACGGGCTTGTGGGTTCGAGTCCCATCCTCGGTACCAATATTCCAGAAAAAAGACATCGAAAGATGTCTTTTTTTCGTCTGTTAGTTGTGCCGTTTAAAAAATTAGCAGCGTGATGACCGTGACCATTATGCTCGACAGAAAGCAATGCTCGGAATCAGCGGCCGATATCTCGCAGACACAAAAAAGGCGCCTTTCGGCGCCTTTTGTATTCCTCTTCGCGATTACTTTTTATCGCTGTGCTCCAGATTCTCAACCTGCGGCAGGCCATTACCGGAAGACGCAGAGAGCAAACCGGTTTCAATGTAATTGAACAGTTTCTCGCGCGTGTCGGTGATATCCAGGTTACGCATAGTTAATTGGCCGATACGATCATCCGGAGAGAAGACAGAGTCCCCTTTCTCCATGGTCAGGCGTTCAGCTTTATACGTCAGATTATTAGACACTGTATTCAGGATAGAGTAATCATTGCCGCGACGCAGTTCCAGAGTCACTTCGCCCGTAATGGCGCTTGCAACCCAGCGTTGCAGGGCATCACGCAGCATCAACGCCTGCGGATCGAACCAACGTCCCTGATACAGCAATTTACCCAACTGGCGACCGTGAGAGTGATACTGCTCAATGGTGTCCTCGTTGTGAATACCGGTCAGCAGGCGCTCGTAAGCAATGTGCAGCAGCGCCATTCCCGGCGCTTCATAGATCCCGCGGCTTTTTGCTTCGATGATGCGGTTTTCAATCTGATCGCTCATGCCTAAACCGTGACGACCGCCAATGCGATTTGCTTCCAGCATCAGTTCTACGTCATCAGAGAATGTCTGGCCATTGAGTGCCACCGGGTGACCACGTTCAAAACGAACCGTGACTTCTTCAGCCTGAACCTTGACGTTTTCGTCCCAGAACTTCACGCCCATGATGGGATTGACGATTTTCACGCTAGAGTTCAGGAACTCAAGATCCTTCGCTTCGTGCGTCGCGCCTAACATGTTGGAGTCTGTGGAATACGCTTTCTCGGCAGACATTTTGTAGTCAAAACCGGAAGCCACCATAAACTCAGACATTTCCTGACGGCCACCCAATTCATCGATGAAATCGGTGTCCAGCCACGGTTTGTAAATCTGCAATTCAGCGTTGGTCAGCAGGCCGTAACGATAAAAACGTTCAATATCGTTGCCTTTATAAGTGCTGCCGTCGCCCCAAATATTCACGCCATCATCTTTCATGGCTGCAACTAGCATTGTGCCGGTAACCGCGCGGCCCAGAGGCGTGGTGTTGAAATAGGTCAGGCCGCCAGTCGTGTTATGGAAAGCACCGCATTGAATGGCCGCGATACCCTCAGCAACCAGTTGCTTACGGCAGTCAATCAGACGTGCGTTCTCTGCGCCGTATTCCATGGCACGACGAGGAATCGCATCATAATCTTCCTCATCCGGCTGACCCAGGTTCGCTGTATATGCATAAGGAACCGCTCCCTTCTGGCGCATCCACAGGAGTGCAGCACTGGTATCCAGGCCGCCAGAAAAAGCGATGCCTATACGTTGTCCTACTGGAAGATGCTTGAGAATCGTCGTCATAAAATAAAACCCTGCTTGATTGACTGATGAGAGATCGCTTTCAGCTCTCTTTGCATGTTTATGCAAAATAAGTGAGTTTTCATTTAATCATCTTTTGCCAGTGACCGGAAGAGATTCGTGAGTTTTTTGTAAAAATTTCCCACTGTTTAGGCCGCTAGACATGAAGACGTCAGAACTGAACAGTCTGTGTTGGCTTATTCAGCAAAACGCATAGCTTGTAGGGTTGACAGGTGGGGTTAACTATCAATATACTAAACGCCGATTTAAAGTCGCGTCCTCGGTACCAAATCCCAGCATTATTTGCATTTTTTACCCAAAACGAGTAAAATTTGCCACGTTTCAGGCGCGGGGTGGAGCAGCCTGGTAGCTCGTCGGGCTCATAACCCGAAGGTCGTCGGTTCAAATCCGGCCCCCGCAACCACTTTCCTATAAAGTTCTTTTTCAAATATACTGTGAAGACATAGCGGCTTCGTAGCTGGATTTGAAAAAATTCTTTCAGAAAGTGCTCCAGGCCGCAGTTGCGGCTATAGGGTTCAGTTATCTAAAGCCCCGATTTATCGGGGTTTTTTGTTATCTGACTACAGAATAACTGGGCTTTATGCCCTTTTTTTACGTCTTGGGGGTGGGCTTGTCCACATTAGAGCAAAAATTAACAGAGATGATTAAAGCACCGGTCGAAGCACTGGGCTACGAACTGGTCGGCATCGAATTTATTCGCAGCCGTACATCCACGCTGCGCATCTATATTGATAGTGAAGATGGCATCAATGTTGATGATTGTGCTGATGTTAGCCACCAGGTCAGTGCGGTTCTTGACGTTGAAGATCCTATTACTGTTGCCTACAACCTGGAAGTTTCCTCGCCTGGCCTCCATCGTCCAATGTTTACTGCTGAACACTACACTCACTATATTGGTGAAGAAGTGGCTGTCGTTCTGCGTATGGCCGTGCAAAACCGCCGTAAATGGCAGGGCGTTATTAAGGCCGTTGATGGTGAGATGATCACAGTAACAGTCGAAGGCAAAGATGAAGTGTTCGCGCTGAGTAATATCCAGAAGGCGAACCTGGTTCCCCACTTTTAACAGTCTGGATTGAGGTGAAAAGCCCGCGATGAACAAAGAAATTTTGGCTGTTGTTGAAGCCGTCTCTAACGAGAAATCACTGCCGCGTGAGAAGATTTTCGAAGCGCTGGAAAGTGCACTGGCTACAGCAACCAAGAAAAAATACGAACAAGAGATCGATGTTCGCGTAGAAATCGATCGTAAAAGCGGTGACTTCGATACATTCCGTCGTTGGGTTATTGTTGAAGAAGTGACCCAACCGACTAAAGAAATTACGCTTGAAGCGGCTCGTTACGAAGACGAAAGCTTCAATGTCGGCGAATATGTTGAAGATCAGATTGAATCGGTGACGTTTGACCGTATCACTACCCAAACGGCGAAACAGGTCATCGTACAAAAAGTACGTGAAGCTGAACGCGCCATGGTGGTTGATCAGTTCCGCTCACATGAAGGTGAAATCATTACTGGCGTCGTGAAGAAAGTTAACCGTGACAACATCGCGCTTGACCTGGGTAGCAACGCTGAAGCGGTTATCCTGCGCGAAGATATGTTGCCGCGTGAGAACTTCCGTCCAGGCGACCGCATCCGCGGCGTTCTGTATGCGGTACGTCCAGAAGCGCGCGGTGCGCAGCTGTTCGTTACGCGTTCTAAAGCAGAGATGCTGATTGAACTGTTCCGCATTGAAGTACCGGAAATTGGTGAAGAACTTATCGAGATCAAAGCAGCGGCCCGCGATCCGGGTTCACGCGCTAAGATCGCGGTAAAAACCAACGACAAGCGTATCGACCCGGTCGGTGCTTGCGTAGGTATGCGTGGTGCACGAGTTCAGGCTGTATCAACAGAACTGGGCGGCGAGCGTATCGATATCATCCTTTGGGACGACAACCCGGCACAATTCGTGATTAACGCGATGGCTCCGGCAGATGTTGCTTCCATTGTGGTCGATGAAGACAAGCACACCATGGATATCGCTGTTGAAGCCGGTAACCTGGCGCAGGCTATCGGACGTAACGGTCAGAACGTACGTTTGGCTTCTCAACTGAGTGGTTGGGATCTGAATGTGATGACTGTTGATGATCTGCAGGCGAAGCATCAGGCTGAAGCTCACGCCGCGATCGCGACCTTCACGAAGTACCTGGAAATTGACGAAGATTTCGCAACTGTCCTGGTCGAAGAAGGTTTCTCTTCGCTTGAAGAACTGGCCTATGTGCCAATCAAAGAACTGCTGGAAATTGACGGCCTGGATGAAGCAACCGTTGAAGCCCTGCGTGAACGCGCTAAAAACGCACTGACCACCCTGGCACTGGCTCAGGAAGAAAGCCTTGGTGATAACAAGCCGGCTGATGACCTGCTGAATTTAGAAGGTCTTGATCGTGCGATTGCGTTCAAGCTGGCTGCCCATGGTGTTTGTACGCTGGAAGATCTCGCTGAGCAAGGCGTTGATGACCTGGCTGATATCGAAGGTTTAACCGACGAGAAAGCCGGCGAGCTCATCATGGCCGCACGTAATATTTGCTGGTTCGGCGACGAAGCGTAATAAACTGTAGCAGGAAGGAACAGCATGACTGATGTAACTGTAAAATCGCTGGCTACTGAGATTCAGACCTCCGTGGAGCGCCTGGTACAGCAATTTGCTGATGCAGGGATCCCGAAGGCGGCTGATGATTCGGTAACCGCGCAAGAAAAACAAACGCTGTTAGCGCACCTGAACCGTGAACACGGTTCTACGCCTGACAAGCTGACGTTGCAGCGCAAAACGCGTAGCACGTTGAGTATTCCAGGTACCGGTGGAAAAAGTAAATCGGTACAAATCGAAGTCCGCAAGACACGCACCTTTGTAAAACGTGATCCGCAAGAGGCCGAGCGCCTTGCAGCGGAAGAGCAGGCACAGCGTGAAGCGGAAGAGCAAGCTCAGCGTGAGGCTGTTGAAACAGCTAAACGTGAGGCCGTATTAAAAGCTGAACGTGAGGCCGCAGAAAAAGCGAAGCGCGATGCAAATGATAAAGCGAAGCGCGACGCTGCGGAAAAAGACAAAGTGAGCAATCAACAGACTGACGAAATGACCAAAACTGCCCAGACAGAAAAAGCCCGCCGTGAAAATGAAGCAGCGGAGCTGAAGCGCAAAGCGGAAGAAGAAGCCCGTCGCAAACTTGAAGAAGATGCGCGTCGTGTAGCAGAAGAAGCCCGTCGCATGGCTGAAGAAAATGCAGGCGTTTGGGCTGAGCAAGAGAAAGCGAAAGGTGAAGAGGATAAGACCGATTATCACGTCACCACTTCTCAGCACGCTCGCCAGGCTGAAGACGAAAACGACCGTGAGGTTGAAGGTAACCGTAGCCGTACGCGTACCGCGACGAAAGCTGCTCGTCCTCAGAAGAAAGGCAACAAACACGCTGAATCCAAAGCAGACCGCGAAGAAGCGCGCGCTGCGGGTCGCGGTGGTAAAGGTGGCAAGCGTAAAGGTTCATCTTTGCAGCAGGGCTTCCAGAAACCTGCTCAAGCCGTTAACCGTGACGTTGTGATTGGCGAAACCATCACCGTTGGTGATCTGGCGAACAAAATGGCTGTTAAAGGCTCTCAGGTCATCAAAGCGATGATGAAACTGGGCGCAATGGCAACCATCAACCAGGTTATCGATCAGGAAACAGCGCAGCTGGTTGCTGAAGAGATGGGCCATAAAGTTACCCTTCGTCGTGAAAACGAGCTGGAAGAAGCGGTAATGAGCGACCGTGACACTGGCGCTGCGGCTGAGTCTCGCGCACCGGTTGTGACTATCATGGGTCACGTTGACCACGGTAAAACCTCTCTGCTTGACTACATTCGTTCCACGAAAGTGGCATCTGGCGAAGCGGGCGGCATTACCCAGCATATCGGTGCTTACCACGTTGAAACTGACAACGGTATGATCACCTTCCTGGATACCCCGGGTCACGCCGCATTTACCTCTATGCGTGCTCGTGGTGCTCAGGCAACGGATATCGTTGTTTTGGTTGTTGCTGCAGACGATGGCGTGATGCCACAGACAATCGAAGCTATCCAGCACGCAAAAGCGGCGCAGGTACCGGTTGTTGTTGCAGTCAACAAAATTGATAAGCCAGAAGCAGACATGGATCGCGTTAAAACCGAACTGTCTCAGTACGGCGTTATGCCGGAAGAGTGGGGCGGTGAATCCCAGTTCATCCCAGTTTCTGCGAAAGCGGGTACCGGTATCGATGACCTGCTGAACGCTATCCTGCTGCAAGCTGAAGTTCTGGAGCTGAAAGCGGTTCGCAACGGCATGGCAAGCGGCGCAGTGATCGAATCCTTCCTGGATAAAGGTCGTGGCCCGGTTGCTACCGTACTGGTTCGTGAAGGTACGCTGAACAAGGGCGATATCGTTCTGTGTGGCTTCGAATACGGTCGTGTTCGTGCGATGCGTAACGAATTGGGTCAGGAAGTTCTGGAAGCCGGTCCATCCATTCCAGTGGAAATTCTGGGTCTGTCCGGTGTTCCGGCTGCCGGTGATGAAGTGACCGTTGTTCGTGACGAGAAAAAAGCCCGTGAAGTTGCACTGTATCGTCAGGGCAAATTCCGTGAAGTTAAACTGGCTCGTCAGCAGAAATCTAAACTCGAGAACATGTTCGCTAACATGACTGATGGCGAAGTTCACGAAGTGAACGTCGTACTGAAAGCGGACGTTCAGGGTTCTGTGGAAGCGATCTCCGATTCTTTACTGAAACTGTCTACCGACGAAGTGAAAGTAAAAATCATCGGTTCTGGTGTCGGTGGTATCACCGAAACCGACGCAACGCTGGCGGCTGCTTCCAACGCAATTCTGGTTGGCTTCAACGTGCGTGCTGATGCGTCTGCACGTAAAGTTATCGATTCAGAAAGCCTGGATCTGCGCTACTACTCTGTCATCTATCATCTGATTGACGAAGTGAAAGCGGCGATGAGCGGCATGCTGTCTCCGGAACTGAAACAGCAGATCATCGGTCTGGCTGAAGTTCGTGACGTGTTCAAATCACCTAAATTTGGCGCGATCGCGGGCTGTATGGTTACCGAAGGGACGATTAAACGTCACAACCCAATCCGCGTACTGCGTGATAACGTGGTTATCTACGAAGGCGAGCTGGAATCCCTGCGCCGCTTCAAAGATGACGTTAACGAAGTCCGTAACGGCATGGAATGTGGTATCGGCGTGAAGAACTACAACGACGTTCGCGTTGGCGATATGATCGAAGTGTTCGAAATCATCGAGATTCAACGTAGCATCGCTTAATTCATAGCGCCTTTGGGCCGTAACGAATGGTTATAGCCCGATGACTCAGTGAATGAAAACGTGCAGGCCGGGTTAGCTAAGCGCCACCCGGCAATAATTTTAAAAGGGGCTAATAGCCCCTTTTTTGTCTGGAGAATTTATTATGGCGAAAGAATTTGGTCGCCCGCAGCGTGTTGCTCAGGAGATGCAGAAAGAAATCGCACTCATCCTGCAACGTGAAATTAAAGACCCGCGCGTCGGCATGATGACGACCGTTTCCGGTGTCGAAATGTCCCGTGACCTGGCATACGCCAAAGTGTTCGTCACGTTCCTGAACGACCAGGATGAAGCTGCGGTTAAGAACGGCATTAAAGCCTTGCAGGAAGCGTCCGGATTTATCCGTTCTCTGCTGGGTAAAGCGATGCGTCTTCGCATCGTGCCTGAACTGACGTTCTTCTACGATAACTCGTTAGTAGAAGGCATGCGTATGTCTAACCTCGTGACCACTGTGGTTAAGCATGACGATGAGCGTCGTGTGAACCCGGATGACGAAAAGGAAGACTGATGAGTCGTCCTCGTCGTCGCGGTCGCGACGTGCATGGCGTGCTGTTGCTGGATAAACCACAAGGTGCCTCCAGTAACGACGTTTTGCAAAAAGTTAAGCGTATTTATAACGCAAACCGTGCCGGACACACCGGTGCGCTGGATCCGCTGGCGACAGGTATGTTGCCAGTTTGTCTGGGTGAGGCGACAAAGTTTTCCCAGTATCTGCTCGATTCTGATAAACGTTATCGCGTCATCACAAAACTGGGTCAGCGCACGGATACTTCCGATGCCGATGGCCAGGTTGTCGAAGAACGCCCGGTAACGTTTAGTGTCGAACAGCTTGATGCTGCGCTGGAAAGTTTCCGTGGCGAAACCCTTCAGGTGCCGTCGATGTATTCGGCGCTAAAATACCAGGGCAAAAAGCTATACGAATATGCGCGCCAGGGGATAGACGTCCCGCGCGAAGCGCGTCCTATCACCGTGTATGAGCTGTTATACATTCGCCATGAAGGTGATGAACTGGAACTCGAAGTACACTGTTCGAAAGGCACCTATATTCGTACTATCATTGATGATTTGGGCGAGAAACTGGGTTGTGGCGCGCATGTGATTTATCTGCGTCGTCTTGCCGTCAGTAAGTACCCGGTCGACCGTATGGTAACGCTTGAACAGCTTCGTGAATTGGTAGAGCAAGCCGAAACGCAGGGAATTTCACCTGCGGATTTACTTGATCCACTGCTGATGCCAATGGACAGTCCAGCGTCCGATTTCCCGGTCGTCAATTTGCCGTTAACGTCTTCAGTTTACTTTAAAAATGGTAATCCGGTACGTACGACTGAGACGCCAGAACGGGGTCTGGTTCGCGTCACCGAAGGCGAAGAAAATAAGTTCATTGGCATGGGTGAAATCGACGATGAGGGCCGCGTGGCACCGCGTCGTCTGGTTGTTGAATATCCGCTTTAAGCGAGTGACTTGCCTTGCGATAAGCAGGGGAGGCGAGTAGAATATTGCCGCTTAACGTCCGGTAAAGTGTTTAACATTTTGCAGGGCGTAAACTGGGGTTGCTGAATTAGAGATCGGCACCCTTTCATTCTTTATATTTTTGGAGTTCATCATGTCTCTAAGCGTTGAAGCTAAAGCTAAAATCGTTTCCGAGTTCGGTCGTGGTACTAACGACAGCGGTTCTACCGAAGTTCAGGTTGCACTGCTGACCGCACAGATTAACCACCTGCAGGGTCACTTTGCAGAGCACAAAAAAGATCACCACAGCCGTCGTGGTCTGCTGCGTATGGTTTCTCAGCGTCGTAAACTGCTCGACTACCTGAAACGTAAAGATGTTGCACGCTACACCGCGCTGATCGAGCGTCTGGGCCTGCGTCGCTAAGTCTTGCGAGTTTCAGAAAAAGGGGCCTAATGGCCCCTTTTTTCAACCAGACGGCAGCAATTCACTGGAAACTATTGTATTGTTGCTATAAATGATCTTCATTGCAGAGGTTCGCGCGGCTAATGAGAGGCTTCACCCATGGGGGTGTCGGTTGTCATTAGTCGCGAGGATGCGAAGAAGGTCGGGTTAAATCGACAGCACACCGTGGGTGTGCTGTCATCTATTAAGAAAGGACAGAATTTTGCTGAATCCGATCGTTCGTAAATTCCAGTATGGTCAGCATACCGTCACGCTGGAAACCGGCATGATGGCACGTCAGGCTACTGCTGCCGTTATGGTAAGCATGGATGACACTGCTGTATTCGTGACTGTAGTTGGCCAGAAAAAAACTAAGCCAGGCCAGGACTTCTTCCCGCTGACCGTTAACTATCAGGAGCGTACTTACGCTGCCGGTAAAATCCCTGGTGGTTTCTTCCGTCGTGAAGGCCGCCCAAGCGAAGGCGAAACCCTGATTGCGCGTCTGATTGACCGCCCGGTTCGTCCGCTGTTCCCGGAAGGCTTCATTAACGAAGTTCAGGTTATTGCCACCGTTGTTTCCGTTAACCCACAGGTTAACCCGGACATCGTAGCGATGATCGGCGCATCCGCTGCGCTGTCTCTGTCTGGTCTTCCATTCAACGGTCCTATCGGCTCTGCACGTGTTGGTTATATCAATGACCAGTACGTTCTGAACCCAACTCAGGACGAGCTGAAAGAAAGTAAGCTGGACCTGGTTGTTGCAGGTACCGAAGCGGCAGTGTTGATGGTTGAATCTGAAGCAGAACTGCTGAGCGAAGACCAGATGCTGGGCGCAGTGGTCTTTGGCCACGAGCAGCAGCAGATTGTTATCGAAAACATCAAAGATCTGGTTAAAGAAGCCGGTAAACCACGTTGGGACTGGCAGCCAGAAGCCGTCAACGAAGCGTTGAATGCGCGCGTTGCAGCACTGGCTGAAGCACGTCTGAGCGATGCATACCGCATCACTGACAAACAAGAACGTTATGCACAGATTGATGTGATCAAATCTGAAACCATCGCTACGCTGGTTGCAGAAGATGACTCTCTGGACGCTAACGAACTGAGCGAAATTCTGCACGCTATCGAGAAAAATGCTGTTCGTAGCCGTGTTCTGGCTGGCGAGCCGCGTATCGATGGCCGTGAAAAAGACATGATCCGTGGCCTGGATGTGCGTACTGGCGTTCTGCCACGTACTCACGGTTCTGCACTGTTCACCCGTGGCGAAACTCAGGCGCTGGTGACTGCGACTCTGGGCACCGCTCGTGACGCACAGAACATCGACGAACTGATGGGCGATCGCACTGACAGCTTCCTGTTCCACTATAACTTCCCTCCGTACTCCGTAGGCGAAACCGGTATGGTGGGCTCGCCTAAGCGTCGTGAAATTGGTCACGGTCGTCTGGCGAAACGTGGCGTGCTGGCTGTTATGCCAGAAGCTGACAAATTCCCGTACACCGTTCGTGTGGTTTCTGAAATCACCGAATCTAACGGTTCTTCTTCTATGGCTTCTGTGTGTGGCGCATCTCTGGCTCTGATGGATGCTGGCGTACCGATCAAAGCTGCTGTTGCGGGTATCGCAATGGGCCTGGTGAAAGAAGGCGACAACTTTGTTGTTCTGTCTGACATTCTGGGCGACGAAGATCACCTGGGTGATATGGACTTCAAAGTCGCGGGCTCCCGCGAAGGTATCTCTGCACTGCAGATGGATATCAAAATTGAAGGTATCACCAAAGAGATCATGCAGGTTGCACTGAACCAGGCTAAAGGTGCGCGTCTGCACATCCTGGGCGTGATGGAGCAGGCGATTAACGCGCCACGCGGCGACATTTCTCAGTTCGCTCCGCGTATCCACACCATCAAGATCAGTCCAGACAAGATCAAAGATGTTATCGGTAAAGGCGGTTCTGTTATCCGTGCTCTGACCGAAGAAACCGGCACCACCATCGAAATCGAAGACGACGGTACTGTGAAAATTGCAGCGACCGACGGTGAGAAAGCGAAATTTGCTATTCGTCGTATCGAAGAGATTACGGCAGAAATCGAAGTGGGCCGTATCTACAATGGTAAAGTGACTCGTATCGTTGACTTTGGCGCATTCGTTGCCATTGGTGGCGGTAAAGAAGGTCTGGTTCACATCTCTCAGATCGCTGATAAGCGTGTTGAGAAAGTGACCGATTACCTGCAGATGGGTCAGGAAGTTCCAGTTAAAGTTCTGGAAGTTGATCGCCAGGGCCGTGTTCGCCTTAGCATCAAAGAAGCAACCGAGCAGGCTCAACCCGCCGCCGCGCCGGAAGCGCCGGCTGCAGAGCAAAGCGAGTAACGTTGCATTTGCCCTCCGCTTTAGCGGAGGGCTTATTATCAGGCAGGACGCCTTGTTAGCAGCCGGGGGACAGGACGTTCATCCAATAGTTGTCTTCGGGAGTGGAAATGAAGCCTTTTTTGCGCTGGTGTTTCGTTGCGACAGCTTTAACGCTGGCAGGATGCAGCAACTCTGCCTGGCGTAAGAGCGAAGTTCTCGCAGTGCCATTGCAACCCACTTTGCAGCAAGAAGTGATTCTGGCACGCATGGAACAAATTCTTGCCAGTCGGGCTTTAACCGATGATGAACGCGCACAGCTTTTATATGAGCGCGGAGTGTTGTATGATAGTCTCGGTCTGAGGG